>Ga0265326_10000325_pt1 | contig 20463 bp, 29 predicted proteins | sample 41424metaG_FD_192439 | JGI IMG/M metagenome (GOLD analysis project Ga0265326, IMG submission 192439) | Rhizosphere microbial communities from Carex aquatilis grown in University of Washington, Seatle, WA, United States - 4-14-24 metaG | ecosystem: Host-associated > Plants > Roots > Rhizosphere... | reverse complement strand
CGAGAGGCTGGAGGATGCGGCGAAGCTAACTATCGATTGGGGGCAAGGCTGGCGAACTCCTGCGGATAGGCTGACCATGCGCGAAATAGGCGAAGGCATCCGCGCCCTCAAGTCTCGCCCGCCCAAGTCGGAGGACAAGGCATGAGCGACCTTACCGCCCGCCCTCTTTGCGAATGGACTGAGGATGACGGCTCTGTCCTGTGGTGGCGCTTTCCAATTGATGAAGCTCCCTATGTCGGATCTCCGCTCGACTTGGGGCAGACGGTTGAAGTGGCCGTCCGCACGCACAACGCCGAAGATGTGGCTGTGCGCAAGCACGTCGGCGGCTGGCCCGGCTATCACACGCACTGGACGCCCATCCCGTTCCCTTCACCGCCCGATACGGAGAACCAGTCATGAGCGACCTCACCGCACTGCTGGAACGTGTGCGCGCGGCGACGGGGCCGGATCGGGAGTTGGACTATGCAATTCTCGGCCTTCTCGATCCGGCGCAATGGCAATCGTGCGACGCCGACTTCATGGCAACCCGACAAAAGGCCAGAGATAACGACATCCATGATCGTGATGAAGCAATTCGTCGGTACGCATTCGAGCCGATACCGGCTGTGTCTCGCTCCATCGATTGGCGGCCAGCGTCACGGCCGAACCGCCCCGCTCGCCATTCTCACTGCCCTTCTCTCCGCCCTGATCGACAAGGAGCCCACCCCATGATCGACTGCTTCACGGCGCCCGTCGTCGAGCCGGTCAGGCGCAACAAGGACGGGATGCGCTGGATCGTCCACCGGTTCCCCATCAAGGGCGGCATCAGCCTGCGGGATACATGGATGCGCGGGCAGGCGCCGGTGGTGACTGAGGTCAACGGTGCGCCATCGTTCCGCGGCATTTCGATCAGGATAAAGGCCCCGCGATGAACACGAAACTGGACCCCACCCCATGACCGAGCAGTTCACGGCGGCTGATTTCGCGAGCGTGATTGAGTGTGCCGGGCAAGGCGGCCTTGAAGGGTCGCCCTACTTCTACCATGAGGCAATCACCCTCGCCGCGCTTCGCACCGCCCAGAGGGTGATGACGGAGGGCGTGATCGAGGACGGGCTGATGGCCGGCATGAGTCAGCGGGGCGCCGGCAGAGATAAGGTCGCCGCCGCCATCCGCACCGCCCTTACGCGCGAGGAGACATGAGATGATCATCGGACAAGGGCAATCAGCGCTGATCGACTCCTACCGAGCCCGCATCGCCGCCCTAGAGGCCGAGAACGCCCGGCTGAAAGAGGCGTTGAAGCCGTTCGCGGAGGAGTTGAGTAATATGGCGAGTGGCGCAGACATCGAACGGTGGTCTGACGGACTGTCCATCGACGACAGCACAAATGACCCGTCAGGCATTACCCTCGGCGACCTTCGTCGCGCCCGCGCCGCCCTCACACGCGAGGAGACGTGAGATGAGCGAGTGGCAGCCAATCGAGACCGCGCCTAGGGATGGACTGATGGCCGTATGGTGGTTTGATTTCGCAGACGATACGGAACCATTCGCTTTTGTTGGCTTCTGGTTGATAGACGGCGGTCATTACGAGTGGATTGTAGGAGCCGGCAATGAATCATGGGTATTTCGCGGGGCGAAAGCTTGGATGCCACTTCCTGCCCCGCCCGCCCTCACGGCCCCCACACCACCACCGCAGCCATGATCCGCATATTCTGGACTGACGCCGCTTACCGTGACGACTGTCGCCGCACCCGCGAGGCCGCATTGTCGCGGGCTGGCGCGTGGTTTGATCCCGACGCGTTAGACCCGCACGCGGTTCGCATCGCCTGTGCCGCGTATCATGGCGTGGCCGTGTCCTCGATCCACGACGCGACGGTGCTGATCAAAGCGATGCGGAGGGCGCTCAAGACGTTCGGCGAGCACTGCATGCGACCCGCCCCGCAGACGCTGGACGCAACTCGAGACGAGCCGTATGGCGACGGCGCATGGCCTATCGCGGTCTGGCACGATCAATAGCGCGACGCCCTGGCAGCGGATCGCCGCAGAGGATGCCCGTCACGGTGCGCGTGTCTGGTGGAATTTCCGCCAGCCGGGCCGCGATGTCTTCGGCCGGAACGCGCGAATACGGATACACTGAATGCCCCGTCGCACCGCCTTCGTGGCCTAGCTCGCGCTGCCTGCGCTGGTAATTGCGCCGCCATCGCAGGCGCTCCTCCTCGGAGTGGTCCCACCGCGCCATCCTAGTACCCCGGTATCGGCGGCAAGAAACAATAGATCGTCCCATGCACGGACGATGTTTCAAACTCTGCGCCGCCGCCCATCGAGTTGCAAATGTACGCCTCGCCGTCGATAGACAACGGCTTTTTCAGAACCTTGTCCGGAGGCACGTCAACCCATGCTTTGCCGGTGACGTCCTCCATGATCGCCTGCCAGTGGCCGTCTGCGGCTTGGCGGGCCTGCGTCGCGTGGCAGTCCGACACGTCGCAGCATGACGCACCGCCGTTCGGCTGCATGAGCGATTTGAACCACCGCGAGCGTGGTCCGTCAGGCCAGATCCCGCCCGCGTGCGCCGCCGTGGCGACTAAGACCAGCACCACGCCGAGCCAGGCGCGGCTCACTTGCCGCTCTCCGCAGGTACGTCGACCGGGCCGAACAATTGATGCACCCGCCAGCCGGGATGGCAATCGTAATGGATGCTCGCCCATATCGTCAGCGGCCCCTCGTCAAATGTCTGATCAGAAATGTCGGGCAGTGTCGCGAAATATGGACCGGTGTTTATTGGCCCGGCCGGGTATGTGACCGTGACCTCGCTGCCCCTAGGATACGTCACTGCGATCGGCAGCACATGGCCTGCGGCAAATGCGTACCAGCCAACCCGCGAGATGGAACACGCGCGAGCCTTGTATGCGTCGATGTAGAACGATACCGACTTGCCCGCGCGATGAACGTCGTGAGCGTGCATGTTCGTCAGGACCGGGAACAATTCCGGTTCAACGCGCGGCCCAAGGCCGAAAAACAAGATGGCGATTGCCATCACGATGACGGCGTTTGTGAGAAACGTGCCCGCCCTCCAGGTGGCGTAGCAGATGGCGGCTCTAACCGTCACGGTTTCCACCGCCACCGCTGCGTTTAGTTTTCCAAAAATCGATGACAATCCCGGCGACGCCGATCCCGCCGAGGCCGATCGCAAATCCGGAGAAAGTCTTGCGGCTGATTTCATCGATCACAAATGATCCAATCAAGGCGGTAATTGCCGGTTCCGCCAGTGGCCCCAAATAAATCGCGCTAAGACCCCCGACGATAATCATAAGCCCGCCATCCTGCCAAGGCGAGCGAAGAGTGATCCACCTGACTAGGCCGCCGGCAGCCCCGGCAAGCGCCACTTGCACCGTTGGCCCCGCGATGAAGTCCGAAAAAAGGCTCATTTTTCACCGCGAGGCCCCTGCTACAAATGAGGAAGCCTATCATTTACGACACTGCAACTGCCACAACCGTCATACGATACCACTGGTTTACTACGGGTTGTTCTGCGTCGGGATGGTCTGCGGATTCATGATCCCGACTTGGTTTTGCGCGCCGGCAGAGATCGGCACAATATCGGCAGCACGCGCGACGGTCGCGGCCTTGGTGTGGGTTGCGAGCGACCACGCCCACGTTGCCAGCCCGACGATGATGCCGGCGAGGACCGTCACGGTGCTGGCATCGAGCGTGATGCCGAGCGCGTGAGCAATCGCCGATCCCGCCGACGTGCCGGCAAGGAACATCAGCACGGTGCGGACCGTCGAGAGTAGTTGCGTCTGGTTCGGCGTTACCGTGGGCATGGCATCACCGGACGAACTTGCCGTGGATGTGGACGCCCTGGACGGTCGCCGGCCCGACGCCCGGCCCGCGAGCCGTGGGGCCGCCTGCCCCGCCCTTGACGGTGACGGCCGCGCAGATGGCTTTGGCGATTTCAGTCGCGGTTGCCAGAACCGGCGAGTTGAGGTTGATGATGTCCTCGATGGTCGTGGCAGTGGGCAGAAACCCGCACGCAGCGACGACGGTTTGCTGGATGGTCGACACGCCGCTGGTCGAGACGCAGCCGGCGAGGGCGACACCGCCGCACAGGGCGACGGCCATCAGTGTCTGGCGAATCATGGTTTGGCATCCTTGGTTGCGGCATCACGAGCCGCGTCGACCGCGTCAACGATCGAAGCGGCGAGGTCCATTTCCTGCTGATCGGTGATCCACGCGCGAGCCCACGCGGGGATATTCGACGCGACGAACGCCTTGATCGCGGCCTTGGCGGCGGCGACCTCGGCGGAAACGATACGCGGGTCGGTCATGGTCACTCCTACGGTATGTTGAGCACTTGGCCGGGCGTAATGATGAACATCGGTCCGGGTATGTGATTCGCGAGGGCAATCGCCTGGAATGTCGTGCCGAATTTCAGCGCTATGCGGTAAAGCGTGTCGCCGGGCTGAACAGTGTATTTGCCCAAAACTGGAGCGGGCGGCGCGGGCGTCATCTCCGTCGCGTCGGCAAGCTGGTTCATCGCCCCACGAACGCGCGCCACCATCTCCGGCTTGCCGACGCCGCTGCCAGGGCAATCGTGATGGTCGGCGGAACAATCCCGGTGGAACACCAGATCGCGTTCCGGCGCAAGGCCAAGCTTCGCCATCAGCACGGCGACCGCAAACACGGCATTGTCGCGGACCATCGCGCCGTCGCCGCTGTCAAACGGCTCCGCACCGGCCGCGTAGTTGCCGATCATCTCAAGGCCGATGTGCGTGTGGTTGAAGCACGTTGAGTGAATGCCCCACGCGGTCAGCGGCGAAAACCCGTTGATGAACTGGCGCGAGATGAACGCGTGCGGCCCGGCGTGCCAGCCCATGCCCTCGTAATAGGCTCGCAGCCCGTTGAGCCCGTTGATCCGCCGAGGATCGGTCTCCGTCCAACTGGCAATCGTCGGACGCCATGTGTTGTGCAGGCAGATGCCGAGCGGACGTTTCGTTGCCGCCGAGAACGCATCCCACGTCAGCCCGTTGACGTGCACCTGCCACTCAGGCCGGGTATAGGCGTGCGTGTCGATGATCACGGCAGCACCTCAAGACTGACGCGGCCGAGGGTAAGTCCGATGCGCCGCGCCGTGCCCTGACTGAGATCGATGATCCTGCCCCGCACGAATGGCCCCCTGTCATTCACGACGCACACCTCAGACCGCCCGTTAGCCAGATTTACCACGCGAACGCGAGTTCCGAAAGGCAGCGTGCGATGTGCGCATGTGGACAGAGACGGGTTGAACACGGAACCGCTCGCCGTCCGATGGCCGGCAAAGCCCGGTCCATAGTAAGACGCGAGGCCAGTCTGAGCGACGGCAGGCCACGCGAGGCACGCCAGAATGCCCGCAGAGATCAAGGAAACGTGGTTACGTTGCACTGGCCGTTTGCTCCTGCTTGAGATGATCCGCCACCGCCCCCTGGCGCTGTCGGAAAACTGCTTCCGCCGCCTGTCCCGCCCCATAGGCTTGTTCCGGCCGACCCGCAAGCGTAGACGGAACTCCAGTAGCATCCGCCGCCGCCACCGCCGCCCCACACTGACGCGCCGCCAGGACCACCGCTCGAGCCGCCACCGCCGCCACCGCCGCCGCCAAAGTACCCGGCCCCGCCGTTCACCCCGCCGGAATACCCGCCCGCACCGCCGCTGATGCTTGGAGGGCCACCGCCACCGACTGACACGACGCTCCACGGTGCGCCACCGTTGCCGCCGAGCGTGGCCGTGCCAGCCTTCCCCGCGCCCGCCTGACCGCCGCCACCGCCGCCGCCGAAACCGATGAACGCACCCTCGCCACCGCCGCCGCCGTATGCGGTCAGAAATGTGCCGAAGCTGCTATTGCCGCCGACGCTACCCACATCGACGGTGCCAGCCGCGCCGCCGGCTCCAACCGTGACGGTAACAAGCGCGGGCAGAGTGCTCGTCGAAAACCATCGGTCGCTGTAGGCACCGCCGCCGCCGCCGCCCGATCCCTGGCCCGATCCCTTGCCGCCGGAAACAAACCCACCACCGCCGCCGGCACCCCAGCATTCGGCATGAACGACAGAATTGCTCGTCACATTGGCCGGCTTGATCCATACCCCTGTCGCGGTAAACGACTGGAATATCGTCCTGTAGGGTGGCCCGTTCAGTAGGTGGAAAACTTGGTTCGTGGCATCGTAAATCAGCGTCGTGACTTGGCTTGCGCTGATTTCGCCGCCAGTCAGCGGCGTGGCTCCGCCGGCCACGTCCTTGAACACGTTCGCCGCCGCGAAATGCGCTGTTTGCAGCGTTGTCGGACCGGTGTTTGTCAGCCCGGCGACAAACGCGACCTCTTGCCCGTCCGCGCCAGTAAATTCATCGGCCGAGATGGCTTGCGCGTTGCCCGTCCCGTAACTCGTGCCGCCCCACGACACTCCGGCAATGGCCGGGCTCGCGACGGTCTGATCCCAGACGAGCGTGCCGGTGACATCCTTGAGGATTTGCCGATACGTGCCATAGCCGAAAATGATCCCGCAGCCGGCGCTATCGAGCGGCAGCGGGTTGTTGTTCGCGACGAGATGGTCCTTGTCCTGCCACGTCGATTTCGGCGTGACCGTCCCGGCGGCGTAGAACGTTACCGATCCATCGGCGAGCGGATAACCGGAGCCGTCATAGAAGCAGTTCTTGCCGGGCGGCAGAAGCGACGCCGCACCCGCGTGGCCGGCAAGCGCGCATAGAAACAGAAGGGCAGCCAGCCACCTCACGGGAACACCGTCGCCTGACACTGCCCCGCGCCGCCGGCTGCGTTGCGACCGCCGCCGCCGCCGGGCTGCGAGCCGGCCGACCCACTAGCGCCGCCTGCGCCGCCCCAGACGCTGGTACCTAAGCCGCCCCCGCCGCTCGCCCCGAGACCGGCCCCGCCGCCCCCGCCCCAGGTCGATGCGCCGCCACTGCCGCCGAAGGTAGCTCCGCTCGAGCCGCCGCCCCCGCCCGCGCCGCCGAAATAGCCGGCGCCGCCTGTGCCGCCCGTCGCGGCCCCCGTGCCGCCCCCGCCACCCGACGGGCTGGAAGTCTGCGCCGCCGCCAGCCACGGCCCGCCGCCCGCGCCGCCCGCTGCTGCGGCGCTGGCCGTCCCGGCCGCGCTTTCGCCGCCGCCGCCGCCGCCGCCCCATGCGGCTCCGTTACCGCCACCGCCACCGCCGTATGCGGTCAACCACGAGCCAAACGTGGCATTGCTGCCCGTGGTATTGATCGCACCGCCGGCCGGGATAGTTACAGTCTCCGTCGACCCCATGGACGACGCGGCCAGCCATCGATCGGAATAGCCGCCGCCACCGCCACCGCCGCCAGTTGCGCTGGCACTGCCCCCGCCGCCTGCGCCCCAGCACTCGAGATGCACGCGCGAGTTCGATGTGGTGCCGCTCGGCTTCGTCCACGTCCCTGACGTGGTGAACGACTGGAAATTCGTCGTCGCCCCGGACGCGCTGAGCGGGTTGACGATGTGGAAATGCCCGTCCGATGACGAGTAGACCATCTCCACGACATTGCCGACGATGATCTCGCTACCGGTCAGCGCGACCGGCCCCGACGTGGTGTCCTTGACCACTGTCGTTGCGGCGACATTCGTCGTCGTGACCGTGGTCGCGCCGGAGTTCGTGTATCCAGCCACGAACGCGACCACCTGTCCATCGATCGCTTGAAATTCCGATGCAGTGATGACCTGCGCGTTTGCCGATCCTGTGCTGGTGCCGCCCCACGACACGCCAGCGATCGACGGGCTCGAAACCACTTGATCCCAGATCAGGTTTCCGAGGCTGTCCTTGACCTGCTCGCGGTAGCTGCCTGATCCGTAGATGACCGCGCAACCGGTCGTGCTGCTCAACACCACAGGATTGGTGTTCGCCGTCGTCTGGTTGCTGTCCTGCCACGTCGTCTTTGGCGTCGTCGTGTTGACGATCGAAAACGTGACGGTGCCGGATTTCAGGCTCGCGCCATTGGCGTCGGCGAAGCAGTTCTGCCCTGGCGGCAACAGAGACGCCGCATCGGCGGTGGAAACCGTGAGCGCAACGATTGCCATCGCGATCGATATGAGCCACGCTAGGGCGATGCTGCGGTTCATCGTCTTCGGCTTGTTTTGTCTCGTCATGCGGCCATTGCTTGGCACGAGTTGGGACTTCGCGCTTGGCGTCGGTGTCGGCTGTTGGATCATGATCCTCGTCATTGATTGGCCTCGGCTCCGACAGGCATGGGCGGCGAGAGGTAATTCCGCGCCAGTGGCTGAGCCGATTGAACCAGAGCCGGCCAGCCGCCGCGAGCCGCCATTGAACCCATATTCGGCGGAGCACCGAGAACGCGGGTTACGGCGTTACCCGCACCAACTCGACCTTGGCCGAGAGCACTTCTCGCCACGCTCCTAGCGAGCCCCGGCCGCCGCAGCGTCCACCCCGCGAGACGGCCGGCAGCGATCGGCAATGCCGCCAGCGCCGCGCCGGCAGGTCCAAGCGCGTGGAAGCCCGCACTGCCAGCCGCAGCCACCTCGGCCACGCGCCCGACACCATGCAGGATCGACCGCAAGTCTATCGCCGGCTTGCGTTCCGTCTTGAGAAACGCCGTCCCGATCTCCGCCAGTCGGCCAAGATCGCCGCCGCCGCCAGCCGCAAAATTGTTCGTGTTTTTCTCGACGGCCCGATAGAACTCCTCGGGACTGAAATTGCCATCGTGGTGGTTTTTCAGCGCGTCCTCGACGGTGCGCATGGTCCACCACTTGCGTTTGGCATCCTGCCATTGAGCCGCTACGTCGGGCGGGGCCTGCCGCTCAAACAAACCTTCAAGCCGATCCTTCAACTCCGAAGCGTACTGCGCGACATTCGGGTCCGATGCATTGGCGGCCTTATCGAGCCAGTTGTCGCGCTGCAGAACCTCCTGCAGCATGTCGGGCTGGATTTCGCCCTTACCCTGCCGGAACGCGTCAATCACCTTATCAAACAGGCCGTTGACGCGGTTCAGCGCGGGCGGGTCCATGCTGTGGTAGATCGGGTCGGACAGTTCGCCCGTTGCCCTCGCCCAATACTTCGCAAACGGCGCGTCAAATTGAAGCGGCGGCGCCTTGGACAGTGCGGCGTCAAACTGGCTGCCAATGCGCTTTTTCGCGCCGTCGATCACGTCGCTTGTGATCCTCGGCACGTCCTCGCCCATCTGCTTGCCGATGGAATTGTACCACTGGTCCATCCGCTGAGCCTGTGCGGCGGCCGGGTTTTTGGCAAAGGGCATCGCGTGCTCGAAGCCGGCCACCGTCTTGATCAGCGGATTATTTGCGACCTGATCCGCGCCGAGATTGATGCCGAACCGGTTCATCGCATCGGACGCGAGCTGCGTCGTGTACGGAATGACCTTGGTCTGCATTACCCGCTCGATGGCGTCACCGACGCCCGGCCCAAAGCCGCCGAGGATTGATCCGATAACCGCAGCCGACTTCGGGTCTTCGCCGTTGGCAACCGCATCAAGCGCGCCAAGGCTGCCGTTGGCGAGCGCCGACACGCCCGCGCGGATAGCCATGGGAGCCTTGGCAAGCGCGCCGCCGCCGAACAATTCCGGGGCCGCCACGCCAAGCGCCGCCGCTCCGCCGATAACGCCCGTGCCCGTGCCGAACGCGTGTTCGATCGGATGCTCGGCCGCCATAGCGCCCTCGGCTTGCTGCATCTGGGGCGCTTGATCGCCAAGGGCCGCATAGTCGAGAGCCTGGTGCAGATAGTGACCCGCTGGCAGTGCATCGATAACCGCGCCGACGAAATTGTTGACGTGGGCCGCCCATGGGTGCGCCGACATGGCGTAAGGCACGCCAGTCTTCGGATCGATTTCGGTCGGATCGGGCGGCGGTTCCTTGTCGACGTTTTTCAGGTCGACGCCGAATTTCTTCGCGAACTCCGCCTGCAATGCGGCCTCGTTCGGCGGCCCTGCGGGCTGAGCGGCCCCCGGCGTGGCCGACTGGGTGTCATCCGACGCGGGCGGTTCGATCAGTTCGTAATTCGCGCCGACGCGGCGATATCGAAGGCCAGTCTTGGGGTCTTGGTAAATATCGGACGGCACACCTGGAACCGCAGACGGAGTGGCGGCTTGTTCCTGTGCGATCGTCGGCTGCGCACCTGCCGGAGCGGCATGGACTGGCGGCGGCAAGCCCATGTCCTGCGCGTCCTTGGCGGACATCGATCCGCCAAACTTCGCCGCAAATTCCGCCGCGTAGTCTGGTTCAGCCATATCAAGCCGCCATTCTCATGGGCTGGCCCTGCTTTACCCGCAGATTGCCCTGCGGATCATAGTAATACTGCCCCGGCTGGAATGCCGCATACGCCTGCGGCGAGTACACCTGCGGCGTAGCCAGAGCGACACTGGCAGGCTGTTGCGCCGGGATGGTGCCAGTTCCCGCCGGCTGCGTCTGGTCCGCAGGCACGCGCACGCCCATCGGCGAGCCCGGAACCTCAGTCGGCTGCATCGGGGTCGGCTGAGTGACGGCCGGCTGCATGGTCGGAGCCTGTCGCCACAGCGCGGCGCGCGTCGGGTCCATCGCTGGCGGCGTGTATCCCGGCATCGCGCCTGCGTCGGCCTGCGCGACCTGTGGCAAGCCCGACAGATCGCCGCTCATCGGGCGCGGGTTTTTCTGCGGCACGAAAATCTCGGCCGGAGCGGGAGACTGCGGAGCTTCCGGGACATTCAGTGTCGCGGGAACTCTGTCCTGGCCCTTGCCGCCATCTGGTGCGCCGGTAACCACGGCCTTCGTCTTTTCGGAGGCGGGCGCACCAGAACTCGCCGCGCGGGCGGCTGCGGCTCGCATCTGCTCCGGCGTCGCCATTTGGCTGCCGTCAGAGGCAATGCCACGGTCGAGATTGGGCATGCCCCCCGGCTGACGCACGTCAATGCCGTAATCACCGGCTTTGACTGATCCTGCGGTAAACGTTTTTGGCAAAGACGTGTCTGCCGGCGTCGGATTGCTCGGCATTTTATTGCCGGCAAATACAAGGTGCGCGTAATCCATAACCGGAATACCAGCCGCCTGCGCCGCAGCCGCAAGACTGCCCGCGTCCTGATTGTTCAGCCACGTTCCGAACGGGTCGGCGGCCTGCGCTGCCGCAGTGACATCGGCCCCGGTCGGATGTAGCGAGACGCCGCCGCCGTATTTCGTGTCGACGGCCTTTTGCTCCGCCGGAGTGAGGTTGCCGTACAGATCTGCGCCGGCCCCGGTCGCATCGCCATACCCGGATGCCCCCGTCGCGGCGTTGCCGCTCATGGATTGCCGCACAAGCTGGTTTCCGGACGGCGCAGCATCGCCGGGCTGCGCAGGCCGCGCGCTCGGACGGGCTGCGCCGAGATTGGTCGGCCGCTCCTGCGGCGTCGGGACACCGCCGGCCGGGTAGTTCATCTCGAGATGCGCAATCGTGGCATTGTCGAGCGTCGCGCCCGGTCCGAGATTGTTGTCCGCGCGATATTTCGCGACCCCGCGCGCCGTGATCGGGCCGAACAGTCCATCAATGCCGTTCGTATATGCCCCGGCGCGAGCAAGCTGCGTCTGCAACTGTTTGACCTGAGCATTTTCGTCGGGGTTTTTCGGATCGTAGCCTGCGCCGTATTTGAGCGCGATGGGCGCTTGCTGCATACCGTACTGTTCCGCAAGAAACGCTGGCGTGAGCGTCGGCAAGCCTGTCACCGGGTCAGTCTGCGTGTCCGGTCCGACACTCTCCGTACGCACGCGGATCGACTTGGCCGCAAGCGGATTGGCTGCGACCTCCGGTGACACGCTGGCCGCAACGGCTTTGCCCGCGCCGTCACCCCAAATGACCGGTGTGCCCTTGACCATTTCGGGCATGCCGAAGCCCTGGCCGGCAAAGTGCGCGTCATAGGCAGTCCGCAGCACACTATCGAGCGACACGCCATTTTGCTGTGCGACTGACTGGTATGCCTTCTTGGCGTAATCTGACTGGGATTTCGCCCACTGCTCAAACGGAGGCGGAGCGGCGTCGATCGCCTGCGCTGCACTTGCCGCTTGCGACGCGGCGGCAACCTGAGACGCGCTCGCCTGCGGAGCGGCTTGCGCCGCCGACTGCGTTATGGGCGCGGCGGTAACGGCCTGCGCGGCAGGGGCCGCAGCGGCTGGCGCGGCGGCTGCAGCCTGAGACTGGCCCGCGCCGCCGGAACCGACGCCAGTGCCGCCACCGGCCGCAGCGTTCGGATCGGTCGGGATCGAACTGGCGACAAGCCCGTTATAGGTGGTCGCGTCGGCCATATCTCACCCGCCCGGCGGCGTGGGTGCGCCGCCCTGTTGCTGATCTTGTTCGCCCGACTGGTGCAGCATCACGAGCAATTGGTCCAAGTTATTGTCTGCCGTCGTGGCGTGCTGCTGGACCCATTCCTTGATCTGCTCCGGGTCTTCCGGCATGTCGGACAGATACTGCGCCATCGCCTGCGCCGACATGACGCGCTCGGCAACGATCTCGGTCGCCACGGCAATCACGTCCTTGCGCTTGATCGGGCCATCCTTGCTCAACAGCCCACGCAATTTCGTGTCCACCTTGACCGTCTTGAGAAGGGCTTCCTCAATCTCCTGCGGTCCCGCCGGCTGGCCGGGCGCTGCACCACCACCGGGCCCACCGGCCGCACCGGTCGGCGGGGTTGGCGAAGCGGGCGGTGTCTTCATCGCTGCCGCGTTCACTTCCGGCCCCTGCGACGCGATCGGGCCGGCATCCGCGCCGGTTCCGGGGAGTGCGCCTGCGGCAAGTGCGTTCATCGGGCCGGGCATGTCACTCGCCTCCGATCAGACCGTTGCCGCGCAAAAACGTCCACTGGTTCATCAGCGTCTTTTTGTCCGCGCCATGAAGCGAGCGCATGATCGCAGCTTGCTCTTTCGGGTTATCCGACGCGCGCTCCAACTGGAACGGCAGCGGGCTGTTGCCGTTCTTGTCCCACAGCGTCGTGTAATACATGCGCACGGCCGGGTCTTGAATTTGCGCGACCTTCTGAAAATATTGCTGACGTGCAAGCTTGAGGTCTTCGACGCCTTCAAGCTTGTGGACAATCTGCCGAATGGCGGCGGCGGTTTGCTCCGGATTGGGATTGGCTTCGATCGTTTCCAGAGCCTTGAAATCTGAACTGTTAAACTGCGCCCCCGACGATTGCGCATACTGCCTCGCCGTCTTGGCGAACACGTCATAAGCGGTCGCGCCCTCGCTCGCGACATTCGCCCCAGTCAACTGATCAAACGTCTTGACCGCGTTGTAAATCTGACCGGCCGCCGGCCCCGATGAAAACTTGTCCGCAAACTGGTCCATCGTGTGAAGCAGCGTCATGCGCGGCCCCACGTCCGCGCCCGCATTCAGTTCGCTGGTGATCCGCGCTTGAGTATTCTTCTCCACGTCGGACAAGCCCGACCGCATCGCGCCAACCGGTAGGTCTGCGCCCGCGACAGGAGGCGACTCGCCGGCCGGGATGAATATCCCATGCGGTCGCTGCGGGTCGGCTGGGGGCGCGCCGGGTGCCGCAGGAGCGCCGCCGGCCGCTGCGGCAGGAGGTCCACCGCCGCCCTGCGCCGCGATCGCCGCGTTCGGGGACGTGATGCCGGGCACGCCAGCGCCAGACGTGACTTGCACGGACGGCACCGCGCCGGCAGGCCCCTGCGCACGCACCATGTAGCTCTGTGCAATCTCGCGCATGCGAGCCGGGTCGCCCTCACTCTCCGCGATTTGCTGAAGGATGTCCTTGCCGACTTCCGGCGTAATCGCCTGCGACTGAATGCCCGACGTGATCGCCTTGCTCCACTGCACCGGGTCGACGTTGCCGTTGGCCGTCATCCCCGCGAGCGTCGGGCCGATGTAGTTGTAAGACTTTTGCTGCAAGTCCTGCCGAAGTTGCTGGATCGTGACTTGATTTTGCGCTGCGCCCTGAGACGCCTGGATAGCCCCCGGAGCGCCGAGCGGATTACCGCGTGCGCCGGCTGCAGCGATTGCGGCCGGATCAATCGTACCGTCCGGACCGATGCCGGCCTGAGCGGCCTGCCCAACCGCCTGCTTTTCCGTGATGCCTTGCTGTATCCGCTGGTTTTCAAGCAACCGGTTCTTATACTCAGCCCAGTTATTCGCCATATCCAGCGGATTGGCGGGCGCCTGCAGTTTCGAGTAAATCGACGCGTCGACTTCGGCCATCAGTACAGCCCTCCGGTCTGAGTGCTGCGCCCGAGCTGGTTCTGCAGCAACAGCGCGTTGACGAGCGAATTGCTCACTCCCGTCGCAGCGTTCGCGCCGGCAATGTCCGCGCCGGCCGCAGCATTGCCCGCGCCAATGGCGTTACTGCCGATCTGACCGCCGACGCTGGTTGCGGCGTTGCCCTGGCTGGCCGCAGCGTTCTCGCCGAGTGACGCGCCGTCACTCAGCATGTTGTAGGCGTTCTGCTTGTTCGTCAGTGCGTTCTGAAACTGCTGCTGATACGTCTGGCTCGCCAGCCCGGTTGCGTACTGTTCCGCGCCCTTGATCGCCGCGCCGCTCTGGCCGAGCCCGCGCGCCGCGAGCCCGTTTTCAACCGACTTCTCGCCTTGCCCGAGCGTCCACTGGTAGCCCGGCGTCTGTTCAAGCGTTGCCTGGTCCATCGTGATCGGCTTGGTGAGGTCGCCGATTATCCCCGACGTGGCCTTGACTGGTGCCTTGCCGGCCGTTTTGAGCGTCCACCCCTTGCCCGGCGACGCGGCATTGTAGGCCAGAGTTTTTGTCGCCCCGCCGGGACCAACCCATACGGAATTCGAGCCGGCCTTGGCGGCGGTTCCAAACAAATCGCCGTATGCGCTCTGTCCGCCCTGGATGAACGGAGCCAACGACGCGCGGGTAATGCCGAACATCGCAAGCTGTGCGTTCGTCGCCGCCGACGCGGCCTTTTCCTGCGCCGACGCGGCCGACTGCGAGCCCACAAGCTGGCCAGCGGCCGATAGAACGCCGCCTCCGATGATACCCGCCGTCAAGCCCATGTGAGCCTCGCTACAGCCGCTTCTCGTGCCCGTACTCAATCAACGCATACCCACGTTCCTCCAACAGTCGCGCAAGATGCGGATGCTTCAATTTCGTCCGCATGTGGACAAACGAAAACCCCGCCGCGCGCAAACTCGCCTCGGCGAAATCCATCAAGCCAGCACCAATCCGCTGGCCGCGCACGGCCGGGTCAACCCAGATGATATCGTTGAGCGCCCAGCCGTGATCGCGGTAGTGCAGATGGCCTTTGCGGACGATGAACACGGCGTATCCGACAAGACGCCCGTCGAGACGCGCCGTGTAGACCACCAGCAAGCCGGCCGCCGCCGCTGCATGGTAGAACTCGTAGTCCGGGTTGAGCGGCACATCCGGATAGGTCGCGATTTCTCGCCAATGCCGCTCGAACAGCGGCTGCATTTCCGGCAGCGCGCGGGCGAACGGCTCGATGGCGAATTTCGCGGTCATCAGTGCGCAAGCAGCCAGCGGTAAAACGCAGTCCGGACCGCGCCACGGATCGCAAGCCAAGCCGTGGGATATCCCATCTGAACACCAGCGAACCCGCGAATGCGGTCCACCACCCACGGCGCGGACCCGTTGTCAGTCACGTATCGCATCCTCATGTCCGCCCCCATCAGTTGGACAGAGACTTGGTTGCCACGATCCCGGCCACGACTTGCGACGTGAACTGGATCATGGGGTTGCCCATTTCGTCCTTCTGGCCGACGCGCTCAAACGCCGCCGTGATGATCAGGCGCGCGCGGATGGTCGACCCGTTCGCCAACCGAATTTCCATCACCGGCTCGTCAGCATGAATGATCTCGACCGGAACCAGCTTCACTTCCTCCGCCATGTGCAATTCCTCCATTGTCATGCGGGATTACCGTTGGGAATGTACCACATAACCGGCAATCCGGAATAGGTGACGACAATCTGATCCCCCTGGCTCATCGGAAAAAACCCCGCTGTCTGGCCGGTCGGCGCGATCGTTTCACGGGCGCGGATCAAGTCCACCTCGCTCACGGTGCCGCCGACGATCAGGATCGCCCCCGGATGAACCGCCGTGAACGTGAACGGCGACGCGCCGACCGGCACGGCCTCATACGGCGTCGCGGCCGAGGTCAAATCGTAAAAGAAGCCGTACCATGCCGGCGACATGCGGCCGGTTTCCATGTCCATGATCGGCTGCGACTGCGACGGGAGGTGAACTGGCGGCTTCTGGCGGGCCATCACGCACCTGTCGGCGTGGCATCGTAGAAGATGCCGTTGAGCGCCGTGTTGATTGGCGCGGACCAGGAAAGCTCGAGCACGAAATCGCGCGCGAGGCCGAGGTTCGGCCACCATGGAAACTCGCCGTAGTCGCCCTCGGCCCCGAACCGCGCCGGCAGCGCGTCGCTGAAGCTGCCGCCGCGATCGTAGCTGATGCGCAGGAATATCTGCGGCTCCTGCAACAGCGGCGACGGCAATTGGTTGTTTGCGATCACCGCATTTGACAGCGCAGCCATCTGTGCCGATGTCAGCACGACACCCTGCCAGATGGTCATGAACGCCATCCGCGCGCCGTTTTGGAGCTCCAGCGCAGCGTTGCCGTCGCTCGCCAGATGCATGGTGAAGCCAGCTGCTCCGGCAGAGGCCCCCGGATAGCTCGGCGTGAGTGCCGACGCCACCCCGTTCACCATGACAAACCCTGCGCCAGACGCAACGTCGAGGCTGATGGCAATCAGGTTCCACGCGCCGGCCACAACCGCGCCGGCAGAGAACTGGTAGATTGTCGACGATCCGTTGAACACCTGAAACCGGACGAGACCGGCTGACGTGTACGCGATAAATCCCGCGTTCGACGCGCCGCCCTTACCGGTGCCGATGAACACGGCGGTATTGGTGTTCGGGATGTAGAGGTTCGTAAAAATCGTGAACTGCGCGCCCGCCTGATGGATCGCGTTCATCCACGCTTCGTTGGCGCTATCGTAGGTGAACCATTCCGTCCCGTTGAAGCCCCAATATTCGTTGAGCGACTGGCCGCCGAGCGTTCCGTTGAACGTTGGATCGTTCGATCCGGTCCCATCCGGCCCGAGATAGAAATCGTACCCGCCGCCGCTTTCGTCCTGCCACTTCTGCCCGACACCTTGCCACGACGGCAGGTTCCCAGCCTCCAGCATGAGTTTCAACCCAACGGTCAATGCCTGGCCTTGGACCAGCGCCTGGATCGACTGCGAATACGGCCCCGGCACCGAGCCGGCCAGCGTGCCGCCTTGCGTGTCGGCAATCACGCGATCAAGCCGGATGCGCTTGCCCTCGTTTAGCAGGTGCGGGATCGTCCGCAGCCGCGTGATCGGGTTGCCGAAATCGGTGAAGTTCGTCGGATCAAGCTGGTAGATGTTTCCGTTTTGCCGGTCGCACGTCAGGTTGAGCCCGTAGCCGAAACACCAGCTATTCGACCGGTGGCGCTCGAAACCGTTCGGGCCGGTGTAGGCCAGTTCGTGCCATTGGTTCGTCTTTAGCTCGCACGCAAACGTGCGGTTCGCGGTCGGGAATGTCAGCACATAGTAGCCGTGGCCGAGAAGCTGGTAGCAGCCGCCGATCGCGTCCGAGATGACCGGAAAGCCGGATATGATTGCCTCGATGCCCTTGCTCGAAATCTCCTTGACCTGAAAGCTTGCGTCGCCGCGCAAAACGATCGCCTTGCCCTGCCGATCCTGCGCCAGCCAAAACACGGACAGGTCCGTTGTCGCTAGCGAATACGGCGCGGCACATCCGTGCTCGATGTAGACGCCCGGCAGCGTCGAGAACGTGAAATCCGCCGCGCCGGAATTGTACCAGACCTCCGTCGTCAGCGTTCCCGGCGTCCACAGGTTCCGGTGCATGCAGATGACGCCGGTTATCGGGTCCGGACTGCCGGTCTTGCTCGCCACGTCCAGTGGATCGAATGCCGCGTACAGGGCCGGCGCGGTGATTACGCCAGCGGTCAGATTTTCAAACGTCACCAGCGATAGGGAAATCTGCCATTCGTTGAGGCCGGGCGTGTTGAAAATAAAGTACGTGTCCATATAGTCGACATACGTACCGCCGAGAAAATTCGGATCGTTGATCGGCGCAAACGAGTTGTCGGACATCTTGATCGCGTAGCCGACGCTCGTGCCGTCGACGATGACGATTGCCAGCCCGTTGTCTTTCATGATGACGGGTGTCGTCTGCACCGGGATACTGCCGAGCAGCGTGTAAAAGTACGTGTTGTCGACGTAGTAGACCGCGCCGTCAACCACCTCGTAAACGTTGCCGTTCGATGCGCGGAACACGCACCGGCCAATGCCGGGCGTCGGTGGCGTGCCCTTGGTCGTCAGTCCCGGCGTCGGAAAATGCGTGACCGGCGCGGGGGCCTGTTCGTCCTCGTTGACCTCGGGATAGAGGTTGATGGACCGCTGCGCCGACGCGATGATGGCGCGGGATTGGTACGCGCCGCCGAGGAGTGGAACTCGCGGCATTAGATCGAATTGTCGGTATAGATGTTGTAGAGTCCCGGCCTTACAAGTTCATTCGGAACCTGCAAGATCGGTATCTGAGCATTCGCGTTCCGGATGATGTTCAGCGACGCCGCAGCGGCCATCTTCAATTCCGGAGTGACCGGCAATTTGTACGCCCGACAGAACCGGACCTCGAGATTGAACCGGATTGCCTCCTTGTATTCTTCCGGCATGTTGTAGACGGTCGACAGGTTCGCGAACGTCTGCAGCACGGCCTTGGTAATGACGCGGCCGGTATACAGGCTCGACGGCAGAGGCCAGAAATACACCTTGCCGAGCGGAAAATCCGCGTCATAGAACACGAACCTAGGAAACGATCCGAGGTGCTGGAGGCGGATGTTGTTGTACGCCTCCATCGACTGGACCAGTTCCAACGGCCAGCCCACGTCGTTCGGCGACGGCGGGTTGTTCTGAATGATCCGCGCCGCCTCAAGCCGGTCGGGCCGCGCGACATTGAAGTTCCCGCCAGTGCCGATCGTGTAGAACGTCGCGCCGGTCATCGCGATATCGGTCGGGACAAGATGCCATATCAGCCAGCGATTGCGCTGCCACTGGCTGATCATGTCATTGAGACGGGTGAGGCCGTTGTTGATGTCCGTCGCGCCAGGCGACAGGCCTTGGCCGGTAATGCCGGCATCCTGCAGGGCAAGGGTGATCAGGTCGCGCGCTGTGGTCACGTCGTCACCCGCCTAAACGCCGCCTTGCAGGCCGCCGCAGAGTGCCGCGACGGCCCCATTGCAAGGGATGGTGCCCTCAGATTTCCGCCGTCTCCTTGGCGCGATCCTGCGCGCTGCGCACCTTCTCGCGGAGGGCCGGCGTCTTCATGCGGGCGTCGATGTGAATGCCGAGCTCGCCGGCAAGCTCGATCAGCGTCTGCCGGTCCAGTTCCTCGGATGCCGGCACGGCGGGCTTGCGGCCCGATGCGGCGGCCTGCGCTTCGTCGGGCTGGTCATACCAGCCGTCGCCGAGCGCGTCTTCCTCGCGGGCGTTGTTCACCAGCACCGGCCGCTTGGACGGATGGAACTTCCACGCGGGATAGAGCTTCGCCTCGCCCATGCCGTACTCGGCCTGCCAGCCGGCGCGGACGGCGGCTTCCTCGTTGGCATCCTGCACGACAATCTGCGGCGGCGTCATGCGGACCGGGTACTCGCGCTCGGCATAGTAGGCGCGGATATATTCCTGCCCCTGCGGCTCGTTGCGCGGCCACGGCAGCGGATCGTTCCACTTGGCGCGAAGTGCCGCTTCCTGCTTGGCGTCGGCGACCTCGATATCCGGTGGCGTCAGGGCCTTGGGATAGGGCTGATACTCGTACACGTAGTCCGGATTGTAGCCACGGATCATGTTCTGCGGCAGCAGCCCCGACACCCGATGCGCGCGGCCCTGCGAAGTCTGCGTTGCCAGAAACGCCAGCGCGGCCTGGATCGCCTGGGGCGACATGCCGGCCGGCAAGTTCATCTGAACCATTTGTGTCTCACTCTCCCGGGGAAGGTGACACGCAACCGAAGTCGCGTATCACCGGTTAGCGGCTAGACCAGCGGTTAGCTGGTGCTGTCAGCGATGACGCACGCCCACTCGGGGCGCACGGCGAGGTAGCCGTACAGCACGTCGAGACGGTCGATGGCCTGATCCGTCTGCGGATTGTAGGCGAGGATCGACCGCATGGCGACGCCATCGAACATCGAGCGCGACCGCTCCCAGACGCCCTCGGGAAGTTCGAGGTCGGCGGTTGCCATCGTGATCGCGTCGGGCTGCCATGCGATGTTCTTGATGAACGTCGACGAAGCCGGGTTGACCAGAAGGATGGTCGCGCCATCGGCCGGAGACGAGTCGACGGTCTGGTACTGGACGCCATTCGCACCGGACGGAGCCACGAGCGCCGGGTAGATCGGGATCGCGGTTGCGCCGGATGCCACGGCAGCGGTCACAACAAACTGGCGCAGCTTGCCGAGCGACTGGCGGCTCAGCCGGTTGATCG
>Ga0265326_10000323_pt1 | contig 20556 bp, 20 predicted proteins | sample 41424metaG_FD_192439 | JGI IMG/M metagenome (GOLD analysis project Ga0265326, IMG submission 192439) | Rhizosphere microbial communities from Carex aquatilis grown in University of Washington, Seatle, WA, United States - 4-14-24 metaG | ecosystem: Host-associated > Plants > Roots > Rhizosphere... | reverse complement strand
AACTAGGAGGGGCTAAAAATGAATCCAGTTGTACATTTCGAGATGGGCTATTTTGACCGCGATCGCATAAAAACGTTCTACACCAAAGCTTTTGGCTGGAAGATGCAGCAGTTCGGCCAGGATATGGGCAACTACGTAGTTGCCCAGACGACCGACACGGACGACAAAGGCATGGTCAAAACACCGGGCAACATCAACGGCGGATTTTACGCCAAGACGGACAGCCCTGACTCGCATGCGCCATCCATAGTGATATCCGTGGACGACATTAAAGCGGCAGTTAAGGCAGTTAAGGCGGCTGGCGGCAAGATTAAGGGCGGCATGACGCCTGACGGCAAACACACCATGGAGCCAACAATGATTCCCGGCGTCGGTTTGTGGATCTCGTTTGAGGATACTGAAGGCAACCGCGTCAGCATGCTCCAACCCAAAATGTAGCTATTTTGTCGCGCCCTGGCCGAGGTCGTTCAGCAAAATGATCAACTGTCTTTTTTCAACGGTCGAACAGTCTATTTTTCTATTCCGGGCTATCATATAACCCTGAATCAGCCTTTGGATTCTTAGCGCATTCTCTCTCGTTAAGAAACTGATTGATTTAATATCGTTTGTAAAAAACTTAGAGAATATGTGGATAGAGCCGAAAAACGGCCCAACGTTGGACTCCACATTCAAAATATCTTCAATCCGAACGCTGATTGTGTTGGCCATGCTAAAAAATTCGCGGTGGACAATCGTTAGTTGTTGCCTGTCCATACTGATGCTGTCCGGAAACAGCGTAAACGGAAAAACCGTTTTGGCATTAAAGAGTATGTCGTGGGCTCCAACGGTAACATCCACGAGCTTTTCTTCGTTGGTTATTTGAGATTCTTTTCGCGCTAGTACCGCCGGCCTGGGTATTCTTATGCTCATTGGGCGATTCGCGAGAGCTGTGCGAATTGCCTCCACCGGGTTGATCGAAGCGAATAATTGTATGCTACGGGCCATGGGGCGAGCCTTTCTAAACTTATGCGGTAAAAGCCCGGCAGTTTAGTAACACTCTCCTCCAAAAAGCGCACGTACTAGTGTCGACTGGATTACTACCAGTATAGCACGTTTGTTGAAATATTTACAACTTTACACAGAGACGAGACCCCTAAATAGTCTAGTTATTTCAAGTGCAGTTTTGAAGGCCACCAGTTCCAGCGGCCAAGCAGGGCGACAATCGAAGGCACTAACAGTGTGCGGACAAAGAACGTATCAAGCAGAATAGCAAAGGCTACGCCAAAGCCAATTTGCTGGCCTTGGGCGTTGCCACCGACGATCCCAAAAATACTGAAGGTGCCGGCCAGAATCAGCCCAGCTGAGGTCACAGTTGTGCCAGTAATGCCGATAGCTTTAGTAATGGCATCGAACAACGAGTGCTCGTGGTGGGCTTCCTCGCGAATACGGTTCATCACCAAAATGTTATAGTCTTCGCCCAACGCCATAGCAAACACGAATAGCAAGAACGGCAGGACGAAGTTGATGCCCTCCTGATGAAATATATGCACAAAGACGAACATTGCGAAACCGAGGGAAGCCAGGTAGCTTAGAGCAACGGTGATTATCAAATACCACGGCGCCACTAGGCTACGCAGCATCAGCGCCAGTAGCGCGCCAATGACCAGAAGTACTACGGGGATGATTCTCAATAAATCGTGGTTAGTGGTCTGGTTAATATCGTAGGCGACCGAGTTAGAGCCATAAACACTGCTGGTGTCGGCGCCCGTTTGAGTAGCGACCTGGCTAAGTTCAGCTCGAGCGGCGGGGACTTGCCGCATCGCCGACGCACTGCCTGACGCTCCATCGCTGAAGGTGGCATAAAGTTGGACTGTTTTGCCATCCTGGCTGATAAATTGACTTTCGGCTGTAAGCACCGGGCTGGTGCCCTCCTGGTGGAGTTGGCCCAGTTGAGTCGGCGTCAAATTAATACCGTTCGGGTTAAATGGCCCGCTGACGGCCGAAAAAATACTTGAGCGGCTCAAGCTAGCTTGGGCTTGCTTAATGTTTGCCAGGTTGTTCCAAGCCGAATCTGGAAAGCGTAGGATCAGCAGTTCCGGATTGTTATTAGCCGCCGGGAAATGCTTGGCTAGCACCGTCTGCCCGGCCGCCGAATCGGTGCCGCTTGGTGCGTTGGTCGAACCAAAGCCGGCCGCTTTGTAGCCAATTAGCCCGGCAGTTAAACCGCCGAAAATAATCACGCCAAGCGCGAGGACAAGTACAGGTTTTTTAATCGCTTTGTCGGCTAACCTACCCCAGAGTCCGATTTTTGGATCACGCTTAGCTGTTTTGCTGGGCCAAAAAACTGCTCGGCCCATGACTGTTATGAGCGCCGGCAAAAATGTCAGCGCCATTATTAGCATTATGGCCAGGCCTATAGCCAGCGCCGGACCCAAGCCGCTATAAAGACCAAAGCTGGCCAGCATCAGCACTAGCAATGCAGTAATGACCGTCGCCGCGCTAAAGGTTATCGATTCGCCAACTTTGGACAGTGCTTTAACAACAGCGTCTTTTGTCTTTAGGCCGCGGCGCAGTTCTTCACGAACACGGAATACCAAAAATAAGCCATAGTCCGTGCCAGCCCCCAAGATCAGTACAATCAGCATAATTTGGGTGATAAAGCCGACTTGCACGCCAAGCTTAGTGGCTTCGGCAATTACTGGTTGGGCGATCAGTAGCGCCAGAACGGCCGGCATCAGCGTGACAATTGGCGCCAGGATGGAGCGGAAAACCAGCAGCAATACCACCAAAATCATCAGCACAGTGTAGCCTTCAACTTTGCGTTCGCTTGTACTGTTGGCGTTTTCTTGGTCGACTTGAGCGGCTAGGTCGCCGGTTAGGTTGGCGCGCAAACCAGGCGGTACGCCAGACTGTGTTACAGCTGTGCGAATGTTTTTTATAATGTCGGTGGCTTTCATGCCAAAGGCATCACCGTTGATGCCAACCAACAGCTGATCGGCTTGGCCGTCGGCGCTCATGCCGATGTCCTTGACCTGCGTCACGCTCGGCACCTTTTCGACGCCGCTGATAACACGGTCAATTGCCGGCTGATCGCTGGGGGTTAGTTTGCCGCCAGGCCTGCTAACAATAATAATCGAGTTAGTGGCCGTATTTTTTTGTTGAAAGGCCGTTTCTAATTGCGAGCCATGACTGCTCGGACTGTTGGTTGGCAGGAATTCTGACTGTGTGTTTTTTTCGACTGAACTAAGGCTTGGGAAGTTGTGGATAGCCAGCGGCACAGCCGCAATCCAGAAAACAATTATCAGCCAGCGCCATCGTACCGAAAACCGAGCGATTTTTTCAAACATCTTCAACCATTCTACTATTTAAAGCACGAGCCTTTCTATCTATCTTATGTATTTTTAAACTAATGTATAACGTCAGCTAGGTGCAGCATCCAGATAAAGAAACCGACGCTGGCGATGACGAAACTTAGACCAATGGCTGAGCCCCAGCCGTACCATTTCATTGACTCCAAACCGTACATGTCGCCGCGGATTCGCTCTTCGATTGATGCTTGATGTTTTGCCATTATTTCTCCTTGACAATTACTTAACTATTGAGTATCTTAATGATTAAGATAAAGTATGTCAAGGGATTTTTCAAAAAAACCTAAAGATCAGCCTAAGCACCGCAAAAATCTACGGACGGAGTTGCAATATTTAGGCCAAACGGCCAGCACCGAGACTGCCCTGTTCCACCAGAAAGCCGCTGAGTATTATGGCCTGGGCATCACCGACATGAAGGCTGTCTCTACCCTGATGCAGGAAGGCCACATGACCGCCGGCCAACTGGCCGACCGCTTAAGCCTGACCACTGGCGCCGTGACCAATTTGATTGACCGGCTGGAGGAACGCGGTGTCGTTCAACGCTTAGTTGATCCCAAGGACCGGCGCAAAGTTATCGTCGCCGCCAACGTCAAAGCCATCGCTGACAGCCGTAATATTTACGAATCAATGGCCGAGACTTTTGATAAAGTGGTCCGCAGCTACTCTGATGCCGAGCTAAGATTCTTGGTGGACTATTATAAAAAATCTATCGAACTGACCCAAAAGGAAATCGCCCGACTGCCTAAGACCCGGCGTCCGCTCTAGCCGCCGACAAAAGCCAGCGCTATAACTCCGCCAACGTACAGCGCCAGAACGAGGAGTGAATCCACGCCCATTCGGAAGTACATTTTCTTAGGTCTGAAAATCAAGCCGATTATGTAAATGCCTGTTAGCAGAACACCGAGTGAAGCGAACCAGACATCGGTTGGCGTAGCGTGCTGGAGCACCGAGTGGCCTGCAATAATATCAGCGACCAAAAACAGCGCTGGCATAAAAGAGTTGCCGCCAAAGATATCGCTCATGGCCAGCTTGTAGTCGCCGATTTTTACCGAACTGAAGCCGGTTGATAAGTCCGGCATGGCCGCGGCGAAGGCTATAAACGTAGCCGCGAACAGACCACTGCTGATGCCGTAAGCAACGGCCAGGTCGCTGCCAGTCGCCTGCAGACCGACGCCCGAAACTAAAATGGCGATAGCGCACAGCAGTAAGATTCCCCAGATTTTGAAATTAGAAGCTTGGCGCAAAGACGGATGATTGATAGTCGCCCGCCTTTCCTGGTGCTCACGCCCGGGGGCGGCGCCCGTGGCTTCACTACGCCACGGTAAACCCCTGCGGGCTTTATAGGCCAGCCACAAACCGCCGGCCCAGAGAGCAAAGATTAGCGCTGAAGCTAGACTTATCGGCGTGTGCGGGATTACGACCGGAGTGTGGGTAGCCACGATTGATGCTACAGCCACCAAGATTACAACTGTAGCTTCTAGAACCAAAGTTAAAGAGGCCGCGGCGAAAGTTAACGGCGCAGCCAGTTTCATCCGGGCGTCCATCAGGCTAATTAGCATGGTCTGGATGGCGATACCACCGACCAGTGTGCCTATAACAATATCGTAGTGATGGTGGGCCGCGGCCGAAACGACGATAGCAATTTCCGGCAAACTGGTGGCCACGCCTAAAATCAACAACCCGCCGAAGGCACTGCCTAGTCTATACTTAGCGTCGATCGCATCCGTAGACCTGACCAGCCAAATTCCAGCAACCCAGGTAACCAGTACGAAAATCAAAAACTCCAGAATAAGTCCCAAATGCCCCATCTAAAGATAATGATACCAAAGCGTTCCACTAAAAAATAAACTTCAGACACTCGATATCAAGTGAGTACCAGTTTTCACCAGTACTCACTTGAGGAGCTTGTCCAAAAAAAATTGGCACCGAGTCTAAGAAGAACTGGGGCGGTGACAAGCTATTTTAGCTGTTCTGTGGTTAAGAGCTAAGAGTAACTATGTGCCTTGAGAGTTAGGCACCTATCACTTTCATACACTACACTGTTAAAGATGCTTGATTACATAAATTCATTTACAAAATTATTTAAAGATAGGAAAGGCAAAATAATTGTTTGGCAAACACCAAATATCCCCCTTATTGGCTGGGCACTATTCTCAGTTTTGACTCATGTTTTACCAGTTAACAAATGGCAGATTGCTGTGGGGTATATAAGTTTTGGTTTTATATTTACATGGGCGTGGCTAGAATTAACTCAAGGTGCCAGTTATTTCAGACGGATCTTAGGAATAGTGGTCCTCATAGCATCAATCCATGCAAGGATTGGCTAAGCTACAAGGTTTCGTTAATCAGTTCTTAGCTAGATACCAGCACTAAAACACTAAAATAATGGCTAAAGACTATACGCCTTGAGGGCAGTACACTTGCTAATCGGCAAGCATAATTAGAGCTAGTGACATAAATAGCAAACCTATATCTCTAAAGGTAACTATAAGTTGATGCAGATTAAAAATTATTATGCCGCCAAAGGTCAAAGCAGACAGAAGCCCAACGAATTTCAGATACTTCCCGCTCGCTAACCATCCCGCAAGAATCAGTTCATATACCGCAACAACCTTCACTAGAGTCACCAGCGAGATGGTATTGCCTAGAAAGTTCGGGAAGTATGCTGTCCAATCGTTGGGCAGCCTATACATAGAAACTGCTGCATACAGAAAGACGGCCCCGAGACCAATTCGTAAGAGGAGACTAGCGCTTCTTTGACCCCCGTGAAGACCTTTCATACTTTTAGTATAAACGTTTTAGCCGCAGTGTATAATATGGGCTACATATTTAAACAAGGGACTTAGCAAATGTTAAAAAAAGTAATAGTGGCGATCGTAGCTCTGGCCATTATCGGCGGGGGTGGCTATGCCATTTTTCATAAATCGCCAACAACTGCTCCAGCCGCTCCAGGTTCGAGCACCACTGCCAGCACTGGCGCTATCGTCCAAACCAAAACGGCCTCTAGTGTCGGCTCCTATCTAGCCGATTCCAGCGGCAACGCGCTTTACACATACGGCGCTGACACTGCCGGTACTAGCAACTGCAATGGTTCCTGCTTGTATAGCTGGCCAGTCTATGATGCTTCCGGCGCACCAAGCACCCTACCAGCCAATGTGACGGTAATCACCCGTTCTGACGGCTCCAAGCAATATGCTTACAAGGGCATGCCGCTCTATACCTTCACCAGCGATTCCGTCGGCCAAGTGACCGGCGATAACGTTTCGAATTTCCACATAGCCACGCCCTAACAAAAAAGCACCAGATCTCTCTGATGCTCATTTGGTGGAGCTGGAGGGAATTGCACCCTCGTCCGCTTGGTAACGAACTTGCTGTCTACAGGCTTAGACTGCTTGAATTTTCTTAAACCAGCTTATAGAAACAGTCCAAAGCAAACTGGCTAAAGCCCAGCAATCTTAGCTGAATATCAGCGGGCCACTGATGTTCAGAGCGTCCAGATAATATGACGCACTTGAAAGCTATCTGGAGTCACTTCAAAGCGCGGTCACAGAAATTAAACTGTGACTGTTGCGAAAGAATACTGAGCTGGCGCAAAAGCGCTGGCTACAAAACTCTTTACGCGATTAAATGCGTTTGCATTTAGTGGTTTGATCCGGCTAACGTGCAGATCAATCCGGCCTGCGGTGCAAATTTGTTAAGGTCCAAACGTCGAGCTAAAATCAGCCCCCGAAACCTCACAATCGCAGCGCCGGATTAGGAAATGAATTCCTCATTCCGCGCTGCTTACAACGGCGCACTACGTTGCCTGGCTGCGGTGCATCCTCAACGTACTTCAGTACGCTTCCGGCTGCTTCTCGCCAGCGCCTTGTGCGACGCTTGTATTGTGAAGGTTTCGGCGATTGACTAAACTCTCAAACTAACATAAGTATTATACCACAAATTGTCAACAAAAACCAACAGCGCGTTTTAGAGTTTGGTGGATAGTTTCTGGACGGCGAATTCCAGAATATCAGCTTCGCCGGTACTCATGGTTTTTAGGAAATTACGCTGTTGAGCAATTAATATCTTGCGGGCTTTTTGGTAGCGGGCCGCACCTTTGCGGGTTAAAGAGACGTCGCGCTGGCGGCCGTCTTGCCTATTTTTAAGGACGCTCACCAAGCCGTGTTTTTTCATAACATGCAGTTGGCGGCTGACGTTAGCCTCGGTCTGGTGCAGGCTGACAGCCACGGCGCGCTGAGACACGGGCATAGAGCCAAGGGCACTCATGATTCTAGCTTGGCTAAGACTGACCCCTGCCTCCTTGGTCAAAACCTCATCTGAGGACTGTTGTAAAACATACGTCAAAGAGAGTAGGGGAGGAAAACTGCTCTTGGGCGTAACGCTTGTGTTTTTCATACACTCAGCTTACGCCCGAGATACTTAACTAGTCAAGTATTTTTGACTAGAGCAGGGAACGCAGATCGGTTTTAAGACTGTACTGCATATATAGCTTGTACCACTGCTCTAGGCTGAGTTTCTCGGCCCGTAGGTCGCCGTTAACTTCGGCGCCGGCAAGTAGCTCGTCGGCTTGCTCTACCCCGATCCGCAACCCGGCAGCTAAACTGCTGCGCAGCTTCTTGCGCGGCGAGCTGAAGCCAGCCTTTACCAGCCTCATAAATTTAGGCGTGTCTAGTTTTTTAAATAATGGCGTGCGGCGACGCCTTAAGATCACTACTTGCGAGTCGACTTTAGGCGGCGGCGCGAACATTTCGGCCAGAACGACCTTGCCAAGCTCAGGCTCGTAGAACAGCTGTAAACTGACGGACAAAATACTCATCTGGCCAGGCCGGGCAGCGATCCGCTGCGCCACTTCCTTCTGGACCAACAGAACCATCAGAGCCGGCTGATTTTCAGCAGAACTGAACAAACGCAATAAATGGCCGGTTAGATAATAAGGAATATTAGCGACCACTTTATAGTCCAGCGGTAGCTTTTTAACGTTGTACTTCAAAACATCGCCCTGGACTACCTCAAGGTTCTTTGGCGCCCCAGCCGCCAGCTGGTTAGCCAAATTACGGTCGAGTTCGATGGCAATAACTTTTTTGGCGTCAGCGGTTAAGTAGTCAGTTAATGCGCCTTTGCCGGGTCCGACCTCCAAGACTGTATCTTTGAGACCAATATCAGCAGCGCCCGCAATGTATTCCAGGGTAGATTCATCTTCCAGCCAATGCTGGCCGAGTGACTTTTTTGGCATGATCTCCGTCATAAGTCAATTGTAGCAAGATATTAGTTAACGACGAGCGTACCGTACATAAGAAACTGCCAAAACGAGGTAGGCTGTGAAGGTGATAGCGATTAAGCCTTGGCCGACTATTAATGACCAGCTAGAAAGAGAAATGAACTTTATAAAGATTATGACAATGGCTACGTAGCGAATCGTCATCCCGAAGAGTGAGAGGTCACGGGAGGATTTTGTCCTATAGATACGTTTTATCTGAAGCAGAATATCCACATTCAGGGCGATGTAGGAAAACAACGTCAGCCAGTCTAGCCAGTTCATGCTCTTTATATTCTACAGACCTATTTACCAGCTGTGGTAATTCAGCCAATGCACGTAAGCCGAATACCAACTGCCGTAGCGGTCATAGGCATAGCCGCTGCACCAATGCAGTTGGGTAATCGGGTTGGTCGCCCAGTCGCCACCGGCCGAAGCCATCTTATAACCTGGCGTGGCTTGGCAGAGACCGTAACCATATGGAGTGTAAGCGTTATCCGGCTCGGCTGGGCAGTAGTGCTCACCTTGGGCTTTGGTGTAACACCAACCGGATTCGTGGCTAACTATATAGTCGACGTAGCCATAATCGGTGCTGGCAATACCAGTGCCAGCCATGGCTGCCGTCTTGTTGCCGGACAGATCAACAATCGTACCGATGGCGACTATCTTTGGCGTAGCCGCCACGACTGTAGTCTGCTGGATAACCGTGCGACTGATTTCGACACCGCCCTCGACATCTATTTGATAAGTAATGGCGACCTTGCCAGCGGTACCGGATTGCCGGACCGCTGTGGCGCCAAAACTCAGAGACGAATCGTTAACGTACTGGACGGGTGGATCGACCGACTGCTCCACCGTGACCGTCGAAACGCCATTACGAACGACCGAGACGGCCAGGTCAGCGCTGATTGGCGTGTTTAGATCCGGCTTGACTGTGTCTTTGGCACTGAGTTTAACGTTCTTCTCTTTAAGCAAATCGGCGACTGTTTTAGCTTGGGTCCGGACCGTTAGCGCTGTCCCATAAAGAGTTAGGCCTACGGGCGTGGCGGGATCAATTACAACTTTCTCGCCAATGATGTTCTCGGAGATGCTGCCTGAGGCAAAACTAACGTTATCTTCGGGATAGACAGTCAAACCAGCGTTCTCGGCTACCACCCGGGCACTGCGTTGGGCCGTAACAGTGACAATTTTTTTACCGCTATTATCAACGACCGTGACCGGCCGAGCGCGATAGACATTAATACGGAAATTATCCTCTACTATCGGGGTATCAAGAGATGGTTCTACCACGTCCTGCGGAATCAAATGGAGTGGTAGTTTTTTAACGAGATCGCCAACAGTCGCCGCTTTAGTATCCAAGGTTTCACGGGTACCATTGTCGGATAAAAAGACGATGCGAGAGTCGCTAGGCCTCAAGTTGAGGTTTGGCCGGCTCAAAATTATACCGCCGACTATGGCGATTCCGGCCAACAGCCCAAGAACCGGCACTATATAAGGCCTGGCATAAATATGCCGCCGGCCGGCTTTATGCACCAGCTCGTAACGCTTGACTAATTTTCGCTTAAATAATTTCATCTGGGGTTGCTTTTCGACTTGTGGGAACAGGACTTGGCGGACAAATTGGCTCCCTGCCCACCGCTGCTTAAAGCAAACAGGTTACATTATAACAAAAACTCCTTGTCACTTTGGGCCGGCAAAGTGACCTAAACCTCTCGGACGGTGAGAAAAACTGGACGGTCGCTCACTCCAAAAAGCAGGTGAATCTGCGGAACTCCCTGCGGTCGGCCTTTGCAGGCTGGTCCTCGATTCTGCCAGCTTTTGACCTTCACTCCTTCCGTTTTCTCAATGTCCGAATATATTGGCTCCAAAGTATCAAACTATAGCTTGGTCAAAGGCGCGAAAGCTACATTTAGGCGTTTGGCGCCTTTACCCTTGAAATAGACCACAGCCGTGTCGCCTTCTACTTCTAGCACGGTGCCTTTACCAAAAATTTGGTGATCGACACCATCGCCTTCAGCAAGTTCCAGAACGTAATGTGGTTCTTCGTCTAGCTTGATCTCGGCTGTCGTTTGGCTGGCCTCGTTGGCTGCCCGGCCTTCGAGATCAGCCAAAAAACGGCTTGGCGTGTTGTGCTGCCGCCCACCAAACAGCGCCCGTTCCGTAGCATAACTAAGATAAAGTTCCTCGCGAGCGCGCGTCATGCCGACATACATCAAGCGGCGCTCTTCTTCCATTTCTTGCGGATCGTAGAGCGCTCGACTGTGAGGCAAAACAGATTCTTCTAGCCCGGCTATGAAGACCACGGGGAATTCTAGGCCCTTGGCGGAATGCAGCGTCATTAAAGTTACCGAATCCGACTTGTCGTTACGACGCTCCATATCAGAGATAAGCGCGATCTCTTCCAGAAAGTCGTCGAGACCAGCATCTTCAAATTGGCTAGTCACGCTCAAAAGCTCACGTACATTTTCAACCCTAGCCTCGCCTTGAGGCGTACTATCGTCAATAAATTCCAAATATTTAAGTCTTTTCAAAAGTTTGTCCAAGAGGACCGCGGCACTCATCTCACCGGCCTCGGCTCTAAAACTAGCGATAATATCGGCTACTTGCGAGAGGCCAGCTTTAGCTTTAGGCGTCAGCCCATCGCAATCTTTGACATTCAACAGGGCGCTGCTTAAATTGTACTCGAGAGCATTGCGCCAATCATCGAAAATTTCCAGGCTACGGCTGCCAACGCCACGGGTTGGTACGTTCACCACTCGCTCAAAACTTGGTTGGTCTTCCGGCTGATAAATTAAGCGCAGGTAAGCAATGATGTCTTTTATTTCGGCGCGGTCATAAAAGCGCACGCCGCCGACAATCCGGTAGGGCAAGCCGTAGCGCAGAAAAACTTCTTCTATGGCTCGGCTCTGGGCGTTGATGCGATACAAAATAGCAAAGTCGTTGTAGCGGCGGCCACTGTCAACGGACGCTCTGATGCGCCGGGCAATCGTTTCGGCCTCGGTCCGCTCGTTGGACACCGCCATGATTTGGATTGGCGAGCCCTCACCAGCGGCAGTCCAAAGTTTTTTGTCGGAGCGCTGCAGATTTTGGCTGATCACTGCATGGGCAGCATCCAGAATATTTTTAGTACTGCGGTAGTTCTGTTCCAACTTAATAACGGTGCAGTCCGGGTAGTCTTTCTCAAAGTTTAGGATGTTGCGAAAATCGGCGCCGCGCCAGGAGTAGATACTCTGCCAGTCGTCACCAACAACAGCAATGTTTTTGTGCTTACCGGTCAGTAGCTTGACCAATTTGTACTGCGCCGCGTTGGTATCCTGGTACTCGTCAATCATCACATACGCGAACTGGTTCTGCCATTTTTGGCGAACATCTTTAGAATTACTTAACATGTTAACTGTTTTGCCGATCAGGTCATCAAAATCCAGAGCGTTGCTAGATTTTAGCAATCGCTCATAAAGCGGATAGGCTTTAGACGCGGCTTTGGCGACTGGCGTGTCGCCAGCAGTGGCGGCGTATTCGCTCGGGGCCACCATTTCATTTTTGGCACTGGAAATTAGCGAGGCCAGCAAGCGCGGCGGAAACTTCTTTTCATCCAGGCCAAGCTCGCGGCTGACTTGCCTAAGCGCCGCGGCCCTGTCGGCCTCATCCCAAATCACGAAGTTGCGAGCAATGCCCGTAGTCTCCCCGCTCTGCCGCAGAATCCGAACACAGATGCTATGGAAGGTGCCCAAGAATGGAATAAAATTACGATCCTCCGGGTTTTTGCCAGTAAGGCGGGCGGTGCGCTGGCGCATTTCGTTGGCAGCTTTGTTAGTAAAAGTCACCGCCAGAATATTAAATGGTGTGGCTTTACGCTCTGCCAGGATATAAGCAATCCGGTGAGTCAGCGTTTTGGTCTTACCAGAGCCGGCGCCAGCCAATATCAAAAGCGGGCCTTCCGTGGTTCGAACCGCCCGTTTTTGCTCTGGGTTCAATTCCTCAAAAAGATCCTTCTGCACCTCTTAATTTTAGCAGCTACCGATTTATAGATTCGAACACTTTGAGTATGTTTTGATACTGGAGGTTTGTTTGATAGGTATCTAGACTCAAGGTTTGGTTAACCGCCGAAGAGGCTCCTTGGGCAATCAAGTTAGCAGAGAGTGTTATATTATTAACTCCATTTAATCCCGATGGATCTAGAAGACCTAACGAGCACCCGCTGCTATCATTGGTAGTCGCAACAGTTAAACCGGTAACTTGGTTCCGCAGCCCGGGTGCTACAAGCAAAAGGCTTTGGTTCCCGTATTTTCCAGACAGGCTTGAACCGGATATAGATTCACACGGCGCACTACCTAAAAAATTCTGATAAACTTCGGTGGCTTTGCCCCGACTAAACTCTAAGGCAAAGTAGTAACCATTAGCTACAGGTGAATCAATCTCTATCGCTTCTTGGCTGGCCGAATCTGTATTAGGACCAGCCTTAATAGCCCAGTCGTTCGGATATTTAAAGTTAAAGGTAACGTATTTTGACGAATAGGTTTTCCAACCAGCGTAAGGGTCGGCTGTAGTTGAGCTAGTCGCGGATGGAGTAATGACTGGCGCAGTTGCGGCAACTGGTTGCTTGAAGACATGGAATGGCAGATGCGAAGCGCCTTTAACAACACCAGCATCAACTAATAAATAAAGGGCAATGATAACAGCCAGCAAAAAGCCAATAAGCCAGGCTAACTTGCGCATACCGCGACGCGGCCGCTTGGGCGCCGGTTCTTTGGCGCCAGAAAATAGCGGATGGGCGTCGATCTTCGGCTGAAGCTCGCCGAACTTCGGGACATCGCCAGGCCTTGGCGGCGATGTTATGGCGCCAGTCATTTGAACATTGGAAGGCCTTGCCGGCTGAGAGGTTGTAGGCTCTGGTGAGATTGGTGCCGCCATGACAGGTGCTATGGGTGCTTCGGACGGTTTTGGCGGTTCTGGTGCGGGCTGTGCGGGTACAGCCGCTGCAGTCGGGGCTGGCGCGTCGCCGTCGGTGATAGTAATTCTCTTGCCAATTGGCGCGGCTGGCTCGGGCGGAGAAGCCATTGGCTGACCAGGATTGATGACAGTCGGCTGAACTATGTTATCTTCAGGCATCTAGATATCTCCTTCATCGCGCTGCCAGCGATGGGCTGAATTTACAATCGCAGTGAATGATTCGTAGTTGATGCTAGCACCGCCGACCAGAAAACCGTTGATACCCGGAATATTTAAAAAACCGTGAATCACATCAGCCGTTACACTGCCGCCGTAAAGCACTCTTATGCCTTTGGCCACTTTGTCGCCAAAAATATGCTCAACGTAAGTCCGAATATAATCTACAGCCGCGCGGACTTGATCGGGCTTGGCAATATCGCCGGTTCCGATGGCCCAGACCGGTTCGTAGGCTATTACCAGCTGACGGACTTCGCCGGCCGTTAAGTTGGACAAAGCGCTCATCAACTGATCGTGTAAAACCTGCTTGGTTTCGCCTTCTTCTCTTTCTTGCTTGGTCTCGCCAACACATAAAATCGGCGTGATCTCATTACGCACGGCCGCGGCTAGCTTGTCGCGAACCATTGGCAGGTCTTCGTGAAAAATATGTCGCCGCTCGCTATGGCCGACAATGACGTAATGGACTAGGTCTCGCAGCATCGTGAAGCTGACCTCGCCCGTATATGCACCCTCGTCTTTTTGATAGGCGTTCTGGGCTGCTAAGCGAAACTTACGGCGATCAACTTGGATGGATAACGGCTGCAGCACCAGCATACTGGGCGCTAAAACTACTTCAATGTCTTTATGGATAGGGATGCGTTCTTCCAGCCGGTGCACGAGTAAGCTAGACTGAGACGCGTTGAGATGCATCTTCCAATTGCCGACAATCAGGATTTTCTTCATTTCCCCACTCAAAAACCTTTAAGCTTATTGTACATTATTTCTTCTCTAGCGCCTCTATACCTGGCAGCTTGTGGCCGGCCATAAGTTCCAGGCTGGAGCTGCCGCCGGTTGAGACGTGGTTAAAATCAGAGACTAAGTCTTTGGATTGAACCCAGGCCGCCGTGTCGCCGCCGCCAACAATCGAAAACGGCTTGTGGGCGTGTTGATTGCTAGCACCGATGATAGCCTGGACAACCGTGCGCGTGCCGTGACCGAATGGCGCTTCTGCTCCGGCGATGCCGGGAACCTCGGCCATGCCTAGCGTGCCACTCCAGATAGCTGTACGGCTGAGCTTAATAGCACCGGCAATCTGGGCCGCACTGGCTGGACCAATATCTAGAATCTGCTCGCCGGCCGCTAAGCTGAAAGCTCGAATCGGCGGTTTTTTAGGATAATACATAGAACCGGCCAAACCGTTGCCCACTAGATCAACGACTCGGGTCGGAGCATGACCATTGCTGCGTGTAGAAACTACCGCGTCAACTGGCACAAGAAAATTAAAAGCCCGATTTTTCTCCGCTTTACGAGCCTGGGCTAGAACTTGCCGGGCAAGGTCCAGGCTTGAAGAATCTATCAGGCTGGCGCCAACCTTAATGCCTTCGACGACCAGAAAATCGTTAGCTAGCGCGCCGCCAACAGCTACACAGTCGGCTAAATCTATGAATCTCTTAATAACGTCTATTTTGTCGGCAATTTTGGCACCGCCTATCACTGCTGTCAGCGGACGCTCCGGTTTGGCCATAGCCTGCGTAATGACATCGACTTCATGAGCCAGCAGTAGGCCGCCAACCGATGGCAGAAATTTAGTTATGGCTTCGGTGCTGGCATGCGCCCGGTGAACTACGCCGAAGCCATCCTGAACGAAGATATCGGGAGTCACCGCGCTGATGATCGCTTCAGCGAAGGCCGGATCATTTTTTTCTTCTTCTGGGTGAAAGCGTAAATTCTCTAAAACTAGCACCCCGCCGGCTGGCAGCTCAGCTACAGCTTGGCTAGCCTTTTCGCCTACACAATCCTGCGCAAACTGAACCGATTTGCCCAAAAGTTCGCCCAGCCGCTTAGCCACCGGTCGAAGCGACAGATCTGCCTCAGTGCCTTTGGGCCGGCCAAGGTGTGAAATTATAACCAAATTTTTGGCGCCGTGTTTAAGGATGTAGTTAATAGTTGAAAGCGACTCTCGGAGTCGGAAATCGTCCTCAATCCGCCCACCCTTGGTCGGCACGTTGTAATCAGCCCTCAGCAAAACACGCTTGCCTCGAAGCTCTACGTCTTGAATTATTTTAAAGCCCACCATTTCCTTATTACAGTTTACTAGAAACTTCACCACTTAGCCTATGCGGCTTAAAACCACTACTGATTGCTATTCCCGAGCGATGCATTTTATAACTGGTGACCCCAAGGGGAATCGAACCCCTCTTGCCGGGATGAAAACCCGGTGTCCTTCGTCAGGCTAAAGCTACAGTTTCCGCTTAGCTCCACCAGGAGACAAAGCTTTCACTTTCACTTAGCCTTCCTCCAAAATCAATAACGCATGGTGATCCCAAGGAGAATCGAACTCCTATTGCCAGGATGAAAACCTGGTGTCCTAACCGTTAGACGATGGGACCGCACGACAGTCCTAACAGATAGAAGTTTATCAGAACTACGGTTCAAAGGCACCAAAAATCCCTCGAGTCTCTTGTCCACCACAAAAAGACTGTCGAGGGATTAATGGTTTTTAGATTTTTTGTTTAAGAGCGGTCAGTCACGATTACTCTTTAGGACTAAACCCACCCTAGCACAATTTTGGCTTTTGGGCAAGGCTTGTCCACAGGGTCTTAGGAGCGGCGGCGGCGGGCTACAAAGTAGTGGCCGGCCGTACCGACAGCAGACGCACCGGCAAAAATGCCTAGAATGTCGCCAGCGCCAGTGTTCGGCAAAGTTTTGGTAGTAGTAGTGACGGGTGGTGTAGGTGTGGTAGGTACGTGAACTATAGCTGTGAATGTAATGACAGCGGAGTAGTTAAAGCAACCATGCCAATCACCCACATTTGAAGTCCAACTATTGGTACCACTGAAGGTTACGTTGGGCAAGGTGTTGGTAACGTAGTCACCTACTCCGTTTGGACGGTAAGTAACCATTACTGGCGAGCTAGTGTCTAGGGCTACCGTAAATGGAGTACCGGCAGTCAGATCAACTGTGTCAGTCACGTAGTTTGGGTTGGCGTTGCTGGCTGTAATTTGAGCGCCAGCTTCCTGAGTGGTACGAGCCGCACCGGTAGGCAACAGCACCAATATGGTAGTGTTGTGAGCCGTAGCAGCCGTAGCGCCAATGGTGTTAGGGTTGGCATTGTTGTGAACGTAAACGCGCATTTCTACACGCTCACCATCACGTACGGGCACGCTATCTTGGTAGCCACCGGGACTGGTAATGGCAGCGTCTTTGGCGTCAAAGAAAGCCCGCTCATCACCGTAGTTAGGAGCATTAGTGAACGAGTTGAAAACAACGTAGTTAGCTCCTGGGCAGTTAGTGGGCGTAATGCACTGGAATGTTGGACGGCTTGCGGGCGTGTAGCCAGCAAATACCGCAGTTGGGAAGATGGCTAGTGCGAACACAGACATCAAACCAGCTAAAGCAAGTTTAAAACGCATGGGATTCTCCTTTCTGGAAAAAACCTTGATTAAATTTAGTAGTTACAAACTAGATAGTTATTCGACTTTAAGAGTTAGGAGAAGGCTGCCGATGTCTCGATCCGCGTATAACGCGGAGAGTCAATCGGCAGCCTAGGGGCGCTCACTTTGGGTGAGCGCCCCCGACTACCTTTGTTCTTTTACGTGCAGTGATCGAACTGATCGATGTGACCGATGGTGCCGTCGGACTTGGTGCAGAGCTGGCCGCCGGAGCTGCCAGATCCACCAGAGCTAGTGCCGCCACCAGAACCTGTAGTGCCGCTACCGGCACCCGGAGTTCCGTTCTTCGGCGCCGGAGGCGTCGGAGTTGAAGGCGGCGGAGGCGTGTTTGGCACTTCCTGGTTCTTGAAGCTGATCCAAGCACCGGTGGGCGTGCAGTTGACCGTCTGGTCCTTGTTGGTCCCAGAGGCCGGCTGCCAGCCAGGCACATCGTGCTCGACTGACCGAACCGTGCTCCCCACCGTGCACTGCCCGGCGATGACATAGTCCTTGCCCGGATCGGGGTTGTACACCACGTTCGGGAACGACTTGCCGTCGCTGGTTGTGGTATCGAAGTGGAACGTGTTCGTCGGGCAACCGCCAGCGAGCTGGCTGTCGTCCGCGGCCACACAGGACTTGCCGATGTAGATCGGCGCCGTCGGCTGTATAGGCGACGGGCCGCACCTGAGAGTGAGGACGGCCTTGACCTTGATGTCGGTTTGCACCTTGATCCAGATCTTGGCAGCGCCCTGCACCTGTCCGTACGTCCGACCGTAGATGACCCCCTTAACGGTGACGACCAGCGAGCCAGTCACCACCTGTCCTGACGGACAAGTAATGCTCGCCTGCTTCACGACCTTGCGGTTGATCGGCAGGACGACGCCCACATGGATCGGCTTCCACGGGATAGGAATCACGTGGAACATCCGAAGGTTCCCGCAGCGCACCATCACATAGGCGATGCGATGTGTACGGATGTTGATGACCGCCACGACCTTCACGGCCTGGCTGCCACCGTGGTCGGCCATAGGAACGACCGAACCGTTGATGTCCGCAGCAGAATTGGACGAGCCGAAGGGCGCGTGCGCCCTGTAGCCATCCGCCTTGTAGTTGTGCGGGTTGAACGACGCGTCGCCGGTCTGCTGAGCCAGAGCCTGCCCGTAGAGCGGGTTCTGCTCGGCATAGTTGACGACCTCGCTAGCGGCATGGGCCGCGTTATGCGAGTCAATGCCGCTGGGGATGAACCGGAAAAGGTCTCCGGTAGCGGTCGGTTGCTGAGCTGCGTCCGATCCGAGAAACGTCTGAACGCTCATCGGGTTGGCGTGAGCCGAGCTCACTGGCGTGCCGAAGCCGCCAGCGAAGACGATCGCAAGACCCAAGATCACCAGGAGGGTGATCAAGAGCCGCGACTTTCTACTTGGGGCCTTCATCTGAGCACCTCCCTGGTGATCAGTGGGTTTACCGGCGAGGCCTACGCCGATCCTTTCCAAGACGGATAGGGTACCCAAGCGGCAGTAACCGCCTCGATACCCTATCTGTCAAATAGGTCGGGAGAAAATTAAGAACTTGGTAGTCGATTATGGGACGAACCGCTGTCGCTGTAAAAGCGCCAACGAACTTAAAGTCCCATAACTATCTAGTTTGCGAATATCGAACAAATCATATTTTGTCCTTTCACAAACTTTCAAATTGTTAAGGTTACTCCTCTGCCGGCCACAGGTATAAAGGCTAGAGTCTCTACTCTGCCCTCCCTAGTGGTTCGTACACCTCATCGCCATATAGCGAGGATACGATTACTCTAACACAAGCATAATAATATGTCAAGAGTTTTATGTGCGCTTAACACCTTTGTAGGAATTCTTACAATTATTTTTGAGGTATTAGAAAAGCCTCCCGAAGGAGGCTTTGTTGATGAAATTGATGTAGAAGTAAGGGCTGGCCGGCGAGTGCCGACTGCGCGCGGGCCGCTGGGACCCAGTACGGCTCTTCAGCCGACCAGCCCACTGCCCCCTCCGAGCCGCAAATCGGAGGGATCTTTGCAAACAGTTAGGTACGGCCGAACTCCTCCGCTTCCGCAGAAGTTTTGGAGTCCGGCCGCCCTGCCGTTGTTCACCTCTTTTGGAGGAGCCAAGGAGAGAACCGGGGGTCCTTCCCCTTGTAGCTTCGCTGAGCTCCATCGCCTCCCCGAAAGGCAAGGACGACGAACACAACGAAGAGTCTTTCAGACTCAGTATGAGTGCGGGCGGGACCCACGGCTGAGGGAGCACCCCGCCCGCACCTTGTCGGAGAAGCCCGTCACGGAGGACGGGTGTTGCGGGGTACTGCTCCGCGGATTGCTGGCCGCGGCACTCTGGCCAAGATTCGGCCATTCTATTGAAGTTTGCTGGGAATCTACATCGAATTGTCAGATCGCGCTTGGAAGCACGTGCTAAGGTGCAGCAGATCACTCCGCGCAACACTTAATGCGGAGATTATACCGAACTACAGCGATACTTGCAAGTATCAGTTTTTTATTGAATAAAATCTATCCGGCGAATCAATGTTTTCTTTGTTTGCTGGCAAAATACAGTCCTGATGCTGCGAGTCCGAGTTCAACGTAGTCAATGTAGGAAGGCCTCGCTATTTCCGAAGCTCCGCCTTCCAGCTCTATGTTGTCTAGGCTCTTGGAGATTCTGACAATATCCGGCCTTAAGGGGCGAGTTCCCCTAGAGAAAGCGTCTGTTCCAGCGGGCGCCACGCTAGCTTCGTCAACTGAATCCGCAGTTAGCGGCCCGACGTTCATAGGCTGGCCATCAGGACCTTGGCGCAAACCGAAAGGCTGGTTGTCGAATATTGTCTGTGTCATCTGTGTTTGTGAATTCCGAAGGTTGATTATACGCTAATTGGAGAACACCGCAAGCACTCTATTGAGGTAGAATAAAGATATGAAAATCGGTATTGTCGGCTGGGGGCTCGAGGCACAAAGTGCCTTTCGCTTTTTTGGCCCAGAGCACGACTACCTGATAGTTAATGAATCAACACAAGATAATTTCCCACCCGAGTCCGACAAAGTTAAGGTACATTTTTTAGCTAATAAAGCGCCGTCTGGACTTGGCGGGCAGGTTCAAGACCTAAGTTACCTGGACGGTATAAAAGACTGTGACAAGGTTGTATATCAGCCAACGGCCTATTTTAATCTGCGAAAGGCTTTTGGCGATGATCATGGTTTTTGGTCAAAAGCCACCACCGCTTACGATATATTTTTTGAAAATTGCCCTTGCAAAAACATCGTTGGCGTAACTGGCACAAAGGGCAAGGGCACTACATCTACCCTCATAGCCAAAATGTTGGAGGCTGCCGGCAAGACCGTTCACCTGGGCGGCAACATAGGCACGCCTAT
>Ga0265326_10000315_pt1 | contig 21199 bp, 29 predicted proteins | sample 41424metaG_FD_192439 | JGI IMG/M metagenome (GOLD analysis project Ga0265326, IMG submission 192439) | Rhizosphere microbial communities from Carex aquatilis grown in University of Washington, Seatle, WA, United States - 4-14-24 metaG | ecosystem: Host-associated > Plants > Roots > Rhizosphere... | reverse complement strand
GATGCGGATGAGCCATGGGTTGACTCTGAAGCTGATCCGTCAGCGGAAGATGAGGGATTTGACGAAGACGACCGCAGATAATTGTTTGCAACAATTAGCAAGCGTGTTCTAGTCGGTGCATGATTAACCCGGCCGACTTTTTTAAGCACTTTCCAGCTGGTGACTCGACTGAGCGCCGCGGGGATGTTATTGCATCTTTGATCCACGGCTGTGGGTTTGATGTCAGTGAGATCAAAGATGAAGAAAGCCGGAGCTTCATCGTACGGCGCGGGTCGCCTAAGCACGGGCTTGTTTTTGAGGCGCATTATGACATCGCTACTTGCAGCCCGAAGCACGAGAATTGCCAGGACAACACTGCTAGTGTCTGCCATCTGCTCACGCTGCTAAAGCGTGACGATTTTGTTGGAACTGTAGCTTTCTGCGACGGCGAAGAGCGCGTTAATTTCCATAAGAGCGGTGCAAAGCGTGTAGCTGCTCGGCTGTTGTTTGAGCGCGCGGTCAACCCGGCGCTACCTGAACCCTTTGTAGCCAGCCTTGAACTGACGGCCAATGGCAGCGCTGTCTGGGCCGAAGCTCAGGGCAATGCCATTGGCAATGACCATCCGCTAGATGCGGTTGCGTCACTAAGCTGCCCGTTCAACAACGCTGTTTGGTTCCGCCGGGCAGGCATCGGAGCATGCTGCGTCGGCACTGTCCAGCAGGCCGATTTGACTACTCGATTTAGCCCAAAATCTTGGATGCTGTGCCACATGGCAGCAGATAAGTTTGAGCTCGCAAGCCGGCCAGACATGCAGGCATTCAACGACACTCTCGTAGCTTGGGCTGTCAGTTCTGAAGCCCATGCCTCGACCACTCGCGCCTAAAGGCGGCAACGACAAAGTCTACACGCCGCCAGAGCTCGCGCGCAAGATTGTTCAGCATTATCAGCCACGCGGCAGGATTATGGAGCCTTGCCGCGGAGAAGGAGCTTTTACAAATGCAGTGTTAGAAACCGGGCAACAGTGTTCCTGGTGCGAACTTGATGACGGCATCGATTTTTTGCGGGTTGAGGGTCATTGGGATTGGATAGTGACAAATCCGCCGTGGAGCCAGTTTAGACCATTCCTGCGCCGCGCAATGGGCACAGCGGACAATATCGTATTTTTGTCACTGATAAACGCGTTTTTCATGCGCGCCCGCGTTGAGGACATGCGGTATTACGGTTTTGGGATCGTCGAGATTGCTATGCTCGAAACCCCGCCTAAACCCTGGCCACAGACGGGTTTCCAGCTCGGTGCGACGTATATCAAGCGAGGTCACACTGGCGCTACAGTAATCCGCGCTATTTAGATCATGCCCACACCAGTCTCAGAGGCCACTTTCAAGTCCGGTCAGCGCCTGCTTATCGCCGTCCCTATTTTCATCGACGCTGAGGTCAATGACGGCCGCATCGGCGGGACCGATGAGTGGATTGCCCTCGCCAAAGAGCGGGGGATGGATGTCGACCTCTCTGGCGGTCTCAAGGTTTCAATCACACTGGGCGAGGCGGCCAAGGCTTATGATGACGAGCAAAAGCAGCAGCTTTGCGACGATATTGAAGCGGCTATCAAGTCCAACGGCGATGAAGTTTCTGGATCTGGAACGACTGCAGACCCGTTTGTGTTCACAATTGACTGCGATTCTGACGCGGCTATGCGTGTGCAGAGTAAAGTCGAGCGTGCTCTTGCACCTTTTGCCGCTGACCATCGCATCACTGATGACGACTGGTTCGACGATAGTGAGGACGGCGGAGACGAAGAGGAAAAGTTTAACGCCTGGGTTGAAAATACGTATGGCGACTGGTCCAAGTTCACGGACGAGCTCGGCGTGCGTGGCGCGCGCTCACTGGGCGATGTTGATGGAATCAACGGCGTTGAGGAAGCAGTTGACGATCTCCTGACCGCTGCCCAAGCGGATTTCAACGAGTCCAACATGGCGCAATACTGCGACGACAAGAATCTCAAGCAGTTGGAGTTTGTCAGTTATGACACGGACAAGATGCGTGTGGTTATTGCCGCGACGTTTGAGCGTCCACCCACCGATGAAGAAAAGAAGGCTTTCATGGAGTGGCTGAATGGCCAGATGAGCGATGGTTGGGGCGAGGGTGCTGAACAGCAATCTGAGAATGCCGGTGATTCTGACGAGTATAACGTTTGCATCCACTACTGGAATTCCCGCCGCAATGCTCGGCCTAGTGAGCAGATCCACGTTGAAAGCACCGAGACCGTGGACTCTGATGTCAAAGCCGCGGCCAAGAAGTTCCTGGCCGGCTTGCAGTCAGCGGTTAAAACCGTCAAGGACAAAGTTCAAACGGGTGTCAAAAAATTACGCGCGGCTGGCAATGCAGCTGCTAATGCGTTCAAGACGACTGAGGCCATTGATGCCATGCTCGCGGGCAAGTCTGCCAAGTCTGTCTTTGAAGACGACGGGTTTGTTCCGATGCTTAATGCTGCCAGGCCCAAACCCAAGAAGGTGAAAAAAATCAAGGAAGACCTTGATGACGAGACTGAAATTGTTACCGTGCCTTACCGCCACTACGGCAGGGTGTTTCAGTGTCACGTCGAGCCAGACACGGCCGCGGCCAACGCCTTTATGGCGGCCAACGATGGCTGGGGTTTGCTCAACGAAGAGCCAGACGGCCGGTGCTTTATCGCTCGCATGGAAGACGAGGGAACGACAGACCAAGACGGTATTGAGCTGCAGGATCTCGACCACGACGACCTTGCACCTAATGGCGAGGATGCTGCTGGGTATCCTGAGTCGCGCCGCCGCAACGAGTCGCAAGGCACAGATCTGGACGACAAAGCCGCGCTGCGTTACTGTCATGACTGCGGATGCGATGTTCGTGCACTGGACCAGGTCCTGGCACTTGAAGACGGCCAGTCTGCAGAGGTGAAGACCAAAACAGGCAAGGCGAAGGTGTCAAAGCGCAAGGGCAAGTTCACCATCGTCACCGAGGGTTCACACTATATGAGCCCGTCGGCTGAGGATGGATATGACCCCGACGAAGAGCGTGCGACGGGACAGCGCGACGGAATCGAAACCTACTCGTGCGGCGATGATGATCTGAGCATCACGACTGAAGAGCGCGAGGAATTTGAGCAGGTTGAAGGCGTTACTCTCGAAGATGACGAGCTTTCCCCTGAGTTTTTTGCCGCGTTGAAGAAGTTCGTAAATGAAGAACCAGCCGGTGTTACTGAAGCCACAAAGTCAGACTCTAAGAAAAAGATCGCTGACCTTACGCGCGTCATTGCCGACGTTAAACATAACCGTGACATCTTTACGCGTGGAAAGAAAGATCTGAAGAAGAAGCTAAAAGAAGATGACGAGCAATCTGACCTGGCGCAGGCGCTGGTCAAGGATGCAATTGCGTCTGGATGGAAAGCCGCCGTGCATCATGACTCCGTGTTCCTCACCAATAAGCATGGGACAGTGCTGTCTGTGATCTTCGACGACAACAAGCCTGCAGATGTTGTGCTTGTTGGGGCCGAAGGTGATATTCGTGATGAAGCTCTCGGGCTGCTGAGCAAGGGCAATGACGCGTTTCTCACGCACTATGCCGAAGATGCGCATTCGCTGTGATGCTCTCCAGCGGGAACTGGCAGACTTAGGCCGCAGGCTCTGTGCCGCTAATCCAGGGTTGCAGCTAGAAATGTGGGCGCGCGGAGTGGGCGATGATGCCGATGGCATCGAGATCTTTAACCTAAAGGTCAAGCCTGAACAGCGTGGAACAGGCGTAGGATCCGCGGTGCTAAAAGCAGTCAAGGAGTTTGCGGCAACAAAAGGCCTGCCAATTGTCCTGCGCCCTGAACCACTACCGCGAAAGAAAGCTGCTCTTGATCGGTTTTATTTGCGCGCGGGATTCAAGCATAATCGTGGCCGTAACCTAGATCAGCGGCTGACAAGCCCGTTTGCTCGCACGATGGTCTGGAGGCCGACTGAGAGTGTTGCCGCCCTAGTTAGGGGATGAAGAATAACAATCGCGGATTTGGGGTCATTGAGGTCGCACTCGTTGTTTGCATCATCGGAGCCGGCGGTTGGATCTATCACCAGCTGAACAAGCCTGTTGGCAAGGTCGATGGCACGCCCATTGCCGATGTGAACAAGATCAAAGAAGAGGCTGCAGCCGCAGCGGCCAAGCATGAGAAAGAAGTGCTTGATGAAGACAAGCGCCAGCTGAGCATGGCGCAGGCAGGTGTGCACGCTACTGGATCCGCCATTGACGCCGCGGCTTTGAAAGCTTCGGCTGGCAAAGACCCAAGCCGTGAGATCAGCACGGCCAAAGACGTCAACCAACTGACGCAGGATGCCATTGACAACGGGCTAAACCAACCCGTTGATCCGAAGCTCATGAAGTGGTTCATGGACGTGATTGACAAGAAAAATTCTGACATCCAGCGCGAGCGTGACCTGGGTGCACAAATGCTCAATTCAAAGTCTACCGAGCTGCAGGCATCCATCGACCGTGAAGTGCAAGCACGCAAGGACAAGCTCGCGAGTGATGCTGAGTGGCGGACAAAGCTGGCTGCAGCGGAACAAGCGCGCGACAAGTGGGCGCTTGAAAATGAAGTCAAAGCCCAAAAGCTCGACCGCATTTATTTTTGGGTGTATACTGCGGCCGGCATCTGGCTGTTGGCAATCCTCCTGCCGGTGATTGCCAAGGTGTTTCCTGCAGTCACACCCCTGGCTAATGTTGCAGGCGCGGTCGTGGGTCCGATGATTCAGTGGGGCAAAGGCAAGGCTGACAACCTGGCAACAGATCTTGTGGCTCTACAGCAGCATGCCAAGGACTATATCGCCAACATTGATCCTGCAAAAGTGCAGGCCTACAAGGACTCGGTTTCTGCCTGGTGGGAAAAGGATGTCGCTTCCCAGGCGGCTGTCGAGCAAATGAAGAGCAAGCTGAGGATCTGACAATGCTGCCAAAAACGCAGGACAATCCTAAGATTCGCAAGTCCCAACAAACGCTCTGGGATGGCGTGCTCAACCGGGCAGCCGGGGCAAAGCCGACGTCTGCTCAGCAGCAGGCACCTAGCGACGTGCTCTACACTGATGGCATGCGCATGCTGTTGACAGATGATGGTATTCCAATAGCGGCGGATCTTGCTACATCATAACCCTGTTCTATGCAGCGTGCGCTAGCCCGCACTTCCTGCATTCCACGTCTGCCCGCGAGTTGAAATCCGCGGGCATGCCAACAACAGAGGTTCGGCGCCAGATTTTCTGTTGACCCGCCTATCGACGGGTGGTAGTGGACAACCCCAAACCGCGGGTTGCTCAGTGTGACGCCTTGAGATGCAGCACTTTTAATAAAACCTTAAACTTTTTTGTTTACAAGGTTTATCGCCCGTGCCAGGTTGGCGTTGATGAAAGCTCTATCACCCACCAAGTTTCTCCACGCGATCAACAACCCGCCTGCGCCTTATCTCGATAAGTTGCTGCAGTTCACAAATAAAGAAAGCGATAAGGTCATCGAGTTTGACATGACGCGGCTGAAGGTCGAGCGCATCGAAGCCCTAGCAGAGCTTGCAAACCAAGGGGTCAAGGACAAACTCATAGGCGCAGGTGCGTTGCAACAAAAGGTAGGCATTTATCTTAAGCTTAAAAAGATGGATGTCAAGTGCAAGAAGATCACTTCGTTGCAGGAGCTTGAGACCGCATTCCGATTGTTTTTTGATAGCACTGTGCCCGAGCACTGGCTGTTTTTTGACACGGAAAATGGGCCTGTCCCATTCGTTGTAACAAGCGTGGACTACCATAATGCCACCAGATTCAGTCCGGCATACGTGCGTGTTGAAACCAAAGCGCGCGTGCGTGGATCTTCAACTGACTACACCATTAACTTTCACAGTGGAGATCTCATAGGAAAAGACGCCCGCGCGGCACTGCAAAAGATCCGTGAAGAAGCGGCGGCAGAAGCAGCCGCTGTCGATGACGATGAAGATGAAGATGCAGAGGGTGCAGAAGCCAGTGCTCTTGAATCGAAAACATCAAAGCTTATCAAGAAAGCCGGTGGTGCGACAGTGCTCGAATTGCTCACGCTGCACGCCGCATTTCCGGCTACGCCCGAGGCAATCGCAGCACACAACGCCATTGTCGAGCGCTACCTAAAAGAGCGTGACAACACGGGTGCACAGTATCTCGGCGAAGGTTACGGATTAAGCGAAAATGACAGCGGCCACTGGTGGACGCGCCAGTCGCGCACAAGCTTCATCCGCGAAGGCCGGCCGTCACGCCTTGTCATGGATGACGAAACTGAGGGGCGCGACACAAAGGACACTCAAACGTCCGCTTATTGGACTGAGGCAGTCGCACTGCCAATTCACCCCGTCGTACGCGTATTTGATCTCGCGCGTCACTCGCACTACATCACATCCGTCAATAACTTAAAGCACTACGAGTATGACACTAAGCTTGATGAAAAGCTGGTGCTTGACGAGCGCACGAAGAAGGTGGTCAATATCGTCATGCGCGGGGCATTCCTGAAGATGCAGGACATCATCGACGGCAAGAGCGGGGGCACGATTGTGCTCGCCACTGGCGTGCCTGGAACAGGCAAGACCCTCACGGCTGAAGTCGCGGCTGAAGTCCTGCAGCGCCCACTCTACAAGGTCCAGTGCACGCAGCTGGGAACAGACGAGGCGAGTATTGAAAAGCGCCTCGCGATCATTCTCAAGCGCGCTTCACGCTGGAAGGCCGTCTTGCTTGTTGATGAGGCCGATGTCTACGTGCGCGAGCGCGGGGATGACATCCAGCAAAATGCCATCGTTGGCGTGTTCCTGCGCACGCTTGAATACTACCGCGGCGTGATGTTCATGACGTCCAACCGCGTGGACAAGATCGACGACGCCATCCTCTCACGCGCTACGCTGCACATCCGCTACGCCAAGCCCACAGGCGACACACTCAAGGCTATCTGGCGTGTGCTGGCAAGCCAGTTTGACGTCACGCTTACTGCGGCAGACATTGACAACCTTGTCACGTGGAAGACGGAGCTCAGCGGACGCTCGGTTAAAAATCTCCTGCGGTTGGCGCGCACGCTGCGCTTGCCTGAGGATACGATGCCCATCGTTGACATGCTCAAGGACGTGGCGCAATTCCAGGATCTCTGATGCCAAGACCAGCCATACAGTCTGCACTAGAGGCACAACTCAGCGCGCGCTTTGCGCGAAGAGAGATGCGCCATTTTATCACCACGGATCTTGCAGCGGTGGAACGCCGGACAATAAACTATCTGATCCAGTCGCAGGCTGCTCAAACGCACGCAGACTACATGAGCCAAATTGAGCGACTTGGCGGATTTATGATTCATGGAATGGTCCACCACGACTATCAAGACCCTATCGCTGGTGCGCTAGCGTATCGCAGCCGGCGCTGGGCAAGTGGTGGACTGCTAGTCAGCTCCAAGCGTAGGCGTTGGGTTATGTCATTCTCACAAGTTGCGGCTGCTTGTTTCCCGCTCCCATGGTCAGGATCACACTATGAAATCGCATCCAAATATGAACTCGCTCGCCGACCCGCACCAAGGCCACTCAAAGCACAAATTCTGCTCTTGCGGTGGACACAACCAACGGAACTCGAAGAAAAAGAAAGGCCACAACTCAACGCAGAAGCGCCTGCAGCATCGAGCCGGCCGGAAGCTCAAGGAGCTCATGCACGGAACTGACTAATTAAACGTGAACCCTTCAATCAGACGCCTACTCGAAGCCCCGCAGTCAATGCCAGATGAGGATTTCAGCCTCGGCATTGAGGGTGAAAACGCAGCCCTGCTGCGCGAGCTTTTAGCCATGCCGCGCGAGGCGCGCAAGGTTCGCACCCCGACGGCAGAAGTCGAGGTCGAAATCGCCCGCGGTAAGGACAACTTGCTGCGTGTCTTCCGCCAGACCAAGCGTGGTGATGTGGCTGTGCTTGATTACTACGTCATGGTCTCCAGTGAGCGCGTGAATCCGCTGCCGGGCTTCTACGCGACACAGCTGGCAGTCTGGCGTGGAGCTACGACACCACCTGGATTGCCTGGCAGCGTCTTCTGGCAGATTATCTTCCCCAGGCACGGTCAAGCAGCTAGTGACTCGTCCCAGACGCAAGGCGGCAGGATCTTTTGGCGTGACCGCATCGCTGAAGCGCTGACAAAGGGCTTGCAGTGCCTCGTGGTTGACACGAAGGACGGTCGCTCGATGCCAATCACGTCCATGGAAGACTTTACGCTTAAAAGCGCCCTGGCATATGGCCAGACGCCAGAGCACGCGCGCTACCGCCTGGTTATCAGGTCAAGCCCGCGCTAAAACGCGCGAGCCAGCGAGCATCGCCAGTCGCTTGGTCTTGCCGGGCTTTGCCGCGACCAGCGGTGGCAATTCAGCCAGTTGCCGAACGACGTGGATGCTCTTGATTTGCTCGATAGTCAGGCAGCACAGGCGTTTGTGCGCGCGGTCAACAAGCGTGACCTTGCCCTTCAGGGCAGACTCGCTGACAGCGGCGTCTTCAAACTTGCGGATGAATCCCGTGTAGCACCGGCCATCGCGTGTTTCCACATAGTACGGGTATCCCTGACCCATGAGAAACTTCAACTGGTAGGGGATAAAATTCGGGCACGCTTGGATCCCGATTGTAATCGACAACTCAAGATCAGGACGGTTAGGTTCATCAGGCATGCCTGACTAGAACATTAAACGTAGCGATTTTTTATCAACCATCGCTGCCACAGCGTCAAGCACTCGTTGGCCGTGGATCCGGCACGGTCGACATATTCAACCAGCCGGATCCCGCCTTCCTCAAAGACGCGCGTAATAGTCCGCCGTCCGTAACCGCAACCGTAGGTTTTACCGACGACTGGCGGCGCTTCCGCTCGTTGAGCGAGACGGTTGAGCCCAGGTTGGCGATACAAAGTTTGCGATGAGCTTGGCATCTGGCATGAAGGACCGGAATGGACGCTTGCAGACGTAAATAGTCGCTTCGATGTAAGAACCATCGGCCAGCTTCACGGTGATGAGTTTGCGGTCGTAGTGGTTTGGATAGCCTTCAAGGCGATCGAGGGCCACCCAGGTCTTTTCCTGCACTTCAAACACCTCGCCCTGCAAGATGTTGCCAGTGCCGGGGACGTCAAAGGCGTATGGAAAACCCATGCCTTCACCGATCATCGGATACAGCTCGACGGTCTCTGCCGTGCTGATGAATTTCTCGGCGCCAAGCAAGCGCTCGTTATTACCAAAGCCACGCTTAAGCGTGCCGTACGCAAACAAGTATTTTAGACTCATGCGTAAATAAAACCGCAAACTTTTCTACTTGCAAACTTAAAAACTACGCAGGTCTGTTTTTGAACCCATGCACCGGGTTGTGCGTCAAATCAGCCACCATGCGCACGTAGGCCTTCTGTGAAGCATCTCCAGTGATAGCCTTCAATCCCTTGCGCCGGGCATAGTATTTGGCAGAAGCAGGAATCGAGCGCTCCTTCGCCAGGTCGTCACGCTCTATCAAACGTGCGACAGCCGGGCTCACTTGTCGAGGGGAACGGCATCGGCAGCGAGCTTTACGCTTCCACCGAGACTGTCCGGTTTGTAGACAAAGTGCTCTTTGAACTTGGCCGCCGGAATGGTGCAGCCAGCGATCTTGTAACTGTCACCATCAGGCCCGCCAGTTGTGCACTCGCAATCGTGGGTGCTGTGAGCACGCAGAATTTTCCCGCCAGTGCAGGTAAAGTCTTTGACGCACTTGGCGACGCCGTGCTTTGCCTCGACAAGATCATCTTCCATGAGAGCGGCAACGGCTTTGGTCACGCCCATGGTTTCAGCCTGCGGCGGGAGTAGCTCGGCAAAGTGCGGTTTTAGCATGTGCTAACTATCCAAGATCTGCAACTGTTCTTAATCACGCTCGGCTTTGCCGGGCTGGTGGAGGATGCCGGGCAACCGGAGTGTCCCCGGCTGGGAGCAATCCCAGCCTGCTCTTTCATACTGGGCTTGTTACGGATTCGATCTTAGCTTGGAGTGCCCAATTACAATCCGAGAGTGGAAGTCTCTCGCAGTCAGAAACCCTTCCAGCAAAATAACAGGCACTAACACTGTCTCCGCCGACGCCGAAACCGAAGCGCTGCTCGCTCAAGCTGAGTCCATCAAGGACAACGCCGACGCGATCCTCGCCCAGGCTGACGCGCTGGTCTCGGTCTAATCAAAAGGCCGGCGTGCATCGCTCGACCCCTCTAAGGCGCATGCACGACACTCGAGGGATTGCCACAGGGCATTGCAGCTGATAGCGAAAAGTCCGCCTGCTTCTAATCAGGCCATCCAAGGTGCAGAGCAATCTGGGCCGTGGTGATGATTGTAATTGACTTTGGGTGCGAAGGGTTAGGAGACCCGGGTTCAAATCCCGGCAGGTCCACCAATTTCAGCGCAATGATTGCTTTGTAAAATTCAATCACAGTGCCCGTGTAGCTTCAATGGTAGAGCGGCACTTTTGTAAAGTGATGGTTGCAGGTTCGACTCCTGTCGCGGGCTCCAGTTTTGTAGGATAGTGCACATTCCTACTAGGGTCCATTTCAAAGTGAACTTCGCGGTGGCAATTTGCGTACAGGAGCACGCATTTCCGTAGCTCGTGCTTGCCCATGTTCTTGGCTATTTCATGGCGCCGCTAGACGTATTCAGCACTGCAGGTAAGCACGGCGATAAATGCCGCGTAGTTGGCTGCGGCAAGAAGTTGAGTAGTGCGCATCGCAAAAAATACGGGTGCATTTGTAGGTCTTGCGCGTATACCCGCTACAGTTTGAAACACCCGCACGCTTACACATTGAATAAGCTGCGCAACAACGCCAAGCGCCGCGGGATAGAGTGTACGCTTACGCTTGAGCAGTGGATAGATTTTTGCAACGCAACAGGCTACATTGACGCACGCGGCCGTGAAAGCGAAAGCCTCACTGTAGACCGCAAGAAAAGCAGCCTGGGTTATACCGCGGACAATATACGCGTTCTCACTCTCGGTGACAACATTCGTGCATCTAACCGTGAGCGAATGGAGCGCCGGCGCAACATGACGCTAAAAATTTACGGGACATGAAACTATTTGGATTTACGATAGAGCGGTCGCACAAAACTCCCGCTGCTCGACTGCGTTCAGCGATGCTTATCCAAGGGTGCAATGGTAATTGGAACGCCAATCGCTATATGTTCGGACTTTACAATGGAATGGCTGTCGCGCTGTCAATTCTTGAAAATCAGGAAAGCACTGCGATCCGATCTGCACCTGAGACGTTTCTTGATGACGTGCGCCCACCACGCAACGTGCTTGTGAGCAGTGATCGGTTCAGGCCGCTGACTCAGGCCCAGGCGCAGGGAACGGTAGCGCGCACATCACCGCGGGAATAGTGCACAGATACTTTTAGGCATAAAGTAATAGCAATCAAGTTCTTAGATAAAATTGTGAACAGATACGAGAACAAACAGGCGAAGTACGAGTCACGCCAAGCAAAGCACAGCGTCAGGCAAGCTGCACGTTCACAGCCAACAGTGCTGAAACATGGGGCGCGTGCTCACGGCGGGCATTTTCCACCAGCGGCTGAAACGCTGTCATTCGGATTCACCTGCTGCAGCAACTCGTCAGATTTTCCCACAGCGGCGTACGATCCTGAAGCCGAGCGCAGAGCCAAGGATAAATCGGCTCCGTTTAAGCGATTTTTTGAGCCTGACAGACGTGGACGGTTTTAGCGCCGGCGCCAAAAGCGAACATCAGGCACTCGCTTATTGAGCTTTACTTTACGACTGGTGCACCCACGGCAATTTTGGATCCCAAGCGGAATAGACACGGGTGCAAGCGCGTTAGCAACTACATCGCCCAGAGCTGGAGACCACGCTGGAAACCGTCCCTGTGGACACGCAGGTTTGTCCACGGGGTAAACACCTGGTCCTGCGCACGGAGTTGGGCAGGCTTTGCAGATAAAAGTGCGCCCATACTGGACTGTTTTAGGAACAGCGTCCACGTCAAGGCAGAACAGGCGGGGCTGGCATAGGACCGGCGCCGTATTCGCCGGGCTTGTCCACGTATCCATAGCGGGCGATAAAAGCCTTCTCAAGCGCCAGGAGATCTTCCCCGTCCATGCGAGTGAAGTGCGCGACGTTAGACAGGGAGATGTCAATATCCATCGTGGCTTTCGGGTAGATGCTCAGACGCTGGCGCAGCATCTCAAGCGTGGTCGCACCTTGCCCGCTCCAGATATTGCCGCACCCAAAGAAGCCGGACAGGCCTACGCCTGACGTATCCACGACATGCGGATTCATATCAATGGTAAACCAGGCCGAGTCTACGCGGCCCTTTATTTGCTCAGGTGTTAGCAGCACTGGCTAACTATGCCACGCCGGCGGGGTCAAAGCGGCAAGCAGTGCCGTTCCATCGAGCATTCCGCGGCGCACCTGATGCACGCGGATCCCGCGAGACTCAAGCAGACCAATCCCATAGAGGTCGCGATAGGGCACGACAAAAAAGACGTCGGTGATGGACATCGCGTTGACAATGCGCTTCGCACAGGCTTCGCACGGGGAATGCGTGAGATACATATGCGCAGATTCACTAGAGCGCAGTTTCAGCAGCGCATTTTCTTCCGCGTGGATGAAGCCATCGCAGCCGGGCGCGTCGTTCAGCGGACGGTTGATCCCTCCGCGTTCGTCACCGTTGTAACCGACGGCCAGCACCTTGCGCCCGTCAGTGCTCGAGATCACAGCTCCGACAGACAGCCGCGGACTGGCTGAGTACGCAGCCCAAACGGCAGCATTGGCCAGCAATGCGAGATCCTTGCCCGGCACGATTTTTGACCACTTGCCGTGCTTGAACGTCCGGTCTAAGACGTTGAAATCGCGGCCGGGCACAAACATCCGGTGATTGACGTCCTTGATGTCCCAATCCCGCGGTGCGCAGCGCACAGACAGCGTGACAAGCATGCGGCTTACAACGCCGGATGGCCACTCGACATCCATCACGGTGTAAACATCAGTGCGGATAAGCGTGCGCTTCACCTTTCCACCACGAGCGCGCGTAGCCGTGTAAAACTTGCGCAGCAACGTCTTTAGAGTGTCGGTTTCCATACGGGATAGAATCCCGCGACTTTTATGCAGCGTCAGCGACCACGATTTGGCCGTCAGGGTTGCCAAACAACGCCATGTTCTCGAACGTCGATTGGCGCAGGCGTTTCAGTGTGTTCGCCCGGCGAGCCTTAGACGCGGCCTTAAAAAAGCCGAAGATCATGCGCGCAGCCGCCTCAACCAGCTCTGGGTCTGTCGGCATTTCAAACTTAAAACGCAGGACGTCAAGTCCATCATCGTTGGTATACGTGGCGACGTTCGAGTATTGAGCGCCGGACATGAATTCAGCGATGGCTCCGTCGAGTGCCGCGCCTGAAAACATCTTCAGCTTGACGGTCAGCGCCTGTTCACGTCCGCCATCGACTGGCGTGATGGTCTTGCCCATGATGTAGGCCAAGTTGGGCAGCGCCTTGCAGAAGTAGGAAAGGATATTCAGTCGGCGCATCTTGAGATCCGTATCCATGGAGATGACGAGGTCAAAAGACGGGTCGTTGCTAAACGTCGCAAACTCATTGGCCGCAAACGTTTCGATTGGAGATACCTTGGCGCCTGATTCAACTTTGAAGGTGAGCATGGATCAAGCGTGGCAGGTTTGTCCAACCATGTAAATAAAAAAGTTTAAGACTTTTCTACAAGCGTGACTTTGCCTAAAATGTCACTCGCGGACACGGCCGCAAGCGGGTGGCAAATACGCTGACTGTCACCCCCAGGGCACTTGGCCGTAGGCCAGGCAGCATACGCATAGCAAGGCGAGTGCTTGCACGCGGCCTTGTGCCATATTGCAAGGTCCATGTAGGCCTTGTCGTAGCCCAGGCGTGAACGCGGATTATGCGTGCCCCAGAGTGAAACGGCCGGGCGGCGCAACGCCTGCGCAACGTACAGCATGCCGGAATCAAGTGTGACAAGGCACACCGCGCGTGAGATCAGTCCGGCTGTCACACGCAGTGGAACAGCGCCGAGGCAGCTGATGATTTTGTTCCCGCCTTGTGCAAGCGCGGCCAAACGCTGTTGGAACTCGATGAATGGCATATCTGTAGCCGGGATCTTGCCATGCGTCTGCCCGATGACAATCACTGGCCGCGCCTTCGCCAACTCTTGGATGGTCTCAAGCCAGAGCGTGTAAGGCACGGAGCGCAGCGATGAGTTGGCCAGTGGGGCAACGACATAGTACGGCGTTGAACGCACATCCAGTCCTGTTGCCCGGTAGATGTGGAAGTAAAAGGCGTCGAGGTCTTGGAAGTCCTTTTCAACGAGATAAAGCGTAGGCCGTTTGAACTCGGCAGGAACGCTGGCCGGATCAATCCCGACCTGGCGGTAGAGTGCGTCGTAGACGTTCGGGTGATCGCGATCTGGCTCCTCGTTGCATTCTGTCGCGTGGTCGATAAACCAATGGTAGTCGTACTGCGGCAGATCATCGTACATCGACGGTCCGGCGAGCACGGCTTTGTGCTCCAGCGCCTGGTGCCACCAGAGGATTTGATGCCTGTCTGTGAGACCGTAGAGGTCGATTTTCGCGGAAGCCCCGCTGATGTGCCGGATATACTCCATCGGGCCAGTCAAAAAGAGCATATCACCGATGCCGCGGTCACGCACGCGCTCCATCAAGATCCGCGCTCCTGCCAGTGAGACCCCGGCAGTCAGTGGTTTATAGTAAGCAGACGTGCGCAGATCAAACAGAGTCTCGATGTGTTCGTTGACGTGCGGCAAGTGGCAGGCATTGAGAATGTAACGCCGGCGTGGGTTGAACATCCAGACTTCATCATCAGTGCGGTTCCACAGCAGTGGCTTCTTGAACGACGCTACAACCCACTGATTGTTTTCGAGAGTGCGACTCATTGGTAAAGGCCTTGGTTGGTGAAAATAGCTGAGAACTTCTCTCGATCGCCGTAGTAGCAGAGCGCGCCATACGGCTCAGGTGTTATGCCGCACGAGTAACAAACCCAGGTGAGGACACTCTGGTCGTGCCTGTGATCGCGGAAGTCCAGGCGATTGCTGCGGCGTCCGCCGTTGAATGACACGCCATCGAGAGCATGCGCTTGCCACCGGTCAAACACCATCTTGCCGATTGGGTGCGAGTAGTCGATGATAATCGCGCAGGCCATGATCTGGTCGAGTGTTTTCGCCTTGTCTTGCGGACACCCGATGGTCTCGAGACAGTCATCAGTCGTCCAGTGCGCCATAGGACAGCCAGGATTTGCAAATACAACGACGCCGTTGTGCTCAGCTTTCTGAAAGAGAGCAGAAGGATCTGCCTGAAGTGTGATTGTTGAGTCACACCACATGACCGTGCTGGCAAGCGAAAACGCTTGTCCCATGATTGCAGGCTTGAACCCGTAGGGTATCTGCGCGTGCGGCGGGACTTCCCAGTCGACAATCGAAGCCGTTGGCGTTAGCTGGGCGCCTGTTTGAAATTCAGGGCAGACAAAGCGCGCTTGTGCCGTTGGGTCGTGCGCGAGAATACTCGCTGCAAGGCGCGGCAAACCCTGTTGATAATTTTCGCGACCGCGCTTGGCGTAGGAGACATAAACTCTGTTCTGCATTTACTCACAGAACTCTAAAATGACCACCTATTCTCAAAACGACGAGCAGCCGCACATATTGTCTGGACTAGCCGGGTATGCCGGCAATAATGCCCTGCTGGACATCGGCGCCTATGACGGCCGCACGTTCTCCAACAGCCTCGCTCTCATCGAGATGGGTTGGAAAGGTGTCTTGGTCGAGCCGTCGCCTGAGCCACTATCAGCCGCTTTGAAATTGCACGCTGCCCGGCCAAATGTCCACGTCATGCAGGCGGCCGTTGCTGGGTTTGAGCAGTCAGGTCGTCAGATCATCGAGCTGCACGCCACTGCTGATGCAGTGTCAACCACGTCTGAAGACTTCAAGCACGTGTGGGAAAAGGCAGTCAACTACACACGGATGTATACTCCGCTCGTTTCGATGGTCGCCCTTGCGGCTTTCACCAAGGAGAAAGTCGGCCTGCCCGGGTTCATAAACATCGACACCGAAGGGACGACATACGACGTCTGCCGGGCACTCACGACCTATGCTGCCGACCTTGTCGCAGCGGCTAAGGTCATTTGTGTCGAGCACGTCGCTTTCGGCCAAGCACGTCGCGCAGAATTCTGCCTGCTATTCCCTGAGTTTGAAGTCGTCTACGAGTCCGGTGAAAACCTCGTGCTCGTGCGCAATGCCGGTTAAACCAACGACAGGCTCGGATCTCTACGACCGCAGCAATTGGACACCTGAGCAAGTCGCAAATCCGCGGCTTGTTCCGCTGCGTTACCGCACAAAGCGCGTGCGGCTACAGCGGCCATACGAGCGCTGTCCTACGCGCAAGCGCAGTCACGCATACGATCCGTGGGTTCCATATCCTGTAGAGCCAGAGAAGACTCACTCGATGGTCAAGGAGGAAACGATGATCCTGAACTATCTTCGCAACGCTAGGCGCGACGGTCACTGGCCAAATATCTGGGTGATGCTCAACAAGCTTGGCAAGCACCGCGGCCCGACGTACTCTGTCAGCAGACCCGAGCGCCAGAAGCTCCTTGCGATATTCGTTCGCATGGTCAGTGAGGGCAAAATCCTGCGCCACAGACGAACAAACACCGTGAGCCTAGCTCACCACATTATCTAGTGTATCCAGGCGGTGGCTCGACAAACGATAGCATAGGCGGATGACGCGGAAGCTGTTTTAGTGCTTCAACATTATTGCGTATGTTATGCCACACCCGCACTGCCCGAGCGTTATTGGCGCACGCTCCTACCCAACGAAGTTCGTAGCCAGCAGCCTCGAGCTCTTTCAGTGGGCCTTCCACGCTGCGGTACCCATTTTGACCTTCAATACTGAAAAGTGTTAAACCTCCGTCATCCGTGATGAGACGCGCACCGGCGTAAACACGCCCGTTTTTCTTTGTCGTCCCGTCATGGCTGTAAGTGCTGAAAGACTGCACCAGCACGGGAAATGTCTTGCCATTTTTAGTCGCAGTCCAAAGCCCTTCAGCACATTCGTTGCTGCTCAGCCCGTTAAACCGTCGGCGAGTTTCAGCATCAGTAAGAGAGCAGACAGCCTCCTTCATCCTGTGCATGCGTGCCGGCCAATCCCAGTTGCCTGGTGAAACCGTTGGATCAACGACGTACTCGCGCGGAGTGCTACTGACAGGCTGCGTATGGACGACGCGTGTAGCTTTGGACCCATGCGACAACGATTGCGCAAGGGCAAATTTACCCGTAGTCTTTGCGAACTGCTGAGCAGCACGGTAGATCGCACGCTGCTCGTCTGGTGCACTGACGCGCCACAGCTTTTTGCCAGGTCCTGCATAGACGTGCGTAGTGCCTTGCACCAGATCGACGTCAAATTCAAACTGTGGAAGATCAGGCATCAGTCAATGGTGATCGGTGTGCTCGTCTGGGCGTTGAACAGCTGAGCTTCAAGCTTGTCCATCTCAGCCTTCGCCAGATCGCGCTTGCTCGTGTCCATCTGCAAATCCTTGAGCGGTCCAGGAATGGATCCGCTGTACTTGTTCAGCAGCTCGGCATACTGATGCCGCGCCTTCTGGAAAGAGTAGTTTTTGACCCAGATTGCGCCGAAGCTATCGAGCGCGCGCGTGTCCGTGAATGACCCGTAATACTGCAGTCCACACTGATAACGATCGAGCGGGTTGTAGATGAGCAAGGTCTTGCTTGAGACGTCATACACCCAGTCGGGTTTGACACTGGTCACACGCATCCAGGTCTTTTGCCAGCGCATGAACGAATCGAGGTCTGCCATGCCATTACGCAGCAGCGGAACAGGGTCTATCAAGTTGCCCCAGAAAAGCTCGACAGGCACGGGATTTGGTTGAACAAAGTCCACGTAAATCGGACCCTCGCCCATATCGACACCTTCAAGATACTTGAAAATCCCGCGCTGCAACTGGACGCAGCCGAAGCGCAGCTGCGGACGATACTGGCTATACTGCCCGAGCGCGTCGTTGATGCAGTCAATGATATTCTGCTTGGGCAGTTCAACAATCCACGTTGGACTACCGAGCTGACGCTCGATGTAGCGCGCCAGCTGCTCGATATTGTACCCCTTTTGTGGAAGCGAGTCGCTCGAGCTCGCCGACGTCGTCAGCGGTGCCGCAGTTGATTGCGTTTCATGCATGGCCTAACTAAGGCCGCCGCTTGCCTTAGTCGACTTCAACCGCCGCCACGTGTGAACCATCTGCCGTGAGGTCAATCAACAGAGACTTTCCAGTCCCGGGTTGTTTGGGGGTCAAAATCGCATCACCCTCGTCTAACGTTGCGCCCTCAACAAGCATGGCCTGGGCAGCGAGCAAAACAGCCGCTTGTTTTGACACGTAGACGCGCGCAGGTGCTACGCCGTTATGGAGCTGCTTAAACCGTTCAATAGCCTCTTTTTGCATAAATTTTCTGGCTTCAGCCAGTTGCTCCTCGTGGTGCTGTATCAATGCCTGCTGCGATGTGGCAAGACCGACCGCCTCGTCTGCTAGCGCGACCAGGCTCTTCGTAGTGTTAAGTCGCTCTACAAGAGACGCAAGATGCGCGGCCATTGATTCGGATACGTTGAGAGTGGGCACAAGTAAAAGAACGGGCACGCGAGCTATTTATTGCATGCCATTATCACACGATGACCGCCGCGAAGTTGAAGAGATCGTGCTGTCGCACATCCGGCCAAGTGCCGAAGTGCTTGAACAGATGCGGGCTACCCAGGAGACTCTGGCAAAGACCGCAGAGCGGTTGTCTATCGTCGTTGTTGGTGACGAGCAGTTGGGTTTCAAAGGCCTGACTGAGCGCATGAGCATCATTGAACGCGAGCGCCAAGCTGAGAAGATGTCACTCGCAAAGCTGCTTGGCTGGGCGGCGGGCGCAGGCACGGTTATTGCCGTGGTTTTCAAATTGCTTGCGGTCTTGTGGGGTAAGTCGTAACCGGCCGGCGGCGGGGTAGTTACTTTATGCAAAGGAATTGGCTATGAGTATCAGACTCCTACACATCGAAGACGAGGCGCCATTCGTCGAGATGGTCGCTGAGCTGCTGCGCTCTAACGGCATGCAGGTCGACGTCACCGTCGCACCGACACTTGAAGCGGCCAAAACTGCGTTGACCAGCGGGCAATCGTTTGACGTCATCGTCCTTGACCTCAATCTGCCAGACAGTCGCTCATTCGAGACGCTGGAGCGAATCAAGGAGATAAGCAACGTCCCAATTATCGTCGCCAGCGGAGTGCAAGATGAACAAGCGGCAATCAAGGCTTTTCGCCTGGGTGCATCAGAATTTGTTTTCAAGAGCACGCTGACTAACGCTGCTGTAGGACGTCGGCTTGTCGCGACAATCTGTGCCGAGGTATTCATGCGCGACGCAGACACGATGTCAATCGTCTCGGAGTTGCGGCGCTCGACTGAACGGCTTTATACGCGGCTTGTCGCAAATACGTCCAACCTCGCTATACATACTCCGCGCTGACCGTTCTGCACTGTGATGAAAACTGTGTATGATGTCCCAACGGAGGAGATGAAGGCAGCGTTGGCTTCGGCTTTGGTCTATCATCCGAAGCTCGTGGCACTGGAATTCGCAATTGCAGTGCAATCGGTGTGCAAGATTGACGAAGACGATGGCTTGCTGCCGGCTTTGCGCTGCCACGGTATGGCAGCAAACGCTGTTATTCGGAAAGTTCCAAAATCAAAGCGCATGTGGATGGACTACGACGTGATGATTGACGTCGATCTTGCGCGCTGGAATGAGCTTGGAAATCCCGAGCGTATCGCACTTTTTGACCATGAGCTCACGCACGTGCGCCTGATTGAAGACAAGGCTGGCATGCCGATCAAAGATGAAGAGGAGCGCGTCAAGTTCAAGCTCATCCCAGACGAGATTACGTTCACCGGGTTTTCGGACGTCATTCGCAGGCATGGGCGCCATGCGCTTGAATTCAGGTCAATCGAGTCCGTGCACGATCTCGCCCAGTCGGCGATTGCCGTGTATGACAACGCAGCCAGAGTCGCCGCTTCCACGATTGCGGCTGCGTAACTAGGCACCCTTCACTTATGGACAAGGCCGCTGAAATCATCCTTGAGGCGTCTGTGCAAGCCTCGCGCAAATACCCACACAACCAGGAACAGGCTGAAGCTCTCATGCTTGACCTCGCGCGTGAAGCCCTGGCGAAAGAGGGATTTGAGCTTGTCAGTATAGACATCGCTGACTCCAATGAGATGAGATTCGTGGTTGAGGCCGGGTGTCACGCGTGCAAGGCCTAAGTCAGCGGCATCCGGTCTTAGTTAGATGACATGGGTGCAGACACGTTCCAATTTCTAAAGGTCGACTACTCGTCACAACGTGACGCTCTTGTCGCCCGCTCCAGGTCGCAGTTTCCTGGCACTTGGAATGACTACCAAGCCAGCAACTTTGGACGTGTGCTAATCGACTTGATGTCGGCCAATACGGCGACGCTTGCGTACACCGTCAACCGCCGCGCGGGTGAAAATTTTCTGCCAACAGCAACGATGCGCGAGTCTGCAGTGCGTATCGGAGCACTTGTCGGCTACGCTTTGCGCAGTGCAACATCCGCGAGTGTTCCTGCAGACGCTAGTCTCAGTTCGCCGGCGCCTGCTGACGTAACTCTGGCAAAGGGCACGGCTGTTCGTTCAGGCGATTCGGGATCCATACCGTTCGAGCTCGATGCTGACTACACGATACCCGCTGGTCAGACATCACCACTGGCTTCTGTCGTCATATTTGATCCGCAGCAGTCTGGTCCGCGCATCATCCAGTCTTTGATCGGCGTGACACTGAACGCAGCTTATGCTGATTGCCTCGACACGACCATAAACCTCACAGACTATGTCGAAGCTGGGCAGCAGCTAGTCATCGGATCAAGCGTTTTCCAAATCACTGGCATTGAACCAATTCCCGGTGGGGTGACAAACAGCCGGATGCTACTGGCATCAGCCTGGACTAGCGCTACGACGTCAGTCACGGCTACTGTCATTGATCGCCGTGTATTTTTCGCTCAAGGTCAAACGCAAGGCGAGACAATTTCAACGCCTGCCTCTGGAACAGACGGGTTTGTTGTCAAGCTGAACTACAGCCCTGTAATCTCCAACAGTGTTTCCGTCTCCGTCAATGGCAT
>Ga0265326_10000307_pt1 | contig 21564 bp, 24 predicted proteins | sample 41424metaG_FD_192439 | JGI IMG/M metagenome (GOLD analysis project Ga0265326, IMG submission 192439) | Rhizosphere microbial communities from Carex aquatilis grown in University of Washington, Seatle, WA, United States - 4-14-24 metaG | ecosystem: Host-associated > Plants > Roots > Rhizosphere... | reverse complement strand
ATCCTTCAAAGAGATGTCTCAAGTGTTGCAGGAATAACTGAGGTCACCATAAGAAACAGATGCAAGGAAATTCTCACGGCATACAAGATGAAAGTGACATTACGACAATCAATAGTTAAGAACTAACCCTTTTTTCTTATTTTTATATTCAATCAAGACTAGATGTTCAACTGACCATACTAGTTTTTGTCAAATATCCCAAATCTACCACAGAGTTACATGTCGTATGTTGTTGCTGAGATGTTTTTCTGCTACACATCTTACATATTTTTTGTATTATTTTTCTGCATTTATTACACCAAAGATGTTTGGCAAGTTCCCCTCCACAAATTCTACAGCTTTCATCAGGCATTATACAATCACACTTTATACACAGATCTTTGCTTTTAGCAGAGTGCAAATAGATCCAGTAGCACACCATAGAATTCATTGCAAGTACATAACAAGAATCTCAACATAGAGTGCAGAAAAAATCACATCATATGATGAATAATAGAGAAAATAAAAAGAAAAGGAAAGAGATCCTTTATGGATACGACCAGAGCTGTTGTCCGTTGAATTTTATTTCAGAAATACCCTTCTCGTCTATATCTTGTACTGCACTTGGTAGTGGTACATACAATAGTTTTGAAGCGTACTGCTGTCCGTCTGTTACAAACCAGTAAAGCATGTGTACAAGATCCTGTGCCTTTTGCTGAGTCATACCCTTGAGTTGGTCAAGGTTTGGATTCACCAATAGATAGGTGAATGTTGCAATTGGATATGCATTTGGTCCAGGTGCGTTATTGATTGACACACTACTCCATACTCCATCAGCTGCTGGCAATGTGGATATTGATCCAGATGCAGCTGCTGCGGTTGTGGTCAAATTAGCATCAAGGAATGCAGTCTTGTCATGGTTCTGAATATAGGCATATGTCATTGGAATCTTTGATGCCAATTTGTTAGTCTTGGCATATGCCAATTCTACATATCCTACAGATTCTGGAACTTTCTTTACTACTGCAGCTACTCCTGCGTTACCTGAGCCGCCCATGCCTGTTGGCCATGGAACAGATGTAGAATGTCCTACTTTTGCACTCCAATCAGAGCTAACTTGTGAAAGATAGCCTGTGAATGCATATGTTGTACCGGATCCATCAGATCTGTGAACAATGATTATCTTGTTCCTATCGGCTGCTAATGCTTTTGCAATTGTTGGATCAGTTTGTAGGTTTACAATAGCAGGGTCATGCCAGTAAATGATTTGACCCAAGAAAATTTTTGCTATCACATCTCCAGTTAACAAGAGTCCGTTTTTCTGAACTCCTGGGAGATTGTATGTAACAACTATTGCACCCATTGACTCTGGAATAGTTAATGTTCCTGCTGGAGCCTTTTTGATATCTGATGCTTGCAAAGGTGCATCGGTTCCTGCGAAGTTTACTTTCTTGGCGGTAAACAGCTTAATGCCTGCTCCACTACCAATTGGTTGGTAATTCAACGTGATTCCAGGATATAGATCATGATATTGAACTCTCCATTTGTCAATGATTGGAAATGCGAAAGTTGATCCTCCTGCATTGTAGTTGAACTTGTCACCATCAGCAGGTGCTGGTGGTGGCGTAGTGTCTGCACGTGCACTAAGAACAGTTGTCGGCATTATTAGAACTAGCATCAATGCTAATCCTAACAAGATTTTATTTGTCATTAAGTGGGTGTGTAGGATTTGTTTATTTACATATAATCGACATAGATCACGTAAATAGCTATATGCTATGGTGATGTATGTAATTCACTTTCCGATCAATGTGTGTCATGAAAAATATATTGTAACAATAAACTCAAAAATAAAAAAAATATTTATAATTTTTTTAAAATAAAAAAAGAAAAGAGTTTTAGATTTTTGGACTGAATCCAATTCTAGATTTTGATGAAACTGTAATTATAGATACAATTGCAATTGCAAGAACTAGAGCTGCAACTGGACCAAATTCCGGAACGGCTCCTCCAGAAAATGATACTTCGGCAAGTCCAGCTTCATCAATTTTCTTTATTGAATCTGGCAGAGGTACGTACAACAGACCTGAAGCATATTGTTGACCATCATTGATTATCCAGTTAAGAAAATCAAGTACTTGAGTAGACTTGTCTTGTGTTTCCCCATTCACTGTACTCAAATCCTTGTATATCATCACATAAGTTAGTGTAGATATCGGATAGGAATTACTTCCAGGTTCATTCACTATAGACACTTTACTCCAGTCACCATCAGCACTAGGTAGGTTTCCACTAGCTACTGCAGCATCAGCTGCAACACTATCAAGAGTGGGTTCCACAAATGCATTACCATCAGCGTTTTGGACAAATGCATATGTCATTTTATTTTGGAAGACATATGCCAATTCTACATATCCAATGGCATATTGTGTAGATTTCACAATGTTTGCCACGCCTGCATTTCCTTGACCTCCAGTACCAACTGGCCATGGCACAGACTTTCCTTGACCTATCTTAGCCTTCCAATCTGGACTGATTTTTGAAAGATAATCAGTGAACGCATATGTTGTTCCAGATCCATCAGATCTGTGTGCTACCACTATTTTTTGACTAGGTAGACTTGTTCCAGGATTAAGATTGACTATTGCAGGATCATTCCACGAGGTAATATTCCCCATAAAGATCTGTGCAATTACAGGTCCGGTTAGTTTTAGTCCCTTATCAATTCCAGGAAGATTATAGGCAATTGTAATTCCACCTATTGATTCTGGAATGGTAATTACGCCAGGAGCTTTTTGCATATCAGTTGCAGATAATGGTGCATCAGATGCTCCAAAGTCTACACTTTTTTGCTCCAAGAGTTTTATTCCTGCGCCACTACCAATTGATTGATAGTTGAGCATGATGTTTGGATTTATTTTGTTGTATTCAACTCTCCAGTTATCCATCAATGGAAACACGAAGGTTGATCCTGCCCCAGTTATTGTATAAGATTGACTAGTCTGCGCACTTGCATGCAAAGACATTGCGGGCACTATTAGGATTAACATTAATGTAAATCCCATAATGATTTTTTTAATCATAGCAACGACAGGAAAAACATGCTATTTACCCTTGGCCAACATAGTTTTCATATTAATTAATAATCTATATAGATCAAAACTTGGAAAATAAATTTTGTAAATAGATCTAGTGATATGTTCTTGCGCCTGTAACAATATAGCTTACAGAGTCACCTACAAATGCTGCATGATCAGCCATTCGTTCCATATATCGAAGAACCAATGCATCAGCAAGTGCACATTTAACATTGTTTAGTGTTATCAACATTGGCAAATGCTTGTTATAGTATTTGTCAACAAGATCTTCATCAGTTCTCAATTCCTTGGCTTTTTCTAAATCAAGTGTTGCAAAACATTCCACAGCAAGTCGAACCATTTGTTTTATCTCACCAGATAGAGTGTAGATAACTTCATTTTTACAATCAGAGAGATCACCAAAAGTATCTCGAACTAGTGTTATATCATATGCATATCTTCCAAGTCTGGTAAACCCATATGAGATTTCAAGTGAAGAGCGTATGAGTCTAAAATCACTTGCTACTGGTTGATATCGTAAAATCATGTCAAATGTTAGTTCACCAACTTTATCGTACAAATCCATCATTTGGCTTGAGAGAGTATGTACCTCTTTTCGCGCATTTTGTCCACCCAAATAGGCGTCAATTGCAAGATTTGTACATCGAACAGAAAGATCGCACATCTGCTTCATCATTTCAGATAAATTTGATAGATGGGGGTCTATGAGGCGGGTCATAATTATCCAAACTGGCCTTGAACATACTTGGCAGTTATTTCATTTCTAGGATTTTCAAAGATTTGTTTTGTTTCGCCAAATTCTACCAAGTCTCCAAGATACATGAATCCAGTATAATCAGAAACTCTAGTTGCTTGTTGCATGTTATGTGTTACAATAATGATGGTGTACTCTTTTTTCAATTCCTGTATCATTTCCTCAATTTTTTGAGTTGCAATTGGATCAAGTGCAGAGGCAGGCTCATCCATCAAGAGAACTTCGGGTTGTATGGCAAGTGCTCGTGCTATGCACAAACGTTGTTGTTGACCGCCTGAAAGACTCATGCCTGGCTTTTTCAAGTCACCTTTTACTTCGTTCCAGAGTGACGCCATCTTGAGACATCCTTCTACCACCTCATCGATTATTTTTTTGTCTTTTACACCATTAAGTTTGAGTCCACATGCCACATTATCATAAATAGACATGGTAGGAAATGGATTTGGTTTTTGAAAGACCATTCCTATTTTTCTTCTATTGATTATTGGATCTACCTTGTTAGAATAAAGATCTTCTCCGTCAAGCAAAACTTTTCCTGTCAATGTTGCATTCTTTGTAAGTTCATGCATTCTGTTTAGACATCTAAGAAATGTTGTCTTTCCACATCCAGAAGGTCCAATGAGTGCAGTAACAGCCCTGTCCCGGAATTTCATTGAAACATTTTTGACTGTAACAATTCCATCATAGCTTGCAGAAATATTTTCTGCAATTAGTTTGTATTTTATATCTTCAGTGGAATTATCTTTCAATGGAACTTTTGTCATTGTTTCCATCATGATATGCTCCCTAGTTTTTTGAACTTGATTAGTGTTTGCCCTTTCTTGTGTAAGAACAAATATCTCACACCAATATTTATTGAAAGAACAATAATTATCAAAATGAATGCACCGCCCCATCCTTGAGCTACTGCACTATCATATGGAAGAGACGAGAGTCTCCATATTCGAAGTGGGAGTGCATCAACTGGTCCACTGAAATCTTGTATGAATTGACTGCTTCCAAGAATTGTAAATACAAGTGGTGCTGTTTCTCCAGCAATTCTTGCAACAGATAATAAAATTCCAGTGATAAGACCGCTTCTTGCACTACTAAGTACTATAGTAAAAACTACTTTCCATCTTCTAATTCCAAGTGCATATCCTGCTTCCCTATATGTAACAGGCACTAACTTGAGCGATTCTTCCGTTGTTCGCATTATAATAGGCAGCATAATAATAGAAAGAGCAAAAGATCCAGCCCAAACAGAAAAGTCTCCAAAAGTCAAAACAATCAAGACAAATGTAAATACTCCAATTACAATTGTTGGAAATTCTGCAAGAACATCGTTAAAAAATCGTACAGTTCTTCCATACCTGTTGTTACCATACTCTGAAAGAAATATTCCACCCATAACACCGACTGGAACTCCTATTAGACTAGACAATCCAATAAGTACCAAAGTTCCTTGTATAGCAGGACCTATTCCACCTGGATCGTCACTTCCCACTGCTCCAGGTACTTGTGTAAGAAATTCCCATGACAGAGCACTTGCACCGTTACTAAAGACATTGACCAATATAGCTATGAGTGGGACAATTGCAACTAACACACACACAAAGACCATACACTTTACTATTTTGTCAAGAACAAGTCTTCTACCAACATTATAACGAAAATGTTTTCTAAATTCCGTTCTCTGTTCAACAGTTATCATGCCAATACTGCTCCTTCATGTGATTTTACTACTCTTGCAACAAGAAGATGTGCAACTACATTTATGGCAAAAGCCATCATGAATAAAATCAGTCCAACACCAATGAGTGCTGCCAAATGAAGACCTCCTTGCGAGGCTTCTGCAAATTCATTTGCCATTATACTTGCCAATGTTTGTCCTGGTGCAAATAGCGAAGATGGAAAGGCAGCAGCACCAGTTGCATTTCCTATCAACATTGTAACTGCCATTGTTTCTCCAACAGCTCTTCCAAGACCTAGTATAGTAGCTCCAATTAATCCAGATTTTGAATATGGTAAAACTGCGATTCTAAAAACTTCCCATTTTGTTGCTCCAAGCATGTATGCAGCTTCACGTTGACTGTTAGGTACTGCCAACATGATTTCTTTTGATATAGAAGCAATCGTAGGAACAATCATGATAGCAAGAACTACACTTGCAGTGAAAATATCTAATCCAAATGGAGTTCCAGCAAATATTATGCTTTGATCGCCAAATAGATTGTGAAGCGGCACCTCTATCCAATTTTGAATATAGGTTCTAAAAACAAGAAGACCCCATAATCCATACACTACACTTGGTACAGCAGCTAAAAGTTCTATAACCATGGCAAGAGGAGTTTTAAGTAATTTAGGTGCAAGTTCAGAAAGAAACATGGCAATTCCAAAACTTAGAGGTACTGAAATTGCCATAGCAATTCCAGCATTAACTAGAGTACCCATTATGTAAGGTGCGGCACCATAAGATTCTCTACCGTCAACAGAATTCCAGTCCGAACCTGTGAGAAAAGAGATGCCTTCCTGTTGCCAAATTTGTGCTGAACCTGTAGTGAGGTTAATCACAATCATGGCTATAATCACCAGAACGTAGGTTGCAGCGGCAATAGCGACAATTTTGAAAATTTTATCAGTTATAGGCGATCCTTTCTTCATTTTAACAGATATCATGATACACATTTGGTCGTCAAATCAGATATGAGAGAATCGACCATAATTTCTTAGATTTCATAGTTCTATGGTTAACTATATAGACATACATAGAATCGGGAGACAAGTGCTTTAACTATAAGAAGTACAATGCATGCATTGTCAGAAGTACTAAACGATAAAGAAGTTAGAAAATTACAACTTGTGGGCGGATCCACGTATGTTTTATCGCTTCCAAAAAAATGGGTCGACGAATTGAAACTAAAAACTGGAGATCCGGTTTCAATAGTTAAAAATGTAAACAAATCACTTTCAATATTACCAACACAGAATTATTCATCTCCAAAGATTTCGAAATCAAAGACAATCATAAGCCAAAAAGATTCTGTCGAATCAATCCAGAGAAAAGTCATTGCAATGTACTTGGCAGGCTATCAAATCATAGAAGTGCATGCAAAGGGAGGAAGAATACAGATAGAACATAAACAAGCAATAAGAGATCTTGTAAGAAAAAACATGATAGGAACAGAAATAGTTGAAACTACTCCAGAGTCAATCACAATCCAAATTTTAACCAGCCTTCCAGAACTTTCAATAAGTGATGCGCTAAAGAGGATGTTTTTACTCACATCAACGATGCATAGACAAGCAATTGACGCATTAAAGGAGATGGATGTAGAATCTGGCGAAGAGATAACACATCTTGACGATGAAGTAGACAGATTCAGTTTGTATATACTACGAAACTTGACACTTGCCGTCGAACATGAAAAGATCCTTCGAGACATAGGACTCAAAAAACCATCAGATTGTATCAGCTATAGAATTGTGGTTAAATCAATTGAAAGAATTGCAGATCATGCAGTATCAATTGCAGGTAGAATAAAATTCCTAAAATCAACTTTAGAACCAGCATTAATACAAAAAATAACACGTCTAAGCGAAGACTCTCTCAAGGTCTTTGAAGATTCCATTTTAGCTCTAAATAAAAGAGATTACGCTCTTGCAGACAATGTTGCATCAAACGCACATAGAATAGCTGAAAAAGAAAGAGAGTTCACCGACAGCCTAGAAGAATCAAAGAAATATTCTAGCGTCATCAAGTTCGTGCTAGAAGACATTCGCAGAACCGCAGAATATTCAAGTGATATTGCAGAGGCAGTCATTAATGAAACAGTACAAGATGTAATTTCAGAGAACAATTCACCCTAAAACAGACAGATCGTAGACGTTTTTTTATCTATATAGATTTCATTTCCTATATAGGTCAGGTATTTATCTATGAATCTTAGGAGAAACTACATGGCCCAATGGTTATCATGGATAAAATCAAATGATAAAGAAATCATTACAATATTAAACGATCTTGCAAGCAAAGCAGAAGAATCTGCAAAACTGTTGGTTGAATTATTTGCAGACTTTGATAAATTGATCCAGATTCATGCACAGATTGAAGTAATAGAAAAAGAAGCTGACAAACTTACACATTCCATCTTTGAAGAATTAAACAAGACATTCATAACTCCACTAGACAGGGAAGACATTTCCAGAATTGCATCAAAGACTGATGACATCATTGATTACATAGAGGGAATATCTGGAAGACTCATTGGTTTTAAAATTAAATTTACTCCACCACACATGTTGGAAATAGCAAAAGAGATCCATGATTCCACAAAAGAAATAAATTTCATGATAACAAAATTAAACAAAGTAAAGGCAGACAAATCAATAATTGAACACTGTCGCACCATAAACGAACAAGAACATCGTGTTGATGCAATCTATCGCAAAGCAATGGGAGAATTATTTGAAACAACAGATGTCATAAACATAATCAAGATGAAAGATACCTATGAAGCACTTGAACATGCTTCAGACAGATGCCTGGATGTTGCAGATTCTATAGAGGACATCGTTCTCAAATACACATAGGTATTTTGTATGATTGAACTAGCAATTGGAGCAATATTAGTTGCACTAGTTTTTGATTTTCTCAATGGTTTCCATGATGCTGCAAACTCGATTGCAACAGTAGTTGGAACAAGAATTCTAAGACCATTGCATGCAGTGACACTAGCTGCTGCTGCCAATTTTATAGGTCCATTTCTTTTTGGAGTTGCAGTTGCAACAACAATAGGAAAGGGAATCATAAATCCAGATTTTGTTACACTTAACATAATAATTGGCGCTTTGGCCGGAGCCATAGTTTGGGACATCATAACATGGCTACTAGGATTACCCACATCTAGCAGTCATGCACTAGTAGGCGGAATCATAGGAGCCGGAATAGCAGGAGCAGGTTCACATGTGCTAGTACTAGATGGAATTCAAAAGGTCGCAATAGGAATTCTAGTTTCACCAATTGCAGGTTTTATTGCTGCATTTGCAACAGGACTAGCCATAATGGCAGTATTTGCAAAAGCAAAACCACATGCAGTAAATTCTGCATTTGGTAGATTACAGCTAGTTTCAGCTACATACTTTTCATTAACTCACGGAGCAAATGACGGACAAAAAACAATGGGAGTCATTGCTTTGATCTTACTAACTCAGGGAGTGATTACAAAGTTTAGTGTTCCATATTATGTCATCATAATGGCAGCACTAGCAATAAGTCTCGGTACTTTCTTTGGAGGTTGGCGCATAGTAAAGACAATGGCCGTAAAGATTACACAACTTAGACCCTACCAAGGTTTTGCAGCAGAAACCAGTGCAGCCACCATACTTGCAAGTCTTGCATGGCTTGGAATTCCTGCAAGTACTACCCATGCAATTTCTGGAAGCATAATGGGAGTAGGAGCAGTAAGAAGAATGTCTGCAGTGAGATGGGGAATAGGAAAGAGAATTGTATGGGCATGGATAATTACTATACCAGCTAGTGCAGCAGTATCATTTGTCATAATGCTTTTCATAAAGACAATATCTCACTAGTGTTAAATTTCATGCAACATCACAACATCAGACTACAGAATTTTTAACGCATACTGTTGCATCATGACAATCACTAGAACTTAAAAGAAACGATGTACCACATACAACAAAATGAAAAAATCCTTAAACATTAACAAGAATGTATTTCTTAAAAAGTTTAAAAAGATTTCAGATAACTTTTGTCAAAAGTTAGAAAAATACATTGAAGACTCTAATGATGATAACATTCATGATATCAGAGTATCAATTAGACGCCTAGAGACGGCATACAAAATTCTTCCAAAGAATATAAGAAAACAAAAAAAGATGAAAAATTATCTCAAGCAAGCCAAGAAACTTTTCAAGATGAATGCGAAGATAAGAGATTTTGATATAATTTGTGCAAACATGGAATCACGATATCAAGACAAGACACAAAGTCTAGTAGAATCCATGAGAGATTCAAGGGTTGGACATATCAAAAATGCCAATAAACTAGCAATCAAGATATCACAGATACCCAATCCTAAAATTCTCAAATCATCCTTGGAAGAATCAAAACTAGAGAAAAAATATCTCAAGGTTTTAGACAACATAATGCTTGACATACAGAAAAATACAATAATTTCACTACGCGATGAGAAAAAAATTGATGAATTGCACATGCTTCGAAAAGACTTTAAAAAATTACGATACTCACTTGAGCTTGTATCAGACAAGAAAACAATTTTGGAGACGCTTGCAAATTTAAAAAATATTCAAGACATGCTTGGCGAAATTCACGATAAAGATATCGCAATAGACTATCTCAAAAACATTGAACAAAATTCCAGATATTCAGATATCATATCATCAGAGGTATTGGAGAGAACCAAGAAATACAATGAATTTGTTGCTTTTTTTAGAAAATATCCAAAAGCAGGTAATTTTGATTTAAAGTTCTAGCATTGTATTATGTGAGCTTCCCTGATACTGGCGAACTGAAAGAATCACCTTGACATCAAATACGGTCTCAAATTTTCTCAAAGCATCTTTTAGTAGAAAAGTCTGGGTCGATCTTGATTGAGTTATTACAAATTCCACTATTCTTGAACCATGTAATTTTAGTTCAACTTTTGATTTTGTTCTCTCAAGAATTTTTCGCAGAGTTACCAATACAGATATTTTCTTCATGGATACCTTGTCCTGTTCAGACAAGATTGTTTTATACCTAGAAAATAGCCAATCCGATGTCTTTGAATGCCTGGCATGAACAAGAGAGAGACCCAATACCAGATGATCATTATGATCAAGTGGTAGATCTTCATCCATAATTGAATAGAATACACTTTGAGGATTACTATACGAAGATTTTTCAGATATATTTTTTTCAGCATAATCAAGTATCTTTCGTTCCCGTTTAGAAATTAATTTAACAGAATACAAATTGTTAAGGAGACTCTGTTTTTCTGGACTAGTACCATGTTGTTCATCAAGACCTATTGTCTTTCGAATTTGCTCTGCAGTGATATTTCCATCATGATACATCTTTGGATCTTCTAAAAATATTGCCAGTGCACCCTCTCGTAGTCCGTGATTGCTCACATACAGATTTGAAAAGCCATATTTTTCCATCAATGTATTAATCACACAAGATCCTGCCACAATTGTTTCTGCTCTGCTTGAACCTATGACTGAAATCTTTGAAATGTCATCAGATTTCATCTTTGAGAGTTTGTCAACTGTAGAATCAAGTGCTTTATTACTAATTTTATAATTATTAATTTTATCTAGAGGGTATCTTGATAGTCTTTGTTCATATCTTGCCAATGCACGTAGTGCACCACCAACTCCTACAAGTTTAGTATCTTTACCAAGACCAAGATCTTTTTTGTTTGGAAGAAGATCCCAGACATGCCTCTGAAGACTTTTGAGATTCTTGTCAGTTAGTTTGCCTTTTTTTCCATCAAATTGATGTGTCAATCTAAGAGAACCTAGAGGCAATGAAATTACTTTTTTTATCTTGAATCGTTCTGCGTGAACAATCTCCAGACTACCCCCACCAATGTCAAAAAATAACGTATCAGGAATATGAAGTGATTTTATAGCACCAACATAGGAATACAGTGCTTCTTCTCGTTCAGATAAAACTTTGAAATTAAATCCAGTTTCTTTTGAAACAGAACTGACGAAGTCACCTCTGTTACTTGCTTCTCTTACTGCACTGGTTGCAATAGGCAAAACAGATTTTATCGGATTTAGCTGGATTATCTCTCTGAAAACTTTGAGCGTATCAATTGCCCTTGACATGGGTTTTTTTCCTAATGTATCTTTTTCATCCAGTCCTTCCCCTAGTCGTACTTTGACTCCTTCCTGTTGATAAACATCAAATGAATCATCATCTTTAACATTATAGATTACAAGTTTGGCAGAGTTAAAACCAAGATCAATCACAGAGATTTTCAGTTAAACATTACCTGCCTTGATACTCGCATATTACTATTAATCTACTTGTGATTTACATTTTTTTACTAAATGAAAAACATAGGAAACGTAAAGATCTTATGAAATTTTGTTTAGATGTTTTGGAGCAAGCAACCATCTCAATTCACCTTTGATTTTTGGAAGTATTGAAATTACTTTAATTCTTGCCAAGCCTGCTTTTTTTAGACGTATCCTACAACCAGACTGGGATATTGCCTCACTAATCATTTCACTCAGATATGGTTCATGGCCTACCACAAGCACCATAGAATCACGTTTTAATTTAGATAAACTAGTGTAAAACTCTAGTCTGCTACCTTCGGGCTTTAAGGAATCTAATTCTTCAATTTTGCCGTTGTATTTTAGAGATTTTGCTACAACCTCTGCTGTTTGCTTGGCGCGCAAAAGAGGACTGGTAAAGATGTAATCCAGTTTTATTTTCAAAGATTGTAAACCATTTGACAAATCTGCAATCTCTTGTCTTCCTTCTGAAGTAAGTTGTCTTTTAGAATCCCCTGGAGACAGAGAATGTCTACCTGCTTCACCATGTCGTAGTATTAGCAAATCCATTGACGACTCATCGATTTTTCATGTATTTATAAGTTAGAGAGATCATGGCATGATATTCCATTAATTAATTTGAAATGGTCACATATCAAAAACTCGACCGTGATCTAGGATACTCTTTCACTTGACATTTGTTTTGTAGGATTAGTATGGGTAATGACTGTGATCTATATAGTAATTGTAACTCTATGAAACATGGTAACTTCAGTAAAAGCTAAAATTGCCTCACATCATAACGATTCAAGTATGAAGACAGAGCCAAGAGGTAAATTAATCATAGTTGAAGGCATCGATGGCTCTGGAAAATCAACCCAGATTCATCTTTTAGAAAAATGGCTTGCATACAAAGGTGTCAGTGTTTTTAGATCAGAATGGAATTCTTCAGAAATGGTAAAAGAGATTACATCAAAAGGAAAGAAGAAAGGATTACTCACTCCAACTACTTTTAGCTTGTTGCACGCTACAGACTTTGCAGATAGATATGAGAGAAACATCTCACCGTTACTCAGGGCTGGTCATTTTGTGCTAGCAGATAGATATGTGTATACAGCATTTGCAAGAGATATTGTCAGAGGTTGCAATCCAGAATGGGTCAAAAAGGTTTATGATTTTGCAATAAAGCCAGATGTTGCATTTTACTTTAAGGTTCCAGTAGATATTGCAGTTGATAGAATTCTCATAGGCAGACCCAAGCTAAAGTATTATGAAGCTGGTATGGACATGAATTTGAGCAACGACCAGTATGAAAGTTATAGAATTTTTCAAGGAAGAATAATTGAGCAGTATGATTCACTTGCAGAACGTGAAGGATTTACAGTCATAGATGGAACAACAAATATCGAAGAACAGCAAAACATTGTAAGAAAAAAGATCATGCCTCTTTTAGAAGGGCATCAAACAAACAGGACAAGAACTAGGAGATAAAAAATGACACGAACAAAATACAAAGACCTTGGAAAAAGGACCGTGGAATTCTATGGTCACGGCATAAAGAATTTACAGGAAATAGAAATCAAGGGCAGACTCATCGTAATAGAAGGTCCCGATGCATCAGGACGTAGTACACACATTCAAGAGATTACAACACGATTAGAGGCAGACGGTCACGCCGTACTCAATACAGGCCTTAAGAGATCAGAACTTGTAGGCAGGGGAATATTAGAAGCCAAAAGAGACTATAACCTAGGAAGAAAAACTCTCGCACTATACTATGCTGCAGACTTTGCAGACCAATTTGAATACAAGATAATACCTGCGTTACAGGCAGGCTATATCGTACTTGCTGACAGGTACATCTACACCCTCATAGCAAGAAACCTGGTAAGAGGACTAGACAGAACATGGTGCCATAATTTGTATGGATTTGCAATAAAGCCAGACATTGTATTTTATCTAGATGTAGAACCATCGGTGTTGATACACAGAGTATTCCAAAAGAATTCTACGCTGGACCATTATGAATCAGGAGCAGACATGGGTCTATCAGAAGACATGTACGAGTCATTTTTGATTTACCAAAAAAGAATTTCGCAAGAGTTTCACGCAATGCAAAAAAAATATGGTCTAATACCAATTAATGGAAACAGAACAGTATCAGAAATACATAATGACCTCCAGAAAAGAATTGATACTTTTCTCCAACGTATTGGTCACTAACAATTTAAACAAAATTCAAGATGTTAGATAAAATCTCATGACATGTAATGACTAGACTATTCAAATCAATACAACAAGAAATGAATCAAATACACTTAGATTGGTTCATGTGATGGCATGTTTTTTTAGCTTCAATATTCTCCGTAGGTGTTGGAGGTTGTACTGAAACCATACTAGTATACACAGCTTTTCCTTTTGATATTGGAACCAATATCTTTTTCAATTTTTTTAGCTCTTCACTTTTTTCATGTGTCTTTTTGGCTGCCTTGTCCACAAAAGACATGATATGAACAAACACAGTACGATCACTTTCATCTTGAAACACTTTGTATTCTGTTGTTCCAGGCTCATTCTTTTTTACTGCTTCAACATACTCTAGTATTGCACTAGTTGCTTTGACAAGTTTTTTCTTTTTTATTTTATATTGTACCGTGATTGTAATTTGTTCCATTAGTGCATCTACCTAAAAGACAACTAGTACACTGATAAATAAAAACTTGATTGTCTTTTCAGAGCTTCAATGATTAAATTTACAATAATTTTAAGAATGAACCGCATAGTCTCATATTTTCCATATAGACATCATAAACAATAACAGTCTATACGGCGTATCCTTTTGAGTCACTAATTGCATCTTGTCATCATGTCAATAATACATGATAATTATTTTGGATTCGATACTCTATGCAATGACATTACCAATCTAGATAATGATATAGAATTGGTCGCAGTGCTAAACCACAAAGGTAGAGTCATAGAAACCAAAGTCAGAGAAGAAGGAATTGACAAGGCATTAACTATACAAAAAAGAGAGATGTTCTTCATGCAGTCTGTTCTACAAACCTCAATGAATAGAGATCATGATGATGAATTCGGTAAAGTCAAGAGTTCAATTCTAGAAAGAGAGCGATTCACTACACTTTCATTTGGATTTCACAATTATGTTATTTTGGTAGTTTCAAGACCAAGTTTGGATCCAATTCAACTCAAGAATAACATCGTAGAAAAGATAAACGGTATCAGAAAAATAGAATTAGCACAATAGATTCATTCACAGGAAAAACAAATCTAGACATATGTTTTCAGCATTGTACTCTACAATAGACTTACAGGTGAGTAAAATAGAATTATTTCATTAGACACCATTGATCGCGTGAGAGATCACATAGTAGACAAGCTGTACACGTATTGAACAAAAATACTATAGTAAATATTTAGATAAAGAAAGACGCTCCATAGATCAGTCTACAGAGATTCTCCTAGTTTTTGGATTTTTGTAGACCCTCCCCGCAATTAATAGTGTTATTGTTTTCAGATAACAAAAAATAGAAATTTTATTTTACGACTTGGTTTGATTCCTTTTGTTTTATTATCTTTCCAAGTGTTATAGTATCAAGGGTAGAGCGAATTTTTCCCTCTTTGATTTTTGTATTCCATTCTTTTACTCGGACAAATTTTTCAGCATCACCGATTATTTTTGTAGCCAATACAGGATTACTTGACCACCATGAAATTGCAGTCTGGATTACATACTGCAGATCGTTATCTGAAATAATTGGCCAGTGTTGACTGAGTACATTCTCAAGAGGTAGATCAAGAAGACCAAGTCTTTTTTTTATCATAACTAGGATCTCTGCAAATCGTGGTGGGTCTTCAAGGGCAGACACGGCAATCTTCACCATGTTGCCATCCTGAGAACTCTTGTCATTGTCAACAAATGTTATCTTTACCAATCCACGTGTACCTGATACAGTAAAGTTGTCTTTTTCAATCTCGATTTTGCCACCCATTTCTTTAACAATGTCCAACATAACTTGAAGACGATCTTTTTGTATCTCTTCAATTAATATTGGAACGTCAGATTTTTTCTCTGACAGAGTAGTTATTGTTTCAGAGGATGTAATCAGTTCAATCTTGATGCAGCCTAATACCGTCTTCACCAATTCAAAATCATTGTTTTCAAATATCATAGTATCAGGGACTTTCTTGTTTACAGTTGCCAATCTTCGCAATACATTGTAAATCTCATCAGGAATGTTTGGCAACTGGTCATATCCAATAAATCCATGTTGGCCACTACCATCAGGCTTCCAGATAGCTGTAATGGGTTCTGCCAGGGTGGATACAATATTGTACACTGCACGTTTTTCCATAGGAACAAGCATGGGGGTGTCAGCGTTCAGATATGTACGAAAATATGTTGTTCCTTCAAAACTTGAACACTTGAGTACGTTTCCTAAATTTACAAGAGCATGAAATTTTTCTTTTTTTGTATCAACTTTTAGAGGAGTCCAATCTCGTGATTTTGGATCAAATTCTTCCCATGATTCAGGAGCTGGAAGTTCAACTTGTTCCCTGTCACCCAATTTTCTCACCTCGGGTTTATAGAGTTGAGTTATGACCTTAACATGGTCTTCTAACGTATGTACTGTGACATTGACTCCCCATAAGGAATCAAGAAACTCTTTGCGTTGTTCTGATGAGACAATCAATGTCCAACGTTTCTCAACTGAGCGCGGTCTTATCTCCAATCTAGTAAGAATCCGGTCTAACCTAGTTTTTTGAGAAAATTGTAATGAAACAATTTTTGTAAATGTATTCTTGTAAGTTTCACAAAGATTGGGTTTTCCTCTTTGAAAACAAACATCACAAAATTCAAGCGGCTCCAAATTGATATCCTTTCAGTACAGTATAACCCGGTATTATAATAGGTATGACAGAGTATTTCCTAGTCTTTTCTGTTAGTAGGAAATAGGATCATATCAAACAAGTAATGTAATACAAAAATAACGATTCCGTGAAAAATACTTTAATTAATTTAACTAATAGCAGCATACGATTTTACAGTAAACGTTAGCTTGTAAATTCTAGAACATACCATTGATATTCTCGTGAGTGCAGCAGCCCAAGCATTAGAAGGAGCAGCAGGAAGATATGCAGCAGATGCCATAAAACAAGATGGTCAAGGAGATAAAAGTGCGGCAGCAACTAGTTACCAAAGAGCTATTGATGCACTAGAAAAATTAATACAATTATTTCCAGATAATACACTAAATCCAGTTTACGAACAACATTGTGAACAATATAAAAAGAGAATAAGCGAATTACACCTTCCATCGGACGGTTCTTCTCAGAATGGTAACAATCATGGCAATGCTTCAGATCATGGTAGTTCCAATCAAACAGCATCCAATAGCAATCTTGAAAATATGATCATAAAGGAAAAACCAAATGTAAGCTGGAAAGAAGTAATCGGATTAGAGGACGTAAAGGTAGCACTGCGTGAATCAATTGTATATCCTGCTAAAAAACCAGAACTTTTTACACTTGGATGGCCTCGAGGAATTCTCCTATACGGACCACCAGGATGTGGAAAAACAATGCTTGCAGCAGCAACTGCCAGCGAAATTAATGGTTATTTCATAAATGTGGATGCTGCATCAATGATGAGCAAGTGGTTGGGAGATGCTGAGAAAAATGTATCCCAGTTGTTCCACATGGCACGAGATTCTTCCAAAAAAGAGAATGTACCAGTAATCATGTTAATAGATGAAGTAGATTCACTCCTTGGCAATTCACAAAATGAAAACGGTGGAGAGATTAGAGTGAAAAATCAATTCCTTACAGAAATGGACGGAGTAAACGATAAAGGAAAAAATCTTCAAACATATGTAATTGCAGCTACTAACAAACCTTGGAAACTAGATTGGGCGTTTCTTAGAAGATTTTCAAAAAGAATCTACATACCACTCCCAGCATTAGATACTAGACAAAATCTATTTTCATCGTATTTATCAAAACTAAAAAAAGACTCTTCTGTAGATGCACCGCAACTTGCACAATTAATAGAGGGCTACAGTGCAAGCGACATACGAGACATTTGTCAATCAGTCCAGTTGTCTGTAATAGACGAATTTTTCAGTGAAGCTGAATCCAAGGGAAATACAGATCTCACACACGTACAACTACGTGATATTACCATGGATGATTTCAAAAAGACAATCAAGAGAAGAAGACCAAGTGTCAGTCCTGGCATGATCCAAGAGTATTCAAATTGGACTAGAGACTTTAGTGCAGCATAGATTTTGTGCTTTAGATAATTTCTTTACGCCAGTTCATTTCTATCAATTTAGATATCACATAGAAATCATTTGTAATAGTAGTACGGACAGATCATACCATACAAGATTTCTCATAGAATTGAAAAATAAAAAGGAAAAAAGAGTTTAGGATCAGGATGATGATCCACTTGGGGCTGTGCTAGACGATGGAGTTGTGCTTCCAGAGGAAGGCTTTTTCCATACATGTCCGCCCATGCCATGCTTCATAGATCCATGACCCATGCCAAAGCCGCCCATTCCAAATTGGTGACCCTGTGATTTGTATAATACTGCACCACTTGATGGATCGACAATTACGGTGTAAACCATATTCTTGTCATCAATCACCTTGAAACTGTATACGACATAGCCTTGTGCCACTGTTAGGCTTCCGCCTATTACTTTACCACTGGCTGCTGTTGCTGCAGTGTTTGCTGCATCAGGAAATGCTATTTTTACGTTAGACAGTATTGTTTGTTCAAGGTTGATTGTACCTTGGATTGTTGGTCTTTGACTTGTTGTTGTTGGAGTCTGTGCAGATGCTGCTGATACTCCTACTGTAGCAAGGATTGCTACACTTAGAATCATAGCAAGCATCTTTTTGTTCTTGACTAATGCTGTTGTGTTCATTACTATCTATCAATAGCTAGTTGTTTAATAAAAAATTGCGAAACTATGTCAGTGAACATTGTTAGTGAAAGGTAAAAGTACTAGTTACACAAGTTTTAGACTTTCATGAGGGATTTCAAGTAAAAGCTTAATACGTAATTTAGATGGCAATGTAATAATCTTGTCGCACGAATACAGGGACCGAGTGTACATACGCAAAGACATCATATTGAAACTAACAGAGCATGGCGAACTCAATCAGACATCACTTCTTAGTTATTGCGGTTTGAACTTGATGAAACACAAGGATATTCTTGAAAGTCTTGAGAGAAAAGGTTTCATAAAGAGAACAGAGCAGGCATGGGGAAACAAGAAGATAATAAAATATGCAGTCACACAGAAAGGACGAGAATTTTGCAAGATAATATTAGAACCATATGAAGACATATTTCCAAGGAATGAGAAACATGACCAAGAACAAAGTTAGCGAAGCATTTTTAATGCAACAGGGGTGTCTGTAGTAAATGTCAGAACCAGAAAATAATCCACCTGACAATAATCCATCCCCACCTGACAAAAATGGGAAAAAACAATCCGATAACATTCTGAACATTTTAGATGAACTTTTGTCACATACTAACAGTTCACGCAGATTATTTTTAATTTTTATTGGCAGTGCATTACTTTTTGGACCGGTTGCTTTGATACTAGGAGGCGTTTTACTTGGACATCCAGATTACAACATAAAACATCTAGAACCACAACAAGGTATGGAGAACTTTAGCAATATGCATCGTATGCCTGGAATGCACATTCAGGTCGTAGCGCAAAACGGTACAGTGCTCAGAGATCTACCAATGATGTCGTCTCCACCCATAGACAGATCACATATAGCTCCAATATTTTTCGGACTACGAACATTCATAGTAATTTCCATAGTATTTGCAATAATTTTGTTAGTTATTGCAATAAAGGAATACCGCTTCTTCTCACATTGGAACAAGAGATTCAACAAATACAAGTCATTAAAAGATAAAATTGACAAAGAACTAGACGAAGACTAGACAGTACAAATCAGTTAGACAGAGCTAATTTTTTGTTAGATTATATACCCAAAAGCATTTGATCATCACAATGGCAATACTTGAGATTAGAGATTTACATGTACAAAGAGACGGTAAAGAAATTCTCAAGGGAGTAAATCTCAAGACAGGTCCAGGAGAAGTTCATGCCATAATGGGTCCAAACGGATCAGGTAAGAGTACATTATCATATACAATTCTAGGTCATCCAAAATACGAAGTTACAAAAGGAGACATTTTGTTAGACGGAGAAAGCATTTTGGGTTTATCAGCTGATGAAAGATCAAAGAAAGGATTGTTTCTAGCATTTCAATATCCAACTGAGGTTGCAGGTGTAGGCTATTCTCATTTTCTTAGAACTGCATACAATGCACTAAGCAAATCACTTGCAGATGAAAAAAGAGAAGTTTTTCTTACAGTAAGAGAATTTCAGAATTATCTGAAAAAGAATCTTGATGAAGTCGGACTAAAGCATGACTTTCTATCAAGATATCTCAATGAAGGATTTTCAGGTGGAGAAAAGAAGAGATCAGAGGTTTTACAGATGGCAGTACTTCAGCCAAAAATTTCAATCCTTGATGAACCAGATTCAGGTCTAGATATTGATGCAGTACAAGCAGTTGCAAAGGCAATCAGTTCAGTTTCAAGAAAAGATGCAACAGTGATTGTAATTACACACTATGCAAGAATCCTCAAGTTCCTAGACAAGCTTGACTTTGTTCACGTAATGGCACAAGGAAAAATGATCAAGGAAGGTCCAAAAGAGCTTGCTGATGAATTAGAACAAAAAGGCTATGCATGGCTTGGAATTCAAGAAACTAGTCAATAGAAAATTCCATATCCTCAACATACTAAATTTTAGATATTTGATATGAAAATTGGAGATATTGCACCAGATTTTGAGTTAGAATCAAACATAGGAGACAAAGTAAAACTCTCTACATATTTTAAAAAGAAAAAGATAATTCTATTTTTCTACGTAAAAAACAATACTCCAGGTTGTAATTCAGAAGTAAATGGAATCAGAAATTACCATTCAAAGATATCAGACAAGTATGAAATCATTGGGATAAACCAGGATTCAGTAGAATCACATGCAAATTTTTGTCAGAAACATGATCTTCCCTTCAAGATTCTTTCAGATACAAACAAGAAAGTAGCTGCATCATACCAAGCAAAGGGCATCCTTGGCGCATATACAAAAAGAATAACATATCTCATTGGGCTTGACGGAAGAATTGAAAATATCATAGAAGGGATGGGCGCCTCAAACCACATAGAATTCGTACAAAGCCTTGCAGACTCCAAGTCCTAAAATTAATAAAAAAAAGACAATAACAGTGTCTAAAGTTTCTTACATTGGTGTACAAACCCAATTTTTTGTAACTAGCATACATGCAAATAGACAATCGACCAAAATCAAATGAATTTTACACAGAATGTATGACATACTTTGAAGCATTAAGAAAGACTGGAAAACAAGACTATGGTTTTGAAGACGAGTTTTTCTACACCATGCCTGCAATGTCAGAAAAAATAGTAAGCGAACAGTAACGATATTTGAAAACCAAGGACAGGCACGGTTTCAGTTATATATTCAGTATAGGGATCTCTCGTTGCAGAGGTACCGAAGCCCGGTCAACCGAGAGGGACTCAAGATCTTTCGTAAGACATCCCTTCCCTTAGGGGTTCGTGGGTTCAAATCC
>Ga0265326_10000302_pt1 | contig 21743 bp, 20 predicted proteins | sample 41424metaG_FD_192439 | JGI IMG/M metagenome (GOLD analysis project Ga0265326, IMG submission 192439) | Rhizosphere microbial communities from Carex aquatilis grown in University of Washington, Seatle, WA, United States - 4-14-24 metaG | ecosystem: Host-associated > Plants > Roots > Rhizosphere... | reverse complement strand
TGTTTCGTGTTTTCCTTGATCTTCTTGCACAGCTGAAACCCGTCCATTCGCGGCATCATCGCGTCGGCGATAATGAGATGAACCGTTTCACGGTTAAAAATTTCAAAAGCCTCCACACCGCTCCGGGCCGAGATCGTGTTGTAGCCGCTCTCCGCAAAGAGATCCTGGAGCAATTCGAGGTTTTCATCAACGTCGTCAACCACAAGGATGGTTAACGGGTTGGGCTGTCGTTCTACCGGATTGCTGTCGTGGCGAGATGCGGTCATTGTAGACTCCGGATTGGCGAATCACCGATTCATTTTTTAAACAACTGGCTGAATAACGTTGTGCAACATTACAGCATTAGCCACGTGAATGCAATCCGCGCAACCGTGTATTTTTGACCCTAAGCGGTAGCGCGTAGGAGTCTCCGGAAAACAAAAGGCAAATCGCCGGATATACCTAAGCAATGGCGAGTTCTGGCCACTTCGTTCAAGAGCTTGAGATTCGGGAATACACTAAGTGAGAAATGGGATGAAAAACCGGGGAGGCAGGATGCTGTATTTCTAAAGAAGGAGAACAGCGGCTCGGGTGATTAGGGGATCACGGCAATTCCATGCTTGATCGCATACGTTACGAGGCTCGCAGTGTCGTGTAAGTCAAGCTTTTTCATGATGTTATTGCGATGGGTATCTACCGTGCGAACGCTGATATACAGGAGGTCGGCAATTTGTTGATGCGATTTTCCTTCCGCGATCAACTGGAGAATCTCTCTTTCCCTCGTCGTGAGCGGTCCAACGTACGGAGACAAATCACTCTCTCCGCCGGTATTGGTCCCGGGGTTCGTCCTTCTGAGATAGCCGTCCAGCATGATTTTGGAAATCGTTGGGCTGAAAAAAGCAAGGCCGTCGTGGACCGCATGAACCGCGGAGTAGAGATCGTCAGGAGAAACATTTTTCAGCAGATACCCGTTGGCGCCGCTTTGAAGAATCTGCACAACGTACTCTTCGTTGTCGAACGCGGAAAGGACAAGTATCTTTACATCGGGATGTTTCTTCTTAATAAGGCGAGTAGCGTCAAGACCGCTCATCTCCGGCATGCTGATATCCATAAGGACAACGTCCGGATCCTTCAGCAGGGAAAGTTCGACCGCAATCTTCCCGTTCGGGGCCTCGCCCACTACTTCAAAATCCTGGTTCAACGAAAGTAGCGAAACAATCCCTCTCCGAACGATCACATGATCGTCCGCAACAATAATTCTGATTTTTTTCTTATCGGCCATTGAGAGGAATCTCTATGTTGATGGACGTTCCTTTTCCTGTTTCGCTCGTAAGTGTAAACTTCCCCTCAAGTCCTTCAATCCGATCTCTCATGTTGACAAGGCCGAGGCCGCTCGTCCAGAGACCCGGATCCCTGGCGGAATTGTTGTCGAACCCTTTACCGTTATCGGATATCGCCAGGAGCAGCCTCCCCCCTGATTTTTCGATCTCGACTCTGGCATTTTTTGCCTCGGAGTGCTTCGCGATATTCGTGAGCGCTTCCTGAATGACACGGTACACTGTCGCTTCAACTTTCGGGTCGAATCGTTTGAGATCTTCGGGGCACGACAGCACGAGAAAGATCTTCGTCCTCTCTTGAAAACGATCGGCGTAAATTCGGAGAGCTGACGCCAGGCCCAGATCGTCGAGGATCGCAGGGCGGAGGTCGAAGGCAATCTGCCGGATAGTGTTCAACGTCTCATCAATGACCTGCTTCATCAGCGTAACACGTTCTACCGCATCGTGATCGGTTATCGACGCCTGCCGGACGAGCAAATCGAGGTTGAGGCGAAGACCAGTGAGCGCCTGGCCGATACCGTCGTGCAAGTCTCGCGTGATCCTCCTTCGTTCTTCCTCTTGAATAACCGTAAGCCGCGACGTGAGCGTGGCCATCGTTTTTGAATACTTGACACTCTCCTGATACAGTATTGCGTTCTCGAGCGCGAGAGCAGTCTGATTGGCGAGGTTTGTTGTAAGCTGGATTTCTTCCTCAGTGATTTCGTGATACCGGCGATAGCCGACAACGAGGGCTCCAAATCGTCGTTCCTTATTTGTAATCGGAACCCCAAATGCAGAGACAAGGTTTTCCGCTTCCATGACCGGAAATTCCCGCGGGTCGACGAGAGGCTTATCCGGAAAATTGTCTATAATGAAGGCCTGCTGCGAGGCAATAACTCTGCCCGGTATCCCCTGGTTGTTTTCGGTCATATCCGCCGTGAAAAATTCCGACTTATTGCCGACCATTTCGCGGTATGAGACGAACGAACTCTTAACATCGAGGGTTGCCACAGCCACGAAATGAGATTCAAGAAGCCACGCTATGTTCTTGACGACGAGCTTTAATACTTCGTCAACGTCGAAACTCGAAGTCATTTGCCGGCCGATCTCGTACAACGCAAGGGTGTACCGGTTCCTGTACCGAAGCTCGATTTCGGGCAAGCGTTCACCCGCAGTACCCAACATTACCGTGTGAAACTTCCCGGGTTCAACACACTCCGATTTGAACCGCGCATGCACCGTGAACTCGCCTTTTGTCTGAAGCCTGGCCGTAACAACCGATTTTCCCTTCTCCGCAAGCTCACGCCAGTGCTCCTCGAACTTCTCTCGGTCTTCAACATGGATCACATTCACAAGCTGGATCGCCTCCAGCTCTTTAATGCTGAAACCACTCATAAGGAGAAAACGGTCGTTGACTTCCAGGATCTTTTGTCCATCGTCGGTAATCACCAAAGGGTGTCCCTGGTCTTTTTTCATGACCTTAAGCTCCGTATTGCGAACTACAGGATAGTGTTTCGATCCAATCATGCCGCCTCCGGCCCGGTAATAATAGTCCTCGGGAAGTAATATACAAAACGTCGCTTACAATGGAAAGAAGAAGAGGGAAGGTCGGAGCTGAGAATAATCAGTTAGGCCGGATTCGAAGGAAGCAGAAAGATGAAACGGAATAAGACGTTAGCGGACGGTAACGGTATTCGGGGGGAGAAAGAAGTCAACGCGCACTTCGAGTTGGCAATCAGGCGTTTCAAACAACAGATCGTCGCACAAAATTAATTCTTCAACGCTGTCCGGGCTTGTTTCGCCGAGGCTCTTCAGGTAGACCGTGTATTCGAGCAAAAGACAATAGAGGTCAAATGAGAGAATGAGCCTTGGCTTCTCTTTCGCTTTTTTTTCAACCGATGCGCTGATCGTGTTGATATATGTGCACAGCTCGAGCGCCTTCGTGAGCAGTGCTTCGACTCCTGACATGAACACTATTCCCATAAGTTTATTGAGACACTTGCTTCTTGATATCCTTCAACATTGCGTCGGCCACTTTTTCAATGACCTCGCGCTGTGAGTAGAAGCCTTCGTCGATCTTCTTTCCGATTTCTTTCAGCTTGTTTGTCTTATCATTCTCGTAGAGCGACCGCGCTTCTTCCGAAACATTGACCTTGTCCTTCGATGATGCTTTGGCTTCTTGTTCGTCCTTTACTTTCTTTGACATTGATGGCTGAACAGGAGCGCCGCTGCCCGTGACTTCACTGATACCCATAACATCCTCCTAACGGTGATAGTCGAAAACGTGCCGCCTGTTTTGAACCTCGATAATCTTACTCAGCACGTTCTTCTTTCGTTCGTGTATCGTTTGTAATATACGGATATTTTCTTGCTGTGCCGACTGCAGCATCGCTGCCAGCTGACCTTTCAGCTGTTCTTGCATCGCCGGCAGAGATGATCCATTGCTGGCCGTCAGAACATTCACGCGGTCGAGTATGCGTCCCCGCTGTCGGAGGTGCTCCTGTAAACAGGAGAAGTCTCCCGCCGAAATGCGTTCGCTGGCAGCGCGCGTTAAGTCGAAAAGCGATTGAAACAGCCTGCACAGATCCTCATCTCGACCGCCAGATGAAATCGGCTCTGGCTGACCGTCCGCCGGTGCCGGGCCATTGGAGCGTTGCACATTATCCTGCATGGTCAAACAGAACTCCTAATAATTCGGCGATGCGGTCGGAGACCTTCAGCATATCTTCCGGAGGAATTTGACGAATGACTTCATGCGTCTGCGCATCGGTTACGGTGACGACCGTTTGCTTTGTAATATTGTCGATCGAGAACGCAAGATTTGTGTTGACGACCTTCATCGCAGCGTTAAGCTCGTGTACCGCTGCGGCCATTTCCTCGTCCGAAAGAGGGCTCTTCTTTTTACCGGGAGCAACGTCTTGTTGACCCGAATCGAATATGTCCAGCGGCATTGCTCCTGCGGGAGCGCCGACTGGCTGTGTTGTTGTCATGCTTTATCCTGTGTCATAACTATTAATAACCGACTGATGTGGAGCTTGAACTTGTAGATGTGCTGGAGTACAGATTCCCAGTTAATATATTTGTCATTTCCTGCTGTTGGGCAAGTGCATTTTCATACTCAGACTGCAGCGTAACAAGCTCATTTTGATACGCCGTTACTTCGCTTGCGATCCGCTTATTCACTGTATCAATCCTGTCGTTGAGGCTTGACACTTCACTCGTAACGGTTTTGTTCATCGTATCCATTCTACCGGTTGTTGCTGTAACGAATGGTTTCAAAAAGTTATTCATTTGCACCGCAATGCCGTTCGATGAATTGAAGAGACCCGATATCTGCGTCGGATCGGCTGCCATAGCCGCATTGAATTTCGAACTGTCCGAGATGCTTAAGGTGCCATCAGAGGCCGCTGTAATCCCGATTTGGAAGAGATTCTGTGGAAAGCCAGATTTCACCCCTGTGACTTGCCCGTAAATCAAACTTTGGAGATTCACCGTAAGCAGAGTGAAGGTCGAGTCCCCCGCAAATATCTGTGGGGTGTGCGTCGTAGGATCGATCGATGTTTCCGATTTGAGGTACGAAAGAACTGCATTATAGTTATTAATGAATTGCTGCACACTCGATTGCACTTGGTTCGTATTGACGCTCACGTTGATCGTCGCCGGTATATCGGTTGGATTCTGAACGCCGGACAGCGCCAGCGTAACCCCGGGGAGGGCATCAGTAACCTTATTGCTGGATCGAGTAATGTCGATCCCGTCGAGCTTAAACTTAGCGTCGAGGAGCGAGGTGTTTTGGTTCATGAACCCGCCGGTCGTCGAGGTAAAAGCAGTCCTGCCGGAAACGGCCGCCGCAGAAAGGCCAATATTACTAAGAAGCGTGCCCGTGGTATCCGAAAGAGTGACAGCATTTGAGGACCCTGTCTGGGTTGATTGAAACACAAGTCTGCTTGTTGAAGAAGTGTCGGACACAACCGATGCCGTGACATTCCCTTTCTTGGCGTTAATAGCGTTCGCGATATTTGTCAGCACCGTGCTGTTGGAATCGCCGGCAGATAAGGTGATATCAACACTCTGGTTGCCCACCTGGATGGTTTTCAGCCCGGCTCCCTCTGCAGCGACTATGCTGGTCGCGGCGCTGCTGATCTGATCGGACAACGCTACATCGGTCTTTGCAAGCTGAGTAACAAGTACGGAATGATTCCCGATTGCAGCACTCGCAGAAGCTGTCGCAGTGACGATGTTTGACATAGAGCTTGAAGCTGTTAATGTCAAAAATGTTGATGAACTGTTGGTCACTGCCAATGAGGTGGTTGTGGTATACAATGCCTGCAGATTGGTTTTTAAATTCGAAAGCGCAGTAAGCCGGGCGTTGTACGACGTTTGCTGAGTCTGAAGAGGCGTTACCTGCTCGTTTTGAAGGTCCGTTTGGTACTGTTGTACCGCGGTTAAAATTTGCGATGATACCTGGGTAACTGCCGTTGCCATTGTATTTTCCTCGGTGTTAACTAAAGCTTAAATGCCTGAGCCCACGCCTCTCGTAATTCCTCAAGCAAGTCTGTCGCTTCGGCGATATTGTTTTTGCGGATACACTCTTTTATATACATATACAATCCTAACAACCCACCTGCCAGTTCCTCGTAGTCGAAATTCAAACCTATGATGAGCTGCGAGATCGCTCTATGGGCAAGATCGTAGTCTTTATTCTTTAAAGAGAAGATCGCGGTGTCGTAAAGTTTTTTGACCACTTGCACCGGCGTCAAGTTCAGCAGGTGTTCTCTTCTATAAGCGTTCGCCGCGAGCGTGATGGCTTCCCGGCTTCCTGTTTCTCTTGCGAGCGCCTTTTGCTCAGCCGAAAGCGTCAGCTCTGCGACCTCCGGTTCATACCGGCCGACAATTTGTTGCGTTGCAGTTTCCATAGTCTCCTCGTTGATCCCGCCCTATTCAAAATAATGCTCTCTTTGCTTATTGCACAATCAAAGAAAGAACGAAAGGGGCCGCGGCCTTCAGACCGAAGCCCCTTGTTCGTTCATGAGCTGTTACTTGAACAACGACAAGAAGACTTGCGGTGACTGATTGGCTTGTGCCAACTGCGCCGTCGCAGTCTGTTGCAGAATTTGGTCTTTCACTGACGCAATCTGCTCTTTAGCAATGTCAGCATCCGTGATTTGGCTGCGCGAAGCCGTGATGTTTGTAATCGCGGTTGAAAGATTCGTCTGCTTCGATGTGAGGCGGTTCTGCTGAGCGCCGATGCTGCCGATCGCGTTGAGAACGGTGGTGAGACCGGTGTCAACAGTTAATCCTGCAACGTTACCGGCATTGATTGCACCCGCTGCTGTCCCAAGAAGAGCGGCTGAACCAACGTAAGCGTTAAGCGCCATGGAGAAGTTTGCACCAGTATCGCCAACCTGGAACGACGGCGTTGCGCCAGCACCGGTTGTGATGGTGGTTCCTCCCGCTACTAAAGCTGTTGCCGCGTTTGCAGCGGTATCGGCTGCCGTTCCCATCACATTGATGGTCACGCCAAGTGTAGCGAAGTCGAGCGATTGCGCTCCGCCTACCGTCGACGGGCCCATAGTTACTTGAGCGGTCGCATTGTCGCTGCTGCGTTTCAGACTAAGAACACCGCCGCCCAGATCGCTCAGTGTGTACGTATCCGATGCATGAGCACCAGAAACGTCGATCGAAGTAACAGTGTTGTCTGTAGCGGCCACACCAGCCTTGAGAGTTCCGCCGCTTTGAGAAACACCGGCGACAAAAGACCCGTTGATCAGGCTTTTGCCGTTGAACAAAGTCTGCGCAACCGTGTCGTCGATTTCTTTTGCAAGGTCTGAAATCGTCGTCGCAATTGCGTTCTGTTCGTCTGTTCCAAGACCACCGTTGTTGAACGACGCTTGCTGCGCTTTAATCTGCGTCATAAGGTCGGAAATCGTTTGGTAACCGCCTTCTGCAACGTTGTAAATGTTCTGTGCAGAGCTGACGTTATCCGACGCCGCGTTCAATGCAACGAGAGTTCCGTTCATCTTGCTGGAAATTACGTAGCCTGATGGATCGTCGGCCGCGGAATTGATGCGCTTACCAGATGCTAAACGCAATTGATGAACAGCCAGATCTGAGTTCACAGCATTCAATGCGTTAAGAGCATTCAATGCAGCGATGTTTGTGTTTATTCGGGATGCCATAACTACCTCCTTGTAATATGGTTGTGTTTTGAAGTGGGCTTCCTTGCCCGTATGTGTATGGAAAGCTTTGTGAGCTTCTAAAAGTATTATCGGCAGATACAAAGCGAAATGTAGCCCCAATTGAATCTTTTTTTGATGCTATTGAGCAGTGACACGGATGCAATCACTGACAGCTGAAGGACATTTTCAGGGCTTTGTCTGGCTTTGCTCGGTCTATAACAGCTCTTATTTCAAGAACTTAGGGTGAGGGTTATCAGAAAGAGGAAGAAAAGATCTTGGCGGTTAGCGGGAAGATATCAGCTTACGGAACCAAAGAAAACAAAGTTGAGATAGTAATTTTGTTAGATCAAACGACTCATAGTCCAGGCGCCACTCTCCCCCCATGCCGACCCAAAGCGTTCCTTTGGAAGGGCATCTCCGACGAAGGGGATGCCGAGGGAATGGACACAAAATCTTTATTTCTAGAACCGCCGCTAAAATGTAATTTTCAAGGTGACGATAGAATTCTTTTTCGTTTTGATTTTCACAGTGGTTTTGTCAAACGCAACCGGAGTTCCGTTATCTTCCATAAAATTTGAAGTCACAATTCTTTTAGGGACTTGCGGCAGCAACAATGCTGCTTCCGAATCTTCTCCTTGTGTTTCATACCACTGGACGATCCACGCGTCAGAGTCCTCAGCTTTTTTTATGACCGTGAGGATAAGATTGGACGGGCGGAGTTGAACGAACGAGCCTGACGATGCAAGCATCCCTTTGTGAATTCCGCTTGTCATGACGATGAGAGGATTGTTAAAATCGTAGGCGGCTGCCTCTGTATTCGCTTGTTTCCATGTCCCAGCGTGCGGGAACAAACTGTACTCTATGGAGTGCTTTCCGCGGTCGGCAGTCGGGTCAGGCCATAACGGAGAACGAAGGAGCGACAACCGCATGGTTGTCCCTTTGATGTCGTAACCGTACTTCGATCTATTCAACAAACTTACGCCAAAATTCTTTTCTGACACGTCCGCCCAGCGTGCCGCCGGAACCTCCACCCTTGCTGTCTCCCATTTGTTGCGCATTTGCGTCGAACGTTGGATCGTACCGTAAGGAATCTCATAGGTGGCAACGGTATCGCTCACCACAAGAGGAAATGCAACTTTCAGCATGGTGTGTTCTTCCCACCAATCCACATCGGTCTTGAAATCAATCCGGTCAATCCCGTTGTAAAGAATAATATCTTGAGTGAAAAACGAACTCGGAAAATCAGGCGTCGGATAATCGCGCCGGAAACTCGGACCGAGGCAATCGTGCATAACGCGGAGGACCGTGCGCACCGTACCGCGCTCAACGACTTCTATCCGTCGAAGTTTTAAGGAATACTCTTTCCCTGTCAAGCCAAGATTCCATGCATCATATTCCTTCGGTTTATCTTCAAGCAATTGCAGTTTATTGCTGTTGCCGCTTAAGATTTCCTTATCGCTCCTCTTATCAACAATACTTTCCACCCACCCGGAGTCGCGGCCCACAGTAACGCGGAAATACTGGTTCTGAATCATCGCGGAAGAATCCTCGGAAATCACAGAGACCGCGTTCGAATCCTTCTTTCGCAGCTCGAACGTTCTATAACCGAAAGAAGGAATATTTTCTGCGACAAAGATTAATTCCCGTTCCAATAATCCCTTATCAACGATTTGCGAAGGAATCTCTCCGCCGTTTGTCTCGAACACTGAATACTGACTCGCATCTCCCTCCGGCAGTTTCAAGGCCGCAACATCGGTCCTCTGCCATGAAAGCGGGTTGAACACGACCACCGGCGTCCCTTTTGTTATTTTTGAGGTATTGATATTCGAAACAATCGTTTCAAGCGATTTCCTTAGTTCAAATGTACCGCTTTTTTCCGCCGCTTTATGGCGTTCAGTTGCGTCTAAATAGTTTTCGCGAATGCCCGAACCCGGGAGGATATCGTGGAACTGAGTAAAGAGAAGATTTTTCCATGCATCGTCCATTATTTGACGATCATAAGTTCTTCCGTACATTGTAGCAAGCGTTGAAAATTTTTCAGCATTCGTCAGCAAGGTTTCATTCTGGCGATTATATTCTTTCATCTTTGCCTGGGTTGTGTATGTCCCCCGGTGGTACTCGAGGTAGAGTTCGTCCTTCCACGTCGCGATCTCTGCGGGATTTTGTGTCTTGAGCCAATCGAGATATTGAGCGGCCGTACAGTATTCAACATTGGGATAAATATCGAGATGTTTCAGGCGTTCGATCCGGTCCAGCATTTCGTTTGTCGGACCGCCGCCATGGTCGCCCACGCCGAAAAGGACCATCATCTTTGTGAAGCCGGTGTTCGCCTCAAACTGCCGCATCCAGTCCGCGAGCTGAAAAGGCTGGGAGATTTCGTTCACGTAGTCGAACGGAAAATAGGTAAGAACGCGCGAGCCGTCCGGCCCTTCCCACCAAAAAACGCGGTACGGAAAAATATTGGTATCATTCCACCCGATTTTTTGGGTGATGAATGCGTCGATGCCGGCGTTCTGATAGAATTCCGGCATATTCCAATTGTAGCCAAACGAATCCGGATTCCAACCGATTTTCACATCAACTCCGAGTTCCTTTTGGAAATATTTTTTTGAGATGAGCAGATGATGCATCCACGATTCGCCGCTCGGCAGATTGCAGTCCGGTTCGATCCACATTCCGCCGACGACCTCCCACCGCCCTTCTTTCACGCGTTGCTGAATCCTCTTAAATACATCGGGATACTTTTCTTCCATCCAATCGTAATACACCGCCGCACTTTGCGAGTAAGAAAAATAGGGCCTTGAGTCCATCATGTTCAGAACAGAGGTAAACGTGTTCTTGCACACTTCGATTGTCTCCTTATCGCGCCAGAGCCATGCTGCGTCGATATGAGCGTTGGCGTCGAAATACAACGTGAAGCGCTTTGCGAATTCGGCGACGGGTCTCAAATGCAAGCGGACATCGTTCAGCGATGCGATGAATTTATCCATCATCGGCTGACGAAGCGCGTCGAGATCAAGGCGGGCCACTTGTTCCTGAAGCAATGCGTTGAGTTCTTTCTTTTCCCCCTTGTCGATCTTGGATTTATCCACCCCGACATCCTGAACTTTATTGTCGTACGGCGTTGACTGTTTTGTGTCAACGCTTAACAACTCCTGGCCAACGCGAACGCTTAACGAAAAATCTTTTATCATTCGCCGAATCGAATCAGTGCTTGCCGTTTCAAGGTCTGCCCGTAAAAGTCTGAGCGGCCCGCCAGTATTGATGGCTCGGATGGCAATAAGAAACCTGTCTCCGGGTTTTGCATCGTTCGTCAGAACGAAGGCTCCATCCCACGGAAAATAACCCTTGCCCGCTCCGTTGATCCACATGTAGCCATAATCGTCGACCGATACGAAAAACTTGATCGTTCCATCGACTTTCTTCCCCAAGATGCGGTCGGGAAGCACGATTTCCTTCCGCAACCAGCACGAATCGGGATATACAAGCTGAGCAATTTTCAACGTTTGCCACTGCGAATCGTCAAACCCTCTTTGCGTCGGATCTCCTTTAATCTCCCCGTTCTTGAGGTCGGGGCTCATTTTCCAATCATCTATCGATACACTCGCCAAGGAGTCAAGGACAGCTGTGGTTCTATCGACGTTGGTCTGGGCCACGAGAATCAATGGGAAAAAAAATGCCGCAATGAAAGAAAAAAGATTTTTCATAAAGTCTCCTTTGCTACAGTGATTTCGCAAAACCTCGCACTGGTAACGACTGAGCTCTCATACGCCGAACGTTTAAGGCCGAAACGAAGAAGCATGCTCGAGGTTGAGAAGGCATTCATGCCCTTGCGAGTTCTATTTCTTTCTCGCTTGATCAATCATCACTGTGATCAGAATGACAAATCCAACAACCACTTGCTGCACGTAGGAATTAACGTCGAGAAGATTTAATCCGTTGCGCAATACGCCGATAAGGACTGCCCCAAGCAATGTCCCGATGATCGTGCCGCGTCCTCCGGAGAGGCTTGTCCCCCCCACGACAACAGCAGCAATCACGTCCAGTTCATACATCAATCCTGCGTTCGGTTGGCCCGAATTTACGCGCGACGCGAGAAGGATTCCGCTCAACGAAGTCAGAACTCCGCACACAACATACACTCCGATCAGAATCCGATTCGTGTTGATGCCCGCGAGACGTGCCGCTTCTTTGTTTCCGCCAACAGCATAAACGTAACGCCCAAATCGGGTCCATTTTAAAATGATGTATGCCACGACATAAACAATAAGCATAATCAGCGTTGGAATCGGGAGACCGAATACCCGTCCTCCCGCAAGCAATCCGAACTGCTGCGGCAATTCCCAAATCGGCCTTCCGTCAGTGTAGATATACGCCGCACCGCGGAAGATGGTCATTAACGCCAGTGTAGCAATAAACGGCGTGATGGCATACCGTGTAACGCATATCCCTGCAAATACCCCGGAAGCTGCCCCGATCAACAACCCAGCTGCAACGGCCAACGGAAGAGCGACAAAAACCGGAAGAGCCAATTTGGCAACACTTGCGGCAACAACCCCTGTGAAGGCGACCAACGCACCAACGGACAAATCAATTCCGGACGTCAGGATGACGAACGTCATCCCTGCCGCAATGATAGCTGTGATCGAAAGCTGCAGCGAGACATTTAAAATATTTTCGGCAGTAAAGAAATACGGCGAAAGTTGAGAGAAAAGAATGATTTCAGCGGTCAGCGTTAGTCCAATGCCGAATTTAACCGGCAGAGAAGAAAAGACTTTTGACCGTTCTTCAGTCTTCACTTTTCACTTCCTCCGTCGCGAGCGCCATTATTTTTTCCTGCGTCGCTTCTCCCCGCAACAGCTCGCCCGTTATACATCCTTCATGCATGACGATAATTCTGCTGCACACCCCCAGAAGCTCTGGAAGGTCAGATGAGATCATAATGATGCCAACCCCTTCAAGCGCAAGTTTTCCGATCAGCGAGTAAATTTCATACTTTGCGCCGACATCAATGCCAGATGTTGGTTCGTCAAAAATCAAAACTTTTGAGTTTGTAAAAAGCCATCTGGCAAGAATCACTTTTTGCCTGTTTCCTCCGCTGAGGTTTTCGACAGTGTCCGTTGAGCGCGGCGTTCTGATGCGAAGTTGATCCATCAATAATTGAGTTTTCTCCGATTCCTTTTTTGTATCGAGAAACGGACCGCGCAGCAACTCGGAGAGGCTGGATAGCGAGATGTTTTCAACGACGTTCATTTCCGGGATGAGCCCGAGCCGGTTCCGGTCTTCAGTGAGCAGCCCAATACCGAGGTCAATCGCTTCGCGGGGAGAACGGGGCGCAATCTCCATCCCGTGTAGAAACATTTTACCACTCTCCTTCCCGTCAGCGCCGAACAACACCCGCGCAAGTTCTGTGCGGCCCGATCCCACCAATCCTGCGAAGCCAAGTATTTCTCCCCTGCGTAATAAAAAAGTTATTGAACGAAGGATGCCTGCGTTGATTTTCTCTGCCCGGAAGAGTTCCTCGCCCGGTACCAGCCCGATGTGCGGAAATTCATCTTCCAACTCTCGCCCTACCATCCATTGGATGAGGCTCTTTCTATCGGCTTCTACCACCGGACAAGTTTTCACAACCTTTCCGTCGCGCAACACCGTCACTCGGTCGCCGATTTCAAAAATTTCTTCCAACCGATGAGAAATGTATATGACACCGACGCCTTCTGAAATCAGACGGCGGACAATCGTAAAAAGACTGAGAAGTTCCCTTTCTGTCAGCGCTGCCGAAGGCTCATCAAGCGCGAGAATCGTGACTTTTTCAGAGATCGCCTTTGCAATCTCAACCACTTGCTGTTGAGCAACGCTCAAGGTGCGTACAGGCACGGTCGTATCAAGTATTTCCCCAAGCAGTCCTAATTGAGTCCGGGCGAGCTGGTGCATTGTCGCATAGTCGATGATGGGAAGCCGGCTCTGCATCGGCTCCTTGCCGAGATATATGTTTTCGGCGACCGACAACTCCGGAACGAGTTTGAAATCCTGATAGATCATTCCGATGCCATACTTCAATGCGTCGGACGGCGAGTGAATTTCCGCCTTCTCTCCGTTGATAATGATTTCTCCGCTGTCTTTGGAAAGGGCTCCGGAAAGAATTTTTGTGAGGGTTGATTTGCCGGCCCCGTTTTCGCCGACGAGGCAATGGATTTCCCCTGCACTCAATTCAAACGAAACGTCGTCCAACGCCCGTACGCCAGGGTACTGTTTGGAGATACCGCTCAACCTCAAGAGTGCAGACATATTTACTGAGGGGTTGTCTTATGCAGAGCTTCTTTATCCACAATGCCCACTTCAACTGCGTAGCGCTTCTGAACTGGGACTCCTGAAAAATAATCTTTGATGGCGGAAATCGTCGCCGCACCGATTTTTTTCGGATATTGGATGACGTCGGCCTTCAGCGGGGAATCTTTCAGGATTGCGTCAACGGCAGGCGGCGTAGCATCGTAACCGACGATCACTACATTCATCCGTTTGAATGCCTGCACCGCATCAAGCGCGCCCAGAGCAGACTCGTCGTTGATTCCAAATATTCCGGACAAGTCCGGGTGAGCCTGAAGAATGTCGGAGGCTGCCTCCAGCGACCTGTCACGAACTCCGTCGCCGTTCACGTCGGCCACGAGTTTAATATCGGGAAATCTTTCAATCGCACTTTTGAATCCTGCAACACGGTCGAGCACCGAGGTGAGATTCGGTTGGTCGATGACTGCCACTTTTCCTTTGCCGTTGAGAAGATTTGCGAGGTATTCTCCGGCACGTTTTCCGCCAAGCTCGTTGTCCGATGCAATATGGCTTACGACATTCCCTTCAAAGGCAGCTATATCGGCGGTAAACACCGGGATGTTCGCGTCGTTAGCTTTCTTAATGCCGCTGCCCACGCCCTTCGAGTCGACGGGACACACGATTATCGCATCAACTCTTCGTGCAACGAAATCTTCAATTTGTGCAATTTGCTTTCCGATATCGAATTCTGCCGCCGTCACTACAAGCTCGTAATTATCCTTGGCAGCTTCAGTTCGAAGTCCTTCTTCCAAATCCTTGTAGAACATGTGTCCTCGAGTTAGCAGCGTTACCCCGATCACTTTCGTGTGTGTTTGCTCCTCCCCCTTCTTGCCGCAGGATGAAGCGGCAAGCATACAATAAGCGGCGATCAAAACAATCGGCAGGGTTTTTCTCATTTACAATTCCAGGCGCTTTCTATGGGATAAAAAAGATAAATCATGAAAAGCATTGAAAGATTGCCAATGCTGTACCGCAAAACATAGTGGAAGAATGTAAACAATGCTCCAAAGAAATTCAATACTGTTTGACGAGCTCAATTTTTTGCCGTTGCAATTGCATAAACGTATTTTTACATTCTCACGGGTCATGGCTGATTGAAACATCACAAGGCGCACAGAACCCGCAGTTATCATGGACTTCTTTTCCCCTGGAGAAAACATCATGAGCAAGAACAAAATCAAGCGGATTGCAATCAACACCGGCGGCGGCGACGCACCCGGCCTTAATGCCGTTATTCGTGCGGTAGCAGTTTCTGCGGAGAAACGCGGTTGGGAAGTATACGGCATCCGCGACGGCTACAACGGGCTATTTCTCCCTGAGCGGTACCCCGAAGGAGGATTGATTCGTCTGACACATGAAAGAGTACGGGGCATTACGCATCTCGGCGGCACCATCTTAGGGACAACGAATAAGGGGAACCCCCTCAATTACCCGACGAAAGGAAAGGACGGCAAATGGTTTGAAAGAGACCGCTCTGATGAAATTATGAGGGCCTTCAGGAAAAACAAGATCGATGCTTTGATCGCGGTAGGGGGCGACGGCTCACTTTCCATCGCCAGTGAATTTGAAAAAAAGGGGCTGCGCGTCATCGGTGTTCCGAAGACAATTGACAATGACCTGGACAAGACGGTCATCACATTCGGGTTCGATACTGCAGTTTCGTTTGCAACCGAATGTATCGACAGGCTCCATTCCACGGCACAAGCTCATCAACGGGTGATGGTTGTTGAAGTCATGGGACGGTATGCCGGCTGGATTGCACTGAACAGCGGAGTCTCTGGAACAGCCGACGTCATCTTGATACCCGAAATCCCGTACGATATCACCAAGGTTGCTGCCAAAGTCAAAGATAGAGACAGAGAGCATCGGTATTTTTCAATCGTCGTCGTCGCCGAGGGAGCTAAGCCGGTTGGAGGCCATACCTCAGTCATCGGAAAGGAACTGGGGCGCGCCGAACGGTTGGGTGGAATCGGTGAGACTGTCGCGCATCAGATTCAGGAACTGGCTGGAAAAGAGACGCGCGTCGTCGTCCTTGGGCATTTGCTTCGCGGCGGATCTCCAACGACATTCGACAGATTGATCTCCCTCCGTTTCGGAGCCGCAGCGGTCCGGGCATTAGAAGAAGGGAAATCGGGCGTGATGGTCGCGCTCGACCCGCCAACCGTCCGATACGTCCCCCTTGCCGATGCAACGCACCGGATGAAAACGGTTCCGCTCGATTGCGATACTATTTTAACCGGACGGGATCTGGGTGTCAGCTTCGGAGATTGACAGAAAAAGAATGGAACAAAGCATTCAACAAAGGCCGGCATATCGCCGGCCTTTGCGTTTTTGACGATTTCCACTTCGATCCCCGACTCCGTTTAGGAACATAAGTCTCGAGAACCTTTGCTTCGTCGTTGAGATTGGGTAGGCAGCCGGACTTGATGAAACGGAGTTTCACCGGGTGTCATTCACTATCACGAAGGTCCGAAGTCCCGACGGGATGTCTTTACCAGACTCCTTTGGAGAATCACTTCTGCCGAAGGCATTACTTCGTGAGCGACGGGACGTTGGGAACGAGATGATACTTCAGATGTCCGCGCGGGAACAAACACTTGGTTTCATCGTCTATATACTCTGAACGATGGGCCAAAGATAATTTTTTTGATTTCACATGTCATAAGGAGTGTATCATGAAAAGAACGATACTCACTCTTGCGTTGGTGATGTGCGCTGTCCTCGCCTACAGCACACGAGTTGACGCCGGAGAGAAACGAGGGAATGTTCAGGTCGTGAGCTTCAACGACCATCAACGAGGAGGATGGCTTGGCGTTTCGATCCAGGACATCACGTCGAAGCTCACGAAGAAGAAAGGGCTGAAGGACGACGAAGGCGCCTACGTGACCGACGTTATTGATGACAGCCCAGCGGATTCAGCGGGAATAAAGGAGGGGGATGTGATCGTTGAGTTCAACGGCAAAGCGATCGACGATGCCGACGACCTTCTGCACGCCGTCCAGAAATCGAAACCGGGGATGAAGACGACAATTGTTGTAATGCGGAATAACGAGAAAAAGCCTATGGCGATTTCAGTAGGGAAACTTCGGCGAAACGGCCGCAGCTCGGGCTTCGCATTTGCCCCTCCCATGCCTCCCCGCATGGCGATCTTTGGAGCAACAAAGACATGGGGGCTTCAGCTCTCTGAATTGAACGAACAACTCGGCGAATATTTTGGCGCCCCGCATGGAAGAGGCCTTCTTGTCGAGAAAGTTGAAAAGAAGAGCACCGGTGCAAAAGCGGGGTTCAAAGCGGGCGATGTGATTACTAAGGTCAACAAGAACTCGGTCGAAGAATTGCGAGACCTGTCGGATGCTTTGGAAGACATTGAACAGGGAGACAAGGTCGAGGTTGAAGTTCTCCGGAAGGGATCGAACACGACGTTGACAGTCGAAATTGAAGACAAGGATGATCCGCCCTCATCTTTCAATTTCCATTTTGAGAATGTTCCGGATCTCGAAGGGTTTCAGCCGGAAGGAATCCAATTGAGAATCCAACATCCGGAAGACATGCCCGATCTGCAAAACCTGAGGATGCAAATGGATCAATTCAAAAAAACAATGACCCGCGTGACGGTATAAGGATCAAACCATCGACATGAAAGGCGGCGCATTGGCCGCCTTTTTTATTCGTAGCCGCCCGACAGTGACCCAAACTCTAATACTATCTGAAATTGTTGGCAATGCCTCAGCTTCATGGCGTTACTTTCTATCCGAGAAAGAAGAGAAGGATGAGAATACTCAACTACGGCACCACCATATTGTTTCCTATTTTCTTTTTTTGTATCATTTGTTCAGCGATTATAGAATCAGTTTTACAATATTGTTAAAAATTGACGGTTTATTTCAGATTGACAGTAAAGGGATTCAGGTTTAGATTCTTCTTTTTCACTGCAGTAGTGCTTATCTTCTCGGCCATTCTGGTTTCGATTTCATTGGCCAGCCAACCATCGAACAATCCCGCTGATAGCTCCGACAGTCAATCCCCCAAAACCGATACATCAATCTCGCGCCAGCCATTTCCACAAAACCCCGATGGGAAGCCGTTATGGTACTCGATGGTCACAAATGTACCGGGCGATTGGGTGAAGTATTATAATATCACGTTTCGCAGCGACAAGATCGGGCAATATTCAGCAATTGCTGTCATGACCGGAATTCTCATTGCCACCGACAACCAAACATGGCAAACTCAAAAGCGATGGACAAAAGAATCTGCGACGGTAAGTTCTGTGAGTAATTTCATCACAGATTTCGGCCAGGGCGATGCTCAGGCAGCTCTTGCCAGCGCTTACCTCCTTTACGGGCTGACATTCGACGATAACCGGTCATTGCGGACCGGCAGTGAAATAGTCCAAGCCATTCTCTCAGGAGGAATGGTCGTACAGCTGATTAAGCATGTTACGGGAAGAGAAAGTCCATTTGTTGCGACAGCCCCCGGTGGTGTTTGGCGATTTTTCCCAAATCAATTTGACTATGCTAAAAGAGTTCCTCACTATGACGCATTTCCGACAGGTCATCTTTGCACGTCAATTTCTACGGTCGTGGTCATCGCGGAAAACTATCCGCAGATACCATGGATTCGTCCTGTCGGTTACGCAATTGTAGGAGCGATCGGTGTAACGATGGTGAATATTGGGATTCATTGGTACAGCGATTACCCGCTCGGCCTGATGCTTGGCTACACGTTTGGAATGATTGCGGCCCATCCGGAGGGTTACGACGTTGCGAATTTCGGAAAAGAAGACTCTCACGCTTTGACGGTTCGGCCGACGCTTCTTCCGGGGGGAGCAGGCATCACAATGAGCCTGAAATTAAACTAGAAGCCGTCTCTTAGTCATTGCTTTCGCAGCGAGAATGACGTTGTGGACAAATGCAATTGCCGTCAGAAACCAGGAATTGCCTCTTATTTCTAACCTGCTTGCCGCCATCTCTCGCTATCGCCTTGCTCTTCTAAGATCCTCTTAATTTTTTCCTACGAGATACCGTTTTATTTTTTGCGTGGTGGTCTTCTCAAATTCCTGGTCGCGGATTTTAAATGTTTTTATTTGCTTATAGGTCGGCAATTCCGTATTTGTTTTTCTGATTTCATTCGCAATGACTTCATGAATCATCTCGGGTGTAATCTTCACACCCTTCAATTCTGAAAGCTCGATAAAGGCTTCGGCATCCACAACTACCTGCGCTGCAATAATTTCATTCTGTTTTGCATCTTCTTCCCCGTAGACATAAGATTCCAGTACAAACGGACTGCGGTTAAGAACGTCTTCAACCTCTTCAGGAAAAACATTTTTCCCGTTTTTCGAGATGATGACATTCTTTTTTCTGCCGCAAATATGGAGAAATCCCTCTTCGTCAATCCGCCCCAGATCCCCCGTCTTGAACCAGCCATCTTCAAACGCATCCTTCGTCGCCGATTCATTCTTGTAGTAGCCAACCATCACGTTCGCGCCTTTTGCCCACACTTCACCGACTCCGTCACCATCCGGCTGATGAATCATCAATTCGACGGACGCAAGCGGCAAGCCGGCAGCATCGTCTTTAAACAGATCGAGCCGGTTCAAGGCAAGCAACGGAGAAGCTTCGGTAAGCCCGTATCCCTGAACAAAATTAAATCCGAATTCGCGCAATCCTTTTGCAACAACCGGATCCTGAGCAGCCCCTCCTGCTACAAAACATCGTATCGATCCGCCGAACCGGCGATGAATCTCTTTAAAAACAATTTTCTTGAAGGAGCGCCACCCAACCCGTTCGGCAAAATCGCTGACCTTGATGAGAGGGCCAATGAGAATCGATGTGATTTTTTTTTCGTGGATGGTCCGGTAAATCCGTTTAAACATTTTGTCGAACAGGAGGGAACGCCGAGGAGCATCGTCGCCTGCACGGCCTGCAGGTCCTCGACGACAGTCTTTAACGAACGGGCGTAGTGAGCCGATGCGCCGGCGTAGAGGGGACAAAGAAAGCCGCACGTGCATTCGTACGTGTGATGCATCGGAAGCACTGAGAGAAACCTATCTTCCGGGTAGATGAAAAACATTTCCACCATCGCGACAAGGTTCGAGGCGATGTTCTTCTGACTCAGCATCACTCCTTTGGCTCTGCCCAATGACCCGGATGTAAAGATGATTTCCGCTTCGTCTTCCAGGCCGATCTTCGGCAGATCTTCTACGCTGCAACCCGGGCTTGCCTCGATAAGCTGTCTCATCGAACAAAACCCGTCTTTTGCAGCGGGTAAGTCCATTCCAATATAATGCTTTAGCTTTTTCAGCGAAGCCTTCCGTTCACGGAATACTGAATCGAACGTATCAGAAAAGATTATCGCAACAACATCCGCCTCGTGAATAATGTTCAAAACTTCGTTGATCGGTAAATTTCTATCGATGGGGACGACAACGTAATTGAAACACATCGCGGAAAGGTATGCGATGCCCCATTGGACGCGGTTTTCCCCAATGACGGCAATGTGGCTCCGTTCTTTTATACCGAGATTCTTAAGAGCGACGCCAAACTTCAGTATGTTCTTAAGAAGCGAGCGGTACGTTACCTTAGAAATCGGCGTTTCTTTGAGGTCTTCAAGAGCGGTCTTGTCGCCGTACTTTGCAGCCGATTTGAGAATCATATCCTGCACGGACGAAATTTCCGGAACATGGTTGAGTGTATATGCGGTCTTCATAATAGACTATTCATAGAGGTAACTGTGGTCGTGATTTAGGTAAGGAAATAGGTTGATGATAGAAGGTAAGAAAAAACATTGCTGTTCGATCGATGAAGAGGATATTGCAAATCATAACGTCTGTCAGAATATACAAAAACTTCCTCTTTTAATCTCACAACTATTTTTTTATCTTGTTGTTGCCAATGAAACAACCCCCAAACATACGTCACCTCACTGAGGGGCGTCAGTACCGCCCCGCTGCGGGCAGAGCAGGCACAATCGTCTCACTCTTAAAGGAAAATGCTTATGGTCATTGACCCGAAAAAACTGTCATCCAGAGAGGCATACAACCTTCTTGTCAGCGCGGTCGTACCACGCCCGATTGCGTTCATCACCTCGATGAACACACACAGCGGTGTGAACGCCGCCCCGTACAGTTTTTTCAATGCAATCGCTTCCGCTCCTCCTCTTGTTCTGTTTTCATCGGGGCGAAAGAACGGGGCAAGGAAACACACGGCGGAAAATATTTTGCGCGTTAAGGAATTTGTCGTAAACATCGTTACTGAAACCTTTCTCCAATCGATGAACATTTCGTCGGCAGATTTTCCGCCGGAAATTTCAGAGATTGAACAAAGCAATCTTACGCTAGCGCCAAGCACGATCATCAGCACACCGAGAATTGCAGAATCCCCGGTCAACCTGGAGTGTGTGCTGCACCGGCACGTTGAGGTTGGAATCGAGCCTGTGGATCTTATTATCGGAGAAGTGGTGCAATTCCATATAGAGGACTCGTTGTATTCAAGAGGCACAGTCGACCAAAATAAACTTAGACCGATTGCAAGAATGGGGGGAAACTATTACGCGGCGATTGAGAATCTCTTCGAGATGGAACGGCACCGACTCAACAAAAATAGACAGGGGGATGTGAAGGACTCAAAAGCTGGTCGATAGACTGTAGATGACAATTCGATTCCTGTCTGTATCGCAGACATAGAGGACACTTTGCGCAACGGCAATGCCGTGCGGATGTGTCAGAGTGATTTGCGGAGAACGGGCGCCAAACGATGAGCTCTGGAAAAATCCTCTCGAATTAAATCGAGCAACGCTATCCTGTTGTGCGTCAACAATAAATACATCGGCCCGGAACGGATCGATTGCAACGCCTTCCGGATCCAAAAATCGATTCGGTAGGATGAAATCGATGCCCGCTTGACCAGCTGCGGGATCAAACTTGGGGAGCCATCCTTCG
>Ga0265326_10000300_pt1 | contig 21792 bp, 35 predicted proteins | sample 41424metaG_FD_192439 | JGI IMG/M metagenome (GOLD analysis project Ga0265326, IMG submission 192439) | Rhizosphere microbial communities from Carex aquatilis grown in University of Washington, Seatle, WA, United States - 4-14-24 metaG | ecosystem: Host-associated > Plants > Roots > Rhizosphere... | reverse complement strand
GGACGATACGCTGTCGCAAATCCTTGACGACCGCCAGGAGTTGATCCAAGAGATAGCCATAAAAGTCAGGGAGTTCAAAGCAACGCTTACCCCCGAGCAGAGGCAAGGATTTAATGCGGTTGATGACCTCATGCAGACCCAGATAACCCATGCACAGCAGGACACACTGAGGAAACTACACTGCCCCTCCTGCCGTCGAAAAAACAAGAAATGCCAGTAGGATGGCATTCTTGCGCCCAAAGTGTAGCGCATACCAAACAAAGGAGGACTGAAGTGGAAAAAGAAACGCCGCTCAGCATACACCCAACGAGGTTGGTGGCCGTGAAGGGAGACGCCGAGATAGAGCTGCCTCTGGTCGAGCTGAAACTTTTGGCCTATCTCATCGCCAACAGAGGCCGAGTAATCACCGCGAAGGAGCTGTTCGAGGAAATCTGGAAAGGCCGGGCTATGGAGCACGGCAACATCGTCAACGTGTATATCAACTACCTCCGAACCAAGCTCGGCAAGGAGGCGATCATCACGGTACGCGGCGAAGGGTTCCGCATGGCGGCGTAGATCAAAGATCCATCCCCAGGAAGCACGGAGACGCAGTGACCACAGACCTACCATGCAAATTTCTCGATCGCCAATGGATGCGAGCAGCCAAGGCATGGCGCTGCATCATTGAACTGCCCGACGACCAGATCCTGGCAGCCGCGCTCACCGCGCTGATCGAGCGCCACGTCAAGCTGAACATGTTGACGCCCGAAGGCCTCAACATCGAGATCGACCCGGCATTTATCCTGGACGTCCGCACCAAGGGCAGGCGGTTCCACCTCGTGGTCGAGACGGTCTGGGAGGAGCAGAAGAAGCACGGCCCATACCTCACCTCGATGACCGGCCAGAACGTGCGCGTCTCAATCAGCAAGTGCGAGCAGAACCTGGAACAGATCACCGAGGACCAGAAGCAACTCGGAGCGCCGAAGACGAATGCACCAGGGAAGGTCGGCACGGTAGAAATCACCGGGCTCCACTCCACCTTCTTCAAGAACCCCAGGTTCCAGAGATACGTCGAGATCCAGGGACCGATCAAGGTGACCGACGCAGAATCGTGCAAGAACGCTTTCAAGGCCCTGCACGGGATCAAGAGCACCAAGGACCTCGACCTGACCACGTTCCGAGAATTTCTGAGGGACTTCAACGCCTGGATAAACGGGGGAGCAGCGCAATGTCCGTAGACACCAAGAACCGGACCGGACGCCCGGTCCAGATCCGGGGACAGTTTATCAACTGCCGGCACCACAGCAGCACGGACCCCACCAAGCGCACCTTCCATTGCGCTAAATACAAAACCCAGAAGACCAGCTGCGAAGGATGCCCCACCTGCCCCAAATGCAACAACCCCCTTTTCACCTACCGCCTGGTGCAGAGCCGCGGGAGGGACTGCATCCACGCGGAGCATGACAAGAGCTGCGTCATCTGCGGAGCGTACATCGAAGAAAGCCTGCGCCTCCCGCTGACCAGGATCACAGAGAGCAAGCAGGAAGACGCCTGCCAGGTCCACGGCTGCAAGAACACCGCCTATGAGGGACACCAGCACATCGAGGAAGTCGACGGCCACCAGGCATCCTTCCGCATCTGCGAATCCCACCGGCGCCGCATCAAAACCTGGCGCCTCCACCCAAGCAAGGGGGAGGACCAAAAGCCCATCATCATCGAGCACGGCCAGCTCGTCGACAACCCCGAGTACACCAAGAAGCAGGGCAAGCACCGCAAGGACCAGGCATGAAGGAGGGATTCGACCGCCTAGCCGAGTTCGACAGGGTCAGAGCCAACGGCCATAGCAACGACTGCGCGGTCGGGATCGTCTGCCACGCGGCGCCATGCACATGCGGATGCATCCCGAAGTGGGTGACCAGCGGGAAGCTCTACCAGCGATGGAAGTACCAGACCAAACGAAGCACCCCCCAAGGAGGAGCCATGCAGGAACCCAGCGAACGGGAAAAAGAGATCATCCAGAAGGTCAGGAGGCAGTACCTCGGAAAGACCCCCATCATCACCGTCGGCCGCGATCTGTCGAAAGACGAGATCGAACACTTCCGCGCTGCAATCCAGGCGGAAATGGCAAACCCCATGCCCTGCGTAATCGTCAGCGCGGACATGGAGCTGCAGATCATCCCCCCCTCGCTCACGATCGACGAGCTGGCCAAGGAGATCCACGACTCCGGCCGGGAAGCCTTCGAGCTGGGCGCCACGGTCGCCGCGGAGAAGTTCAAGGAGGAGAACCGGAAGTACATCGAGTGGGAGGAGCTGACCGACCACGCCAGGGAAGGGCGCCGCCTGCAGGCCAAGGCCCTCCTCGAAAAATTCATCATCGTACCGAGGGAAGCATGAGCGACGAGAAGACCCAGAAAGCCCGACCAAAGGGCAAGCCGAAAGCCAAGAAGCCGACGATCAGCCCCGACAAGGCGCTGTCCATGACCTCCACCCCGGCGGAGGAGATCACCCCGGAGAGCATTGCCGACCTGCGCCCCGCAGGATACAACCCCAGGGTGATCAGCACCGAGCAGCAGAAGGTGCTCCAGAAGTCCATGAAGGAGTACGGCGACATCGGCGGGATCGTCTTCAACACGAAGACCGGCAGGACCGTCGGCGGGCACCAGCGCATCAAGCAGCTCGACCCCGCCTGGGCGATCGTGAAGGAGGCCCACACCGATGAGACGGGGACCGTCGCCGTCGGCTATATCGACACGCCCCACGGCCGGTTCAATTACCGGGAGGTGAGCTGGAGCGAGGCGAAGGAGAAGGGCGCCAACATCGCGGCCAACAAGATGGGCGGCATGTTCGACGACGAGATGCTGGCGGCGCTCCTCCAGGACCTCAACGACACCGGGTACGATATGGAGCTCACCGGCTTCGACGACGCCGAACTGAAGGCGCTCCTGGGAGAGGAGGACAACGAGAACCTCGGACCCGAGGACCCGGAGGTAATCGAGGTTGCAGAACCGTTCGTCAAGATGGGGGACCTCTGGCTGCTGGGAGAGAACCGCCTCCTCGTCGGGGATAGCACCAGCCTCGCGGACGTGGACAAGCTCATGATGGGCGAGAAGGCCGACCTGCTCTGGTCCGACCCCCCTTACAACATCGCCTACGAGAGCAAGGCCGGGAAGATCGACAACGACAACCTCAACGAGGCGGACTTCCGCAAGTTCCTCGACGCGGTCTTTAGCTCGGTGCACCACCTGCTCAAAAAGGGCGGATGCTTTTACATCGCCCACGCCGAAGGCGGAGGAGTCGGGGACGTATTCCGAGCCGCGATCTGTGGGACCAAGGGCCTCATGTGGAAGCAGTGCCTGATCTGGGTTAAGAACGCCGCGGTCCTCGCCAGGAGCGACTACAACAACAAGCACGAGCCCATCCTGTACGGCTGGAAGGAAGGCGCCGCCCACTACTTCGCAGGGGACTTCACGCAGACCACGGTGATCGACGACGACCTGGACCTCGGCAAGATGGACAAGAAGAAGCTGATCGAGATGCTCAACGAGCGGAGGAACGCAGAGCCCACCACCATCATCCGGATTGACAAGCCGGCCAAGAGCGTCGAGCATCCAACGATGAAACCGGTGCGCCTGGTAGAGCGCAACCTCAGATCGAGTTCTAGACCAGGAGAAGTCGTCGTTGACCTATTCTCAGGATCCGGTACTACAATAATCACCTGCAGGAAGACCGGAAGGAAAGGCAGAGGGATGGAATTTGCCCCTGGCTACGCCCAAGCATCCTTGAAAAGATATTGGGAGTACTGCCACGAGGAGCCCAAACTGGTCGGCCCAGGCGGGAAACTCATTCCATTTTCAGAGGTGGAAAAACAACGAGTTAAACTGTAGCGTATACCATAAAAACGTGGCATGTTGCACCGACTGATGAAGCCAAAGGAGGTACGACATGCCACGCAAACCAAACCCATCACCCGATTACGGCTACCCTGCCAAAACATGGAGACTGACCCCAAAGGGATACGTCCGGTTCGTACTTCCTAAAAGCATGACAGGCGGAGAGCACAGACAGAAGCTCGGGCACGTATGGGTATGGGAACAACACCACGGTCCTGTACCCGAGGGGAAGCAGGTCCACCACAAAAACGAGGACAAGACCGACAACCGGATAGAAAACCTGGAGTTGGTCGACGCACTCACGCACAAGAGGATGCACAGCGGATGCATCAAGGTAGACGGTGAGTGGCAAAAACCCTGCAGGAAATGCGGGGAGACAAAGCCAGCGACACCAGAATACTGGTACCTAATCCAAGGCAAGTGGCTGGAACCCGAATGCAAGAAATGCCGAGTAGCTCGATCGGTAAACGACAAACAGCAGCGTAGAGCAAAGCTGTAGCCACAACGTAGCGCATACCAACCAAGGAGGACACGCATGGCGTGCAAATGCCCCCACAACAACGACGCTTTCCCACAGTACCAGGCGTTCCCGAAGTTCGCAGGAGACGACCTGACCATCAAGGCGGTCAAGATCACCGCCATCACCCACCACGCTAACGGCGGGACCACCGTGCAGACCGACGAGGCGAAGTGCGCCACCTGCGACGGCAACTTCTGTCTGTTCCTCCACAAGAAGTGGCTCACCATCGACCAGAGAAAAAACCTGGCGATCGGGAGCTACCTGGCCGAGTACAACGGACCCGACGGAAAGCTGATGCGAGCGGTTATGTCCGCCAAGGAGCTGCATTCCAAGTACAGCCGGATCCAGGAGGCCGAGCATGCATAAGTTCCCGACCCAAGGCCCAGGCGTAATGGTCAACGCAACCAGGTGGGGGAGAAACCTCGAAGTGCTCTTCTACCAGGCGGACGCCGGCAAGATGTACGTCGCCGAGCCCCTGCAGTACCACCTGACTGTTGAGGAAGGCGCCAACTTCCAAGCCACCACGGCCCTCGACCCAATCATGGCGCAGCAGCTCATGGACTAGCTGTACCGCGCCGGCGTGCGCCCTACCGAGGCAGCCGACAACGCAGGGGAACTGAAGGGCACCAAGGCCCACCTGGAGGACATGCGGCGCCTCGTTTTCGACGCACCGGGAGCGATCGCAGGCCCCCCACTGGAGACACGAACTGTGGTCTTAGCCGAGCTTAAGAAGACAGATATCGTCACATGAGCGACCCGAGGAAGGCCAAAACGCTCGACGAGGCCTGCAAGAACCCCGACGGAACGTTCAACGCGATCCGCCTCATGTCCTGGATGAGCGAGATATTCGCCCCAGGGCGAGGGATCCCGGAAGAAGAAGTACGAGCCATGGCCCAAGAAGCCATCAACCGCAGGAAAGCGAGGAAAGAACCCAATGGCACAGAATAGCTGGCAGAGAGCGAAGGAAAGGGAGATCGCAAAAGGGCAGATCACCAACGTCGGCGAGATGTACACGCAGATGATCCAGGCGATGGCGAAGGAAGTCATCAACCACAAGAACACCGTGATCGAAGCGCTCGTGAAAGAGGAGCTGGGAGTGGAAGTACTCCTCGACATGACGGAGATCACAAGACGGGGATTCCTCGCACCGGCCGTAGACGGAAGCGAGGTATTCCATTGGGACAACACGCCCAGGATCTACTTCGCCCCGGTGGACATGGTCATGAAGGACGACACGATGCGCCCCGTCCTCAAGTGGCAGCGGATCCCGATCATCGTCGAGCCCGACTTCACCGGTACCAGCGAGGAGTTCCAGAAGTACCTGGCCCTTGCCCGCGAGAACAACTGGCACATCCCGGTCAGCGATCTCTATAAAGAACCGGCCTGGCTGGAGTTCTGGAAGGAGTGCGAGGAGGACCAGGCAAGGATCAGCGCGCTGGAGGAGGACATCGGCGTCACCGCAGCCACGGACGACAACGACGCGATGCTGCGCGACCAAGAAGATCGCGCAAGGGAACTCCACGAACAAGACAAGGTCCTCGGCGATCACGAATAGGGGGATCCACCGATGGCAGAGCCCGTCACAACAGCAAAGCAGATCCACCGCTGCTCGGTCTGCGGCAGGATCATCACCTCCGCTGCCTCGATCGCCAGAGGGACGGGGACCACCTGCTGGGACAGGACCGGGCACTGCCGGCCAGGGAGAAACGGCGCCACGGCACGCGACCGAGCGCACCGGAGACGCAAGGCCATGAGAGCCAAGCGCATGGCCCAGGAGATGTACGAGCAGGACCAGATGAAATTCCCATTCATGGACACCAGGAAGGAGCACGCAGCATGACCATCGACGCCCTGAGAGAACAACTCGCCGCAGCCGGCAGCCCCGACCTCGACCGGGAGAACATGAAGCTCGAGAACCTGGACCCGATCCTCGAGGAGGTGACCTACACCAAGGAGCACTTCGAGATGATCCGCAGCATCCGCCACAGCGGCCGTAAGCCGCGCAAGAGGTTGTGGCACCTCAAGCAGGAGAGACGCAGAGCCAAGCGCTTCAAAATCCAGCTCGCCAACCTGGAGATCAAGAGCCAGGCGGTCGACTGCCTCAAGGACTGCCCCGACCCCGGCGCCTGCTGCCGCCTGATCATCCTCAACGGCGACAATCCCTTCGGACCGTTCCCCAGAACGGAGAGCCTGGAGGAGGCCCAGCAGCAACTGGACGAGCACGGCGAGTGCAACCCCTTCGAGATCCACGCATTCGGGAGGACGCACGCCGGCCACCCGATCTGGTACCTGCGCTGCAAGATGGTCACCCGCGAAGGCGCCTGCGGCATATACGAGTACCGGCCGGAGCTGTGCCGAATCTTCAAAGCCTGCATCGACCAGCCCTGCCTCCTCCACGCCAAACGGGGAGAGGCCTTCGACAAGTACAGGGCGAACATTGAAAGGTTCATCACCGAGGAAGGCACCACCAACCAGCCGTAACGGAACAGAAGCCCCTTGCAAGGGGCTTGTATGGCCCTTGCAAGGGGCACCACCCCAAAGGAGGAAGCAGCATGCACTACCGCAACGGCAGAGTAGCAATCGTAGGCGACCCGGTCGTCGGGACCGTCTTCAACAACGGCGGACAGATCGTAGCAGGAACGCTGGCGTCCGTCACGCCCGGCCCCGACGCCTGCAGCGCGATGGTCGGCTACACCGTGACCGCGAAGACCGACGAAAAGACGTTCAAGCAGGGGTACGTCCTGGTCAACGGCAAGCCAATGTATCTGAGCAACGGGCTCGTCAAGGTCCAGGGCACCGAGAAGCACGGTAGCGACGGCGACGTGGCCGTCACGCTCTACGTCCAGGACTACACCGAGTGCAAGAACCTCATGCACGCGGAGGACGCGCACCAGGCATCCGAGGAGAAGATCGCCGGCACGAAGGAGCAGCCCCCGATCGACAACGCCCACGTCGCCGAAGGTTGCCAGACGTTCGGCAGCAAGGTCGAGTAACCCCCAGGGCGCCCAGAGAGCACCTTGGGCGCCCACCCCTCAGAGGACGCCACCATGACCGACAAGTCCAAGAAAACAAAGCCAGCGCACACGGCTCCGGCGCCCGAGAGCAAGAAGGCCCCGGCCAAGGCGCCAAGAGCCGATGCCGTCGACCGCAAAGCCGAGAAGCTGGCCCAGGCAGCCGAGCCCGCAGCGAAGAAGCCAGCCAAGGCTAAGGCCAAGGCCAAGCCAAAGAAGCGAGCCCCCAGGGCGCCCGACAAGAAGGTGCTCGCAGCGAAGCAGAAGGAGGCCGGCGAGAAGAACAAGGGAGGCCGGCCGACGAAGCTCACGCCGCTGATCCAGGAGGAGGTCTGCAAGGCGCTCAAAGCCGGAATGTACATGGAGACGGCAGCCGCATACGCCGGCATCGACAAGGACACGCTCTACGACTGGCTGAAGAAAGGAGCGCGGGGAGAGAGCCCCGAACACGCCAAGTTTTCCGACGCCGTAAAAAGGGCGGTCGCCGAGGCGGAGCTGACCGACCTGCTGATGATCAAGAAGGCCGCATCCGAGGGGACGTGGCAGGCCGCAGCCTGGCGCCTCGAACGACGCTTCCGCGAGCGCTGGGGCAGGAGCATCAGCGTGAACAAAGACACCCTAAAAGACCTATCCGACGAGGAACTTCTTGCACTACTCGAAGACGCTAATACTCCAGGAAATTGAGCGACGGAAGGAACAGCAGCGCATGCAGGCAATGGAGCTGCTGCGCCAGCGCGGCGTCCCCATCCCCGACCACATCATGACCGCAGCCACCCGGCCGCTCATCAGCAAGAACGCGCCGGACAACCTGTACGACTTCGTCGAGCTGATCCGCGCCACGCTGAAGGTCGACAACGAGCCGTTCACCTGGGAAGGCCACGAGTACCTTCTGGAGCCATACAAGGCGTTCCAGCTCCACCCCGACAAAGACGGCCGCAACGAGGACGGCCTTTCCGCGGTCTGGATGTGCGGCGCGCAGGTGGGAAAGACAATCGGCGGCTTCCTCCTCCTCGTATGGCTCGCCATGCGGTTCTGGGGGAAGTACTTCGGCTATTTCCTCCCCGACCAGGCCATGGCCATGATCTTTTCCGACGTCCGCTTCAAGCCGACGGTGCGATCCATCCCGGAGATCAAGCCGCTCTGGGGGGAGGACCCCACGGCCGACGACGGGGAGAAGCGAAAGACCGACCAGAAGCGCGTCCGCTCCCTGGGACCGTCACAGATATTTTTCAGCTACATGCAGGGCAAGACCTCCACCGAGTCGATCCCGATGCTCGGCGTCCTCTTCGACGAGGTGCGCCGGATGCTCGACGGCGACATCGAGCGCGCCATGGAGCGTATCAGTCACAGTCCGTACCCGATCGACTTTAAATTCTCGACCGCCGGCTACCCCGACGCGAACATCGACAAGCACTACAAGCTCTCGAACCAGCACCGGTTCCACAGCAAGTGCAAATGCAACGGCAAGGACGGCGTCGTGCTGGCCGACGTATTCCCCAACTGCATTGGGGAGAAGTCTCAGGGCATGAGCCCGAGCCTGCGCCACCTCCCCGACACATTCTACATCTGCCCGGTCTGCAAGGAGCCGATCGTCAATCCCCGGGAAGGCCTCTGGATCCCGCACAACCCCGACAGCAAGGTGATCGGCTACCACATCCCGCAGACGCTCTCCTGCCGGCAGAACGCGGAGAAGATGCTGAAGGCGTACCAGGAGGCCAGCGACCTGCAGGAGTTCTTCAATTCCAAGCTCGGGATCGCGTACCTGGCGCCCGAGAGCCAGATCGTCAACGACACCATCCTGGGCGCCACGGTCAACCAGGACCTCAAGTGGCTCACCAAGGGGCAGAACTTCGCCATGGGAGTCGACCAGATGGGCGGTTTCAACATCGTGACCATCCGGTATTGGGGACCGAAAGACCCGATACTCGGCACCAGCAAAAGCCGGCTGGCTCACATCGAGGCGATCTACGACGACGACCCCTGGAAGCGCTGCGACGAGATGATGGAGCAGTACGACATCAACGCCTGCGTCGTCGACTCCATGCCGAACATCAATGAGGCCCGCCGCTTCGCCAAGCGCTGGAAAGGCCGGGTCTGGCTCGCCGACTACTCCTACGACAAGAAGGGGGACGACGACATATGCGTCTGGGGGGACAGGCCGAAGGAAACCACCAGCGAGAGGAAAAGCAGCGAGGAGACGAAGAACAAGTACACCTGCAAGATCAGCCGGTACCACGGCATCGAGTGGAACCTGATGAAGTACGTCCACCGCCTCAAGGAGCAGCCAAGCGAGCTGGCCCTGGAAGCGACGGTCCAGGACAACGTCGGGCGCCCGGTGACGCTGCGGCTTTGCAAGGCATGGTTCTGGGTACACCTCCAGAAGGTGGCGCGCCGCAAGGTCATGATCGACGAGAAGCAGGGCAAGTTCAAGATGGTCTTCGAGAACATCGGACTCGACCCCCACTTCCTGCACGCCGACCTCTACTGCGAGCTGGCGCTCTCCCGCGTCAAACCCGACGGCCACGTCAAGGCGTTCCAGGATTTCAGCGAGGAGGCCAAGAAGCTCCTCAAGACCGGCGAACACGACTGGCAGCAGCAGGCCAACCCGCAGCACCACCGCTGCGAGGTCTGCGGAGTCACGGTCCGCGTGCTGGCCGGCGAAACCGCCCAGGGAGTGGCAGACAAGAAAGGATGGGGCACATGCCAAGGTGAGCCGTAGCGTATATCATAAAAAGGTGTAGCGTATAGCACACAAAACGTGCTATAAACCCCGCATTAGGTGACACCTGCCGAAAGGGAACGAACAATCTACAACACCCTTGAATCCCCGTACTCAAAGCAGAGGGGTAGGCAGGCACCCACCAAGACCACCTGACGCGGAGGCACTAATGGCAGAAGCAGACCACAAGCCCGGCCCCAGGCCGGCAGCACCTACGCCCTCCTATACCCCCGCCTCGTCGAAGCGGTCCGCCCGCTCGGATACGCCCTCACCCTCCACGGCAGCATGAACCGGGACCTCGACCTCGTCGCCATCCCCTGGACCGACGACGCAGTCGAGCCCGAGCAGGTGGCCGAAGCGATCCGCGCCACAATCGAAGGCTTCACCGGCTGGGATACGGAGCCCGGCAAGCTCCGAGAGCACGGCCGGCGCTGCTGGCTGATCTGGTTCAACGGCGTAGACCTCCCACTCGGCGGAGGCGACTGCATCGACCTCAGCATCATGCCGCGAGTTCCCAAAGCCAGGTTCAAGCCCGGCGACCAGGTGCGTCTCTGGAAGCCAGGGCACGCCGAGCACGGCCTCAAAGGGATCGTCGACAGGGTGATGAGCATCGAGGCCTACGGCGGCCCGGAGGCCCGCGGCCCGCACGCATACCGCCCCACCGAGAAAGGCTGGTACGAAGGCAGCGACGACCACTGGACCTCCTGGACATCTGGCCCACTCCCCGACGCCATGGTCGTATCGGAGCAGGTTTACCAGGAAGAAAAAGCAACAAGCGGCCTGCGCGAAGCTGGCGCGGGTAACGGAGACACCATGAGACTGACCGAGAAGAAGAAGCAAGCCGCCCAGTCGCAGATGGAGACGATCCAGGACGCCGCCCAGGGATTCGCCATCACCATCAGCCTGCGGCGCAGCAAGACCTCCGTCCGCGGGGAGCGCGACTACCGGCGCACCCTCAAGGCGATCATCACCGAGTGCGAGCAGCGCCTGGGACCGTACCGGAGAGCGCGGGCATGACCGAGAGCTGGGCGATTATTGAGGGATACAACGCCTACGCCGTCAGCAACCACGGCCGTGTGCGGAACCTCAACACCGGGAAGCTCCTCAAGCCGCAGTCGTCAAAGCGAGGAGGGGAATACCTGTTCGTCAACCTCTACCGGGACCGCCAGCGCAAGAACGCCAACGTCCACGCACTGGTGGCAGCAGCATTTCTCGGCCCGCGGCCCCAGGGCGCCGAGGTCCACCACAAGGATACCAACCGACACAACCCTCGCCTGGACAACCTCGAATATCTCACGCCAGCGGACCACGGCAAGACCCGGCGGAGACACCATCATTCTGGCGCGCTGGCTTAGGCCAGGGGAAGCAACACCAGCACCAGGAGGAACACCATGGCACAGATAAAACCCATAATCACCGCGGGGGTCCGCAACGTCAAGGTCGCCCGCATGACACTTCAAGAGATCATCGAGGCATACACACCCGAAAGTCTGAAGCGAATCCTCGCGGATCACGAGACGAAAGGGACGGCATAGCTATGGCACGCATCGGACTCTATGACTACGACGGCAGACTCCCGAACCTCGCCCTCATGCAGCTATCGACTTACCACAAGGCCCAGGGAGACACGGTCGTCCTAAATGACTTCGGTGCCAGGGACGTGGACAAGGTCTACTGCAGCGTGATCTTCACCAAGAACAAGGTGAAGGCCGAGCGCCTCCAGGCCATCTACCCCAGCATCGAGTTCGGCGGGACCGGATACGACTACACGAAGACCCTCCCCGCGGAGGTCGCAGTCTGCCGCCCCGACTACGACCTCTACCGAGTCGAGCACATCCTGCCGCGCCTTAAGGGGATCATGAAGGCGGAGACGAAGCGCCAGAAGGCCCAGACCCTGGTCGACGCCGGCATAGGCTTCACCACCAGGGGATGCGTCAGGACCTGCGGGTTCTGCATCGTCCCCAAGAAGGAAGGCCAGCTCCACAGCGTCGGCAACCTCGGCGACCTTCTCAACCCCCGGTCGAACGTCCTGATCCTCATGGACAACAATCTCACCGCAGATCCGGATTGCCTCGCCAAGCTCCACGAGTGCCGCGACCGCGGCCTCACGATCGACATCAGCCAGGGGATCGACGTCAGGTTCGTCACCCCCGAGATCGCCAAGGCCCTGGCCGAGGTCAAGCACCTCCGGTCGCTGCACTACGCCTGGGACCTCATGCCATTCGAACACCAGGTGATGGAGGGCATCAAGGAACTCCTGCAGCACATCAACCCATGGAAGCACCTCTGCTTCACCTTGGCGGGATACAACACCAGCTTCGACGAGGACATGTACCGGGTTCGCCGCCTGATCGAGATGAAGGTCTCCCCCTACGTGATGATATACGACCAGCGCGGCGACGCCCGGCTCAAGCACTTCGCCCGGTGGGTCAACGGCCGCTTCTACAAGACCTGCAGCTTCGACGACTACTGGCCTTGGGCGAAAGAGAAGGCGAGCTACACGCCGGAACTGGCCCTGGCATAAGGAGAACCACCATGGCGACAGCATACCAAGCAGACCTCTTCTTCGACGCCGAAGCCTACTGGCGCGACAAGCCATTCAAGAAGTGGGTGGTCTACCTCACCAAGGGCAGCGGCAAGAAGACGGACAGCCGCATCATGTACATCCAGGCCAGGAACGAGGAGCGGGCAATCGAATGCGCCAAGCGGCACTGCGTACTCACCGGGCGGATCAACGGCCGCGCCAGGCTCGCAACGCCCAGCGACCTCGGCTGCAAGTAACAGGATCATTGTAGCGCCGCGACTTATACGAGGGGAAGCCACACCCCAGCACCAGGAGGCCGCAGCGCACCATGGCAAAAAAAGCAACCGCACAGATCGCCTTCAACTTCCTAGCCGACCCGAAGCCGCAAGGCCCCAGGTACCCGGTAACAGCACCGCCGGAAATACGAGCCCTCCTTGCCAGGAACGCCCCGGTCGCCGTCGGCGTCTCTGGCGGGAAGGACTCCAGCGCGGTCGCCCTCCGGCTCGACGACTACCTCAACGAGATCGGGCACACCGGCCCCAGGCTGCTGATACACAGCGACCTCGGACTAGTCGAGTGGAAGGACAGCCTCCCGGTCTGCGAGAAGCTCGCCGCCAGGATGGGATGGGAGCTGGTGGTGGTACGGCGGGCAGCCGGCGACCTCATGGACCGCTGGGAGACACGCTGGAAGAACAACGTCAAGCGGTACCAGACCCTGGCATGCGTCAAGGTGATCCTCCCCTGGAGCACCCCGGCCATGAGGTTCTGCACCAGCGAGCTGAAGACCGACATCATCTGCTCCGAACTGAAGCGGCGCTTCCCCGGCCAGGAGATCCTAAGCGTCACCGGGATCCGGCACGCGGAGAGCGCCCAGCGAGCCAAGATGCCCTGCATGCAGGTGCAGCCGAAGCTCACCACGAAGACCAAGGGGACCGCCGGCTGGAACTGGAACCCCATCATCGAGTGGCCGACCGAGGACGTGTACGACTACCTCGCCGAGAAGCAGGAGCCGCTCCACGAGGCATACACCACATACGGCTGCAGCCGAGTGAGCTGCACCTACTGCTTCATGGCCGGGCTCGAAGACCTGATCGGAGCCGCCAGCTGCAGCGACAACCAGGAAGCCTACCGCCGCATGGTGGAGCTCGAAATCACCAGCACCTTCGCCTACCAGGGAAACCGCTGGCTCGCGGACGTCGCGCCCCACCTGCTCACCCAGGACCAGAAGGACCGGCTCGCCAGAGCGAAGGAAGCTGCAGCGATCCGAGTCCAGGCGGAGGCCAGACTGGAGAAGCACCTGCTCTACGTCAGCGGATGGCCGACGGCGGTCCCGACCTGGGACGAGGCCTGCCAGATCGCGGAGGTCCGGCAAGCGGTCGGCGCCGCCCTGGGGCTCACCCTCCAGTACACCGAGCCAGAAACGATCCAGGAGCGCTACCTGGAGCTGCTGCAGAGCAACCAGGTGAAGCTGGCAGCCAAGGCGAAGCGGCAGCCTGCCCCCGAGGACGACGACGAGCAACTGGCAGCATAGGGCATCATTGTAGCGCCCCGGCTTATACCTGGTGTAGCGCATACCATACCCCAGGAGGAAGCATGAAGCGAGGCATCAGAATCATCCGCATTCCCATCCCCATCACGGTCCGGATTATGACCGGATCCACACTCGGCAAGACAACGCCCGAGGACGTCGCCAGAGCATTCGCAGCGCAGCACATCATGCCCCGGTTTTACGCCGGACGGCTCGGCGTGCCCTACACCGAGGAGCCGCAGCGCGAGCAAGACCGCCCGCTGACCTTCTCCGGGACCAGGGCAGGAGGAAAGGTCTCGCCCGCTGAACCCGGCCCCACCGACGTCACCTTCGGCGACCGCGAGAGGATCATCACCGCCATGTGCTACACCAGCCGCCACGACTACGGCCTCGCCGTCGAAGACAAGGACCGGCAAGGCTCCCTCGGCTTCATCACCTGCGGCATGACCGCCAGCGAACGCCAGGGCCTCCGCAGCGAGATGGCCCAGCTCTTCGACCACCACATCGAGCCGATCATGAAGCAGGCCCACAGCGACGCGGAACAGCTGAAGCTGATCGCCGCAGCCCTCCGCCGCGCCGGCCTCGAGGAGAAGGATACCCCGCCGCACGCCACCGTCTCCCTCCTCGCCTCGCAGTACCTCAAGCTGCGGGACGGGATGCTACCGATCGGCGACCGGATCATCAGCGGGAAAGAGCACGACCGCCTCCTGGCGATCGAGCGCGGGCACCAGACATCTTTCGCCGACGCCCGAGCGGCAGAAGCAGCAATCGAGAGAGCCCACGCCGACATCAACACCTTCGCATCAGAATGCTTACCTCTTACCTGGCGAAACTCCAGCAAGGTCACGGCCGACGGATCCAGACGAGCGGCCCTCCTACAGGTGCTCACCTACCTTAAGTCGATGGAAACCGAGGTCGAACACTTGCAGAAGAAGAACCACGAGATGCAGGTGACGAACGCCCAGCGCATATTCCGGTCCAACACCTTCCACATCGAGCAGATCGATGGGAAGCCGCTGGAGCACTACCTGGAGCTGGAGCGCCTAGCGCAACAGTACGGCGTCGAGAAGATCGTTGACGCGCACGCCGAACGCAAAGGGGAGCTGCTGGCGCTCATGGCCATGCTGGGAAGGGCAGGCACCGGCCACGACATCAAGTGGATGGTTCAGGAGATAGGCCAGCTTAAGGAATTCGCACAAGCGCTCCTCGCCACAAAAGACGCCCTCCTCACTGGAGGCTTGGCCCCTTCCGCCCCCTGCAGAGTTCCACAGGTCGTCCGCACCCTCCTCGACCAAAAGAAGATCCTGATTGAGAAGGAGAGGGACTACGGCACGAGATACCACGCCGCAAATGACCTACTGCAGCAGATCAAGGCCAAGCTCGGCCTCATGGAAGGAGCCAACACCGAGGCTATCCTGGGGACCATTGAGCACCGGGATGAACGCTTCATGGTCATGAAGCAGAGGACCGACAGCACCGCTCGAATGCTGCTGCCGCAGAAAGGAGAGGCGGCAACCACTGCCGACGTCCTCGTAGAGATCCAGCGGCTACAGGAAGCCGCGAAGCCGATCTACGGACCGAGCCCCGTCTGGGAGTTCCTCCAGAACAACGGGCAGCTCCTCAAGACGATTCTCCGCATAAGCGAAGCGCTTGAGCTACCCACCCCCTACGATGACGACGCCATGATCACCGAGATCAAGCGGCTCCAGAAGGGACAGATAAAGGAACCGCCCACCCTTGGCTCACCCTTCGGCGGCGGCTTCTTTGCAGGTGAAATGACCATCGACGGCGAGCGCTACGCGCTGGTGGTAGCGCCGAAGGCCGAAGGCGAGAAGCTGAACTTCGAGTACAAGAAGAAAGACCGTGACTCCTCTGACGGCACAAGCAGTAACGATGACGGCCAGGCGAACAGCGAACGGATCAATGACGGGAACCACCCGGCCGCTCAGTTCTGCCGGTCGATCAAGGCCGCCGGCCACAGCGACTGGTACCTGCCCTCGAAGGACGAACTGGCCATGATTTACCAGAACCTCGGCCCCCGCAGGGAAACCACCCCCGAGTTCTTTCGGGAAGGCGCCGCAGAGGCCTTCCAGCCGAACTGGTACTGGTCCAGCACCGAGAACGCCTCCTACTCCTTCACCGCCTGGACCGTGGGTTTCACCAGTGGCCACCAGTACGACTTCAGTAAGGACTACCTTTTCGGAGTCAGGGCGGGCCGCAGATTAAAAATTTAACCATTTATCAATTGATTTTAGACCAGCGGTAACAGGCTCCCCCTCCCCACGAAGGAGAGGGGGAGCCCCACCAGGAGAACCTGCATGAGCACGAAGAATACCGGAACGATCTGGTGGGCAGGATTCGCCAGCCATATGGCCATCAGCAGCCTCATGATGGACTACCGCGGCAAGGAGGAGACGATCCGCCAGATCGCCTGGCACTGGATCGACCCCAAGATCACCGTACCGATGGCGATCGGCCTGCTGGTCTACGCCTGGACGAAGTGCAAGAAAGCGGAGAAGGAGATCGACGCCACCACGTTCGAGCTGATTGAACCGACCAGCCATCATTCTGCGCGCCGGGCTTACGGTAGGAAGCAGAGCACCAAAGCGTGAAGGAGCAGATATGAATCAACATGACATAATCCGGGCAATGGGGCGCTTCCCGGACAAGATCAACCCGCCACAGAGGCTAACATCCGAGGTTTGGACCTGCACCACCTGCGGAGCGCTGCACGAGTCGGCGACCCCGGTCACCAACCCTGCACCTTGCCACGAGTGTGAAGGGATCAGTTTTATCACCGGAAGGAGCAAGGCATGAAACAGCAATGGATCCCCGGCCTTCCCGGGAAGATCGAACCGGACCGCCTCTACGCGGTACTGAGGCAGCCGACGGCAGGCTACTCGGTCGGCATCGTGATCAGGGGCGACGACTGCAACTGGCGCGGCCCCGACGTCCTCGGGCACTACCCGCTGCCGCTTACCATGACCAGCGCAGAGTCCAAGAGGCTGCTCGGCCGCGGCGAGTACGAGTGGCCGGCGCCCCCGGTCCCCTGCCAGGATAGCATGCACTGCAACCTCGACTTTTGCGCCACAGCCCCCAACCCGGCCTGCTCCGGGTACAAGCCGGTCACCACCGAGGCAAAGCCAGCAAAGACACGCAAGGAGAAACACCATGCCTAAGAAGCCCCTTCACGTCGGAACCTCGCCGCTCACCAACCGCATCTACGCCGGCCACGTCCTCAAGGACGGCCAGACCTGGGCAGCAGACAAGGAAGACGTCACCGGAGCAGCCTGCGCCGCGGTCGCCCAGCACGTTATCAAGAACGAGGACCCGGTGGTCGTGACCTGCAACGGAGCGCCGAAATACGAGATCACAGCCAAGGACCTGCAGAGCCCGATACATGCCGCGGCGCCCGAAGACGCAGAGTGGGTGGTCCACGTACTCGGCCCCGATGACATCCATCCGCAGCCGGATGAACTGACGGCGCTCAGAGTCGCCAACGAAACCAACAAGATGATTTGGAACCTGCCCCGCCACGAGAACGACCCGCTGGTGGTCGCGCTGGTCAAGAACAGGAAGACCGAGACGCTCTGAGGGAGAGGCCATGCACCAGGACGACTACTACAGTAGAAAGAGCCACCAGGGATACGGCAGCATCTGCCTCCTGGTCTGCGCCGCGATCGTCGCGGTAGCGATCGCAGCCAACTGCGTCGACCACCACAGGACCCGGCCCCAGGTCGCACCCGACAAAGTGGCAACCTGCTAAAAAGAGCAAACAAGCAAGTTCGCACGCTATGCGTGCAAAACAGACGAAAAAGGAGCGGAAATGTTCGACCGAGTGACCATCCAGCAAGGCAAAGAGCCCGTCCCTTACGCGAAGACCGTCACGGTCCACGAGCACAAGGCGCCGACCGACGAGAGCATCCGGTTGTACCAGGAGATCGAGCAGAAGGCATACGACAGCATCCTGCACCGGATCCAGGTGAACGACAACGCCCTCAACTTCGGCGCGATCGTCCACATGCCCAGGATGACCACGAACCAGGAGATCGCCTACGTCTTCACCCTCAACGGCAGGGAGATCACCGGGAAGATCACCATACGCAACCATGAGGCCATGAGCTTGGACCGGGACGCGCTCGTCAGGAAGATCGTCGAGGACGCAGGCAAGCACATCGCAATTGAGATCCTGCAGCACCTCGACATGCGCGGGATCGGTAGGTAGCCATGGCCAGCAAATACGCGATCATCACCCCCGAGGAACTGAAGGCAGCCGAGACGCAGCTGGGACTAAAACCCGGCGAGATGGCAAAAAGGTTGAAAACACCCAGGCGAACGTATCAAGATTGGATCGCCGGGAAGCGACCGATCAGCGGCGCCTGCGACACGGCCGTCGAACTGCTGCTGCGAGAAGACGCCCGGTTCATGGCGAACATCGGCGGGAAGGACACCAAGGACCAAGTGCGGATCCACGACCTCGCCATGATGGTCAAGCTCCTCTGCCGAGCGCTCCTCAAAGCCGTACCGAACCACCTGCTGCCGCTGAAATACATGGACTACCTGACACGCCATAACCTCTAGGGCTCACCCCTCCGGGAAGGACAAGAGGCATGACAGGCCTGGACCGACGCGGATGGCCGGAGAAGCCCTGGAGCAAGGAAGACTGGATCATTCTGGCCGAGTGCCTTAAGGAAGCAAAGCGCCGGATGGCCGAGCGCAGGACAAACCAACCAGCACAGGAGGAACACTGACATGGAACAAGGAAAATGTGCCCGCTGCGGGACCGAGCGCCCCATGAACGAGTTGAAGGAAGGGACGATCATCTTTCAGAACAGCCGCCCCGAGTACGACCGGAGGAAAGGCAGGATGGTCAACAAGAGGTTCGTCGATCGCAAGACCCAGCTCTTCTGCATCGACAAGCCCTGCCACAGCCACGAGCAGATGGCGCACGAAGGGTAAAGTCACGCCCCAGGTGTAGCGTATATCATCAGAAGGAGGGAGTACCAGGATGGCGACACCGATCGAGACAGCAGCCCTGAGATGGCACCGCGCCCGCAAGGCGCTGCAAAAGGCCAAGGACGACCTCAAGGCGTACCGGGAGAAGCACGGTGGCTGCGAGACAGAGGGAGCAGACAACGGCGACCGCGAGCCGAAGGGCATCTGCTACCAGGACACCCAGCACCAGGACGAGTGGTGTCCGACCTGCCTCGGCAGCGAACCGCTGTTCCAGGCGAAGCGCAAGGCCGGCCAGGAGCAGGGAGCGGCCATGCGGCAGCTCATGCGCCTCTGCGGTCAGGAGACGGTACAGATCGAGATGGAGGAGCAGCATGCCTAGCGGGTTCGGAATAGCAGCAGGCATGGTGGCCGCAGTCCTCATCGCTTGCGCTGCATACGACGCATGGAAGAACCGCAAGAGATACGCCGCCAGGGAGCGGAAGCGGACGGCAGAGGGAGGACTGGACTGACATGACCCCCCAGACCATCATCGAAACGCTGAAGCGCTACCGCTTCGACCTCTCCACCGAGAAAAACGCCCAGCAGGAGGTCGGGCAGGCACTCGACGCCAACGGGATCCGCCACGAGCGCGAGTACCGGCTGGGCAGCGACGAGCGCACGGAGAACATCATCGACTTCTATATCCCCGAGCGTGCCCTGACCAGCGCGACCTCGGGACGCGGCAAAGAAATCGGGATCGGAATAGAGCTCAAGATTGGCGGAGGCCCCATGGAGGTGTACCGACAGCTCCAGCGCTACTGCCGGACCGGCAAACTCTCCGCCATCATCCTGGTCACCAACCATGCAATGGGCCTCCCTCAAGAGATCGAGGGAGTGCCCGCCTTTTATTTATCCCTCGGGAGGGCCTGGATTTGAGGACATACGGCAAACTGACACTGCACGCCGCCGGCAGCTACTGGTACATGCACGACACCGAACCACACGTCAACATCAAGCTCAAGAGCATCTTTACCAAGATCGGCAAGATGGCGGTCTCGCCCTTCGAGTTCGAGAACACCCAGGAGAACAGCGCCGACCTACTCTGGTTCACCCAGCGCTACCCGATGCAGATCACCGCGGAGGACCAGGCAGCCCTGGAAGCCGGCAGCGCCAGATTCTACCAGACGCAGGCCCACATGGAGGCGATCCTCTGCCCTGACTACGTGCCCCCCTCCTACGCCCTCCTCAAGGAAGGCCAGGAGTTGCGGCACTACCAGACCCAGGCAACCGAGGTGCTGCACCACAACGGCGTGCTCCTCTGCGGGGACGAGGTAGGCCTCGGCAAGACATACGTCGGCATCGGCGCCGCATCCCGGCCCGAGCACCTGCCGGTGGCGGTTATCGTTCAGAGCCACCTCCCCCGCCAATGGAAGGAGAAGATCGAAGGATTCTCCCACCTGCGCGTCCACGTCATCACGAAAACCAGAGCCTACCCGCTGCCCGAGGCGGACGTCTACATTTTCCGGTACACCTGCCTCGGCGGATGGATCGACACCTTCCGCACCGGATTCTTCAAGACCGCCATCTTCGACGAGGTCCAGGAACTGCGGACCGGGACCGGGACGGTGAAGGGACAGGGAGCCTCGCACCTCTGCCAGAACGTGAAGTGGTCGCTGGGGCTCACCGCCACGCCCGTCTACAACTACGGCGACGAGATGTGGAACATCATGAACATCCTCAAGCCAGGATGCCTCGGGAGCTGGGACGACTTCTCCAGAGAGTGGGCATCATCTACCGGCGGCCGGAACATGATCATCAAGGATCCGAAGGCCCTGGGGACCTACCTCCGGGAGAAGTACCTGATGCTGCGCCGCACCCGCGCCGACGTAGGCAAGGAACTGGCCCCGGTCAACAAGATCATCGAGACGGTCGGGTACGACGAGGCCACGCTCAAGACAGCCGAGGACCTTGCCAAGCAGCTCGCCGTCAGAGCCTCCACAGGGAGCTTCATGGAGCGCGGGCAGGCAGCCCGAGAGCTGGACATGATGATGCGGAAATGGACCGGCGTCAGCAAGGCGAAGCACGTCGCCGAGTTCGTCAAGATCCTCCTCGACAACGGAGAGCCGGTCGTGCTCGCCGGATGGCACCGCGAGGTATACGAAATCTGGCTGAAGGAGCTGGCCGAGTACAACCCGGTGATGTACACCGGCAGCGAGAGCCCAAAGCAGAAGAACGACGCGATCGAGACATTCGTCAGCGGCAAGAGCAACCTCTTCATCCTCTCCCTCCGCAGCGGCGTAGGCATCGACGGGCTCCAGGCCCGCTGCTCAACGGTCGTATTCGGGGAACTGGACTGGTCGCCGGCCATCCACCACCAGCTCATAGGGCGCCTGGACCGCGAAGGTCAGCTCAACCAGGTGATGGCGATCTTCCTCTGCAGCGACTCCGGCAGCGACCCGCTGCTGATCGACCTGCTCGGCCTCAAGGGATCGCAGGCCCAGGGGATCATTGACCCGCACCTCGGCATCCAGGAGGTCCACAGCGACGAGAGCCGTCTGCAGATGCTCGTCAAGAAGTACCTCCAGGGAAAGAACATCCCGGTCCCCACCATCATGCCACCACCCGCGCCTGCAGCGATGCAAGGCAGCCTATTCGCATCAGCATAAGGAGCACCACAGATGAGCGA
>Ga0265326_10000298_pt1 | contig 21957 bp, 18 predicted proteins | sample 41424metaG_FD_192439 | JGI IMG/M metagenome (GOLD analysis project Ga0265326, IMG submission 192439) | Rhizosphere microbial communities from Carex aquatilis grown in University of Washington, Seatle, WA, United States - 4-14-24 metaG | ecosystem: Host-associated > Plants > Roots > Rhizosphere... | reverse complement strand
TCTATCTTGCTTCGGTGAGACACAAGCCTAGTTCATCATGCTTCTGGAACCGAGCGACTTGCGCGCTGTCTACGGCGACGTGCCGCTGCTAGTACACCAGCCAATGGCAGCAGAGCCAGCCACGGTGAGTCCACACGGACGGGAACCAGACGGCAACCGCAACCTCCTGATTTGTCGGTGGGCGAAGTCCCGCTCGAGCTTACCGTGGTATCGGCCATGGTATTCGCGCTCGTGCCGCTGCCACCCGAACCTTCGGTCGTTGCCGTGCCCGTGGGCTCGGTCGTGCCCGCACCGCCTACGCTCGGTTTGCCGCCGGCGGCAAGCGCGCCGGTGGAACCACCGGCATTTGCATGGCTACCGGTTGCGGCATTGCCGCCGGTGGAGGACGCGCCACCCGTGGATGACCCGCCGCTGATGGGCGCTGTTACCTGACCGGAAGTGGTGTACGCGTTGAGCTCGTAGATCGACCACCAATGTGTTCCTGCATCCGTGGCAACGATTTTGAAGTAGCTGGCGGTCTGGGTTGGCAAGGTAATGGCAAGCTTCGAATCATTAGCCGTGCCCTGGGCGATTGGAGCGCCCCAATTCACGCCGTCGTTAGAAACGAACACCTGATAGCCGCCAATAGAGTCAGTACTGCCGTTAGCATCGAGTATGATTTCCGAGAACATCTGTGGACCGCCCATGTTCACTTCAAACCACTGATTGGCGGCGCGTGCAGTTCCGGTGGTCCAGCGGGTATTCAGCTTGCCATCGATGGCATTGGCGGGCGCGTCCCCTTGATTGGATGCAGTGGCAATCCAGCCCGTACGCACAAGGGCAATCGGCGCATCGGGTGCGATCAGTTGTACCAGTTCGATGCCATTGCCCGTGCCGAGATTGCGCGAGTACTTCTTGTCCACGGGGTTGTTCCAATGCTCATGAACGCCAAGACTCGGTAGCTTGAGGCCGTCGCCGTTGGGTGCGTATATAGTGCCCGAGCCAGGAGCGTTGGCAGTGGCAGCCTCGTGCAGCGTGTTGTCACAACCTACGGGAACACCCCACTCAGCATTGATGAAATATTAGAGCCTTCCACGGGTGTCCATGTGGTGTACGCAGCGGCAACGCTCGCGGGTTGCCCGGCAAGCAGCCACGCAACCCCGAGCAGAACCACTGCATTCATGCAGTCGGGCTTATCTCCCGTGGAACCGGATCACTTGAGAGTCATCGCGTTGTGAGTGTCTTGGCTCCTCACTGGCTAGCTTTGGCTGCTGTCCCCGCACCTGCGCTTTGATTCTTCCCTGCACTCGATGTCGCAGCAGTTGCACTAACGCTTTTTTGGCCGTGCGATGCTTTGGCTAGCCGAATTGCGCGATTCACGGCGTTCTTGTCATTGACATTAACTTTCGCCATCTCGGCTTGGGGAACGCCGGCTGCTCGCATGGCTGAACGCGCACTGCCTGAAATGCTCACTGTGGCCGCAGGCCCGATACCTTGCGAAGACTGGACAGCCGGCGTTGCACCAGCCGTGTTGCCAATACCTACAGACGAGGTCGAGCTAGGTGCCGACGCACCGTTCGTCTTCGAATCGGAGGCATTAGGGACATTGGCTGACAACGTTGAGACATTCATATTGTACCTGCAACTCTTCCTGAGTTTCCCGCGACTCTTCTTGAGCTTCTTACGGGCTTGCTCTGCTTCAGGCTCCTGAACGGCGAGGATGGGAATACTCGGAGAGAGTTTGTCCCCTTTCTCTCCTACGTATCATGTCGGTTGTGATGTCACTGGGGTCCGTGTAAGCGACGTTGAGCAGCGCGGTACGGAAATTTGATCAACCACGTCATAAGCCGACCGCTTCGAACTATTTTGGAGACTTCGCCCAGGAAAGCCGTAGGCCTGGATTGATTCGTCTCAAGGCCATGTGACCTAAACACGCATCGCTAGTCGGACACCAAACGGCAAATCGGTTCAAGAACGGTCTTGGGTCCCGCTCGGATGCACCGTGGTCACCGAACAGTGCTGTCGTTGTTTTGCTGTCCCACTGAATCGCAGTGCGATTCGGTAGTGTAACCCGGCGGACTTCGACAAGCATGGGCCGCATTCGGCGAGCGACGGTTGCGATGGGTTGGCAACCGTGGCCTCTCGAAGGCCCGCGTTGCAAGATTTCCTCGTCGGAGTTGGGGAAAAAATGCGACAATTCATTTGGGCATCGTGTATCCATACGGTGAGATTACGGACTCCACTCATCGGATATTGCACACACGGCCGGTCGTGGCTGGCGCGTCATACCTCAGCTTCAAATAGAGGTGCGAGCATCAGTGTCCTTTTTCTATTGTTGGTCACGGGAGTCAACTCGGGATGCCACGCATCAAAGCCTGGAAATTGTGAACTGGGGTGTACTTTCGGTCGCAATGACCAGTGCATAAGTGGCATGGTGTGTAGTGACGCAAGTCTCTGTGTCGATCCCAACTGGAATGGCTCGTGTGAGACAAGCAGCGTCGGAGGGTCCGGCGGGACTAGCAGACTCAACGGAAACGCAGGGGGCAGTGGAAACGCAGGGGGTAGTGCAGCTAGCGGAGCCGTCTCCGACAACTGCGCGAATGGTGGACAACCAGAGGCCGGCACCGTTACGGAATGTGTCGCGCCGGATTCGGGTGGAAAGCCAGGCACCAGTACAGCAGTGGGAAGTGACGTGCTCGGTCTCGGCGGCGAGACGAGCGCTAGCAGGACTTCTGATGCAAGAAGTTCAGGAGGCTTTGCTGGCGCGAGCACAGTAGGATCTGGAGGCACCGGAATTGGGGCGACGACGGAAACGGCCGTAACGGCTCAAGGTGGGGCGTCGGGAGGAGTGCTCGGTACTATCCAGATTACAGTAACTCCCCCGTCACCGTGGTGTGTTGGCGCTGAGTACAATGCAGTGTTGACAGCCGGTGGCGGGGGACCTGTGTTGACGTGGTCTGCCGTCAGCTTTGCCCCGGGCTTGGTTCTAGGCGCAACTTCGAGTGCGACCAATTCACTTACCGGAACGCCCACCCAAGCTGGAAACTACGAACCATTGTTGAAAGTCACGGACGGAGCTAATCAGGCCGGGAACCTGACACTGCTCGTTAACGATCGCCCCACAATCACCACGCCACCGGTGCTAACGGACGCGTGCCAAGGCAAGGTCTACAGTGTTGACCTAGCGGCAACCGGTGACGACCCGAGCGACCTCGAGTGGTCTGCCACGCTGCCGGGAGATCTGGGCCTCACGTTGACCTCGAATGGCAGACTGAGTGGCGTACCGCTACTGGCAGGCAGCTTTGAATTTAGCATCAGCGTGTACAACAAGGTTACGTTATGCACGTCGAGCCCCCAGCAGTTCGAACTGAATGTCCACGACGGCACTTGAATGAGTGCCCGACAACCGGGAAGCCGTTGCAGCTTAGGCTTCAGGGCCCGAGTCAACCCGAATGGGTCCAGCACGTCTGGTCCGGCAAGCGTATGCACCTCTCTTTTCTTAACTTGGGCGTGGTCATCGCCGGCAGCACCAAACGGTTGGAACGTGTTTGCCCCGAAGAGATTCGAAAAACGAGTTGGTCGGGCTGAACAAACCTTCCAATTTCTGGCGACAACGTATTGTTCGCTATGAACCAGTCGGCGCAGCCTGCTAGTTGGCCAGGCTACCGCGTGGGGTCTTGGAATCGAAGCCCAAAGACTACAATCAAATTGTCGCCGCGATCGTCCTGCAGACGCGGTACACTCTACCTTGACATTGGCCTCGGGGTCTGAGGTCTAGCAACGAACTGTTCACCACGCGCGCCATGGCCGGACAACCGAATCTGCTGGAGTCGAAAGCAGGGAACAACCAGGTCGGCTCCTGTTTGAGTGATGACGATATCTTAGCATTCGCTCAGGGTGAATTATCCGCTCACGAACGCGATAGCTTTCATACCCACATGGACCAATGCCGTGACTGCCAACGCTTGTTGGCTGAAACAACACGCGCTTTGGACATGGACCCTATCGCGGACTCGGGACGAATCAGTTGGAACACCGTGTTTCAACCGAACTCGTTCATTGGGGAGCGGTATCGCATAGTACGTCTGGTTGCCCGCGGCGGAATGGGGGAGGTCTACGAAGCATTCGACGGAATGTTGCACGAACGGGTCGCGTTAAAGACAGTTACTTCCACTGCTTGTGACAGCGTTCGAGCAGTCCGTCACTTGAAAGCCGAGGTGCAGCTAGCGCGACGCATTACCCACGCAAACGTTTGTCGAATTTTTGACTTTGGCGCACACCGTATCAAACCCTCCGGCGACGAGATTAACTTTCTGGTCATGGAGTTCGTTGATGGGGAATGTCTGGGCAAGAAGTTGAGAGCTAGCGGCGCTCTACCCTTGGCTTTGGCTCAATCCATTGCGCGACAGCTGCTGCTTGGCCTGGGGGCGGCCCATCGCGCAGGGATTCTGCACCGTGATTTCAAGAGCGAAAACGTAATGATACGCACGGATGACGCGGGGCATGTCAATGCGGTGATTCTCGACTTCGGTTTGGCCAAAGCGCTGAACGAGAGCGGAAGCGCGACGACAACACAGGGTCAGGGTAACGCGATTATCGGAACCGTCGGTTATATATCACCTGAACAGCTGGAGGGAGAACCGCTGTCGCGGGCCAGTGACATCTATGCCTTTGGTGTTGTTTTTTACGAGATGCTCACGGGTCGATTGCCATTCGAAGCGGGTTCGGCTGCTGCCTCAGCCATAGCCAGATTGCACATAGACGCAGAGCCTCCAAGTAACATCAACCCCTCCGTCCCTAGGTGGCTGGACCAGATTGTCTTGCGTTGTCTAAGCCGTCAGCGCATCTCGCGCTATGCAGACGCACAACAGGTGCTTGATGCGCTCGCAACCGCTGCGGCTCGGCATCACAGCGAGCCGCTTCCGGTGCTAACCATGCGTCGTCGCTATTGGATAGCGTGCGCACTCGCGCTATCGTCGCTGTTGGCACTTACGCTCATTGCGCTGTGGGGCATTCTACACCACGAATTGCGGCCAACCGTAGCGGTAGCCTCCCCACAAGTCACGACTCTCTTGGCCTGGCAGCACCATCCGGCAACCGCCGCAGCTCAGAACGATGCGATAGCCGTCAGTTCTGTCATTGAAGCCCAATCCAAGAGTAGTTTGAAGAGAGCGACAACCAGTCACCCGGGCACGGGGATAGTCAACCCAACGAAGACAATCTCACTTGCGCCGGCAAGAAAACAACCGCGACCTTTGCCGCAACCTGCACCTCGCGCGCCCGAGAAGTCAGGCGCACTTACGACCCGCGCCGCATTCGTCGACAAGAATGACTCATCGAAGCCCCGCAAAACTGTTGATTGGCTGCCACTCTGGGAAAAGAGCTCGAAGTCAGAATCGCAGCCGATAGCCAATTAGCGCTGCGCTGGGCGATAAGGTCGCTGCAAGCTCCGAGCTAGTGTGCTGTTGTTTGGGTGCGGCCAACACAAGCGCGTAGACCCCTGCCCCAATAGCCAAAACGCTCGTTGCCCCCAAGACCCACGCATAGGTACTGTAACGCGTTAGGTCCGAGCTGCGCTCTCTATAGTAGTCGGCTGAGATGGGTCTCTGCTCTGTATCGTGATTTGCCTGTACGGCCCGCACAGCAAAATAGGCCGCCGTCATGCCAGACACGGCCCCTGCGCCCAATGCGACCCAACCAACGCTCAACCACTGTTGCTGCCTTGTGGTTGCGGTTTCGTTGCTGGATGGAACAGAATGAGGAGCGGGCGCCGCGTAGGGCGGCCCATGCGTGGAAACGGAATTCGGTGAGGCGAGCGCGGAGCTTGCAGGGGGGCACTTCACGCTCAGCTCAGCAATCTGCCGATTGACTTCGTCGCGGCGTTCACTGTCCGCTGCCGCCTGGATGTAGCGCTGGAAGTGGTCGAGGGCCTTGGGACAGTCTCCCAGCTCATTGTGGATCAAAGCCAAATTGTACAGCAGATTTACAGAATGGCTCAGCACGTAGCACTGTTCCAGGTCGCTCAGTGCACCCTGCGCGTCACCCGTCTCGTACTTCTCGCGAGCCTGCGCGAACAGCTCCTCAGCTTTCGCGGCCGGGTCGTTCTTCTCGGCATCGGATTCGCCCGACCCCTTCTGCTGCGCCTCAACGACAACGCCGGACGACACCGTAGTAGCGAACGCGGGTTGGCAGAAAAACACAAACCAGCAAGCAATCGACGTGACTTTGCTGTATCGCATGGCTCTTCGGGGACCGGAAACGCTAGGGGCCTTTGATGCTATCCGTTGGGCCTAACCTGAGTATTTGGCATGTGACTTCTTTATGGTCGGAAACCGCGCCGCGGATTGCAACAAGACTCACGCTGGCAATATTAGCAATTGCCGATACTTAGGGCTCACCGACTGAACAAGAGGCAATGCCTACTGAACCCCGAGTGAACAGGGAAACATCGAACGCTAGATCACCGCCTACCAGCCGTGCCACGCTCCGAAACTCACTTTCTGTTAGGTGCGGGACCTGTACCCCTACCTCATTGCGAACTCTCTGGAGCAGGTCGGCCAGAATTCGTTGGAGCCAGCGCGCAGCAGTCGCCCTGTGAACGTTGTAGGCCCGACCGATCTGATCGATGCTGCACCGCTCCACAACGTGCAGACGCAGCAAAGCACGATCCTTGTGAGTCATGCCAGCAATCGCGTTTCGCAAAGCACAGCGGAATGGCAGATAGAACTGGGCGCGGGTCAGCGTAGATTCCGCGTCGAACACTTGCTCGACGAGTTCTTCCCCTAGATCCGTTTCTCGTTCTAACTCTGCGCGCCGTGCCCGTTGTCGGTCAATCGCAAGGCGAGTCGCGCACAGATGCAACCAAGCTTGCAGTGGCGCCCTCCCCCAATAGTCATGAACCCTTGCACCAGGACCTACGAGAAACTTTTTCCAGAACTCCTGCAGAGTATCCGCGATGAACTCCGGCTCTCGGTTCACGCGTGCGATTGCGCCCCGCACTATTCGCTCACTTTCGCTCTTGAACATGGCTTGAGCCACAGGGTCGCCGTTGGCGCAGGCGCAACACAGGTAAACGTCCGCCGCACAAGTGCGCGCCTTAGCCAATCGGCTACTGTCGTCATGAATTCGTTGGCAATAGCGCCAAAGGGCTTCCAGCGTCACCGCAATCGAGGGCCATCTCAGTCGCCCCTCCGCTTGCATCTGCCTCACGATGTCCAGAGCAGTCATCGGATTGCTAGAGTATCCGATCCGACGCCACATTGGAACGTGAGTTCGGAGCCCCGCAGAGGCTCGCGCAAATCTTGAGCTTAACCGGCGTTTTCTGATCGGGTGAATCCGTGGCACGTGGCGCGGCTAACGTACGTCGGGCCGGACACCAACCGGCGCTCACGGTGAGCGCCAACGGCCGTGCCTCCGAAGTAGTTTAGAATTTGTCGAAAGTCGCTGCCACAACCAAAAGAGTTTGCAATTCCTTGTATCTCAACACTCACGACTTTGGCGTGCATGACGCGTTGCCGTCTTCCGTGGCTCTTTACAGAGTTAAAGAAGATAGCAAACGCCAAGCACGCCAGTCTTGACTTGGACGCGTGCGGATAAAGCTCAGCCTACGTACACAATAGTCGCAATGAACCACTAGTAAATATACTGGCAAATTGACATTCTATAGACAAGCGCCCTCGCCTTTGTCGCACGGAAAAATGATATTGAGAGTAATTCAATGGATTCGCCCCTAAGATTCAACCGCTCAGACAGATTCGATCCAATGCAAGACTGTCTAGGCGGGCAGCATCCCTTTGGCGCACTGCGCGCTATTGCCTCGAGTGTTGAACGTTGTGGGTCATGGAACACCATGGAGCTCCCTGGAAAACCCCACGGGACCCCGAAGGACCGGCAGAAATGAGAGTCAGTCCGTGCAAATGGCCGCTGCTAGCATGCTGTTTCGGCATGTTGGGTGCGGCGCTCCTTTTGAGCATCGGGTGTGGCACGATCGAGGGACCCCTTGTCGTGCGCAATCACGCGGGCCGCGCGCCTGTGACAGACGCGGGCAGTATGGATGCTGGCCAGGCGCGAGAGCGACCAGCAATCGACATTAGCTGGCAGGTGCAGCTCTCGGGCAGCTTCGATGCCTCGATCGATGTCGCTCTCTACTACATCGATCTCGACAATCTCCCTAGTACCGAACGCACGGCTCTGTCCAACAGCGGACGCCAATTGGCGTGCTATCTCAGTGCGGGCAGCTATGAACCTTGGCGTCCCGATGCAGCGTTGTTCCCAGCCACGGTGATCGGCAATGCTTTGGCAGACTATCCTGACGAACATTGGCTCGATATCCGCAGCACGGCCGTCACTTCGCTGATGAGCGCTCGGCTGGACCAGTTCGAGTCAAGCGGCTGCAATAGCGTCGCGATCGCTAACGTAACGACTTCCGGAGAGAACACGGGGTTTGACGTCACGGCCACGGATCAGACCAACTATCTCACCTGGCTGAGCAATGAAATTCATCGGCGCGGGCTCATGGCAGGGTTAGCTACTGCCGAAGATCGACTGGGTGCGATGGAACCCCTCTTCGACTGGGCCTATGCCCAAGGCTGTTGGCTCGACAACCACTGCAGCGACTATGCGCCCTTCGTTGCTGCAGCCAAAGCCGTGTTAGCGGTTGAGTTTGGCGACGCCACCACGGCTCCAACAATGTGCTCCGGCGTTGCAGGCACTGGCATCGACCTGCTCATCAAGCCCCAGGACCTGGGTGCGAACCGCTTTGCGTGCACGACGTAAGTAACCAGACCCTGCGCACCGCGATTTGCTGCGTCATTCCCGGGCCTTCGGTAATTTTTGCCAAAGACCAACTATTTTGACCCGACTTTGCGCCTTCCAAGCCACCAAAGGATCGAGCAATGGTGAATGTCGCTGGCCATGACTGAACCTACCCGCGCCACTTCGGCGGGCCGCCCGCATCTGCACCTGGTCGGTCACCGCGTGCAAGCCGAGTCCGCGGCAGGGCTCGACTTCACAACGGTGTATCGGCTGCACTCCGCTTATGTAGCAACGGTTGGGTTGCGACTCTTGGGCAATAATGCCGAAGTCGACGACCTGGTGCAGGAGGTTTTCATCGAGGCCCATCATGGTCTGGCGCAGTTGCGGGACCCAAGTGCCGTCCGCGGTTGGCTGGCGCGAATCTGCGTGAGGAAATCCGTGCGTCGATTGCGGCGTCGCCGTCTGCGCCAAATGCTGCTCTTGGATGACGTGCCCGAGTTGCAAAGCAGCGACACCTCACTGACTCCAGAGCAGATGTCCGAGGTAAAACGCGCTTACCGAGCGCTGGCGCGCTTTCCCGCTGCAGAGCGCGTCATCTGGATTCTACGTCATGTCGAGGGTGAATCGCTGGACGAGATTGGGCAGCTTTGTGAGTGTTCCAAATCCACCGTGCAGCGCCGAATCCGTTCGGCAGAGGCGCGTTTCGATCGAGAGGTGTGCCGATGATCGACTTCGATCCTGAAGTCACTTCTCGGCTGGTGCCGCGTTGGGATGCCGAGCGCATGGGGCGCAATCTCGAACAAATCGAGCACCAGCTCGGGAGCAGGCGGGCCTCGCGCCCGTGGGCGATTGCGCTAGCCGCGCTAACGACGTCAGTGGCACTGATTGGCCTTGTTTTTGTTTTTTGGCCCACTCATCCGGCGGGTTCAGTCCGTTCAGCGCACACGCCGCCGGTGCCCGTTGTAACTGCGCAGACGCCAGCCACGGAAACGCGCTTTGGCGACGGTTCAACGGCCACCGCATTGACGCAGGGAGCCGTCCTCGAATTGCGGACCACATCCGAAACCGAGCTGGTCGTGGTGGCAAAGTCTGGCAGCTTCCGATTCGACGTGGTGCCGAATCCTGCACGTCAGTTCGTTGTTGATGCTGGAGATGTGACAGTGCGCGTGCTCGGGACGAGGTTCGTCGTGACACGGCAAGACGAACGCGCCGAAGTTCGGGTGGAACGCGGTCGTGTCGAGGTGACTTGGCCCAATGGGCGCACTGAGCTCGACGTGGATGGGTCCGGGTGGTTTCCGCCATTGCCCGCGCCAACCCCAGCTTCGCCTACGGCCGCAGCCGAGGCGGTTTCGACGGCGGCTAGAGCATCTGTCTCGGCAAACGAGCGCACGCAATGCATCGAGCTAACCCGAAAAGGCGATTACCGCGCCGCCTATGCCATTATCGATCGAGCGCCCCAGCTATTCGTGGGTTCTGCCGAGGATCTGATGATGGCCGCTGACGCCGCAAGGTTGTCCAATCACCCGCAGCAGGCCGTGGGCTACTTGCAGCGCATCACCAGGGAACATCCAAGCGATTCACGGGCACCGCTAGCCGCATTCACGCTCGGTCGCATCTACATGAGTCAACTGCGGCAACCTGCTGCTGCGGCACGAGCCTTTGCTCAAGTGCGTCAACTGGCCCCGACTGGGGCTCTGGTTGAAGACGCGCTGGCCCGTGAAGCCGAAGCTCTGGAGCAAGCCGGCCAGCACCAAGCCGCGCAAAAACTGGTACAAGCATATCTAAAGCAATATCCTACGGGTCGCCGCAGCGAGAGGCTGCGTCAGCTAGTGAATTACTAGTCAACGCGAACAAGAACGAATAAGCTCGCGCGCATCTGCCAGATACCCGGAAACCCGACAGCCGCGAAGATGCGATTGGCCAAACTGACTGTCATGGTGATGCTTGGGTTGCTGTGTCAGCCAGCCCTGGCGCGAGAAGCAGAGCCGCGGGTCGACTTCATTGGTTGCTCGTCGATTAGCCCAGGAACTACCACTGAACTCTTGGCGATCGAGCTCAAGACGCTTGGGATCACCGCTGGCCCTGCAGTGCACTGGACTGTGCTTTGCCATGAGCAGCAGGCAACCGTGCAATTGCACGGCGCGCCGGCTTTGCCGCAAGCGGCGACTGGAGAAACGGCGAGTGGGCTACCCATTGAGGCAGACATCTCCGCCAGCGCCGATGTGGATCTTTCTTCCACGGACCAAGCGGCTTGGCCCCGATTGATCGCGATTTCGGCGAGTGAACTGGTCGAACAGGTGAAGCGTGGCACGTCGATGAGCGCGCTCTTGGTTCCGAACCAAACGCGCGATTCGTTGGTGCGGGTGCAGCTGGTGGCTTTGGCCGTTAAAACAAAGATAAATGCGCAATACATGCCCTGGTTGGGTTTGAACTGGGGTCATTTAGGCGATCCGGGCACGAATCTTTTCGGCGCTGGCCTTGGCGTTGCTCGACGCTTTGGCAGAGTGGGATTGCTTGGGCTGGACTTGCGCAGTCAATGGGGCAAAACGAAACTGCCCGAGGTTAACGTCGCTTGGCAACTCACGAGCCTTGCCTTGGCGGGCGGGGCAGCTCTGGATCTGGGCGCCATTAGCGTCGATGTGCTGGCGGGCCTACGCATGGGGCGCATAGCGTTGAGTGGCGAGGCAACCACTGGTGACTTGAGCGGACGTCGGCTGGTCGGAGCCACGGCAGGACCCATGCTTACGCTCCGCTTGCGCCGATCTCTGGGCAGGAGACTGTTTTTGGGGCTGGCGTTGGAGCAAGGCTATTGCCTGTTGCCAGTGCGGGGCAACTACGACGGCGTAGCGCCACTGCTAACCGTTGAAGGCTTTTGGACCAACGCGACTCTTAACGTTGGTTTGGATCTTTGAGTCTCGGCCCGGAATAATTCTTTCCCCGGGATGACCAGCTTTGAGCAGGTTGCCGCCACTCATCCACCGAAGTGTTGCGCCGTAGACAATCGCAGATCCATCAAAACCGGAGTTCTCGAATGACCACAGGAAATCTCGCGGCCCATGTTCGATTCGGCACCCTCGCGTTCATCGTATCGGCATGCGCCGGCTCTGCTGATGGCCACGGGGACAACTCATCGGGTGGTGCGGCCATTGGCGGCAATTCGAGCAACACCAATGGCGGCCAATCAATTGGCCCTAGCTTGGGGGGCGACTCGACCATAGGCAAAGCAACCGGCGGCATTGCTTCGGTCGGCGGCACGTCAACCGTTGGAACAGCCAACGGCGGCGCGGGCGCGAACGGCGGCAACAAAGCAACCGGCGGCAGCACAACGGGCGCTGTGTCAACGGGTGGCATTGCTTCTGTTGGCGGCACGTCCGCCCGTGGAACAGCTACCGGAGGAACTATCGCAACCGGCGGCAGCAAGGCTACAGGTGGCAGCACCACGGGCGGTCAAGCAACCGGCGGGGCAGCAACCGGTGGAGTTGCTTCAGCAGGCGGTGGTACCACGGGCGGTAAAGCAACTGGGGGCAGCGCAACGGGCGGCAAAGCAACCGGCGGGGCGGCAACCGGTGGTAACGCGAATGGCGGGACTGCAACCGGTGGAACCTCAGGCGGCGCAATGACGATCGTGTTGCCAACGGCCAATGCATCCTTCGATTATCAAATTGGCGGAGCCTATACGCCTCCGAGCGGTGTCCAAGTCGTGAGCCGTGATCGCAATAGCGCTCCGGCTGCAGGCCTCTACAACATTTGCTACATTAATGGTTATCAGGCCCAACCCGACGAGGATTCTTTCTGGACATCACAACACCCAACGTTGGTCCTGCGGGATTCGTCGGGCAATCCCGTTATTGACGCTGACTGGGGCGAGATGCTCCTTGACACGAGCACGGACGCCAATCGCACGCAGCTTGCAGCAATCGTCGGCGCTTGGATTGTCCAATGCAAGACCGACGGCTTCAACGCCGTCGAGATTGACAATCTGGATAGTTACAGTCGCTCCAATGGCCTCTTGACCCAAGCCAACAACATCGCGTTCATGGCATTGCTCTCTGCCATTGCACATCAAAATGGCCTCGCCATCGCCCAGAAGAACTCAAGTGAGCTCCTTGGCTCGGTGGCAGCCATGGGTACTGATTTCGCCATTGTTGAAGAGTGCAACAGGTACAGCGAATGTGACACGTACACGGCTGTTTATGGCAACCTGATCTTCATCATCGAGTACCGCCTGCAAGATTTCCAAGTCGGCTGCAGTACGTACCCAGAGCTCAGCATCGTGCTGCGCGATCTGGATGTCTCGCCCCCGAGTAGTTCGTCTTATGTTTATCAGGGGTGCTAGGCATCACCCTTGAGGCGTGGGATTTTCGCCTTCGAGCTCGAGGATTCGCGCTTCGGCGGCTCGGCACGCCCCGGCGCGGGTTGCAACCAACTCTTCTTGCCCGTCAGCGACGCGCAGCGCGATGGGTGCTTCATCGACCACGGTTAGCACGCAATGAATTAGCAGCGCCGACGATGGAGCCGATTGCGGCCGAAGCATAGGCGAATTTTCGTGCGAACGAGACCGAGCCGGACCCCAAAGCTCGCAAGTCTATTACGGTGGGCGAACTTACCCACCGCTCGGTGCGGAATAGTACTCTTGGAGCGTTAGTCAACTGCATTCCGGCGCCGCGGATCGTCGTCGATTCACACAGTGTCAGGACCCGACCCGATAGCGCGGACCAATGTGGGATCACGCTTTGCCAGAATAGGCTGCGAGAGCTCACAGCAGGCGCGGCTACCGAACGGACCGGGGTATCCTTTTCGTGCAGCTGGTTGACGCCCGGAACGATGCTGGAAACGCTTTGCGGGCACTTCTGCGCACCAAAGTTTCCTTCTGTCAATTGTGTGCGCCATTCTTTCAATTAGTCACTACCGTAAGTCTGACCCGCCATAGGGATGGCAAATATTACAACGTCAACGGTGAGCTCACCGATGCTCTTATGCCGGTGACAAGAGTCAAGAATTCATTCAGAATGGCAACGGGGATTGCCAATAATCATGTCACAGAACTGGCTCCAAATTGAGAAAGTCGCGGGCGGGGCATTAAGCCTGGCACTCGTGGGATGTGGCGTTCCTGATTACAATCTGTGGCCAGGCGGAGATTTGGGGGGTACTGCCGCAGCGGGCGGACGCCCTGCATCAACCGATGGGGGTGCTAGCAATTCCGGCTCACAAACGTCAGTTAGTTCATCACAAGCGGCCACTAACAGTACCATTGCCGTTGGTGGCAGCACATCCTCGGGTGGTTCATCACAAGCGGCCACTAGCGGTACCATTGGCGTGGGCGGCAGCGCATCGTCGGGCGGAGGTCCGTTGACAGGTGGTTTCGCAAGCATAGGTGGTGCGGCTCCGGACGGCGGGAAGCAGTCTTCTGGTGGTGTGAACGTCGGCGGAGCGATCACTGCCAGCACAGTCTGTGCGGGCGGTACGGCAGCGGTCGGAACGGCAACGAGTGAAGTGGAAATAGGTGGGGCCGCCGCAACGGATGCATCAGCCGGTGGCGCGGCAACCATCGGTGGAGCGGATGCGGGAGAAGATGTAACAACCGGTGGCGCGACAAGCGCTGGGGACACGGCAACGGGTGGTACCACGACAAGCGGAACAGCAGCGGGCGGCGCTGCAGCGGGCGGCAAAGTAGCAACTGGCGGTACAGATAGTACGGGCGGCGCTACGAATGGCTATTGCGCATCGTACACGGACCTTGGCTCATTTCCGGGCCAGAGCAACACCACCCAGTACGTGCCAATTGCCGCTACCTGCTACAGATTCACCATCTCTGACCTCATGAATCAGTTGCAGGGTTTTGGAATGTACAGTTGCGATACCCGGAAGGGCTCGATAAACGGCATCGATTGCACGGCGGGCTGCAGCTCAAGCTTACCTATGGAGCGCGCCGCGGATGGATATTGGTACGTCGAGTTCACCGCTGGTAAATCGTCGAGCTGCAAGGCGCAGTGGTGGTGGTTCTAGCAAGCGCCGCCGCGCCCGACCTCTGTTTCGCTGTTTTCGTACTCTTGCTGTGCAACGTGGCCAAGAGCAGCTCCCTTCCTGGGTGAGTGCCGCGCAGACATACAGCAAAGTCGTGATGTTGCGCCTGCGGCCGACTGGGCTCGAAGCGATTTCTGAACCGCCCCAGGTATCAACGGGCGTCAATACCTCCGAGCATCGCAAAACAGCATGAATCATTCGCTAAAGCGCATTTCGAACTCGAGGCTGCTGACTTTGGCCTATTGGGTGCCGCTGACCCTACTGTTTGCATGCGGCGGGACCAATAGTTCCGAATCATCGGCGCTCGGAGGTTCCATGGGTGTCGGAGGAGCCAATGAGACTGGTGGCAATGAGTCAGTTGCCGGCCATGGCGCAACGGGCGGCACGCGTACGGGTGGCTCATCAGGTGCCGCCGCAACGGCTTCGGGTGGTACCGCTGTCTCGGTAAGCAGCACGATTGCCGCAGGTGGTTCGCAGCCAACTGGAGGCAACGCGGCAACGGGCGGTTCAATGGCGATCGGCGGCAACACTGCAACCGGTGGAACAACGACGGCGATCAGCGGCAACACTGCAACCGGTGGAGCATCATCGACCGGTGGCAATGCCGCAACCGGAAGTTCCAAGACAACAGGCGGCGCAAGCACAACCGGGGGCTCAGAAGCAACCAGCGGCAATTCTGGAACCGGTGGCACCCTTGCGGCAGGTGGCAAGTCATCTACCGGCGGAGGCAAAGCAACGGGCGGGGCAACAACAACCGGCGGAACAAAGGCAACTGGCGGAGCAACCGCAACCGGCGGCGCTTCAAGTGGCAATTGCAGCACGCCTCCCGCTCCAAGCTCCCTGGTGGGATGGGCTTCAGTTTCCGGCGGCACGACGGGCGGTGGCGATGCCGCACCGGTTACCGTGACCACACTCGCGGAACTTCAGAGTGCGGTCAAAGGCACTACGGCGGCAGTCATCTATGTCAAAGGCGTGCTGTCACCGGGGGTAGTCACGATTGGTTCGAACAAGACCATCGTTGGGCTTTGTGGAGCTGAAATTCACGGACACGTCGGCCTCAACAAGTCGTCCAATATAATCATTCGTAACATCAAAATCGTGGGCTATGCCGTGGGCGACTGCTCGCTTGACCCAAGTTACAGCTCCGCTACGGGCTGTTCATCGGGCGACGACGCCATCACGGTGCAGGGTCAATCGACTCACTTGTGGTTCGACCATGACGACATCTCGGATGGCACGGACGGCAATCTCGACATCACGCATGCGTCGGACTACATAACGGTTTCTTGGACGAAGTTCCACTACACGCCGCGCAAAGACCCCGTGGGTTCTGATTCAACCGGAGATTTGGGGCACCGCTACAGTAACTTAGTCGGGCATAATGACGACAATGCCACGGAAGACACAGGGCACCTGCGCATTACTTGGCACCACAATTGGTGGGCCGATAACGTGGTCGAGCGCCAACCCCGCGTGCGTTTTGGTCAAGTGCATTTGTTCAACAATCTCTACACGTCAACGGCCTCCGATTATTGCATTGGCGTCGGGGTAGGCGCCAACATTCGCGACGAAAGCAACGTGTTCATCGGCGTCAAGACGCCCGTAAACACGACGAGTTACTCCGATTCCGCCAGTGCCGTTCGTTCGACGAACAATGTTTACACGAACACAACGGGTGCCGTTTCCGACTTGAACGCAGGTAGCGTGTTTGACCCGGCGTCGGATTATTCCTACACGGCGGATGCAGCAAGCAGCGTGCAGGCCGCAGTGCAGAGTGGGGCCGGACCCATGTAGAGCTAGGCTAGCCTCGCGCTGCGCGACTCAACAATCAATTGCCCGATCGGGCAGACTTGCTCTTTGCGCAAGCAGGCCCGAGCCGAAAACCGTCTGGGGGGGCCTTCTTCAGACGCTGCTCAGTAGTGGGGCTATAGTGACCGTCGTTAGCAATAGAATCGTCCGGGTGATTGCGGTTCCAAAGCCGCTGAAAAGCCCGCACGTCCTCGCTGCGGTGGGCAGCAGCGCTCGCGCCCTTGTAATCGAAATGCACCCTGTCACTAGCTCCGAGCCAATGAAACCCTTGGGCTTCGAGGGCGGGACGCCACCTCGCCTGCTCGGCTATGTCGAGGGCCAGGCCGTTTTCGTGGTTGCTATCACCCGGGGGGGTTGCGAGCGGGACGCCACATCGCTTGTTCGCGGACCAACGCCAAACCAGGTACTGCTGCGCGACAGTTCTGAGCGCGCTATGAACGGTCATTGTCCCGTCCCGGTGCGCATCCAAGACTTTGACCAGATGGTCTCGCGCCTGAATTTCGAGATAAGGGAACACGTGTGAGTCCAGCACCAAGTTCGGACGCGCCGGCAAAGGAACGAGAGCCTTCGGGTTGATGCAGCGAGCTTCGCTGATGATCTGGCGGCTCAATCCTTCGACGCTCGCGGTCGAGCAGCTACGCGACGCAGCTTCCTGCACTGTTGCATAATGTCTCGGCACTTCCGGCCGCTTGGAGCTAGGTTCACCCTCGACACTCTCGTCATCGAAAACGGGAGCCGAAGCGTCGGCTTCGTCTGTCACGACAGTGACGCTCGTCGGCGCAAGAGCGACCGATTGTGCAGGCGCCGCAACACTCGATGGTTGAACGCTAGCTTGCGGAGCTGCGTCGCGTTGTGATGTGGAACGCGCCATGAAGACCACTTCAACTGTAAGCAGCGCGCACATGCCAAAGAGTGCCAAGCTGAGGCCAATGGTCCGCCGGGATGGCTTCCAGCGAACCCGAGCAACACGCTTCGCGGTCGGCACGTTGACCTCGCCCGGGGTAGATTCGCTGCGAGAAGCGTCAACGTCACGAGGCTCGTCGCTCTTCTCTGCGATTGGCTGCTCCCCGCCCGGGGTACACTCGCTGCGAGAAGCGTCAACGTCACGAGGCTCGTCGCTCTTCTCTGCGATTGGCTGCCCTTGGACTAAGGGACGTTCGCCGGGTGCGACATCAACGTCCCGAGACGCGTGAACCTTGTCTTCGGTTTGGGTGGAGGCCGGAGCCGCGCTCGGTGGGTCAGCGTCGTCCGCCATTCAGCCCGGAGCTACCGCGGTCGCCGGCCGATGGCAAGAACGACCTTGCCAGACAACCTCTTGCTTTTCGCGCCGCTGTGTCGCTCAATGCGCCAGAACTCCGACGATACAGCGGTAGACGGGCCCATCGGAGTCCCGCGTGGTTCTTTTTTTGTTTGTGCATTCACTGGACCTTGAGTCGCGTCACCAGGCGCGCTCGCGAAGTGACGGGCCTGTGGATTCAGGGACGTTGGACGAACCTCGTAGCTTGAGTCCAGTGAGCACGGCGCGGCGCGGCGCCCGAAATCGGTCAAGTAGTACTTGTATCGGTGACCGATTCGCTTGATGACGCCGAGCACGCGCAAGCGTTTGCGTTGGCGCGAAATCTGGCTGCAAGATGCACGGGGAATCTGAAGCCCGGGAACTCCGTCGAGCCATGCAGTAACGAGTGTCCTCATCCGTGCTTTCGCAATCGCTCCGATGCCAACGCGTTCAGATTCGTCACCTGCTGCGCAGAGTACATGTTCAAGGCGCTGGATCGCCTGCAGGTCCGCAAAAGCGAGATTACGGCCTCCGTCATTGGCGGAGCCAGTCTCTTAGGCATCGATCTCGAACGTTCGGTCGGAAACCAGAACGTGGAGATCGCGCGGCAGATATTGGAGCGCCATGGAATTTCGGTCGCCTACGATAACACTGACGGAACTCACGGGCGCACGGTCACCTACGCCACCGATACCGGGCAAATTGAAGTGCGCATTGTTCGGCCGACTAAATAGCAAATGAGAACTAACCGCGTCTAGCGCGTGAGCCAACGACCGTAGAGACGACGAAAATGGCGCTCCGGTGCTGCGTAGTACTCGTCCACTGTAACGTCGAGCAGCCTCGGGGCGGAGCCAAACGGCACCTCGTTGCGCGTGAGGCGGGCAGCAAATGCCCGGATAACTTCGGCTGCGGGTTTCTCGCTTCCGTCCGCGCGCACGAGGCCAAACGAGCGCTCGCGAACGGCAGTATCGAAGGGTGAGCGACCAAAGAGCTTTGGATCGTAGTCGCCGTAACACCAAGCGTAAGCGCCGGCCGCGCCGGTCGCCGCCAAACGATCGAGCACCGCTTGGTAATATCGAGCGCCCTCTTCCTCGGACGCCAGGTATTGCGGCAGCGGGCGGCCCAAGAAGTCGTCGGTAATGGTGGTCCCGGGACTACCCTTGGGAGCCGTACAAATCCCGAATTCATGCATCAGCGGCGAGCGCCCCGTGGCGGCAAGAGCTGCGGTCAGCGCACAAGCAAAGGGGACGAGCTCTGGATCGAGGAAGTCTCGAGCCACATCGCAGTAGAGTGGGTAAGCGTGCATGCAGTCTTCATCGACTACACTTGCCAGGTCGTCGATGCGCATGTGTGTATTGGCCGTGAGTGACGGCAAGTGTGCCCCGAACTGCAGTGGTACCCCGGGCGCTGCGCGTCGAATCGACGCAGCGAGCAACGCCGCCCACAGCCAACCGGCATCACGGCTCGGCAGTCGCAACGCGTCGTCGATTTCGTTGGTGAGGTCGAACGCGCGAATCGATGAATCGCCAGCCAGGGCTCCGGCGCACGTCTCGACGAGCAGTGACTGCGAACGGAGCAGCGTCGGATCGGTATAGATACCTCTTGGCATTCCCTGCGTATCCCGCATCCACGCTGGCCACCAGAGCTTGCCGCTCATGTTGATTGTAATGAGCGTCGGAACACTGATGAGCCCTTCCTCCCGGGCAATGCGGGCGACTGCCACAAGCTCGGCAACCTTTGCCGTAGCCACGGTCATTGGCGCGAGTAGAAAGTCTTCGGTGAGCACGAAGAAACGCACGACGCGAACGCCCAGGTCACGCAGATGGGCGAAATCGGCACGCAGCTCGCCGAGGTCGAGCTCGCGCCACATGTACATAGCGCTGCGCCGGGGCCAGTAATTGCAGCCAAGCTCGAAGTGTGACGCGGGGCCCGGGGTCACTCGAGCCCCGCGAGAATGTGTGCAAGGGAAAGATCGGCCACGCAAGTCACACCGTCTGCAGCCCCATAGTAGACACGAACCAAGTCGTCTTGGACGTACAGGCCACAAGTGAAGACGACGTTGCCAAAGAAGCCTTGGCGCTCGTAGACGGCCTCTGGCGCAAGGATGGGTTCGCGGGAACGCCCAATGACACGGCTCGGCTCGCGGGCGTCGAGCAACAGCGCCCCGAGCGAATAGGTAAGCGGCGACGCCGTAACACCATGGTAAACGCAGAGCCACGCGTCACGGCCGAAGGCCGCTACGCGAACTGGAACCGCGCCCCCTCCAATTTTGAGATTGTCCCACTTACCAGGGCGGGCTGATGCAATGAGTCGATGGTCCCCCCACGACAGCAGATCGGGGGACGCCGCCAACCAAATGCTAGGTCGACCGATGCCCTCAGGCATGGGGCGGTGCAGGGCAAGGTAGCGGCCGCCAACCCTTTCCGGAAAGATGGCCACGTCACGATTCGGTGGCGGAAAAACAATACCCAGACGCTCAAAATCAACGAGATTGGGGCTCTTTGCCAGAGCCGTCGCAATCCCTGCAGACGAAACCGCTGTGTAGTTTATCCAATAGCTGCCGTCGATGCCTGTGATCCTTGCGTCTTCCAGACCAAAGGCTTCGAGCGGGTGGGCGGCTTCGAGAGCCGGCGTCTTGTCCACTCGAAACGCAACACCGTCTTTGGATCGTGCGCGACGCAGATGGGAGAGCGATGTGAGGAACGTGTCGCCATCCACGACGATAACGCGACGATCGCTCACGTCGATGCCAGGCGTGTTCTTCTTCCAAGTGCGGATGACTACACTACGCGAGGGGTGGTCGTAAATTGGTGCGGCCACCTCGTCGCTAGCAACGTCGCAAGGCGCCTCGGCAACGCGCAGCAACAGGAAAGTTTCGTCGCCAATTCGCTGCACACCGGGGTTGAACACACCCACGACTCGAAACCCGGGTCGCGACGGCGTGACCATTGCCGGGGTCACGATCGGATTGCCCGCGGCGCGATAGATTGCGTCCAAGTGGGTCATTGGGCTGCCAGCACCTGTTCATAGACGGCCAAGTAGTCTTCGACCATCCGCGCCGCCCCGAAACGCTGCTCTGCAACCCGTCGAATGACTCCGCGATCGAGTGCGGCAGCAACTTCCACCGCCCGCGCCGCAGCAGCAACATCGTCCACGAGCAGACCGGTAATGCCCTCATCAACGACTTCTGGCATCGCACCGCGAGCAAACGTGATCACGGGTGTCCCGCAGGCCATGGCTTCAACCACCGACAGACCAAAGGGTTCATCGAAGGCGATTGGGTGAAGCAGCGCTGCGGCTGAGCCAAGAACTTTGGCTCGCTCTTGTGGCCCGACCGAGCCAAGGTAAGTGACCCTATCACCGTCGATGTGCGGCTCCACCTGCTGGTGGAAGTAACTGGCGTCTTGCACAATCCCACAGAGCTTGAGACGGCGACCCGCGCGTTTTGCAATTTCGATGGCTTGGGCCGTGCCCTTGTCTGGATGAATCCGGCCAAACGCCACTAGGTCGGAACCGCTCGCCGCAGAGAATGGCAACGCCCCCAGATCGATCCCGTGATACACGGTCGCCACGTAATCGAGCTCTGGAGCGCGATCAGCGTTGGAGATGGAAACGTACGACGACGAACCCGCGTTTAAGTAAGCCGGAAGAATCCCGCGTCCAGAGAAACCATGAATAGTTGTGACGAGAGGTGCTTTGACGTGAGCCGCAAAGGCGAGTGGTAACCAGTCAAGGTGGTTGTGAACGAGGTCGAACTCACCCGAGCGACCCAGCGCGTGAGCGACATGAAGTGCTTCCCAGACGCGACCGTCCATTGACGGATCTTCGGCATAGCCGCGGGCACAGACGCCATCGAGGGTCGCGGTTGTCTGCGAGTCGAGCGAGGCAAAGAGCGTTACGTCAATGCCCCTAGCGACCAACCCCTCAGCGAGCAGACTAGTGACTTGCTCCCACGGACCATAATGTCGAGGCGGCGTACGCCAAGCAACTGGGCCCAAAAGCCCAACTCTCACGAAGCAACTCGGTTCGTCACCAACGAGCTCCTAGCATGATTTGCCGGCAGCACGCTCGGACTCTCGGGCTTCATGTCGGCAAATGCGGGCCCATATCGTGTG
>Ga0265326_10000295_pt1 | contig 22136 bp, 10 predicted proteins | sample 41424metaG_FD_192439 | JGI IMG/M metagenome (GOLD analysis project Ga0265326, IMG submission 192439) | Rhizosphere microbial communities from Carex aquatilis grown in University of Washington, Seatle, WA, United States - 4-14-24 metaG | ecosystem: Host-associated > Plants > Roots > Rhizosphere... | reverse complement strand
CTAGTGAATGGACTAGTCCATTCACTAGTTCACGATGTCATCATACAATAAACGTCTGCAACAAATTCATTCGATACCTAAGCCATCACGTCGTGCTTACGAAAGAGCTGTTCCCTTTGAAATTGAAGGTCAAACTAAATCAGGAGCGTCATTATCTGATATTAAATGGAATGATTATCTCTCGGCAATTAAATCATGGACATGGGTGGTTTGGGTAGCAATCGCAACTGTCTCAGCGATGGTTATTGTAGGGGTTCTGTTTATCATCTTTTGGGCACTCAAATTGTTTATGTTTGCACCTAAAGATCATCGATTATTATCTGTCGATTTAACTGCTCCATGTTTAGCGGATGACGTGGATACATCGCCACAACATCTAGATCTCACCTATTATAACATTAATTACTGTGTATCAGGAAGTTGCAGTTACTCCCCGTGGCTGGCGGCAGTTGCTCCTGTAGCGGATGGTTGTAGTGGTGGTCTATTTAATGGGATAACAACAATAAATGTAGTTCCATATCCTGCTTTAATCTATTCTAAACCGGGACTCCCTACCATTCAAGACATGAAACGTTCTTTTAGTGTATCTTTTTGGTATAATTCAGCTTCATCAAATTCACGTTATGATAAATCTATTATATGTGGATTTGATTCAGATTCAATACCTACAATAATACACAATTATTTACCTACCATTCTAGATACTGCAACATGGAGGATTGGAATATCAAATGGTTATTTTTGGTGGCAGATCTACGGTTATGGATATCTTGATTTTTATACCCCTACACGTATTCTTTATACATCAAATGTCGATAATCATATTATTTTTCAATGGGATGCGAATATTGACACGGGTTATTTCTATTTAAATGGTGTATTACAAACAACATTTGCACCAACTGGACGTGCAGTTTTTATTGATGGTGTAACTTATTTCAATATTGGTTGCGGATTTCAAGCTACCGGTTTACTCTCTTATTTAAAAATATATGATGGGTTACCAAGTGTGGGGTCGTTATATGATCCTACGCTTGCATGTAATAGTTATACAGTCATAGCAAATCCGACTACTTGTCCTGCACCAGATGCAAATTTAATTATATTAGGAGGTGAATTAGGAGAAGATCTAAATGGAGGAACAGGGGGTATAAGCAATTTTTCTTCAACTGGAGGATGATCACTCTTTTTTCTCGCTTGCCTTTTTATTCCAGTATTGTCGCTGTTGAACATATTGTTCAGCTGTCCAGTTATCTGATCCATTTGCAAATGTAACGATTTTGGTTACAGGATATGTTGGCTCTTGTGTCCTAATCTTGTCGATTTCTTGATTAATTTCTTCAATAGAAGTGATTTGATCTATTTTAGTATCAGATAAGATGATATCTGAATGAAAAGAACTAGTCCATCTCAGCGCATAAATAGGAATTGATTCATTTCCAAAAACTAATAGAGAATCAAGAATTAATTCAGGATACTGTTCTACTATTCTGGAATAACTTGAGTATTCTTTATTATATACGGCTTTCATTAAAGAAATAAATTGTTCTTTCCACGTATTCCATCTTAATTCTCTATTTGTCCAAATTGGAGGAAGAGGTGAAGTATTTCTAGACATGAATTAAAATTATCAATTTAGATTGCTGAATATCACACCGTAGACTTTTGAAAAAATGAGTCACTTTCAACGTAGAAATGCTAAGTTACGTCAAGTGTCACCTGGTCCATCAACTCGTTATCCACCATACTATTATCATTCAGTTCATGGTACCAAAACTGGTGCGGATGGAGAAACTGGTATTGGTTCCATTGAACCCATCCCTGCAGAAAGTGTTCCAGTGGTATCGGCTACTGCTGTTACTGCAGAATCATCTCAACTAGGAATTCTTTCTGGTTTATCTTGGTATGTATCGGCACTTATCGTTATCGCGGCGGTTTTATTCATTGGGGCAATAGTGATGGGGATATTTTACTTCTTAGGATTGTTTTGGTGGTCAAGTTCAACTACGGTTGTAATAGTTTCCCATAAAAGTTCTTCTACCGGTTTAAATCTTGGAGGTGGAGGTGGCGGTAATCCAACAAGTTCTTTTTCTCCTCCTTCTTCATCTCCTCCAGTTCTTCCATCGTCATCTCCTCCTGGTCCATCATCTTCTAGTACATATATTCCTGTGACATATCAAGTATGTGGTGATAATTGGAATTTTGGAACTACATGTCCGCCAATTACTGCAAATGTCGGTGATACTCTTTTCTTTAATTTTGGTGCTACGCATACTGTTAATTTAATGGCATCTCAAGCAGCTTATTCTGCATGCAGTTTCTCGGGTGCTACTATGCTTGCTGGTCCTGGTGGTGGGCCGTATTCGTTTGTTATCCCCTCGCTAGACGCGGGCTTGACGATTTATTTTGCATGTAGCATATCCACCCATTGCGCTACAGGTGGGATGAAATTAACAGTGATTGTAAATGGAATTCCGTTGGCTTCTTCCTCTCCCCCTCGGGTTCCTTCTTCCTCTACTCCTCCTCCTTCCATCTCGTCTTCATCATATACTTGTACACCTGTACCTGTCACTGGAAGTAATGATGTAACATTTAATCAAGTGACAGGATCTCCTTTTACGTGGACAGTGAATACAGTTAGCTGTTTTCAAGTAGGGAATTGTGTACAAATCACCTGGACTGGTAATTCTAATGATTATTATATAGGAAGAATTACTGCTACAAATCCAGCGACATCTACTATAACCGTTCAATCTATTTCTGTATCACCTACTAATACAGGTCTTACTATACCTTGGAGTCCATGGACTTTCACTTTAGTAAATTGTACACTCTCTTCTTCTGCTCCCCCTCCGGTTATACCACCTTCATCATCTGCACCTCTGGTCATATCATCTTCTGGAGGTGGTGGAAGTAGTTCTGGTTATGGAGCGACAAGTTCGCAATTATTAAATGCTACCTATTATACTCTATCTGCTATTAACGCAAATCCCGAATGGCAATCTTTCGTAATTAGTCCTGACGGCACTACAGCAATTGGATGTAATTCTAACTGTTCTTATACTCTGTGTGCTATTTTCAGAAATAACACCCAAGTTTTTTCAATCACTTCAGCCCTTATGCCAGGGATCCCTACTAATCTAGGATCATTAGGATTAGCTGCAATTAGTAATTATGGTCAATTAATTGCTCTAGGTGCCTGGGGTTATACAACTGGGATTACTATCTGCGACATACCTTCATTAGATTTTAATGCGGGACTTGCTGGTATTTATCTTTTTACTGAAACTTATTGGGGGTCAAATATGTGGATAAGTGTCGTTATACAAAATGCTGGTGGTTCTATTGAAGCCTATGCATATTCTGAAGTTCAAGAACAGGATCAACTTGCTCCTAGTTACATTTTTCAATTATCTGCAGATGGTACAAAATTGGTTTTCTTTTCTGTAGAAAATGATAATAATCTATATATTAATACTATTTATCAGAATTTAACGGATCATCAATTCTATGCTGGAGATAAGGTACAGACTGCGTTTGAAAATAATAACATAGCATTGTTATCTTCAGATCTTTCTTATGATGGTCTGAATTTATTTGTTTCTATTGGACTCTCTCCTCATTGTTTATTTTTAGTGATTGGATGGTATATATGGAGCGGATCGTCGTGGGTACAAAATTATCAAAATGAACCATGGGGTGGATGGTGTTTCTCACCGGCTTTTTTTTATCCTTATACTCCGCTTGCAAACAACGTGTTTGGTCCATATTATCCAATTCAAACGTTGAAAACTGTAAACAATAATATGCTTGTTACTGGTAGTCCATCTTATAATAATTATACAGGTTCTGTGATTACTTATGTATATTCAATCAATGGTGGGCAACTCATACACCCATCAGGAAGTTATACCACTCTTACTCCATTTGGCCCACCTTTTCCGTTAGCAAATTACAGTATGTTTGGTAAACAATTATGTTTAGCTGCCAATGGAACTTTACTTTATATTACAGCACCTTCGAGTGATCCAAATCTTCCTTTTCCATCTTATCAAGGCGATGGTAATTTATTTGGAAGTCAAGCATCTTATACAACTCTCACATTTGATAATATCATGGGATTTAAAAGTTATGGCGTGTATTATGGAGAGAGTCTTTCTCCATTTCAGAACAATGCAGGTGTTACCGTCTCGTATATTTTCCTTTATCGATATAATTCTAGTGATCCAACGGGTTGGACATTTGTTTCTTATCGAGCCTTTTCTCAACAAGGAGTGACAATGAGCTGTGCGCTCTTAACTAATACGACTGTTTTTTGGCAGATAAATAATAATTACAATCCTATCATTAATAATTTAACTACTTTTGGAATTCCAAACCCAAATCAAAGATTTTTAAATTATACAATATCTGGATCCTGACAATCAGGCTATCATGTTATATCTAATACAGCACAGTGTCCAAGTAATCGTTCTTTTTATATCAATCATAATAAAGGAAACGATCTGAACGATGGATTATCTCCTTTTACAGCTTGGCGTTCTGTGTCTCATTTGAATAACATGATAGCGAATAATTATTTTTCCGTGGGCGACACGTTAAATTTCTGTCGAGGAGATATGTATTGGCGAACACAATTATTGATTATGCCGACGAGTTTAAGTCCTGTAGTAAATCCAAATAATTGTTCACTGCGATTGACTGCTTATTCGTGTGGTAATCCAAATGAAGTAAATTTCTCCATACCAAGAATGACATTTGATACTTATTTGCCACAAGTAGCTGGAAATATCAATTTACAATGGCAACCTTATAATTGGTTATCATTAAATCAAACAACAAATTATTCTGTTTTGAGATATAACTTAACTGCTTTACAAGTAAGCACTGGACAACTCTTTACAGTTGCTAGTGGTAAACCCTCAGATGTTATATACGGTCCTAATCTCTACGTAAACGGAAACAAATATTCCTTAGCAAATCATCCCAATTTTTATGATTCTGGATGGAGTATTAATGAAACGATGTTTAGTGATAATACATGTTATGAACCGGGTGGTTATACTAATCCAGCACAGTGTTATGGTAATACAGCAACGGGTGTTTGGGCGAGATTTAGTCCCGGAACCTATTGTCGCATGATCGTACAGTATTTATTTAATGGTAATAGTACATTGGCTTACGATATTCTTGGTAAAACTGGATTGTGGACCAATCTAATCATCGAGGGATTTCAAGGATGGGAAAATTACGATGTCACTGTACCACCCATTCTTAATGGACCTAATCCTTTTAATTTTGGTGATTTTAATTGTACTTGGTTTATGGAAAAATATATCTGGTCTATTTACGGTCCTAATATAAGTATGTCTGATCCATTTATTGATGCTATCCCTTTAACTGTTGATGACTGGTTATCTTACGGACAATATTCTTTGGCTAATTGGACAGGTACTTATTTAGGTATATGTCATTATGATGGGTGGGATTTATATTCGTTAATTTATCAAACTGGAGATTACGCGTATGATTTATTCCCACCTGGTTCGCCGTCGTTTATTAATACGAGTGTTACTAGTCTATTAACCCCTTATTGGGGTAAAGGATGCCCATTCTGGTTTGATACACAGGCTGATAATCAGATCGTTAAAAGTATATTTGATTATCCATGTCGGTACATAAATATAAAACACATAGACACTTCACTCTCATAAATCATTCACCCATTCGCGATTCGTATTTACAAAGAATGAACTTATTCCCATCAAAACGTCAAATAATGAAAGGGGATTGAACTTTCGTGTGTCGCGTGGTGATGTGTACAGGTGAAATGTGGTTAGATACTCAATTTATTTACGTTTATCCATGTAACGCTCAAGATCGAATTACGTTGACTACAAATTATGCAAATCTAAACCTCGTCGATCCCCAGTCAGAGAATGGTAATTACCCAATGGCTTCATTTACCCCGATTGCATATGATCAATCTGTCATTAATACCAACACCTTTATTTCTGTTCTAGAAATTCAGGAACTAGCAATAAATGGAACCACCTTCTTCCACGCGGATAAAATATTATCTCTTCATCATAATATTATGACCACCGATATTGGTTATAACGGAGCAAGTCAGGTCTTATTAATTTATAACAATATTATATATGGCGGGATGGCAGATTGTCCTGCTAATATAGTATACATTCTAAATAATTCAATATCTGGTAGTATTGCGTGCAATTCAGCGGAAACATCAGTTCTTATTCGTGGAAATGTGATAAGTAATGGCAATACGTTAATATCTCTTGTTAATCCCACTTGTGTATCAACGCACACATTCCAGCTGTATCCAGGTGGTCCTCCAGACTGTACTAGTGGTGGTAATGTTCCCGGTTGTCAATATTGCGCTCAGGTATATGGAGGATGGCCAATTTGGACCGATCAAACCTATTTACCCGAAGGACAATGTCAATGTGAAAAAGAAACCGGAAATGTACAATATTGTTATTATTGCGCGGCATGTACTTGTTTTGTATCGTATGATAACGGATTTAGTGGTACTCATCTCTGTGATATTATCACCAGTACTTGTGAAACGCCTCAAAGTAGTAATTGTGTATTTTTGCCTACTAATGGAATTTATTATGCGAATTGTCCAGGTTGGTGGAACGGAACAGCAGAACATAATTATATTGCATTTGGTGGCCAAACTCCAGAATTTGGAATGTCTCAATTTACAGGAGGACCTATCATAAGATATAATGAATGGTCCAATTCTTATCCGGGTCAACCAACATATCAAGCACCGTGTTTTTGGAATGGAGCACAGACTTTCACCCCTTATCGGAATGGTGATATTTGTATTTATTTGAATACAAATGAAACGACAGATACAAATATTCTAATCAATTGTACATCTGCTGGAATGTATACATATTCTCCCACCGAACGGTTGATCAACAATTTACATATCAATTCAGCTACTCCATTTTCTTATTTAGGTATACTGACTTGGATCGCTAATCAAACATATCACGATAATCAAAGATTCTATTATACAGATTTCTTCACGCCTCTCAATAATCCAATGGGTGGATTTCCTTATTGTCCATTGACAACCAATTTAGATTTTTATACCGGTGGCTATGGCGATAATCAGGGTAAATTCTTATTATGTGTAGGATTCTTTGATATATTGAATACAAGTCAGTTGTTATCATATCAAGTACCATTATCGTCAACGAGTTTTTCTCAGTTTTTATCACCATATCAAAGTTTAGTAATTAACAATTTCACCTTTTCGCAAGTTGAAACATATTGGGGCCCTTATGCAAATAATGACATGCTGATCTCGAGTACATTTAATGGCATGACCGAAATCTATGATCAATCTGCACATCCTGGACCATCCCAATCTCTTCCGCCTTTAGAACTTGATCTCTACTTTGGACAAAATACGTGCAATAATATGAGAGATAATGATCTATTTTCAACGCGTAATCATATTGCACAGATTCGAGCCGCAACAGAAATTAACGTGACAAATGCTCTGTTATCGTTTATTCCTAATACGTATCTCCCGTTAATATGGCCACCTTCATGTTGGCCATATGGACCTGGTTTGATTTTTTTGGGACAGTTTCCATTTGAAGTATTGAATTCATCTCTGAATAATTTGAATGGGATGTCACCGAATAGAAGTTTATGTGGATAAGTCTTGTTCATTTCTCAAAATCCTCAACCATGTTAATGGAATTACATATGACTGGATTTCTCATCTTCATCATTCTATTCATTTTGAGTGTAATTACATGGATAACAAAAGGTTTATTTCGAAGAATGAATAATTATACACTAATCAGTGTTTTGTTAAGTATGATATGTGTATTTATAATGAACCTCATACATTGGTACAAATTTATAGAAGGAACTATAGAATTTAACAAGGGAATTATAATATGCACTCAAATACAACCTATTCTATTGATTCTAATGTTTATTTTACAGTTGTTCATTTTCTTTTATTTATTTGAACATTGTCAAATTCATTTTATCTATGTATTCGGAGTGCTTGTCTTGCTTTCTTGGCTGTCTTATCCCTTGATCACAAGTATAAGTATTTCTATGTGGATTCCACGAAAAGAACAGATACTCGATTGACTCATTCTTCTTTGAAGAATTAAAATCCATTCTTCACAAAACTAGTTCATTTGAATCTTAATTCATTCAAATCATGTCCTATCAGCGTTTACGAAGATTGACTGGTAGTAAAAATACATATCACCATCGTATTCATCCTGTTCATACCGGAGCAGAAGTAGGTCTAGAACCTGTCGTATATACAGATACAGTACCAAATGCAAATGATGCAAAAGAAATTGAATCGAAAGGAATTGCTCAAAAAGAATCATCTGTTGCCGACGCAGAAAAAATCCCATTGGGTCGAAATCCATGGTTCATCGCATCGGCGATTCTAATCGGACTGCTCATTCTCTTATTTGCGATTTATCTAGTATTAGCGAAATGGGCATTTAGCAATTTATGGCCATTTAATTCATCCTCACCTGCGCCACTCAAATCTTCTACTGGATCTGCGCACTTGGGATCAGAAGAACCATCTCCATCTTCATCCATTCCACCTCCCTCTTCTTCCGCATTGCCATTTTCATCATCCCTTCTACCTCCGTCTTCGTCACCAGTACCGTCCCTCTCTTCCTCTTCTCCTTCTATTCCGTATTGTCCATCTTCCACCTTTTTGTCTTCATTAGGAGGTACTACCGGTACAACATGTAGCAATGCTATGCAGACATGGTATAATGTGACAGTACCCTCTGGTTGTCCACTCTCTTTATCCACAGATGTGATTGGCTTTCAATATGCAAATAATCCAACATCGTGTAGTACTACCTACGGTCAATCTGATTCGTGGTATTGTTCCTGGGCATTAGACAATAATCTCTATTGTACTTTTGAAGATAATAACCAAGGGAGTTTTGCTAATTCAGTAGGCACATTTTATGGTTCATCTGGTTATTATGGGACAGTAGCACTCACTGGATCCAATCCACTATCTCTTACTGTTGGTACTGGTCATACAATACAAACACCAAATGCTCCTTATTGGGGTCGTTATGTTTCAGGGAGTCTTTATAAAGATGGAGTTTGGTATACATCCACTTATCCAACACAAACAGGTGATCCCTACGGCAATGAATGTGCAGGGATTAATGGAAATTGTGCAATTGGCTGGACAGCATCATTTGAAACCTCCTCGAACCAAGGTTCGTCATTTGGTGGGAATGGAGTCGATCCGTACTACACTCTCAATTCTACTTCAACTTTCAATGTATTTGGTCAAGATGATGGGTATGTAAATAGCGGAGGACCACAAATTATGAAACATGTAAAATTTACAGCTGGTCATTTCGTTGATTTTGGTCAAAATATGCAGTGGTCACCAGATGGTAAAGCATATTATCATAGTCATTCAGTCCAGACATCGGTGATTGGTACGAGTAATCCACTCACTTGGAATTTAGGAGATGTTTTATACCTCGCTAGAGTGGTCTTGAATCCCTCCACGATTAATCAGGTCTCTGTTTGGGAATTTTGGTGTGGTTCTAGTACGGGCTGGGTCTTTGGCTTACCTGGCGTTGCATGTGCTGTACCTATTATTAATTGGCCTGGTAGAGTAGGTGCATCACAGATCACCTACTCTCCGGTGCTGAATAAATATCTCGTTACTGTAACGAGTGCACCACATCCAGGATCACAAGGATTTTATCCATATGGTACAAATAATTGTGATCCATTTGATATATGGTTTGGAGAAGCGGATACAGTAACAGGACCCTACCGTTTAATTCAGTATCTGAATGGATTCGGTCCCAATGCGTATTTCCCGCAAATCTACAGTAAATTTATGGATAGTAATTTCACATCTGGACACTTCAATTTTGCGCTAAGTTATAGCGGTTATATTGGTATTATTAGTCCTACAGGATGTGCTTCAACTAATCCCCCTCTTTCTTCAGGGTATAACTATGGTCTAAATCTCATAGTAAGCCAATTTAATCTGAGTATTCCATTTTCAAATCAACTAGCACTACAAAAATGCACTACTAATCCTCCAATGAGTAGCAGCTCCAATCCAATCTCAATTTCCTCTTCTCACCCCCCTCCCTCGTCAGCTGCTCCAATTCCATCCTCATCTGCCCCACCATCTGGTACGGGTGGTACTTTCACTACACCTATACCAAGTCAATGTATATTAAATGGTGATGCTAGTGCAAGTGTATTTACTATTGGAACTGATGTAAATAATCCTGACTCTCCTGCGGGTGGAGATCGTGATACTTATAATTATTTTATTACATCAGATCCTTATTCTAATTCTATTCCAGTTTCGTATGCTAATTTAACTGGATCTATTACTCAAATTAATCTCATATTGACTTCTACGTGCTTAAATCAAAATATTAATCTTTATGTTTTAAACTCTCTTACAGCTACAACTGCAAATGTTTTATATGCAGTTACTCTCACTCTTAGTACAGTTTCAACAGGTGTTTCGGGTATTTTGTTTAATACCGTACCACTGACTTGGCAAGGTCCTCCTACTGGTGTTACTGGTACATTTATTAATGCATCTATTACAGTTGCATTTGGTTTGTTTGGTGTTACTATTGCTCAACAAAATCCATGGATAAGTATTGGTTATTATACAACTTCTCCATGCAATGGACTCTATACTTATACAAATTCTACCCTTACACCATATGGTTCTGATTTATATTATAAAAATGCAAATCCAGGCACGACTGTAGGAACCTTATCTGGTATTCAAATTGCAGGTGATCGATTAGTTGCTTTTTCTTATCAAATATGTCCTAATATTTCTATTATTTTAAGTACACCATTCACTTCAAATTATAACGATGTTTATTCTAGTTATCCTCATAATCAAGGAAGCTCTCAATCTATAACAAATTCAGCACTATATTTTCCTTCTTATGGAGACGTCGGAGGTTATATTAATTATGATACATCTAGTAATCCATATTATCTGAATTATTCGATGACTATCACGTTTTATTTAACTGCTACAGAAACACCTTCTAATACAGGTAGTGTGATTCTTGCTGGCAATTCTGCCTATGTTTTTACAGCTGTTTCTCCAACTGTAGTATGGGTACTTGGAATTGGACAAGTAGGCAGTGGTGCCAGTCCATGTTCCGTACAAAATGCACTACAGTTCTATTTCAATCCAGCTATTGAAACATTTTGTTCCTCCTCCGCAATACACCAAAATATTGAAACAAAAGTCACATTATTATGGATTTATCCAATTGCAACACTATATTTAAATGGAATATTAGATTCCAGTTATACATTTGAACCTCTTTACATTCCTTCCACCGCTGTAACTTCATATTGTTTCGGATGTGCGAATACATTTTCTGGGTATATCAACAGTACCATCATTTATAGAGGAATTATACAGCCGTAATTTTAAACCTTGATTTTACACAGTTCGTTAGTTCATTTGTTTTTTTTATTTCATTCAGAATTATGTCGTATTCACGTTTGCGCAGATTAAGAAAAGTTTCACCATTTCATAATAATAGAAATTATACGGGTGCAGAATTAACAGGAATAGCAGAACCAGTTACATACGCAAATGTAAATCCAAATGATTTAGAGGATGTGAAAACAGAAGGAACCGAAGGAGGAAGCATAACGGCTGCCCCTCCTCCTTCAGTTCCTTCTCCTTCTCCTTCTACCCCTTCATCTCCTGGATTGGTTTGGAGTTTAATTCTAATTGGAATCGCTATCTTACTATTTGCGATTTATCTAGTTCTAGCTAAATGGGCATTTACTAATTTATGGCCTTTTAATACATCTTCTCCTCTTCCTATTTCATCAACAGGACCCAATATCGGAATAATAGGACCAATCGCATCATCTAGTCCCCCTCCTTCCTTTTTCTCGTCATCAGGCTCTCCATCTATCAGCAGCAGTCCATCTCCTCTTTCGACGATACTAACAATTAATGTTGCAGATTTTGGGGTTCATTGCGATGGTGTCACAGATGATACAAGTGCGATTGCTCGTGCATTCACAGCAGCAGTTAATAATGCTACATCGATAAACAGCGCGAATACAAAGGTGATAGTCGCATTCTCTGGTTCATGTGTTTATGCAAATCGTGGTGGATTCAATCTAAATTATCCTAACACGATATTAACTCCTCTCGTTATAGAAGGAAATGGGTGTACTTTCATGTTATTAAACGATGGAACAGTCAACCTACCCTTTGCTAACTTTTTAACTTTATCTTATATGAATTCGATTACTATTCAAAATTTTATTGTAGATACCCTCTATCTATCATGGGCTCAAGGTATCGCGATTAGCACTACTCAATTAACGGCCACTTCTGGCGTCCCAGCGCCTAAATGGACTAGTTTACGTTTAATTACTGCTATGATTCAAACTCCATTAATCGGTGATGCCACTCAGCAGTATTCTACAAGTGGAACTGTCTCGGTCTCTGGCTCTACTTACACTGTATCTAATTTAGGGTTGAGTTTTAACATTGGAACCAACTACACATTATGGGCTGCATATACATCGACTACATCTGCTACACCCTGTATTTTACCCACATCGACTATCTTCACTTATATTAATAATGTGACTATCTACGCTTGTCCTGGACCATCAGGCGCGGTATATGGTGCTCTCTACTTATATGCAGATGGATTAAAAATCAATCGTAAACTTGGCTCAAATAGATGGTGGACTGGTGATAGTGATGCTTTTCATACTTATACTGTGACGAATGGAATTTATCATATCACAAACAGTATTATTAGTTATTCGCGAGATGACGCAATGAATACACATAGCAATGATGCGATTATTTTAAACCCAACAAACACGGCAACTACTCCGTTAGTGAGTTATAATGGAAATAATCTTTTAATCACTTATTATGTCACTGGAAATAATATTCCAACAGTTGGAAGTAATTGGACATTTAGAGATCAAACAGGAAAAGCATTAACAGATTCAGTCTATACTACAACTCTGGCAGTGTTTACAGCTACTAGTGTAACTCTTTCAACATTAAGTGGGACAACAGCTCCAAATATTTACACTCCTGGATTCTTTTACAGTGTAACGTTTACTACAAATTCACTTGCTAATTTTAATCAATTACCTCTTACAGCGGTAGCAAATTATATGGAAATAGCACCTATTACTAATGTGACTATTTATATTGATCATGTAAGATTTGAAGGTAATATCGGGTCAGGTATTCGTCCTGATACGAATAGTAGAGCAACTATTACTAATTGTCAATTTATTAATAATGGGTTAGCTGCTTTAGATTTTCCTTTTATTTCTCAATCAAGTTTTGGTACTTTATTTTTAGAAGGTCCTCCCCCATCTAATTTGATCTTCTCTAATAATTACATTCAAGGATCACCTTATTCTTCTTATGGTTCTAGTTTAGGTGATAAAGGAAGTATCCATCTTAGTGTTTCTGCATTATATGATTCTAACACTCAAACATTTAATGCTGTACCTACTTATAATCCATCAGCTATAACGATCTTTAATGGTACGATTTCTAATAATATTATTATAGGAACCTCTGGTTATAATGGGATTTTTGTCTCTTCTGCAAATAATATCACTATATCTAATAATACAGTGAGTGGAATTTCTGGAGGCAATGATGCAGTGTACGCAGATCAATCAACTAATCTATGTGTTATTGGTAATACTGGAAGTGTCTACTTATCACCAAGTGCGACTGTAGCACCTGCTTGTGCTACTTCTAGTACCGGTGGCGGTGGTACTAGTACTGGAAGCGCATCATCGTGTACCACCACCACCACACCTGGCCCTTTTAACATCGCTTTATTAGGCCCAGGTTATATCAACATTTCAAATCCATCCACGTGTGCTAATTCTTATACGGTGTATATTGTTGGTTCTACATCACCATCTATTAAATTTACTAGTACGTTCCCTTATTTTGTCGATAATGTTGCATGGGGAATTTCACCTAATACGATCTATCCTTTATATTTGTATAGTACTATTACTAATGATAATATTGTCACAACAGCAGGCAATGCACCTGTTTCATTTCTTTCATTTTATTCTACGAGTAGTAGTAGCGGTGGTAACGTTATACCTCCTAGTAGTAGCAGTGGGACTAACTCGCCGTGTTCGAATAATCCAACACCTGGCCCTTTTAATATCGTGCTATTGAATGCTGGCTATATCAACATTTCAAACCCTTCTACTTGTGCCGATTCGTATACAGTATACATTGCTGGATCTGCAGCACCATCTATTAAATACACTACTTCTTTCCCTTATTTTATAAATACTAATTCATGGGGGATACAATTAAATACACCTTATCCTTTATATGTATATGCGACACTTACAAATGATCCGAATTTTACACCGGCCACCAATGCACCAGTTTCACTTACCATTCAAAGTGATGCACCAATCATTCTGAGTACTCCATTTACAACTAACTATAATGATATATATTATGGATATCCACATGGTTCTGGAGGTTCTGTTTCAATTTCAAATTCTGCTTTATATTTTCCAACATATGATGATTCATCAAGTTATGTAGACTATGACACATCAGCAAATAGTGCGATGTATCTTAATAATCAATCTATGACTGTTACATTTTATTTAACATTGACTAACACACCATCTAGTACTGGTGCTGTGATTCTTGCTGGTAATTCTGCATATATACCTACTGTTATAGCTTATCCAGGAGTTGGATGGGTGATAGGTATTGGATCATATCTCGGTGGTGATAATGGAAATCCATGTCTACTTCAAAATGCAATACAATTTTATTTTTATCAAGCAGTTGAAACATATTGTTCATCTACATCAATCCCTCAGAATGGACAAACATTAATCACCCTGATTTGGAATTATCCTACAGCAACACTGTATCTAAATTCAACATTAGATTCAAGTCATACTTTTCAAGCTCAATTTATTTCTAATACTACAGCTGTCACATCCTACTGCTTTGGATGCGAACAAACTTTCAAAGGCTATATAAATTCTACTATTATTTATAAAGGAATTGTACCACCATCATAAATTAAAAATTTTCATTCATTCCCTTTAATTTCCGTTTCTTAGTTCATGTATGTATCATGTCTCAATATTCCCGTTTACGCAGACAATCGTATAATCATCCCCATTTGCGTCAATTTTCACCCTATCGTCGAAGTCATGTAGGAGCAGAAGCAGAACCAGAAGCTGTAACTTATACAGTTGAAAATGAAGATAAACCGGTATCCTCTGAAGTTAAAGAAATTGCCACAGTTCCATCTTCTGGATGGACAATCTGGAGTGTAGTTCTTATTTCATCTTTACTCGTCGTTTCATTAGTCGGTATTTATTTTGCCCTCGCTTATTGGGTATTTAGTGATCTGTGGCCATTTAATAGCTCCTCTTCGTCATCCTCTCATAAATCATCTTCTACTGGTTCGAATCTTGGAATAGGACCACCATCAGAGGGTAGTTCTTCATCTCAGTTTGATTTGTCCTCATCTATTCCAAGTGTATCATCCTCAACAATACCGACTATCTCTTCCTCGCTCTCTTATTCTTCATCTCCCCCTCTATCCATTTCCTCGTCAATACACGTCTCTTCTTCTCCTGGGCATCTTCCTTCTTCTTCTCCTCCCTCTCTCTCATCCTCGTCGTCATCGTCATCGTCGAGTGCAAATAAAATAGTTCATGCTTTTATTGTCGCTGCATCCCAAAGCAACGGTCAAGGTCGATATGTTTACATTTCCGCACCACGATCCCAATCAATACCAGTACCTTCAACGTATGTGTATAAACTTAATAATATCTATGTTGACATTGTATGCTTGATGTTGCAATCTAGGATTTGGAGCAGGCGAATCGCCTATCCCAATAGCCAATAATACTTTCCAATATGTAATGACCGATGTTTATTCTGATTATTTTGAGTTTGCTGCTCCTAATAATTGGAATGGACACTCCGGTCAAATTGTTCCATTTATGATGGAACCAATGGAGGATAGTCAATCTCCTCTTTACAATGTCGGATTCTGCGGAAGTGATAGCGGAGCGACACTTATCGGATTTACCGCATCCTTTTCAACTCAGTATCAAATCAATAATCCAGGAGTTACAATCTTACTTCTTAATTGTGCCGTAGGTGGTGCTGGCTACGGTTCATCTGATTCTGCTGGTGGTAGTGGCGCAATGTCATCTGCTTATTGGGGTGTAGGTAGTCCTTTATCAAATAGATGTATTACAGCGGCGACAAATATGATGGCTCAATGGTCAAATAACGCGACATTAAAAGGTTTTATTGTTGTACACGGAGAGACCGATAGTATTAGCGGCATGTCCCCTTCTACTTATCAAACGTATGTTATTAATCAATTAACGGCATTTAAGAGTAATATTCCTACTGCTACAACTTTTACACCTACTATTTTTCTTTCAATGTCCCCAGGCTGGGTGGCTAGTAATCAAGGCACTGCTCAACAAATTCAAGCAACGATAAATAATTTTCCTGCAGTAATTCCAAATGCGTGTTCAATTCAGGGAGCAAATCTTGCTCCTGGTGACTGCGGATTAATACATTATAGCGGTCCAGCTCAGGTTTTAAATGGTGTGAATATTGCGAATGCATTTAAATCTTGTTTACCTAATAATCAAAATGTTCGTGTTGTTCTGATAGGCGGTCAAAGTAATGGTGTAGGTGAAGGTGAATATTATGATCCTATATTAGATACATTTAATGGAACGAATGTCTATCAATTTATTATTGGAGACCAGTGTTCAACATGGAATGTTCTTCATACATCGATCTGTCCAACTAATACAGTTCTTGCTCCACAGTATTCATTATTTCCACACGCCGGGCAAGTAGTACCTTACACCTCAGAACCACTTATCGATGCTAATCCGTCTACCGGAACTTATTCAAATTTAATCGGATTTGGTATGAAATGGATTCAACTATGGGCTGCTAATAATCCAGGGCTCTCCTTAATTGTTATTCAAGCTGCTATTTCGAGCAGTTCGTTTAGTTCTGGATATTGGCCTGTAGGAGATATTGCTTATAATAGAGCCGTAGCTGCACAACATCAAGTAATGGCATTATATCCCAATGCCACATTTCTTGGAATTTTATGGTCACAAGGAGAAAGTGATGTTGGAATATCAACTACTACTTATTTAAATTATATAATTCCTACATTTCAAGGATTTCGTTCCACCTTCATTAATGCTTCTTCTACTTTACCTATTGCTATTCTCTCATTAAGTCAATATTGGGTTGCTCAAACAGGCTCATCTGCCGCGCAGATTCAAACGGCACTTCAGCTTATTCCAAGTTATTTAGCTCATACAACATTTGTATTTGGAGGAGGGAGTGCGACAGATTCATCTTCTTCGGATATTCTTTATGGGAATATTCATTATAATGCCGTGGGACAAAGAATAAATGGGTTTAATTTATATTATGGATTTTTCAATGCTACTCAATATACACTTTCTTCTTCTTCTTCAACTGGGACGATGACCCCTTCATCTTCCTCAACTTCATCCGTACAGGTCAATCTATTTGATTCTTTACTGATATCTGATTATCAAATTTTATCTCCTGCCAATACATTTATCAATTCGATTGAATCGACCTGGACTCTAATTCAAACGGATGGAATTATATCTGTTCCATTAAGTGGATCTAATTACGTATGGCAATTTATTACACCTGGAGTTTTTCTAACGACAAATATATCAACTTCATCTTCTTCTTTGATAATTCCCTCTGCATATACCTATTCGATACTTTTTTCATATCAATCAATATATACTTCTTTTAGTTTAGGTGGAGTACTTTTAATGACTGTAAATTATGTAAACCCTACTATTCAAATGTCATTATTATTATCTTCCGGGATTCCTATTTTATATTGTTACATCTCGGATGGTCCTCATAACTGTTTTACAACATCTACATCTTTTATAGCTAATATTACGTATTTTATGAGCTGTGCCTACGATGGAAATAATTGTCTACGGATGTTTTTAAACGGAACTGTAACTGGTACCCCAAATTGTGCATGTGGTCAAGTGACACCTCCTAATATTTTATATCCAAATACACAAAATCTTTCAATAAGTTTACCTTATAATATAGGTGATAGCTGGATAGGAAATCTTTCACTTGCTCAAATTTCTAAAACGGATTTGTCCTCGCAAATTATGTCTTATTATTTACATGCAATTCAGAATAATCCCATGTAATCACGAGCTATGATAACCTCCAGGGTTCATATAGCTTCCAAATAACCATTTTTGTGTAGATAAATTATTACACGTTTCTAAACTCGTTTGTGAACCTTGAACAGGTGTCGAACTCGCTGTAGTTAAACAAAGAGATGAGCAAGACCTTAATTCCATTGTATTCGAATCGTATGTCCAAGGCCATGAGGTCGTCTGCTGTATACCAAGAGCAGAGCCAATAGAACATCCTGCTGTAGCTGTCAGAATAGTAGGTGGATTATCCGCTGGCGGTGCACCAAGATATTCATTAGTCGATTGAAGATTCAAAGTCGATGTGTACGTCCATATCAATTCTAAATGTTGATTAGTCCCAGGTGGATCGGCATAGATATTGATAGGATTAGTCGGATCATTCGAAGCAATAAACTTAGCTATCTGAAGCGAGCCGTCTTCTATAATACATAAAGCCTGATTTGAAAAAGGTACGATATAATAATTATTACCTAGAATGTAATTCGTAGTAGCATTTAAATAAGGGAGTGGCGGTGGTGATCCAGTAACATTAGACACACATGATGTATTAGATGGAAATGGAACAGTGCTAAAATCAATCGTTTCAAATGGCCATTGACCTATAAAAGTAAATCCAGATGGAAAAGTATAGTTGAGAGGAGGCCATATTTTAGGAAAATAAGTATTGGAGATAGTAGATAGTAAGAGGGCTGTGATATTCGGTTCAGATGCCAATCGTGCTTGGTGATTTTCCCATCTTGTTTTATATAAATCATAATCAAGAAGACATGAACAAGTTTGATTTCCATAATAAGAAGTGAATGTATTTGGTACATAATTAGTATAACCAGCAAAGTCTTGATTGTTATTTGTAGCCACATTCGCATAGAAATTCTGCGCATTCGTGAAAGCTTGTTCAACAATATAATCCACTGTGTTTAAATTACCCCAATAGGTCAGAGCATCTTCATATCCTGTAGGAGTCATAATAAAACTTTGATAAGGTAATAAATCTAATGGCCAATTGACTTGAGAAAATAATAACCCTTCGCCGGATAGTGTATCTGTATTAACAATATCAAAATATCCTTGACAGATTAAATTAGATCCGTCATTAGAATAATATTGAGAAGTATCTAGATCTAAATTAGTAGCGATCGGACAGTAAGGGAATGAGCCTGTAGGATTAGAAGAAGGTGTAAAGAAATTCATATTATAATAACGTTGATTATTTCTCACGATAAACTGAGTAGTTAGTGGATTAGAAGTATTGTATAATGAATATGGATTTGTTGGATCATAAGCAAATGTCAAACTGTTGAAGGTAAAGGGTGTATTTGAATTAATAAATAGATTATTAGTAAGATTCGAAGTAGAGGAATGAGTGTAGATACCTGCGCCAGTGCAATTGATTAATATATTATGATCTGCCCATTCATTCGATTCTAAAAACAGACAGGAACTTACGAATCCGTATGGCATCAATCCAGCTCCATTAATATATTGTACACATCCATAACGAGAGAGCACGTCTCCGGGATATGCATTAGAGAATTCATTATAACGTACTATTATTCCAGGAGATAAATCATTTTGACCACCGAAATTAGTTAATCCTTCTTCATTTGTTAATTGACCAAGGGATGCATAATTATGTTCTACAATTCCAGTCCAATATGTCGCTACATTATTATTTAATTGTATTAATAATCCACCATTACTAACAGCATTTCCTCTTATTAAAGCATAGACTGTTGCACTGTTACAATTTAAAACACCCCCAGTCACTGTATTATTTAATATATATACATAGGCTGCAGGTCCGCAATCCTGAAGCGATCCATGCAGAATATTATTATAAAAATATAAGATATTAAATGGGGTAGAACCAGATGGTGCATAGATGTGAACTCCTTCACCTAACAGCGATGAAAAATAATTATGATGGAGAGATAGAATATTAATATTATTTGTAAATGATGTAGAACCTTTGATCTCTAAATCCTGAATTTCTAATATATTTACAAAATCATATGCGATGACGAATCGATTTGGCTGTGGAAATTCTGCCATAGAATAGTTAGGATTTATTAAGTTTAAAGGATAATTAGTAATCAATAGGGTACGATCCTCATCTGAGCACGGATAGATGTAGATAAAAGTACCATCATTCCATAAATCACATGGAGAACGAAACCAACTTTTAACAATTTGTGGATCTTGTAAAGAGCTCTGTTGTAACCAGAACTGCTCCTGTCCAACTCCCCAATAAGCAGTCAGTAATTGTTGAGTTGTTGGCGGTGAACCTGGTGGATATAATCCAAAGAAATCTGTTGATACTGTTCCAAATAGCACAATACCTGGTCCTTGTACGTTAATATTTTGTGACCAATAAGGTAAAGAATATTGACCAATTGAATACCAATCTTCAGGAGTCAAAGGAATTTGATCAATAAATGGATCACTCATACTGACATTAGAACCAAATACTGGATAAATATATTTATTCATAAACCAAGAACAACTGAAATTTCCTATAAAAAATTGATTTGATCCACTCTGTGATGGTGGTATACTGACTGCTATACTTTCTTGGTCTAAATAAAATAAAAATATTAAATTTGACCATTGACCTTGACTTAAAGTTTGAATCGTTAATGTATCGCTTCCGTTAAATAGACCTTGTACAATTTGTCTACAATAATTACCTGGGCCCCATCTTTGACGCACGTAGAGAGTAGATGTTCCACAATAATTCTGTCTTGAATGACATGTATTATCACCAAATAAAGATGAATTGATATTCCAACCTCCATTATAGACAGTAGGAAAAACTGGAAGAGAATAAACATGATGATTGATTATGAGTGACGTTGTACTTGATGCACTAAATCCGCTTATATTATACCGAAGCACAGAATAATTGGTTGTTTGATTCAATGCTAACCAATTATAAGATTGCCATTGTGAAAAAGGATTATTCACTACTTGAGGTAAAAAATTATTAGAATTTAAAATAGGTAAAGAGTGATTGTTACTGGGATTACACGAATAGGAAGCAATATGTAAAGAACAGTTGTTAGGATTTGCTAAATTTAAATAATAAGCTGAATTGGTTGTCGCTGTAATTAATAATGCTGCATTATAATGAACATCGCCTCTACAGAACAGTATACTGTCACCGCTCATGAAGTAGTTACCTAATGCAAATATTGAATTTAAATGAGTAATAGTCTGCCATGCCGTTTGAGGTGTTTGTCCATTATTTAAATCATTGCCATTCGTGTGATCAATGTAGAAATTACGATTACTTGGACACATAGCGGGATTGGGAGATGTGGAGTAATACTGATCCAGTGGTCTTGTTGACTGTGGGTTTATAAGATTAGGAAGAAAGATATTTGAAACATTCACATTTGTCAAATTGGACATATGATTGATTTCAAGTTGATTATTTTGATTTAAATTCCAATAAACAGAGGTATTACTCATAGACGCACAGCTCATTGTCATACCATTCACTGTATTAAATGTATAATTAGATAAATATGTCCAACCAGTTGGATCAGTCAAATTTAATTCGTAGATAAAAATAATTGATTTAGTAAATCCAAAACTATTATTATAAGATGGAGATGTCATTTGTTCTGATCCAAAGGTGAAGGTTTCTTGACATGAAGATGAATAAAATTGACCATTAGTACCGCCATAACCTGCAACACCGATCATAGCATCAAAGGTGAAGGATGTGAAACTAAAACATGCTGGATTATTTGCTG
>Ga0265326_10000291_pt1 | contig 22534 bp, 15 predicted proteins | sample 41424metaG_FD_192439 | JGI IMG/M metagenome (GOLD analysis project Ga0265326, IMG submission 192439) | Rhizosphere microbial communities from Carex aquatilis grown in University of Washington, Seatle, WA, United States - 4-14-24 metaG | ecosystem: Host-associated > Plants > Roots > Rhizosphere... | reverse complement strand
CGGCGACGTAAACGCCGAAGCCGGCGACCAGGCCCGCGGCCAGCGTGGCCAGGCCCTGCGGCGTGGCCAGCCGGCCGGCGAGCCCCAGGAAGTCGAGGCCCGTGAACGGCAGGCAGACCAGGGCCGCGGTGCCCAGTCCCGACCCGATCGAAGTCAGGACGCGCCCCGGATCGGGCTCACCCTCGCGCGGCGCGAGCGACCGGCGCAGGATTACGAAGCCCACGAGGACGCCGAGGATCCCCAGCTGGATTTTGGTCAGCGCGGCAATGACGGCGAAGACGGCGGCGAACTCGCGGCGGTCGCGGAGGAGCTCCCGAAGGCCCAGCAGCATGAAGAAGGCGCCGACGACATCCGCCTGCCCCCAGATGGCGCTGTTGAACCAGGTGACGGGGTTGAACAGGACGACCGCGGCCGCGGCGGCTGCCCGCCATCGCGACGCGCCCAGCTCCTGCGCCATGACGAAGACGACCCAGGCGAGGGCCAGGTCGGTGAAGATCGGGATCAGCTTGATCGACTCGCCGATGCCGCCGAACGGCGTGACGAACAGGCCGAGGACCCACAGGAACAGGAGGTAGACGGGCGGATAGTCGACGAAGCCGGCCTTGTCGTAGAAGCCCATCGGGCCCTGCGCTACGAGCTGGCCGCTCCATCCCTGAAACGAAGCGAGGTCGGTAGGGAAGCCCGACCCCGGAAGTAGTACGTATGCGATGATGAGTCGGAGGGCCAAACCGAGGACGAGAAGGAAGGCTATGGCGAGAACAGAGGTTTCAACGCTGTTCGTTCCCGCTGCCGCGTTCCCCCGCGGGCTGGCCTGTCGCGTGCTCGGGCCTGCCAACCGAAACGGCCTCCTGGACGAGCGCTAAGGTGGAGCGGAGTATAACCCAGGCCACGTCTGGGGACGGCGCACCGGCCCGGCTGCACGGTTCCTCCGACGAGCGGCGCGACGATCCGGGGCCTGCCGCATCCGACGCTCAGAACGACAAGGTGCGCCTGGCGCCATTCGTCTGGGGCATCGGTCTGGTCCTACTGTGCATGGTCGTCTTCATCTTCACCAATCCCGACCGCACGAATCCCTACATCCACTTCGTCTGGCAGGCCCAGGCGTTCCTCGACGGCCAGACCTCGATACCCATCCACGTCGATCCGTCCGCCACTTCGCCGGGCGACTCCTGGTATCAGGACGTCCAACCGATCCTGGACGCCGGCGGCGCCGACACGAACCGCGGCAACATCCCGTTCCCGCCGCTTCCGGCCCTGGTCCTGCTGCCGTTCGTGGCCTTCTGGCACCTGTTCACCAACGAGCAGCTGCTGGCCGCGATCTTCGCCGCACTGGACGTCGGCATCGCCTACTGGATGCTGGGCTACCTGCCAATCCGACAGGAGGTGCGGCGGCTGACCGCGCTGTTCCTGGGGCTGGGCACAGTCGTCTGGTACGCGGCCGCCATCGGCAGCACTTGGTTCTGGGCCCACATCGTGGCCGTCGGCTGCCTGCTCGCGGCCATCGGATTTGCCCTCGCCGCCGACCGCGACGGCGCGGAGCCGCGGCCGCTCGCCGATGAGATCGGCGCCGCCCGGCAGCCGTGGTGGCCCGGCTGGTGGCGCTCGGCAGCTGTGGTCGTGGTTCTGGGAGCGCTGGGCGAGCTGCTCTTCAGACTCGCCGAGGCAGGCACTTCGGCGGCCTCGATCGCAGGCGTGGGAGTGCTCCTCTCCATCGGCGCCGCGATTCTGGCGCTCATCGTCTCCGGCCGTCGCGGCGTCCTGCTGCCGATGCTCGCCGTCGTGGCCGTGGTCGGCGGCGTGCCCGGAGCCCTCGTGCTCGGCGCTCAGAACGCGACGGCGCTGGCGGTCGTCGACGCCGCGGTCCTGGTGCTGGTAGTCCTCCTGGCCGTCGCGGCCCGCGTTCGCCCCGAATCGATGGACCGGGCGATGAACGCTTTCGCGGAGGCGATCGCCCGGCCGGAGACTCGCCAGGTCGCCGCCGGCCTGCTGTTCGGTCTCGCCTGCACGGCGCGGCTGACGATCGTCTTCGGCTTCCCGTTCCTGATCCTGGTCGGCGGCGGCGGTAGCTGGGCCCGCCGGGCATTGCTGGCCGGCGCCGGAGCGATGGTCCCGCTCGTCGCGCTGCTGGTCTACACATACGCGGACACGGGTCACCTCTTCAGCCCCGTGTACGACTACCTGTACCAGCAGGAGGCCGCCGGCTACGCGTTCCTCAACTACAACTCGAACTGGTCGATCGAGGACCTGCGGTACGTGCCGCAGAACCTGATGATCATGCTGTTCAACACGCCGACATTCAATCCGCAGACGTTGCCGAACCACTCGGATCAGCTCTGCCAGCTCGGCCAGGCCAGAGGCCTGTTCGACATGGACTGCCCGATTGCCGTCCCGAACCCGGTCGGCATGAGCGTCATCCTCACCAGCCCGGCCTATCTGCTCGCCCCTCTGGCCTTCATCCCGGCCCTGTGGCGCAAGCTCGACCGCGTGACGGTGGGGGCCGCGATCGCGGTCGTGGCCATCGTTTTCGTCAACCTGATGCACTTCAGCCAGGGCTGGGTCCAGTTCGGCTACCGTTTCAGCAACGACTTCGCGCCGTTCGCCATCGTTCTGGTCGCGCTCGGGGCGAGCCGCCTGGGGCGCTACTGGTGGGTGCTGGTGCCGTTCGTGGCGGCCTCGATCGCGATCAACCTGTGGGGCACCGTCTGGGGAGTGATGCTTGGCTGGTGAAGTTGTGGCGCGGACGGACGGCTCGGCCGCGCCCGGGGCTTCCGCGCGAGCCCGGGCCATCCGGGCTCGGCTCGCGGATGCCGGGCTGAATCGCAACCTGGCGGCGGCGGCTCTTGCGCCGCTGGTCGGCGCCGTGGCGACGCTGTTGCTCGTCATCCCCACGCTCGCCCCAGGCGTCCTGGGCTGGGACACGGCCGAATTCCAGACCGTCGCCCCGGTGCTCGGGACGGGCCATCCCACCGGCTACCCGGCCTACGTGATCCTCGGCTTCGTCGCCTCCCACCTTCTGCCGTTCGGCGACCCGGCCTACCGCATGAACCTGCTCAACGCCATCCTCGCGGCCGCGGCGGTGGCGTGCCTGGTGGCCATCATCCAGACCTTGACGAGCATGCGCTGGGTGGCACTGGCGGTCGGGCTTCTGTTCCTGATCATGCCCACGCTGTCGCCCACCGAGGTCGCGTTTCCCGACGGCTACAGCATCGCGTCCGGGCCGCTGCTGTGGCAGATCGCGACCCACGCCGACTACCACATGCTCCACGTCGCCCTGGTCGCGCTGCTCTTCCTCCTGCTCCTGGTGTGGGAGCGGCGGCGGACCGGCGACGACGGAGAGAAACGCCGCACCGCCGACCGCTGGCTTGTCGGCGCCGCCTTCGTCTACGGAGTGGCCTTCGCCAACCACGGCCTGTCGTGGCTGCTGCCGCCCGCGATAGCGCTCTTCGTGCTGGCCGTGGCGCCGAGGATCGTGCTGCAATGGCGGCTGATCCTGAGCTGCGCGGCGGTGCTGGCGGCGACGATCGTCATCCTGTTCCTCGAGCTGCCGATCCGCGCCGCCATGGGGGCGTCGCAGGTGTACGGCAACCCGGACACCTGGGCCGGCTTCCAGTACGTCGTCCTGGCCCAGCAGTTCGGGGGCAGCCTCATCGACCCGTTCGGCAGCCTGTCCGACAAGTATGCCGCGGTGCTCGCCCTGCTGGCCGGCTGGCTCGGGGCGCTGGGCTACCTGGCCGTCCTGGGCTTTGGCGCGAGCCTCGTGAGGCGGCCGCGCTTCGTCCTGCTGAGCATTCTTGCGGCCGCCGTGACCGCCGACTTCGCGGCCTCGTACGCCAACGCCGAGCTCGACCGCTACTTCCTGGTGCCCCTCTTCGTGGCCTTCCTATACGTCGGGTTCGGGCTGGCGGACGCGCTCCAGCTCGGGATGTGGCTGGTGGCGAGCGCCCAGAAGAGATTCGCGCCCGGCATAGTCGGCCCCCCGCCGGCCGGGCTCACGGCCGCGCCGGATGTCCCTGCCCCCGCACTCGCACCGAGCGGCGAAGCCTGGAACCGCCGCGCGCTGCTGGTCGTCGAGATAGTCGCGGCCGTCGTCCTGGTCGCTGCGAGCATCTCCGTCGTGCCGGCGCGACAGGCGCTGGCCGGAACGGATTCGGGAGGGGTCAGCGAATCCGACATGACGCAGGACGCGTCCTGGATGCACACCGTGCTGGCCGCCCCGGACAAGGGAGGCGTGGCCGAAAACGCCGTGATCGTGAGCTGGTGGTCGGCATCCACGACTCTGTGGTACGGCCAGAGGGTTGAGGGTTTGCGCCCGGACGTCCTGATCGTCGACGATAGCAATCGGGTGGTCAACGGCGACACCTTCGAGCAGGTCGGCGACGTGTTCGATCAGTATCTGGGCAAGCGGCCCGTCTACACGATCCGCACCGATTTCGGCGATCCCGAGACGGGCGACGGAATTCCGGCCCTGTGCAACCGCTATGTCATCGATCCGTGCCAGCCGTACGTCCTCAACGAAGTCACTGCCCGAAAGTGAAGCCAATGCCCCAGACCGATCGCGTTGACAACCCAGGAGCAGCCGCCGGCCCTGCCGACAACCGCGTCGACGAGCTGTCGTTCTTCTTCCCCGCCCACAACGAGGAAGCCAACCTCGAAGCGCTGGCGGACGAAGCCCTGGCGACGCTGCCGTCGCTGGCCCGGAAGTTCGAGATCATCGCGGTCGATGACGGCTCGAAGGACCGGACCCCGGCAATAGCCGACGAACTGGCGAAGCGACATCCGGACGTCTTCCGCGTCGTCCACCACCCGACCAACCTGGGCTACGGCGCGGCTCTCCGATCCGGCATGCGCGCCTCGCGCTACGACCTGATCGCGTTCATCGACGGCGACCGCCAGTTCAAGGTGATCGACGTCGGCCGGCTGACCGAGCGGCTGGCCGCGCCGGACCATCCCGACGTCGTCGTGGGCTTCCGCCTGAAGCGCGCCGACCCGCCGATCCGGCGCTGGTACGCCCGCGCCTACCGCCTGTCCAACCGCATCTTCTTCGGCGTTCGCGTGCGCGACATCGACTGCGCCTGCAAGCTCTTCCGGCGCGGCGCCCTGGAGCCGGTGAGGGTCGCGTCGGGGGGCGCCTTCTTCACCGCCGAGCTGCTGATCAAGCTCCGCTTCGAAGGACGCCGCATCGCCGAGGTCGGCGTGCCGCACTACCCGCGCACGGCCGGCTCGCCGACCGGGGCGAAGCCGAGTGTCGTGCTCCGGGCGATGCGCGACTTCTGGTCGCTGCGAATGCGCCTGTGGCTGCGCCACTCGGAGGGCATGGGCCGCGGCGAGGCGATGCTGGGCTAGAGGCGCCTGCGAGCCGCCCCAACGCGGAGCTACTCCTGGGCGCCGGGTCCCTCGCGGTGGCCTTCTTCGAGGTCCACGTCAAGCGAGTTGACGAACTCGCGGAAGACCTCGAGCTTTTGGTCGACGTGCGTGTCCGGCTCGACTCCGGCCTTGTCCAGGACCGCCTCCGAGGCGAAGATCCGGACTCCCGCTCGAACGGCCAGAGCCAGCGAGTCGGACGGCCTGGCGTCGACCTCGAAGGTCTGGCCGCCCAGATCCACCTCGAGCGTGGCGTGGTAGGTCTCGTCGGAGAGGCTCGAGATGATCACCCGCCGGAGCTTCGCCCCAATGACACCCAGGGTGGCGACGAAGAGGTCGTGAGTGAGCGGCCGCTCGGGGGACACACCCTGCAGTCGCGTGGCGATGGCGTTGGCTTCCCAGGGCCCGATCCAGATCGGCAGATAGCGATCCCGCTCCGTCTCCTTGAGGAGGACGACGTGCTGGCTGGAGAGCATGTGGACCCGTACGCTCTCTACGACGACCTCGACCAGCGAGTCTGCCATCGCCGGATTATCCCACTCCCCGTGCGCCGTCGCGCCGGAACGGAAGGCGTAGACCGAAACGCTCCGGCGCCGCTCAGGTCTTCTTGGGCGTCGGCGTCGGCTTGGCGCCGGACGAAGGTTTGAGGCTCGGGAGCAGCGACGCCTTCACGCTCGGCGAGGGGCTGGCCAGCGTCGGCGTCCCGAGCGGGGCGCTCATCAGATTCCCGCTCTCGACCCAGAAGAGCGTGGGATTCGTACCGTTCGGACCGGTCCGGACGAACATCCCCTGGATCGCGGAGAAATACGGCGAGTTGGGCGGTAGGACGAACTCCTGGACGTACTTGCCGTTGAGCTTGGTGATCTCCACGACCCGCCGGCCAACGCCGTCGTAGGCGTAGAGGTTGCCCTGGTCGGCCAGGACGTTGTCGGCCGAGATCTGCGTGTAGAACGGAGCCGCGGGTCGAAGGACGGTGTCGCCGGGCAGGTCGGCCGTCCAGCCCCGGATCTGCGTGCCCGAGTCGTATCTGAGGATCACGCCATCGTCGGCAAGGTAGACGCTGCCGTCGATGTACATGTCGTCCACCTGGGCAAGACTCGGGCTGGTCAGATACGCGGCCCTGTCCTGCGGGTAGTAGCCGCTGCCATCACTGGCCTCGAGGTACTTCAGAACCTGTCCTGCCGACGGAACCACGACATACAGCGAGTACTGGCCGAGGTTGACGTCCGTCTCGAAGGTCCCGATGGCGCGCACATCGGCGCCCCAGGTTCCCGAGTCCGAGTCGTTGACCTCGAGGGGTGTGCCCTGGCCGGGGATGCCCGCTGCCGCCGGTCGCCACCTCCACAGGTTGTTCGAGGTGTCGAGCATCAGGACGTCCTGGAGGCCGCCGGTCGTGAGCAGGCTGGGCGTGCCCACGGTGCCGCCGCCCTGCGGCTGCAGGCCCTTGATCAGGATCTGGGTTTGCTCTCGATTGACCAGATCGACGCGGTAGACGGAGCTGTCCGTCTTGTCGATGACGTACGCGGCGCCGTCGGGGCCCAGGACGGCCGCGGTCAGGTCGTCGTTGCCGAACGACAGAACGACCTCGGGCACGATGACCGTGACGTGGTAGTAGATATTGAGATCGCCCACGACGTTGTTGGTGAGGTCAGCCAGGTCGCTGCGGCCCGCATAGCCGTTGGCGGCCGCGATCTGCAGGTTCCTGTAGGCGTCCTCCAGATAAGTCTTGGCCGTCGCGGGATCGCTCAGCAAGAGGTTGCGGTGCTGGCCGGCGACGGCGAACCAGTCTGATTGGGCCTGGTTGAACGCTGTCTGGGCCTGGACCATCTTCGTGACGCTCGCCTCGCCGCGCGTTCCGGCCAGGTACCAGAGCGACGCGACGATGACCGTGAGGACGAGGAGCAAGCCCACGACGGCACTCGCCACACGACGCTGGCGTTCGCGCTGAACGGCGATAGGAGTGACGCGGACGCGCTGCACCGGTCGGCGCGGCATGCGGTCGAAGAGGCCGTAGACGCTGTGGCGGAGCATTCCGTCGGCCGTGCGCTGGACCTGTTTGGCGGTGTGCTGCACCGTCGACACGCTCTCCACGACCGAGTCGGCCATCGGGATCGGCGAATGCTCGGGAACGCCGGCGAGGGAGTCGCTCGGCCACACAGGCTTGAGCGGCTGGTTCTTCTGAGTCACCGCGACCTCGTCCGCCTCGAGGGCGATCATGCCGTCGCCGCCTGCCACGCCGAGTCCGCCGCCGGCCAGCTGGCGGTGGATCTGGTCGATCGCGACCTGGGGATGGAGCTGGATGACGGCGTCCTGGATCGGCGCGAGCCCGATCCGGCGGGTGGCGTTGGGGGAGATCAGGATGATGCTGTCGCCGCACAGCAGGTCGCCGTGCCATACCTCGGGGTCGGCGCCATCTTCGGACGGCAGCCCGCTCGCCGGGTCGGGCTCGGGCAACGTCAGCAGTCTGGCCTCTCGAACGAGGTACGCCTCCGCCGGCCCGACCGTCGCGACGTACAGCTCGTTGCCCCGGACCACCGCGAGGGCGATTCCGATGGGACCGGCCTCGCCGGCCTTCGGGACGAGGCGCTCGGTGACGCGCAGCTCGCGGTTGGCGGCCTTGATGGCCTTCTTGAGGCAGACCGATATGCCGGCCGACTCGTCGTAGTAGTACTCGTGCCTGACGCGCTCGGCGACCATGTTCGTCGCGGAACGAAGCTCGCCCCCACCCTCGCCGGTGACGACCAGGTACAGGTTCCCCTTCGTCCGAATCGTGGACCCGATGCTGGGCTCCACCACCAGAACCGTGTCCGGTGAGTCGGGCGGTCTTTGCGACTCGGCCACGAGGCCGAGCTTCATGTGAAGGCGGACTGTCATGACGACTGCTAGCAGCGGCTGTGGATCTGTCCCCGGATCGGCAGGTGGCGATTATACGTGCCCGGCCGTGATGCGAAGCTGGCGCACGGGGCCGCGCACGGCCGACCTCAGCGCCGCCGTCAGCTCGGGACCCCGCAACCGCAGCTCCTGGGCCACGATCGGCGCATCCGCCTCGACCTGGACCACTCCCTGGGAGAAGGCCACGACCCGGCACGCGCCGACCGCGGGCGGGACTCGTTCGGCCACGATCCGCTGCCAGGCCGTCATGAGCGCGGCCAGTTCCAGCTCATCCTCCAGGCCGAGCCGGCGGGCCGTGTCGGGCAGCAGATCTCCCAGGCGTTCCATGCCCCGGCGACCGGAGCCGCCGCCCGCCCCGGGGTCGCCCTCCGGGGCCCCGCCGCGAGAGTCCGACGGGCGCTTGCCGCGCTGACCGCTCACTCTCCGCCCTCCACGACCCGTGTGCCTTCGACGTCCGCCACGACTCGCCATGCCCGCGCCCGGCGCCGCAGATCCGGATCCAGATCTTCCGGCACGGTCGTGGTGATCAGCGCCTGCGGCAGCGCGGCTATGCGCCTGACGAGGTGGCCGCGGCGCAGTGGATCGAGCTCGCTGAAGACGTCGTCGAGCAGGAGGAGCGGGGGCCGGCCGTCGAGAGTCGTCAGCAGATCCAGCTCGGCCAGCTTGAGCGCGAGGATGGCCGTGCGCTGCTGGCCACGCGAGGCGAACGTGGTCAGGTCGCGGCCGCCGGCGCGGAAGACCAGGTCGTCGCGGTGCGGACCGACGAGAGTCGTACCGTTCCACGCTTCCTTCTCGGCGGTCTCGTGCAGCCGGCGAGCGAGCGCGTCTCGAGGCGACTCCCCGTGAAGGAGCGGCGCGTTGGTGGCGTAGTCGAGAGCCAGCGGCTCCTCCGCGGGGGCGATCTCGCGGTGGGCGGCCGCCAGGGGCGCTGTGAGCAACTCCAGGAGACGCAAACGCGCCGCCACTACCGCCGCGCCCGAAGTCAGGAACGGCTCGTCCCAGTAGCGCAGCTGGGCGCGATCCGCCTCGCCGTCGCGGATCTGCCGGAGCAGGCTGTTGCGCTGGGACAGGGCCCGGGTATAGGTCGAGAGATGCGAGCCGTACAGGGGATCGTGCGGCGCCGCCAGCTGGTCGAGCGCGGACCGCCGAAGCGTCGGCGGGCCGACGATCAGGAGCATCTCCTCGGGTGCGAAGAGAACCGTCCGCAGCTGCTCCGCCAGCGCGGCGGGCCGGCGCGGGACTCCGTTCACCTGGATCCGCTTCCGTCCGCCGGCCTGCAGGGAGATGTTCAGGCTGGTGCCGTCCGGCCGGAAACCCTCCGGGGCCGTGGTGGACCCGGAGCCGTCATCCGAATCGGTCGTCATCCGGGCGAGTTCGGGCGACGCCGGCTCAGCCTCCTGCCCGACGACTCCGAGGACACCTTCGACTCGCAGGAAGTCAGTGCCCCAGCGGATCAATTCGGCGTCGGTGGTGGTTCGGTGGGACCGGCCGAGAGCCAGCAGGACGACGCCCTCGAGCAGAGTGGTCTTGCCGGCCGCATTCGGACCCCAGATGAGTTGCGGCCCGGGACCGAGCGTGAGATCCAGCGAGGCGTAGCCCCGGAGATTCCGGAGAGACAAAGAGTGGAGCAGCGTCGGCGCCCTCGAGCCGGGCCCGACCGGGCCTTCCTTCGGGATCTGCCGCTCCTAGGAGGTCGTCTTGACCGGCATGACCACGTGGACGTAGTCCGCGTCGTCGGAGGGCCGGAAGACACCGGGGGAGAGGGGGCCGTTCAGTTCGATCGAGAAGCGGTCTGTCGGCACGTTTGCCAGGACGTCCACCAGGTACTTGGCGTTGAAGGCGATCGTGGTGCCGTCGCCCTCGACCTGGGCCTCGACCTCGCTGTGGTTGTCGCCGATGTCGGCGGCGGCGCTGACGGTCAGGCCCGTCTCCGATTCCTTGCCGATGTGGAGTTTGACGATGTTCGCCGACGAGAAGGCGATGAAGCCGGCCAGGCGGACGGCCTTGAGCAGTTGGTCGCGGTCGACCGTCGCGGTCGTGGTGTGTGTCTTGGGCAGCACCTGCTGGTAGTTGGGGAACTGGCCGTCGATAAGACGGCTCACCAGATCGATGCCTTCTAGATGGAACAGGATCTGATTGCGACTGGGCGCGAGGACCACACTCACCGGATCGTCGGTCTCCGTCAGGACGCGACTTAGGGCGTCGAGGGAGCGGGCCGGGATGACGATGCTCGTCTCCTCGACGGGGTCCAGGATGGTGATCGTCTTGACCGCAATGCGGTAATTGTCTGCCGCCGCAAGTGTGAGCTGGGTGCCCTCGAAGCGAGACAGGACGCCGGTCAGGATCGGCCTGGCCTCATCGGTAGCGGCAGCGAAGGTCACCTCGGCAAGAGCCTTGCGCAGGACGTTCTGGGCAATCCGAGTCGTGGGCTTCTCGCCCGCGGTCGGGATGGCCGGGAACTCCTCAGCATCGATCCCCTTGACGCGTGTCTCGAAGCGGCCGGCCTGGATGTGTAGCGTCTCCTGCGCCTGGAGCTCGAGATCGACGCGCTCGTTGGCCGGCAGTCCGGCGACGATGTCGGTCAGGAGCCTGGCCGGCGTCGTGGTTGCCCCGCCGACTTCGATCTTGCCGGGAACCCAGTACGTCATCCCGATCTCGAGGTTGGTGGCGGTCAGCTTCAGGCCGCCGTCCTCGGTTCGAAGAAGGACGTTGTTCAGGACCGGCAGGGTGCTCCGTGTCGGGACGGCACGGCTGACGACCTGCAGACCTCGAGCCAGGTTCTCCTGCATGACCGAGAGTTTCACTTCGGGTTCACTCCCCTGAGGTCTCGCGTAACCGGCGGACCGGGTTGCTGGGTGACGGACGGCGATCCTACTCCCTGTTGATTGTCTATCTATCTTCTCATTCCGTCACCATCATCATCATGGTGTGGAGACTGTGGGTTCGCCGCGTGGCCACGCTCAGGATGACGGTGGAGAGGTCCCCCTGGACGGTGGAACGACTACGTCGAATTGGGGACCACTATCGTGCGACGCTGTGGAGACACTGAACCTGCGATCCGGGGAAGCCCTCTAGGGCGGCGAATTTGCCGACCCCCACGCCCCCGTCTGGGGCCGTCATTGTCCACATCGGCTGGTGGTTATCCACGGTTCAGGGCCACTTATCAACGCTGAGGACCGAGGTCCGCCCAGAACGCCGGCCCATTGCCGCCCGGACGAGCCGAAGGTGAGGCGCCCGCGAGAACCGGAGCGCCCGGACTCAACGTCCGTGAGTGAGGAGTGGAGTGGGCACCGACGGCATGACCCGTGTCGGCCGTCAACGGTCCGGCAGAGGCAGGGCCAGGCGCCCGCGAGAACCGGAGGAAGTGGACTCCACGTCCGTGAGCGAAGAGCGCCGCGGGCAACGACGGCATGACCCGCCCGAGCGTTGACTACTCGGCGTAGATCAGTTCGCGGACGGCGGCCAGTTCTCGCCGCAGCTCATCGTTGATGCCCATCTCGCGATTGATTTTGTCGCAGGCGTGCAGGACCGTCGAGTGATCCCGGCCGCCGAGCTCGGCGCCGATGCGCAGGAGCGAGACGTCCGTCTCCTCGCGCATGAGGAACATCGCGATCTGGCGCGGCACGACGATCGCCTTGTCGCGCTTCTGGCCCTTCAGTGCGTCTATCTGGACACCGTAGTAGTCCGACACGGCGCGGGTGATTCGCTCGGGCGTGACCTGGCGCTTCTTGGGGTTGTACAGAACGTTCGAGAGGACCGCCTGGGCGAGCTCGATCGTGATCGGCACCGCGCCCATGCTGGCGTAGGCCACGATTCGATTGAGGGCGCCCTCGAGTTCACGGATGTTGCTCACGACCTTGCGGGCGATGAACTCGAGCACGTCCGAACTGACCGGCACGGCCTGCTCCTCCGCCTTGGCGCGAAGGATGGCGATACGGGTCTCGAGGTCCGGCGCTGTCAGGTCCGCGATGAGGCCCCATTCGAAACGGCTGCGGAGTCGCTCCTCCAGCGTCAGGATCGCCTTGGGCGGCCGATCCGACGACAGCACGATCTGCTTGCCGTCCTCGTGGATGGCATTGAACGTGTGGAAGAACTCCTCCTGGGTCCGCTCCTTGTCCGCGATGAACTGGATGTCGTCGATGAGGAGGAGGTCGATCCGGCGGTAGCGCGCCCGGAACTCGTCGATCTTGCCCTGCTGGATGCTGGTGATGAACTCGTTGGTGAACTTCTCGCTGGTTGCGTACACGACGCGCTTGCGAGGGTAGCGGGCGATCACGGCGTTGCCGATGGCATGCATCAGGTGGGTCTTGCCCAGGCCGACGCCGCCGTACAGGAAGAGCGGGTTGTAGGCGTGGCCGGGCCGCTCCGCGACCGACAGGCTGGCGGCGTGGGCCAGGCGGTTCGCCGACCCGACGATGAAGTTGGAGAAGGTGTAGCGCGCGTTGATGTTGGTGGCGGCTCCCTCGGGCGCGCCGACGCGCGTGGCCTCGACCCTCACCGGCGCCGACATGGCCGGCGCGGAGCTGCCTGCCGCGGAACCGGAGCCGTTGGCCGCGACCGTGCCGGCCGTCTCGCCGGCCGGGCGAACCACGAACTCGACCTGGACGCTGTAGCCGACGATGCGGGCGAGCGTCTGCGAGATCAGCGAGCGGTAGCGCGTCTCCAGCCAGTCTTTGGCGAAACCATTTGGGACCGCGATCTTGAACCGGCTGTCGTCGACGTCAACGAGCACCGTGTCGCGGAGCCACGTTTCGAAATTGGCGGGAGACAGAGAGACCTGAAGCTCTCCGAGTGCTGCGCGCCAGACTTGTTTAGCGTCCATCTAGGCAGGCTTTGTCCCACGAGACGAAAAATGGATAGCCAGATTCATGACGGACGCCCGCTCCGCTTTCACCTTCCGGCGCCGTGAGGTCGACCGACGAGCCTCTCCTCCGGAGCAGTCTGCCGGTCCTCACGGTCCCTCCGGGCCGTGGCCCTGGGGTTGTCTGGCGCCGCGGGCCGACGAAGAATAGCACCGCCCCGGCGGCTCCGGCAAGGCTTGGACCCGATCCGAATCGCATACTCCCGGGGAGTATCGGCCGAGGGACCTTGCCGGGCCTGCCAACGGGTGCCGTCGAAACATCGTCGTTTGACACCCCGCATCTCACGTTCATATAATCCGCCGGCAGACGCGCTGAAGCGCTCGTGTGGCGCCAGGCGCGTTCGCGTGCCTTTCGGGGTATCCTCACCCCGAGGCCGTATGGAGAGACACCCGCCGTCCAATGAAACAGACCTTTCAGCCCAAGAAGCGGCATCGCGCCAAAGAGCACGGCTTCCGCGCCCGGATGAAGACCCCCGGGGGACGTCGCGTGCTATCGGCACGCCGCGCCCACGGCCGCAAGAAGCTCACGGTCTGACGGCGGACCGCGGCCACAACCCGCCGCGTCTGGTGATGCTCTCCAGTCCGGAGGACTTCGCCGCACTGCAGGGTCAAGGATCTGTCAGGTCCAACCCCCTGCTTGTCGTCCGAATCCGACGGAACGACCTCGAGGTGACGCGATTCGGGTTCTCGACCGGACGCAAGCTCGGCGGAGCGGTCGTTCGGAACCGGGTGCGCCGGCGGCTCCGTGAGGCGCTAAGGGTGATGGCGCCCTCGTTCCAGCCCGGCTGGGACGTCCTGATCATCGCCCGCCAGCCCGTCATCGCAGCCGACTATCAAGACTTGACGGGAGCCCTGCACAGTCTCCTCCGCCGGGGAGGCGTACTTGAAGGGCGGACCGTGGCGTGAAAACGGCCGGCATCGGGCTCATCAGGCTCTACCGTCGCCTTTTCGCGTGGCGCCCGTCGGTCTGTCGCTACGAGCCGACCTGTTCGGTCTACACCGAGCAGGCGATCGCCAAATACGGTTTGTTCCGAGGGAGCTGGATGGGAATGCGTCGAATCGCTCGCTGCCACCCGTGGAGTCCCGGTGGCTACGACCCAGTTCGCTAACGTGAGCGCTCGAAAGCGGACGTCCATGCCCCGGGTGCGCTGGTTGGTGCTCGGGCTCTTTGTCGTACTCGTCGCTCTCGCCGTCGTGGCCTGCGCGGATGCCGGCACGGCCAGCTCCAGCTCGGCGACCTCCGCCGGCGCTGCCGCCTCGGCGCTGGCCTCGCCCGGAACCAGCGGGCTGACTGCGACCTCTCCGTCGCCCAGTCCCACGCCCACGCAGGCGCCCCTGGCTATGGCTCAGCCCACGGACCCGCTGAGCCTATTCAGCTGGCTCTTCACGCCCATCTTCCAGGCGCTGTTCATCCTGCTGACCTGGATGTATGTGCTCACGGGCAATGTTCTCGTCGCGATCGTGATCCTGACGTTGATCATCCGGTTCGCGACCATCAAGCTCTCGGCCCGCCAGATCTCCTCGCAGCAGCGGATGATGCGTCTTGCGCCCGAGCTCAAGATCCTCCAGAAGGAACTCCAGCGCCGCTACAAGGGCGATCGCCAGGCAATCTATGCCGCCACGCAGGAGTTCTACAAGGAACGAGGAGTCAGCCCGACCTCCGGTTGCCTCCCGAGCCTGCTGCAGATGGGGATGCTCATCCCCATGTATTCGGTCATCCGGATCGGGCTCACCAACTTCGACCCGAACGCGATGCTGAGCGTCTTCGGCCAGAAGGTCGTGCCGCTCACCTGCCCGAACCCGGCTCACTACGTGAACGGGATCCTGGACAAGTCCCTGCCATGCATCAACACGGTGATCGCCGGCGTCGACATGGGCAAGGAGCAGGTCCTGTTCAGCCTGCCGCTCGGGATCAACGGCTGGGCCCTGGGCGTGAGCCTCCTGGCCCTCGCCGCCGCGGCGCTGCAGATGGTGCAGAGCCGGATGATGATGCCGCCCAACGCCGAGAACGATCCCTCGGCCAGTACCCAGCGCAGCATGATGATCTTCATGCCGCTGATCTCGATCCTCTACGGCGGGATCCTCCCGGCCGGCCTGTTCATCTACTGGATCATGACCTCGCTGTTTTCGGTCGTGCAGCAGTTCCTGATCGTTGGTTGGGGCGCGATGTTCCCGCTCTTCGGGCGGACACCGGGCTTCGCGCAGAATTACACGCCACGGTTCCCAGTCACCATGCCCGAGCCGGCGAATGCAGGCAAGTCGCTGGCCGCAACCCGGTACAAGCCGGAGGAGCGGTTGGCATCGGCGGCCTCGACTGTTCGGCCCAATACGCACCGGCGAGCCAGCCGGCGAGGGAGACGACGCTGACATGAGTAGCTTCCGCGATGCATACCGCGAGTTCACCGGCAAGACTCCGGAGGAGGCCCTCCGCGCCGCTCGCGACGAGTTCGGCGTGGACCTCAACGAACTCGACTTCGAGATCCTGACGCCCGGCAGCCGCGGCGTGCTCGGCATGGGTGCGGAGCCGGCCCGGGTCCTTGCGGCGCCCCGATCCTCGCTGGGCGGCTCCACTCCGAAGCGCGAGGCCGCAGCCCAGGTTCCGCTGCCGCCCCCCGCCCCTCGCGACCGCGAGGATCGCCCTCGGCCGGATCGCGGCTTTGATCGTGACCGCGGATTCGATCGCGGCCCGCGCCCTCCGATGGGCGACCGCGGCGGCTTCGACCGCGACCGCGGCCCTCGACCGCCTCGTACGGAAGGCGCTCCCATGCGCGGTGGATCGCCTCGGCCAGGCGGCGATCGTCCTGATCGTGCGCCCGGCGGCTTCGACCGCGACCGCGGACCTCGCACACCGCGACCGGAAGGTCGACCTGCGCCGCGACCGGAAGGTCGACCCGCGCCCCAGGCCGCGTTGACCGCCAAGGAGCTTGCCGAGGTCGCCGCCGCGCGCGTGGCCCCGCCGGTGGAGCGGGCCGAGTCCGCGGAAGTTACGCCCGAGGCCATGGCCGCGGCCAAGGAAATCCTCGAGCAGCTAATGGCCCAGCTCGATTTCCACGTCCGCGTCGAGATCAAGGCGGGAGACACGAACCGCCTCAACGTGGTCGGCGAGGGCACCGAGAAGGAATCGCTCGGTGCGCTGATCGGGCGAAAGGGCGAGCGTCTCTCCGCGCTCCAGCACCTCGTGAACCTGCTGCTGTCCAAGAGGGTCGGCGAGTGGACCCGCATTCTCGTCGACGTGGAGGACTACCGCGGCCGCCGCGAGCGCCAGCTGCGGGACCTGGCCAATCGTGCCGCCGACCGAGTGCTGGAAACGGGCAAGATGCTCCAGCTGGAGCCGATGCCGGCTCTCGAACGGCGCTGGATCCATCTCGCGCTGCGCGACCACGAGAAGGTCGCCACGCAGTCGATCGGCGAGGAGCCGAACCGCCGCGTCGTGGTGCTACCGCGCGACGTCTAGCCGGCTTCGCCCCCAGGAATCGGCGGTCGATCTCGCCCGGCCGGGGCGCCGCGCGCCAATCGTCAATGGACGGGGGCAACCGATATCTGCGCACTCAACTATCATGGTTTGACACGGCGTCACGGGGACGCGAGGCTGCGCGTCTATCGCGCGGCCGGGCGTGAGCTCCCGGTCTAGCCACCCCTGCCGCCCAGCGCCGCCACCACGACCTGTTCGGCGCGCTAGAAGGAACGATTATGACCTGGGACACCCGCGAGCCAAGAAGCCAAGCCAAGCCCAGTACGTCGCAGCCCCAAGGCTGGGATGGCCCGGGGTGGTGGGATGAATCCGCATCTCCGGCCCGCAAGCCCTCGTCGGCAGTCCGCTCCATGCCGGCCGGCCAGTCCGTGCGCGGTACCGCGACTGAGCTTCCGGTCTCGACCGGGACGGGCGGTGGCTCGAATGGGTCCGCCGCGACGGACAAGGCCGCCTTTGCCGCGGCTCGACGCGCCAAGTCGCGATCGGCCTCGCGCCAGCGATCCGACAATGCCAACACGATGGCGACGATCCGGTTGGTGGCCGGGTTCGCCGTCGGAGTGATCGCGGCCTTCTTCCTCGCCACGGTGGCCGTCCTCGGGCTGTCGCAGGGCTACGACGGCAAGGTCATGCCGGGCGTTCGCGTCGGAACCGTCGACGTCTCGGGGCTCACGCGAGACCAGGCGATCAGCGCCATCGATTCGGCTTATGCGTCCCTCAGCCAGGGTCAGGTAACAATTACCGCGCCGACGGGGACGGGCACGATCACCTATCAGGAAGCCGGGCGAGCCCCCGATTCGGCCGCCATGGCGGATGCGGCGCTGTCGGTCGGCCATGGCGACAATCCCGTTTCCAGCGTCACTTCGGCTATTCGCACATTCGCCGGCGGCGTTGACATCCCGGTGATCGTCAAGCTCGATCCGCTGGCTCTCGAAACCAAGCTCCATGACATCACGGGCACTACGCAGGATCCGCCGAAGGATGCCAGCGTCTCCGTGAACGGGACGACTTTCGCGGTCGTGCCGGGCGCCCCCGGCAAGGGCATCGACGAAACGACCATCGCCACCGGGCTGATCGACCAGCTGGCGAGCCCGGACGCGCCCAGCAACGTCCAGGTCGGCGGCAAGTTCATCACCGTCCAGCCCAATGTCACCGACGCGGATGCCCAGGCCGCCATCGACAGCGCCAACAAGATGGCAGTTGAGGTCACCCTCACCTACAGCGCCAAGACCTGGACGATCGACGCGGCCACGATCCAGAGCTGGATCATTTTCGGCGACCGAACCGACGGCACCTATGGCCCGGTCATCAACCCGGCACTGGTCAAGACGTATGTCAGCACGCTGACCAAGGATGTCAACGTGGCCCCGGTCGAGCCCAAGGTCATCAGCAGCTCGTCGACGACCGGCCTGACCGCTGGGTCGCCCGGTCTCGATCTCGACGTGGACGGCACTTCTCAGGCCATCGAGGCCTATCTGGACAACCTCGGCACCGGCGGCACGAACATGGGCACGGCCGTCGCGCTCGTCGTGAATGTGACCCAGCCCTCGCTCGCCTCTAACTCACAGCTCACGGGCTTCGTCGACATCGGCTCGTGGCGCACGAAGTACATCCTTGATCCGTCCAACGGCAATGGCGTCAACATCCAGCTCCCGTCCCAGCTCCTCAACGGTCAGGTCGTAGCCCCCGGTGCGCAATTCAACTTCCTGAACGCGGTCGGCCCGATCAGCCTGTCGACCGGCTGGAAGATGGGCGGCGTCATTCTCAACGGGCAGAGCAACCATACCGGCGCCGTCGGCGGCGGCATCTGCTCCGCGTCGACGACCATGTTCAACGCCGCGGCCCGCGCCGGGCTCGCGATCAACGAGCGCCACCCGCACTTCTACTACATCTCCCGCTATCCGGTCGGCCTGGACGCCACCGTCTATTCCAACGGTGTGACCACCTGGAACCTGCGCTGGACCAACGACACCCCGAACCCGATCGTTATCAAGTCCTGGTTCACCGGTACCGGCAAAGACAGATGGATCTATGTTCAGCTGTGGAGTCTGCCGACCGGCCGCGTCACGACCTTCGCGCCGACCAAGCCCGTCAAGAGCAACGTCGTCAAGGCCACTTCCACTACGGAATACGTTTCGTCCCTGCCGGCCGGCGACAAGAGCCCCTACCACTTCGAGTACCCCACGGACGGTTTCAACACCGTCGTCAGCCGGACCGTCAAGGACTCGACCGGAGCCGTCCTTCACCAGGACACGTGGTACTCCAAGTACGGGGTCGTGAACGGCCTGCTGGCCTACAAGGGCACACCGCCGCCGAAGGCGACACCGACGCCGAAGTCGACACCCACGCCGCCCACGCCCACGCCCACGCCCACGCCCAAGGCGGGTCTCATCCCGTTCACTCTCCTGCCGATGATCTTCCTGCCGCTGGCGGCCCTGCTGGTGCCGATCTCGCGACGCAAGCGGCTGCTTCGCAGGTAAGCGGCCTAACTTAGACACCGCAAGAGCCGGCGCGAAAGCGCCGGCTCTTCTATTTGACCGGCGCCTCGGCCGCTTCGGGCGTGGAGGCGGCCGCGGGCGGATCACCGCGGTGGAGTTCGTAGCCGAGCAGCTGCGGGAAGAGCCGCAGCACCGCAGCCAGGCCCACGAGGCAGAGCACGCCGCCGGAGACGACGGAGAACTGCGGCCCGGCCACTGCCGCCACGGCTGCGGCCTCCGCATCGCCCAGACGCGGCCCGCTCGTGACCACCAGGGTGTGGATCGACATCAGGCGGCCACGGAGATGATCGGGCGTGTCCAGCTGGACGATCGAGGCGCGCAGCACGGCGCTAATGACGTCCGCGCCGCCGGCCACGGCCAGGCACAGGAGCGCCAGCGGGAAGCTCGCCGACAGCAGCCCGAAGGCTGCGATGGCGATGCCCCACCCCGCCACGGACACGGCCACTCCCCGGCCCGGGCGGCGGACGCGGCTGGTCCAACCGGTCAGTGCCGCGCCCACGAGGGCACCCAGCGCCGGCGCTGCGGTCAGCAGCCCGTATCCGGCCGTGCCGACGTTGAACACCGTAAGCGCGAGCTGCGGGAACAGCGAGCTCGGCATTCCGAAGATCATCGCGTCCAGGTCGATGACGAACGTGGCCAGCACGACCTTGCGCGAGCGGGCGAAGCTGAGCCCCTCGGCCACCGACCGGAGGCTCGGGCGAGGCGCATCGGGGTGGGGCGGGATCGGCGCGATCATCAGCACGGCCACGATCGCGGCCATGAATGTCGCCACGTCGAAGGAGAAGGCCCAGGCGGCCCCGGCGAGCGTGACGATGATGCCGCCGCAGACCGGCCCCACCACGGACACCGTCTGCGAGCTGAGCCAGTTGACGGCGATCGCCGCCTGAAGCCGCTCCCTGGGCACGAGCCGCGGCACGGCGGACGAGCGCGTCGGCTGGTCGACGGCCGCAATCCCGGCCGCGAAGAACGCCACGACATAGAAGCCCCACAGCGGCGGCGCGGGCAGGAACGCCAGGAATGCCAGCATGGCGCTGGTTGCCGCCAGGAGCACTTGCGTGACTATCAGCAGCTTGCGCCGGTCGACCGCGTCGGCGACCGCCCCGCCGCCCAGGGCGAAGATGAGTATCGGGAAGAGCTGCACTATCGCGAGCAAGCCGATCGATAGCGGGTTCTTCGTCAGGTTCCACAACTCGAGCGGCAGCACGACCACCGTGACCTGCCGGCCCAGGCCGCTCACGAGCTGACCGAACCAGATCAATCGGAAGTCGCGGTCGCGCCGGACGGGCTCCAGATCGACAAGCAGGCCGCGCAATCTGGCGCGTCGGGTCGAGCGTTTCAGGGACATGGCGGGAAGGATAGGCGAGGGCGGACGACCCGACACGACTGGGCCCGGCAAATCGTCTGATGCCTGCTCTCGACTTTGACGGCGGGGTACCGGGGGCCGTCGAGCCGGGCAGCCACCACGATCCTTGCCGGCGGGGCAGGTCGGCAGCATCACATCCGCGTCGAGGAGGCCGAGATTGAAGAGTGGTACGCCCAAGAACGCTCCGAATCGGGACCGCCCCTACTACGGGCAATCTCCGGCGGCCCTGGGGCGGATCGAGGCGCACATCGAGGAGATCACCGGCGATGAGCCGCCGGCGAGTCAACCTCAGACGATGCGTGAGGAACTCGGCAGGAAGGCGTTGCGCCATCGCCCGGCTCTCGCCGCCGGCATCGGCGCGACAGCCGTCCTGGTCGCCGTCGTGATCCTGGGCCCCGCGCTCCGTTCCGGCACTACGGCTAGGCCGACGGCCAGCTCGTCGGCCGGTGCGTCGGCCGTCCCGACGTCGACCCCGGCGGGGATCGCGCAGGCGACCGAGACGAGCCCGCTCCCCTCGACGAGCGCGGATCCTACGCCGAGCCCCACCCCCTGGCCTACCCTGGCCTCGATCTGGACGCCCGCGCCGACTCCCGTGCCCACTGCGACGCCTGTGCAGGCCTGGCCGGTCGCTCTCGACGAGAGCATTGACTATTCGTCGGGCGAGATGGTCGTCGGCCCGGACGGGACGATCTACATCCCGGGAATCGCCGCCCTCGACTCCAAGGGCCATTCCCGCGGCGGTTGGCTCCTGCTGCCCGATGGCCACTACGCAACACCGGTGGCGTTCGGGACGGACGGAACGATCTATGCCACCGATCAGACCGACGACACCAGCGACAGCGCCGACAACACGGCGGTCTACGCCTTCGGCGCGAACGGGAAAGCGCTTGCCGGCTGGCCCGTCTCGCTCGATATCGGCGATGGCCCGACCTTCGAAGCGGGCCCGTCCGGCAGCCTGTACGTCTTCGGGGACGACGGCGACTCGTATACGGCGATAGTTCTCACGCCGGCCGGCAAGGCCACCGCAAAGTGGAATGTCGGCTCCGACGGCGGTGGGGACTGCGGCCAGGTGATTCGCCCGGACGGCACGGTCTTCTATGCGTATTCGTCGAGCGGTTCGATGGACGACTGCGAGATCGACGTCTTCGGCCCGACCGGTAGCCGCCTGTCCAAGAGCCCGATCAGGGACTGGAACGACCTCACGATGGCTCCGGACGGCACCGTCGTCGCGGTCGGTTACGACATGGAGCCATACAGCAGTTCGGTCGTTGCCGAGACTCGCGTGGCCGTGATCGGGACCGACGGGCAACCTGCGGCCGGATGGCCCATCGTGTTCCAAGGGGCCGCCTCCGACCCGGCCTTCGGGCCCGATGGGACCGTGTACGTCGCGATCGCCGGAGTGGGGACTACGGCGTCCAGCGTGATCGGCTATGACGTGTCAGGCGTTGCCAAGCCCGGCTGGCCGGTCTCGCTTCCGGCGGGTCTTGGGCCATTCGCAGGCGACGACGAAAGCGGCACCCCGTTGCCACCCGTTGTCGGCGACGACGGCACCGTCTACCTGGCGGCTACGAAGATCGACTGGACGGGCTCGGTGCTGGCGTTCGATCCATCCGGCAACGTCCTCCCCGGCTGGCCGTACAAGCTGCCGCAGGCGTTCGCCGCCGTCGGCGACGGTCGGGACACGTGGAACCCCGGTCCGATGTTCGTCCGGTCGACGTCCGGCGGGGGCGCGATCTATCTCGCCCTCGACGGGGAGGCCATTGCGGTCGGCCACGACGGGAAGGTGGTCGCGGGCTGGCCCTATGTGCTGACCGATGACGACGACAGCTGGGAGGATTGGGCGACCATGCCGGACGGGGGCCTGATAGCCATCATCCAGACGCCCACGGACCAGGGCGACACGATCGACCTGGTGGTGCGCTTCACGCCGGGCGGCAAGTTGGTCCGCTGACAGGCCACCCGCCGGAACTAGTCGGCCTTCTGGCGCGCCAGGACGAACGACACGCAAACGAACCACGCCAGCAGGCTCAGCAGTGACGCCAACTCGAGCAGAGGAACGTCCCAGATCGCGCCGCGATCGACGATGCGGG
>Ga0265326_10000287_pt1 | contig 22795 bp, 20 predicted proteins | sample 41424metaG_FD_192439 | JGI IMG/M metagenome (GOLD analysis project Ga0265326, IMG submission 192439) | Rhizosphere microbial communities from Carex aquatilis grown in University of Washington, Seatle, WA, United States - 4-14-24 metaG | ecosystem: Host-associated > Plants > Roots > Rhizosphere... | reverse complement strand
GCGCCGTCACGTACAACGAGTAGCGGCGATGCTTCGGCGGCACCAACAACAAGCCCCAGAACATCTGGATGACCCGCAGCGCAACCGAATCGAATATGTCCTATTCGATCCCGACCGTGGCGGACAATCGCATCGCGTTCCGCATCGCGGCCCGAGAAGCCTCGCGGGTGCAGCATCTGGTGCCGGTGGCGAACCTGATGATGTTCACGCCCAGCTGCGAGTGGAAGGTGACGTCCGGCGACGGCAACGCCCTGTCCTCGGCGAACATCACGGTCAAGCCACAGTCGTACATCGGGGCGAACAACGTGACGCCAGCCGTGGTGGGCAACTCCATCCTGTTCGCCGCGGCCCGGGGTGGCCACCTGCGCGAAATGTCCTACAACTGGCAGGCCAACGGCTACCTGACGCAGGACATCTGCCTGCTGGCGCCGCACCTGTTCGACTACAACAGCATCGTCGATATGGCATACCAGAAGTCGCCGTACCCGATGCTGTGGTGCGTGAGTTCCAGCGGCCAACTGCTGGGCATGACCTACGTGCCGGAACAGCAGGTGGCCGGCTGGCACCATCACGACACGACGAACGGGGTGTTCGAGTCCGTTTGCTGCATCACTGAAAACAACCAGGACTACCTGTACGCCATAATCAACCGGACCTTCGGCGGGGTAACCCATCGCTTCGTCGAACGCATGGCGTCGCGCTACTTCAACACGGTGGCGGACACGTTCTTCGTCGATTGCGGCGCCCAGTACAACGGCGCACCGGCCACGACCATTTCCGGGCTGGACTGGCTGAACGGGCAGACGGTCAACATCCTGGCCGATGGTGCCGTGGTGCCCCCGCAAGTGGTGACGGGCGGCGCGATCACGCTGACCACGGCGGCCAGCAAGGTGACCGTCGGCCTGCCGATCACGGCGGACGTGCAGACATTGCCGCTGGCGGTCCAGATCGACGGCGCCTTCGGGCAGGGCCGACTGATGAACGTCAATTCGGTCTTCCTGCGCGTGTATCGGTCCAGCGGCATCCTGGCTGGCCCCTCGTTCGACAAGCTGACGCAGTACAAACAGCGGACCACCGAACCCTACGGCACGCCCCCCAATCCGGTCAGCGCGGAAATCAAGATCCCGATTCTGGCCAGCTGGGAAAACAACGGGCAGGTGTGCATCCGCCAGACGGATCCGCTGCCCCTGACCATTGCATCCATGACTATCGAGGTGGCGGCAGGTGGGTGATGTCGTTATCCGAGAAGTCCGCGACTGGGACATCACACTGTTGTTCCTGAACATGCGGGAGGCGGACTTCGAGGAAGTGCGCGCCGCCCGGGGCGATGTTTATGGCGCCCTGGTTTCAGCAGCCAAGACGTCCGTGCAGGCGTGGGCTGCTGAAAGCCATGGCCAGCTACTTTGCCTCTTCGGTGTTGCCCCGATCAGCTTCATCGCCGGGCAGGGGTCGCCGTGGTTGCTGGGCACTAACGCCATGCTGCGCCATCGGGGGCGCCTTATCAGGCAGACGCCTCGCTATCTTGCCCGCATGCTGGAACTATTCCCGCACCTGTCCAACTTCGTGGATGCGCGCAACGTGAAATCCATCCGATTCCTGAAAGCCATGGGCTTTGAAATGCACGCCCCGATTCCTTACGGAAAGGCGGGGGAACCTTTCATTCCTTTCAGTATGGGGGTGACCCATGTGTAGCCCAGCCGCGCTATCGGCCGGCAGTGCCGGCATGCAAATGGTCGGGGCCATGGGGCAGGCCAGCGCGCAGAAAGCGCAATACGCCTACCAGGCGCAAGTGGCGGAGAACAACGCCAAGATCGCCAGCGAGGAAGCCAGCCTAGCCATCCAGAACGGACAGGTCCAGGAAGAGAATCAGGACTTGAAGACCGGCGCCATCTACGGCGCGCAGCGTGCGGCGATGGCCGCCAACGGCATTGATCTGGATGAAGGCAGTGCGACGGACGTGCTGGCCACCACCAAGTTCATGGGTAACCGCGACGCCCTGACCATCCGCGACAACGCCATGCGGCAAGCATGGGGCTATCAGGTCCAGGCGCAGAACTACACCGACAACAGCAAAGCCATGTCCGCCACGGGCGATGCCATCAATCCCCTGATGTCGGGCGCCACTTCACTCCTGGGCAGTGCATCCAGTTTTGCGAGTACGTGGGCGACGGCCAAAGCAACTGGCGCCACGGATGCCCTGACGAAATCCTTCTGGAGTTAATCCATGCGCGTGCCTGAATATGGCCTGCCCGAAGTAGCGCCACAAAACCTTCCGGGTGTTCGCCAGGAGTCCGTCGTTAATGCAGACATGCTGGGCGTCAATGCCAAGCAGGTCTATAACCTCGGGCAAGCCGTCGGGCAAGCCGGCGACTCCTTTGCCAAGGTGCAGATCCAGCAGCAGGACATGGCGAATCAGGTCCGCCTGAACGATGCCAAGAGCCAGTTGCTGGCCGCGCAGAATGCGCTGACCTTCGGCGACGTGAATACCGGCACGCGAGGCTTTCAGTCCTACAAGAGCAAGGACGCACTTTCCCCGGATCCCGATTCCGGGCAGCCGCTGGATGCAACCTATGCGGACAAGCTGAAGACGAAGGCCGCCGACATCGCCGCAGGGTTGAGCAACGACGCCCAGCGTCGGGCATTTGCCATGGTATCCACCGATGCCTTATCGGGCTTTCAGGGCCAGATTCAGCGCCACATGCTGGAAGAATCGAATACCTACGCCCGGGAAACCAACACCGGCACCATCAAGCTGGCGGGCGATACCGCCGCGCTGAATTGGAACAATCCCGACCTGGTGGCCCCGCAGATCGAGAGCGCGAAGGCCGCGGCCTACTCGCAGGCGCAGCACGACGGGCTGCCCCCTGCGGCCACGACCATGGCCATCAAGGATGCCGTCAGCGGTATCCATCGCCGGGTGATTGAAACCGCGCTGGAACAGAACAACCCTGCGTATGCCATGGCTTACAAGGACAAGTACAAGGATGACATGAGTGCCGACGACACCCTCGCGGTGCTGGGCAGAATCAACCACCAGGTGGATGCCTTCACGGCCCAGGGTGTCGTGAACAACACCACCAAAGCCTTCGCCGGCCAGATTCAGCCGACGGACATGGCCCGGCTGCTGTCGGTCCGCGATGCGCTGGAAAGCGGCGGCAAAGACTACAACGCCGACGGCACGCCCGTGGTCAGCGCCAAGGGCGCCAAGTACAAGAATCAGGTCATGCCCGCCACGGCGGCCAACCCCGGCTTCGGCATCAAACCCGCAGCGGACGATAGCCCAGCGGAATACAACCGCGTGGGCGATCAGCTGATGGCGGCGTTGGTGACCAAGTACGGCGACGTGGGCAAGGCCCTCGCGGCCTACAACGCTGGCAGCGGGGCCGTGGATGTGGCCATCAAGACCAACCCGGCCAACTGGCTGGGCAGCCTCCCCAAGGAAACGCAGGACTACGTGCAGAAGGGCGTCAGCAAATTCAACACGGGCGCCGACGCACCTGTCATGCCTACGAAAGATGAATTTGTGACGCACGCCCTGGGGCAACTGCCGCAAGGGGCGCGTCCGGAACTGGTCAAGCTGACCCGCGACCAGGCTGAAGCGCAATACAAACTGCTGGATGACTCGCGCAAAGAGCAGGGCGATCGTGCGCTTGAAGCCGTGCAGAAGGCGCTGGTGGCCAACGGCGGCAACTATTCCGCATTACCGGCCGCACTGACGGGCACCTTGTCGCGCTTCGCCCCCGGGCGTGTGGATGACGCCATGAAGTTCGCCAAGGCGATCAGCAACGGCGAGAACAACACGAACACCGAAGCCTATGCCATGGCCGTCACGTATCCGGGCGAGTTGGCCAAGATGACCGACGCCACCTTCGTCAATTTCCTGAAGACGAACTTCAGCGTGCGCGATCAGGAAAAAATCTCCCGTATCCGCGCCGAGCAGATTAACGGCAAGACCGACGACAGCACCGGGGCGCTGAACACCAAGGCGATGAACGACGCGCTGGCCAACCGGCTGGTGTCCTTCGGCATCACCATGCCGACGGCAAAAAGCAGCACGGACGACAAGGCCCGCGTGGGTGCCATCCAGAAGTACGTGGCCGACGACATCTTCGCCCAGCAGCAGCAACTGGGCCGCAAGATGACGAAGGACGAAATCAGCAAGCATATCGACCAGATGTTCTTGCAGAACCTGAACTTCAAGACGACGTTCCTGGGCATCGGCACCGGCACTTCGCAGACGCCCATGCTGACCATGAAGGTGGGCGACATCCCGGCTACGGATCTGGCGACGATCAAGACGGCCTTCGCCAACCGGGGGGTGTCAAACCCCACCAACGACATGCTGATCCGCGCCTACTGGACGGCCCATAAAAAATGACCGACAAATACGATGATGCCGTGGGCAGCGTGTTGCAAGACACGGCTGCCAATATCCGCAATAACGTCCAGTTGTCCATCGGCGCGAATCCGGATCAGGAAGCCGGCTATGCGCATCTGGCCAAGTTCATCCAGGCGCCCGTGGAGTCGGTACGCGCCGACCCCGATCTGGCCCGCCAGCAGGCGGCAGGGCAGGCGATGGACGCGGACAAGATCGCCAGCGACTACCCGCACCTGGCCAAGTTCCTGACGAACGCCGACAACACCCGGCAGGCGCACGATGTCATCCCGCAGATGGCGGCCACGGAAGCGGCAGCCAAGGCCATCCCTGCGGTGGATGATGGCTACACCTCGATGACGCCGGACACGTCGCCCGTGAAGGGGCCGACCCTGCGGGAACGGCTGTCCGATCTGTGGCGCGGCATGTTCGGCGCCCCGACGGTGGCGCAATCCCAGCAGGCGCAGCGGGAAGCCGAAGCCACGGCCATCCTCGCCGGCCGGCGCAACACCCCCGGCCTGACCGACGATCAGGCGTGGGAAGCATCCCGGCAGGCCCTTGGCGGCATTTCGCAGATCCCGCAAATAGCTGCCGAACGCTTCGCCGATTCTGCAACCTTCGGGCTTGCTGCGCCTGTTACACCCACGAAGTCGCATTCGTGGCAGGCCTCCGTGTCGGGCGGTGTTGCCCAGCTTGGCGGCTTCCTTGTCGGCCCGGGGAAAGTCGCCCACGCGATGATCAACCCGCTGGAGCATGCGGCCGGCGAGTCCTTCGTGAAGGCCATTTCCAAGGACGTGATCAGTCAGGGTGCTAACCTGGCCCTGGCATCGGCCCTTGAGAAATCCGGCCATGCGGTCCTTGATACCACCAGCACGGACGAGGCGGGCAAGATCATCGGCGACGCCTTGCAAGGGGGTGCCGAAATGGGCGGCGTCTTTGGTGCGGCTGGCCGGCTGCTTCCTGACAGTACCGCAATCCAGGCGGTTCTTCGGGCCGTCGGGGTGAACGTCGGTCTGGACGCATTGCAGGGCACCAGCCCAGGGGATGATCGTCCGCTGGAAGACAAGGTTTTCAACTACCTGCTGAACACCCTGTTTTCCCTGCACGGGGCCGGGCGTACGGAAGGCGGCTGGCTGCACGATGTCAGCCTGGCCAAGCAGGCCGAAGCCGACCACACCACGCTGAACACCATGTCGGAAGCCTTTGCGACCAACCCCTACCGGGCGCGCAATGCGGACGCCTTCCATGAGTTCGTGCAGAACGTCAGCGAAGATGGCCAGCATCTGGACGCGGTTTATATCGACGCCCACAAGCTGGGCGAAGTGCTGGACCAGTCGGGCGTCACGGCGGAACAACTGACCACGGCACTGCCCGGCGTGGCGAAGCAGATGAAGGAAGCCCTGGAAACCCGGGGCGACGTCAAGATCCCGATGGCCGACTATGCCACCCTGATCGCGGGCGGCCCGCTAGACAAGGCCCTGCTGCCGGAACTGAAGACGACCCCCGGCGCCATGACCTACGCGCAGGCGCAGGAATACGGCGCACGGCAAGGTGAAGAACTGAAGGGCGCAGCTGAACGCATTGTTGGCGAACAGCAGAAGGCGGACGCCCACGCCGTGGACCTGAAGACCGTGGAAGATAAGCTGGTCAGCGAACTGGTGGCCACCGGCCGCCTGGACGAATCCGCAGCCCGCGCCAGCGTGGTGCCGTTGCGCGAGTTCTACCGCACGCAGGCCGAAGTGCATGGCATCGCGCCGTCGGAAATGTATGCCCGTTACCCGCTGAAAGTGCTGGGCGAACGCCTGGTCGGGGGGCTGGATCAATCGGAAGGCGCGTTCGGGCCGGTATTGACCGAGCATTACCACGACGCCCCGGGCGCCATTGCCAAACTCAAGGAAATGAAGACCGGCGAAGCGCTCGGCGCCCTGCATCACCCCGACATCGGCGACATCGATCTGCCGTGGGGGGTGGAAGGGAAGAACGAACACGACGGCTACGGGCTGGCCAAGCTGTTGCGGTGGCACCCGGAAGTCGTGGATAACCTTCAGGACATTATCGGTTCGATGAAAGTCCGGACGCGCAGCGAAAACCGTGCGCAGCTGGAGTCCGAAACCCATAAGGGTGCGGTGCGTTTGCAGTGGGATGGCGTCGCCAAGAAGTGGCTGCTGACGGCCTTCGAGAAGGATGGGAGTGGCGCAGGCCCGAGGACAGACACGGCCGGCGAAGGGAAAGGTGCCTCGCTTTCTTCCACTCCTGATGACATTGTAGATCAACACCTGAACAAGTTCTACCAGTCGGCCCGTGAAAAGCCTTACGGTTTCTCGCAGGTCGAAACCCCGCAGTTCAAGAAGTGGAGTCACGATGCCCCGTTGGTTATTTCTGCGGACGCGCTGGGGCACGAATTCAAAACTGGCGACAAGGTGGTTGTCGAAGCGTTCCACGGCACGGCGCGTCCGGATCGCGTAGGCACTTCCTTCAAGAAGTCCAAGGCCACGTCCGGCCCGATGGCCTATTTCACCAACTCGCCCGAACTGGGCAGCAAGTACGCGGAAGGCAAGCAAGATACGTCGTTGTCCTACGAGGACCAGAGCTATGCCAACTGGTTCAAGTACCAGCCCAAGGGGGAACGATCCCCGATAGATATTGTTCGCGCATGGCATCGCCTGGATGCTGAAACCAAGGCGAAGATCCGCGAGAACGCGCCGGCCCTGCGCCTCGACGACGAAGGCAACGTCGTTTCCGAAGCGGGCAATACGTCCGGTAACGGCAGCTATGACCACAACCTGGAAGTGTCGAAGCGGCGGGATTACATGCGGCAGGGAAACCCGCTGGAAGCCCTTACGGAAGACTGGCTGAATTCCGGCGTTTTGTATGGCGACGAAGAAAAGTTCATGGACGTCCTGCGCCACGCAGGATTCCCGACGAAGGACGTCAACTACGATTCTCCCCACGCAGCCTACCCGTTCGTCTACAAGACGTTCATCAAGATGCAAAAGCCCTTGGTGACCGACGACATCCCGGCCGAGGCCATGGATGCCCTTGCGGCTGCGGCCAAGCGTGACCGAAGCAGGGCCGCGAATGGCGGCGCCGATATGTGGGATAAGAACACCCGCACGTTGCGCGAGTGGTACGGGGAATTGACCAACCCGGAGAATACGAACACGGCCTACGTCTGGACCTCGATTCCCGACAAGGTGACGAAGGTGTTCAAGGACTTGGGGTACGACGGCATCATCGACGTCGGGGGCAAGGGTGGCGGCGAGAAGCATCGCGTCTACATCCCGTTCGAAGAAAACCAGGTCAAGTCCGCCATCGGGAACAAGGGCACGTTCGGCGATACGTCGAACATCCTGAAGCAGGGCGAAGGCAACCGCGGCAGTTTCGACCCGACCACGCTGACCATCGGCATGCTGAAGCGCGCCGACCTTTCGACCTACCTGCATGAAACCGGCCACGCCTTCCTTGAAATGACGGCGGACATGGCGGTGCAGCCAAATGCGCCCGAACGCATCACCAAAGACTTCGGCACCCTGTTGGATTGGTTCGGCGTGAAGGGTTCGCCCGAACAGTCAGCTGCGGACGAATGGCATGGCATGACGCTGGAAGAAAAGCGCGAATTCCACGAACAATTCGCCCGCGGCTTCGAGGCGTACCTGATGGAAGGCAAGGCCCCGTCGCTGGAATTGCAAGGGGTGTTCTCCAGATTCCGTTCGTGGCTGCTGAATATCTACAAGTCACTGAAAGGCCTGAACGTCGAACTGACGCCCGAAGTGCGGGGCGTATTTGATCGCATGCTGGCCAGCGATGCCGCCATCAAAGAGGCCGAATCGGTTCGCCAGTACGCGCCCCTGTTCAAGTCCGAAGCCGACTTCGCCGGCAGTGGCGTCAGCATGCACGACTACATGCAAATGGGGCAGCAGGCGACGGATGAAGCCGTCCGCGGCATGCAGGCCAAGAGCATGAAGGACATGGCCTGGGCCGGGCGCCTCGAAGCCCGGGCACTGCGGGAAGTCACGAAGCAGGCCAATGCCCTGCGCCGGGATGAACGCATCCAGGCCGCGAAGGAAATCTGGTCGCAGCCGGTCTATCAGGCGTGGCAATTCCTGACGGGCAAGCTGGAAGGGCCGAAAGCCGCCAAGGAAAAATACCAGCCCAACCCGAACGTGGATCACGGCGTTGATTCGCTGCATACGGCCATCGCCAAGCTGGGCGGTATCAACCGCGACGAAGCCCTCAAGACGTGGGGGCTGGACCCGAAGGACAAGTGGGAAGCGGAAGGCGCCAAGGCCGACCTGACGAAGAAAGCCGACAGGGAACTGCTGCGCAAAAACGGCCGGTCGATTGATGACATGGCCCAGCGCCTGGCGGACGAGGGCTACATCCCGAACGACACCCACGGCAAGGCCGACGTCAAGGATCTGGAAGCGGTCTTCCATGACGGCGCGGATCGGTATTCAACCTTCGCCGACTATGACCGGCTGAACGAAAAGCCTGCCCTGAACGCCGAGGATCTGAAGGACACGACAGCGGGGCGCCTCGACTTGAATGCCGTGCGCAAGCTGGAAGGCGGCGACCGGGTGGAAAAGCTGCGCATGGCCCAGCATGGCGGGCTGGACCCGGACATCGTGGCCGAAATGTTTGGCTACGAGGACGGGCAGGATCTGGTGCGTGCGCTGGCGAGTGCGGACCATCCCCGGGAAGCCATCGAAGGCCTGACCGATCAGCACATGCTGGAACGGCATGGCGAACTGGCCGACCCGCAAAGCATCGAGCGCGCAGCCGAAGCCCTGATCCACAACGAGGTCCGGGCAAAGTTCATTGCCACCGGGCTGAAGGTGCTGACGAAATCGCCCACCCCTGCATCGCAGATCAATCGCATGGCCAAGGAAGCCGCCGAGGCAGCCATCGCGGCCAAGCGCGTGCGCGACCTGTCGCCCGGGCAGTACGCTGCCCAGGAAGCCCGCGCCAACAAGGACGCCATCAAGCAGGCCGCCACCGACCCGCAGCAGGCCGCGGTGTCCCAGCGTGCGGCACTGCTCAACAATCGACTGTTCAAGGCCGCCAACGAGGCCGTGGCCGACGTGAAGAAGGGCCTGGACTACCTGAAGAAATTCGACAAGCCCAGCGTCCGCGAAGGGATTGATCTGGAATACCGCGACCAGATCGATGCCCTGCTGGATCGGTTCGACCTGCGCAAGTCGGTGTCCGGCACGGCGCTGGACAAGAAGGAAGCCCTGGCGGCGTTCGTCGAACGCATGGCGGGCATGGGCTACGAACCGCAGATCCCCGAGAAACTGCTGAACGAACTGAACCGCCAGCACTTCAAGGATATGTCCGTCGAAGAATTCCGGGGGTTGGTCGATGGCATCAAGTCCATCGAACACCTTGGGCGCCTGAAGAATCGCCTGCTGGATCTGAAGGAAATGCGCGAGATTGGCGCCCTGGCTGACGAGGCTGCGGCCACCATGGCCCAGCTGCCGCAGCGCGATCCGGAAAGCAACCGCGGCTTGTCGCGCATGGAAGCCAAGTGGATGGGCGTCAAATCCATCGGGCGCAGCGGGCAGGCTGCCCTGCTGAAGATGGAACAGATGTTCGACTGGCTGGACAAGCGCAACCCCAACGGCGTGATGAACCGCGTCGTGTTCCGGCGCATCGCCGAAGCAGGCACCCGGGAGAACGACCTGTTGGCTACAGTCAAGGGTGAAATCGACAAGCTGGTGGAAACCAACCTGGCCGACGTCACCAAGGACAAGGGCAAGATTTATTCTTCGCCGACGCTGTTGGACGGCATGACGGGCAAGCCGCAGAAATTCACCAAGAAGGAAATGCTGTCCCTCGCGGGCAACTACGGCAACGAGTCGAACCTGGACAAGATCGCCAAGGGAGAACAGTGGCATCCGGACGCCATCAAGGCTTTCCTCGATACCAACATGACGAAGGCCGACTGGGATTTCGTCGCGGGCATGGGCAAGGCTATCGAGTCCTTGTGGCCGGAAAAGCTGGCCATGTCTCGCCGGCTGGGCAATACCAATCCGGAGAAGATCCAGCCCCGGGCGTTCGACACCCCGCACGGCCGATACGATGGTTGGTACTGGCCGATGATCTACGACCCCGCACGGGCGGCGGACGTGGAAACCCGTGGCGAAAAGAGCATGTTCGACCAACAGTTCATTCGCACCAACACCGACACCGGGCGCATGAATACCCGGAACGCAAACTACGCCCGGCCGGTCCTTCTTTCCATGGACGCCATTCCCCGCGTCATCAAGGACGAAAGCCACGACATCGCATTCCACGAAGCGATCATGGACGTGCAGAAATTCGTTTCCCATCCCAAGGTGCGCGAAGGCATCGTGAATGCGCTGGGGCAGGAACACTATGACCAGATCCTGGGTAAGGGCGGCACGGGGGATTCGTGGCTGCGGTCCATCGCCAACGATGGCAAGCTGGACAACGATGGCATGCGGGCGCTGAAATTCTTTAACGACCTTGCCCGCGGCGCCCGCACCCGGGCCACCATTGTGGGCCTGGGCTACCGGCTGACCACCATGCTGGTGCACGGCGCCAGTGCGGGCCTTGAATCCGTGGCGGAGTTGGGACCGAAGTGGATGGCCGCAGGGGCGAAGGACTTCATCAACCCCGGGCAATGGTCGGCGAACAAGGATTTTGTCTTTGAACGATCGGGGGAAATGCGCAACCGGATGAATGAAGTGGATCGGGACGTGCGCGAACACCTGCGGCAGATCGATCTGAAGTTAATGGACCCGGCGACCGGCGCAATCGAACGGGGCAAGGATGTTTTGCTGGCCCACGCCTATACCGGCATCGCCATGCTGGATATGGCCAGCGCACTGCCCACCTGGATGGGGGCGTACCACAAAGCGATGGCGCCGAAGGACGCGGGCGGCCTTGAGATGGGCGAAGCCGAAGCGGTCTATTACGCAGACAAGACCGTGCGCAACGCCCACGGCGGCACGGGCGTGAAAGACCTGGCTGCCGTCCAGCGCGGCCCTGAATTCTTCAAGCTCTTCACCATGTTCTATACGTTCTGGAACCACAACATCAACCGGCTGATGGACACGGGCAAGCTGATCGCCAGCGCCGAACATCGGGCGGGGGTGAAGGAAGCGAACAACTGGTCGGATCGGGAACTGACGGGCATGATCATCATGCGGACGCTGATCTACACGCTGGGCGTCCAGGCCATGCACGGCATGCTGCACCCGTCAAAGGACGACCAGGGAGAAACCAACTGGTTCAAGTGGGCCGCCAAGGAGTTCGCCAGCGCAGCCTTTGCGGGCATCCCGGTCTTTCGTGATCTGGCGGCGCACTACATCGGGGGCAAGGACTATTCCGTTACCCCCGCGGCCTCGATGGTGGATGCCGTTGGCAACACCGGACTGGATGCCGTGCATGCCGCGATGGGGGAACAGGTCAGCGACAAATGGCTGAAGCACGCCATCACCACGGCGGGCTATACCTTCGGCCTTCCGACGGGGCAGATCGCGGGCAGCGGGCAATTCCTTTGGGATGTCGCCAGCGGGCACCAGAACCCGGACAGCATGGCGGATTGGTGGCATGGGATGCTCCATGGCGACATGCGGGCGCACTGACGGGGGCGCCTTACTTTGGGGGCCTGCTTTGACAATCCTCGCGCAAGGAGTGCGCCTTCATGACTATCTCGTCCACCACCCGTAAAGCCGGCCCCTATACCGTCACGCCAGGCCAGACGGCCTTCCCGTTCGCGTTCAAGGTATTCCAGGCTTCGGACGTTGTTGTCACACAGACGGACTTGTCCGGCGCGGAAAACACCGTCGGCGCAGGCTACACCGTCGCGCTGAATTCGGACCAGAACGCGAACCCCGGCGGCACGGTCAATTTCGCCGTGGCGCCGACCACGGGCTTCCTGATCACGCTGACCAGCGGCGTCATCGCCACGCAATCGGTGCAGCTGACCAACGGCGGCAACTTCCTTCCTGCGGTTCTCAATGACGCCTTTGATCGCGTCACCATTCTCTGCCAGCAGCTGGCTGAACAGGTTGGCCGAGCGGTGAAGGTTAGTGTCAGCAGCAGCAGCACCCCGGACCAACTCATAGCGGACATCAACACGGCCGCAAGCAATGCTGCCAGTAGTGCCAGCGCCGCGTCTGCCAGCGCGGCGGCAGCGGGCACTTCGGCCACCAACGCGGCGGCCAGTGCGGTGGCAGCAGCCAGCACTCCAGTGGCCGCGCCGACGCACGCAGCAGGGGCCAAGGGCACCCCCGTCGATGCAGACGAACTGCCCTTGCTTGATTCTGCTGGATCGTTCGGCCTGGTTAAGCTGACCTGGGCGAATCTGAAGGCTACGCTGAAGACGTACTTCGACACGCTGTATTCAAATAGCGTAGCCTCTCCTGTACGGCAGACGGTGTTGGGCGGGGCCACCAATTCATCGGGCCAGCCTGCGGCCTTTTCCATCGGCTCCGGCCTCGCGGTGAATCTTGCGGCAACGACTACGCCGATGGTGATTACCGCAGCAGGAGGGTTTTCATCGTCCGGCGCAGTTGATACGATTGAGCGTATTGCGACTGACGTTACCGGCGTGGTCACGCTTCCGGCATCGAACACTTCGTACATCTACCGGGCATTGGCGAGTGCTTGGGGTTCTACCCTTGCGCCTCCGCAATATGGAGCCACCTTCGACCAGACGAAGCAAGCGTGTCTGTCCTTGAACAACATCAGCACTGACGACTTCGGGAATAGCTGGACGAATACGGCAGTCACGTTCAGCAATACCTCGCCCGCGATTGTCGGCACCTATATGGGGGTGTTCAACGGCACGACGAGCCGAATCACAACGACTGCAATTCTCACGCTTGGGTCGGGTGGATGGACTATGCGTGGGAAGTTCAAACCCGGATCATTACCGGGAGTAGGCTCTTTTAATGATATGTTCAGTGGGTTGAACGCAGGCAACACTTTCGGCGCACGACTTGGCATCTATAACAATGCGGGAACGATCAAGTTTGCATACTCCCTCTCCTCTACCGGGTCTACTCAGGACATCGCGAATGCAGTGCAGGGAACAACCACGCCTGTTGTCTCTACATCTTACGATGTGGAACTGAACTACGATGGGACAACCTATCGCCTCTATGTGAATGGGGCGCAGGAATCCTCCACCGCCAGCGCATCTAAGGTTTGCGCGATAACTTCCCTGTCAGTAGGTTCGAATGGCGGCGGCAACGGGTACAACGGAGCGGCGCAAGGTCTGGAGTTCCTACCCTACTGCGCCCATCCTGCGGGGACTACTTTCACTGTTCCGACTACGCTTCCCAATGTAGCGGCAGCCGGGTACGCAAGCGACTGGTTCTCGACCGTCGATTACAAGATGTATTCGGTGTCTGCGGCCTCTGCGTCTGCCGGTACAAATCCGACCTTCACCAGTAGCAATAAGGTGTATGTGGGCGAGTCGGTAACGGGCGCGGCGACAGTGACGAGTGTGACGAACTATGCGTATCAAGGCCGGTATGACTCTGGATATACAAGCACGTTCCCGAATATCGCTACTCAAACGAGCTTCAATCACAACCTTGGCATTGATCCGCAGTTCAAACAGATTTATGCAAAGTGTCTGGTTACTGATTTGAACTATGCAGTTGGTGACGTCGTTGTACCTGCGACCGCAGTAAGCGCCACCATTTCTATTGGTTTCCAGCTTCCTTCGACGCCTAAGACCATCAGCTTTACAACTGGTGCAACCAACTCGTTGTTCATTGCAAATAAAACAACTGGCGCGGGGGGAAGTGGAACTTTGGCTAATTGGGCTTATCGCGTAACTGCACAACGGGGGTGGTAATCATGTGGATAAATGCTCAAGGTCGAATCTATGGTGGCGACTGCGTAGTCGGTGATTGTGAGGCCACCGACGAGGAAGTGGCCGCGTGGGAAGAATCCCGCAAGCCTACGGTTGCAGATCAGCTTGCAAAGCTGGATGCCGACAACGCACTGACCCAACGCAACCTGCGCGATTTGGTACTGATCCTCGCGCAAGCACTCAAGGTAGGCGGGCCTGTTGATCTGACTCAACTACCCGGTGTGAAAAAAGCGGCGGAAGTGGAAGCTGAGGCCGCAGCATTGAGGGCGCAACTGTGATCGCGCTCTACATCATCCTCCTCGGACCAGTGTGGTTCATTCTGCTGTGGCCGCTGTTCATCGCCTATACGCAACTGAAGGTGATGTGGTCCACCCTTCGCCCGGAGCAGAAGGTCGTCGCCGCCATCGTCATCCTCCTCGCGTGGTGCATCGACGTGTTCATCAACTGGACCTGGGGCCTGCTGCTCGGCGTCACCCCGCACGCGACCCTATCTCAGAAGTGCGGCATCGTTCGACATCGTGGAAACTGGCAGGCCGCTGTCGCCATCTACCTCTGCACCTATTGGCTTGACCCGTTTGAAGCTGGCGGGCATTGCCATGGGTAACGAGACATTCAGCAAACCGTAGAAAATACAAATGGATCAAACCACCATCAACTGGGTGTTCGCGGGATTCGGTACCTTGATAGGCGCCGTCCTGAAAGTGTTTTGGGATGAACTTGTCAAGCTGCGGACGGCGGACTCCAGCCTGGTGGATAAGGTTGCCAGGATCGAAGTGCTGGTGGCCGGTGACTACGTGAAGCGCGACGAGTTCGCCAAGATCAGCGACGCGATCTTTGCGAAGCTGGACCGGATCGAAGACAAACTGGACGGCAAGGTGGACAAGTGATGGAGTATTCCAGCGAAGGCCTGCACCTGACGGAACAGTTCGAGGGCTGCAAGCTGACGGCCTATCTGGATCAGGTCGGCGTTCCCACCATCGGCTACGGCCACACGGCCGGCGTGAAGATGGGCGACACCATCACGCAGGAGCAGGCCGAACATTTCCTTCAGGAAGACATTGCCGTCTGCGTGGCGGAAATCAACCGGCACGTCGGCGTCACGCTGACCCAGGGCGAGTTCGATGCGCTGGTGGACTTCGCCTTCAATCTTGGATTCCACGCGCTGGAAACTTCCACGCTTTGGAAACTGATCCAGGCTCACGACTTTGCGGGGGCCGCTGCGCAATTCCCCCGCTGGGACAAAGCCGGGGGCAAGAAAGTAGAAGGGCTGCTGCGTCGGCGCCTGGCCGAGCAAGCAGAGTTCAGTGCCGCATGACACCCCACCTGGAAATCATTCTGGGCGCCATCTTTGGCTTGCTTACAGCCGTGTCGATTTTTCAGGCACTGCGGGCCAGCCGCGACCCGGTGCAAAAGTTCAGCATCGAGGACTTGTTCCTGGATGGGAAGACTGGCCGGGCATCGCTCTCCAAGCTGGGGCAATTTATGGCGTTGTGTGTTTCCAGCTGGGGCTTCGTATTCTTGACGCTCAATGGCACGCTCACGGAATGGTTTTACGGCACCTATATGGTTGCCTGGAGCGGAACAAGCCTGGTCCATAAGTGGCTGGACCAACAGAAAGGAAAGCCATGAACCCGTACGTGATTCTCGCCGTTGTAGTGGCTTTCGTGATCAACGGCTTTTACTGGGACCACCATGGCCACGAAGCCGAACGGGTCTATCAGGAAGGCCAGATCCAGCAGGCAAGGGCGGACGCCTCTGAGGCGGCCCGCAAGGATGAACACGACAAACAGGAGAAGGTCAATGAAACCCTGCGATCACAGAACACCCAGCTGGCCAAGAACAATACCGATCTTAATGCTGCTCTTGTCCGGCTGCGCGACCGACCACTGCGTCCAGCAGGAGACAATCCCCGACCTGAGTGTCAGGGTGCCACTGGGCGAGAACTTTCAAGGGAAGATGCAGAGTTTCTTACAAGGGAAGCTGCCCGAGCAGACGACATCCGAACAGGCCTCGAAGCCTGCTATCAAGTGATGGACGTCCTGAAATGACCTTGCTGCGCCATCGAATCCTGACGCTTCGCTTACGACAGGATGCACCTTTTCCAGGGCAACGGGCCACCACCGTGTTGATGTTTTTGCGGAAAAGAAAGCCGATTGCGGAAATCGGCTATTCTCCTGATTCGCTGCAATCCCTTGGTGCCCAGAAGAGGACTCGAACCTCCACGGAGTTACCCGCTAGTACCTGAATCCTGCGTGAAATCGCTCAACGGTGCGGGTTAGCGCCGTATTCTTTTCCGCAATTACCAGAACACGAACCCTGATTTGGCGCAGTTTCTCGCGGCGTTGCGGAAAATTCAACCGGGTAGAACACATCGTCGTCCCCTTTGATGAACACCCCCCGTTCCGTGGCGACAACAATGCGTCCTTTGAATTCAACCAGGCCGACGATGTTGCCCAGGATGCCGTCCCCAAGGGTGAAACTCTTAGGGGCCTTTGCCCGGTGTAGTTCTTCCGACAACCACGCCACGTTCGTGACGTAATCCCGCACACTTCTGGACAATGCCTGGAATGATTCCACGAAAGTCATACTTGGCTGTTGATGCACCTGTTCAAAGGTCAGGCCCCCATGCCACGCCTTGAACCATTCGTTGAAGGACGGGATGGTGGTTGTGTGTTCTAAGGGGGTCAGGGTCATTTCGTTTTCCTTCCTGGTAGTTTGCTGACCACCTTGCCACGTGCGGCCGTGTAGTGTTCGGTCATCGTCCGGTCTGCGTGGCCCAGCAGATCCTGCGCAGCATCAAGGCCGGCCTGTTCGCGCAGGTCGGTGCCCGACTTCCGGCGCAGATCACGGAACTGGAAGTCCTTGCCATCGACGCCGGCCGCCAGTCTTGCCTTCTCGAACCGGCTGCGCAGCATGGCCTTGGTCATCTTCTGGCCCCGTTCATTCACCAGCAGGTACATCGATACCACCTTATGGGCAGCCTTCCGTTCTTCAATCCGTTGGAGCAGGGCGGCGAGGTCGGCATTGATGGTGATGCGCTGGGCCGTGCCGGTCTTGCTCTGCCGGTATTCAAGGGTGCCGTCGCGCAGCTTCACCATCGTCATGTCCAGCAGATCGCCGGGGCGCTGGCCGATGTAGTAGGCCAGATCGATGGCGTCCTTCAGATCCTGCGGCGCCTGTTCATAGACGGCGTTCAGCATGTCGTCGTGTATATACACGTGCTTCCTGCCCGGCAGGCGCTTGGTCTTGACGGCGCCCGCAGGGTTGAACTGCGCGAACTCGCGTTCGATGGCCCAGGCGTAGAGCATGGACAGGATTGCTTTCTCGCGCAGGGCGCGGTGCTTGGACGTCAGGCTGCGCTGTTCGATGTACAGGGTGACGTGGGCAGGCCGCACCTGATCCAGCGGGGCATCGCCGAACTTGGACATGATCTTGTCCAGGGCGAACTTGTAGTCGGCCTGGGTGCCGGTGCCCACATCATTGAATGCCGGGCTGGCTAGGTACTTCCCGATCAGCCAGGCCACGGTCATCTTGTCGGTGGGCTGGGCTTGGTGCAAGGTCGCCCACTGCTGCACGGCTAGGATGTAGTCGGTGCCCAGCGGGATTTCATGGCGCGGCTTGCCGCCCGTGTCGTACAGGTAGTAGGTCTTGCCGTTGCGGATCCGTGCACGCATCCGCGGGGGCAGGTTCAGGTTTTTGCTAGGTTTCCGGCCCATGATGGACTCCAGGATTTAGCGGGGGCGACCACCGGCTGGGCGTGCTTTCCTTCGAGGATCGCACGGGCAACCTTCGGGTGGCCGGCCGCATTGGTGTGGAATGGTATGCCTTGTTGGCGCAGCTGGGCAACCTGCTTGCTGGGTTGCCGGTAGCCGGTCAGGTCGGCGACTTCTTCATCAGTCAGGAACATGGGGTGTTCCTCTCAGGGCTTTCGATGCGCGCCAGAACCGAAGCACTTCTTCGCCGGCTTTGGCGACGCCCTCCCAAATATCGGAATAGGGCTTCGGCCCGATCGTAATGAAGGCTATTCGGTTTTTCGTGTGGAATAGGATTTTTCATGTTGCTATGCACCATGAGCGGAATTCGGTTTCATGAAGACATACCAGTGCGTCAAACCCTTGCGGCCAGTCGGATGCCCAAACAGTGGCTGAACATCGGTCAGCGTCAATACTTCACGAATCTTGACCTGCGTTTCGTTCCACTTGAACACCAACACACCATCGCTGGCCAGCACGCGGAAGCATTCACTGAAGCCCTTCCGAATGTCTTCCTGCCATGTGTCAGACAACTTTCCGTATTTGGCAGCCATCCAGCTTTTAGGGCCGGCTGTATGCAAGTGCGGAGGGTCAAAGGCAATCAGTTTGAAAGTACCGTCTTCATACGGCAAGTCAGTGAAATCGAGCAAAACATCAGGGTCGATGCGGAGTGTGCGGCCATCGCACAGCACATGCTCTTCAGCACGCTTGTCTCCGAACACAACGTCTGGATTCTGGCGGTCAAACCACATCATCCGACTCCCGCAGCACGGGTCTAACACCCGTTGGACATCAATTTTATTTGTGCATTGCATCATTCAATTCCCACACGATTTTCCGGAGAGCCGTAATGAATTGGGCGATAGCACTGACGGCCAGATTCATCAGGGCGTCTTGCCCCTGCGCGGCGATCTTCAACCGCTCCAGGCTGTGCTTGCAGACGGTGTAATCCTCCTGGACCGTAGCGTGCCCGTCGAACCAGCCGTGGGTATATGCATCGCCTTCTTCCTCGGTCTTATAAGTCTCGGGGCGTGGCGGCTGCACGGCGAGCTTGTGGGTGAAGTGCCGGGTGTATTCCTCGGTCATTTCGCCTTCCCTTTCTTCATGGCCGCCATCAGGATGTCCTGCACGGCGCGCTTGGTTTTGTGCCGTTCCAGCACCTGTTCATCCACCGTGCCGACGGCCACGATGTCGTAGATAAAAACTGCCCGGTCGTGGCCAGCCTGCGCCTGACGCACGGGGCCTATCCGTTCGATGATCTGGTCCCGTTCTTCGAGGTTCCAGTTATGGCCGAAGAAGGCGATGATGTTGCCGCCGTCTTGCAGGTTGAGGCCGTGGCCGGCAGATGCAGGGTGAGCGAAAAGGACCGGGATGGTGCCGGTGTTCCAGTCTCGAATCGTTCCAGGGTCAGCGTCCAGCACTCGCCCCGCAGGGAAAGCCTTTTGCAAGCGCGAAAGGTCTGACTTGAAATGGTAGGCCACCAGGACGGGCGCCCCGGCAGCTTCTTCGATAATGCTTTCCAGGGCTTCCAGCTTGGCATCGTGTATCTCCCGAAAGTCGCCTTTGTCATCCACATAGATGGCGCCGTTGGCGAGTTGCAAACATTTGCCCGTGCGGGCTGCGGCATTCACGGCTTCGACACCGTGTTCCTCGATCTGCGCGAACATTTCTTTTTCCATGTCGCGGTACAACTGGCGGGCCTTAATGGGCAGTTCGACTTCCACCACCGTGTGGATGGGGTCTTGCAGGTCGAACCAGTCCTTCGGGTTGAATGACAGGCAGACGCCTTTCAGCCGGGCCTGAATTTCTTCCTGCGCATGGGGCAGGGGTTCAATGCTGAATCCGTCGAAGGACTCCTGAAACCAGCGGCGGGTGAATTCGCCATAGGTGCGGCATAGGACTTCGGGATTGAGGAACCACACCTGCCCCCACAAATCCTTCAGCCCGTTGGGCGACGGCGTGCCGGTCAGCTGGATGAATCGCTTGACATGGGTGTGCGCGATCCGGCCCAGCATGCGGGTACGCTGGCCCCCGTCGCCGCGGTAGAACAATTTGCCGGTCTTGTGGTGCGTGTGCATGGCGCCACGGAAACCTTTCAGCCGGGTGGATTCGTCGGCCACCACCGTGCGAAAGGGCCACTTGTTGCCGAAGTGTTCGATCAGCCAGGGCAGCTGCTCGTAGTTAATGGTGTAGATGGCCACGTCACGGCGCAGGGCCGCAAGGCGTTCGGCTGGCGTGCCGACCACGGGGCTGACTTCCAGATGGGACAGGTGCGCCCACTTCTTCACTTCGTCGGGCCAGGTGGAGCGGGCCACACGCAAGGGCGCCAGCACCAGCGTCGGGTTCGGTTCCACCAGCGTCAGGTGGTCGATGGCCGTCAGGGTGGAAGACGTCTTGCCCATACCCATGCCAGCCCAAAGCCCGCAGCGGGGCACGTCCAGCAAGTGCTGGATGGCTTGGTCCTGGTAGGGGCGGGGAATGAATGCTTGGGTCATACCGAGTCCTCGGCACTGTTTCCCCGCGCCCGGATTGACCTCGCACACTGGTCGGCGGGCGCCGGCCGGTAGTAATCATTTCCGCCGTGGTCAATCGCCATCACTTTGCTGTCGCACAGCGCGGCACACGCTGCCCGCTCGGACTCGGCGGCCTGGCGCAAGGCCGTAACCATCGCGGCACGCATTTGGTCAAGGGATTTCGGCAGCGAGTAATAGCGAAGCCCCGACCCTGCGGCCCGAAGTACCGCATCAAGATGCCGATCAACGAATGCAGGATCGAAATTCACGCCAGCACCTCGTCCACGCCTTCGCACGAATCAATAACCACCACGCGCTGGCCCATCGCCCGCATGCGTTCGTGTTCGCGGAATTGCGCCCGCTCCCGTGCGTCCTTGGGGAAGGTATCGAGGCCGCCTGGTTTCTTCAGTTCGATCCAGATGCCTCGCGCCGGCTGGTCCCATGCGTACCTCCAACACACGCAGCCGAGTTCTAGCGGGGAGTCGCTACGCCAAGCGGCATGATGGACCTTGGGCAGCATCACCAGGCGATCCGGCGCCGACTTGCGGCCGATCCATTTCACCTTCCGCACTTCTCCACCCAGCGCCGTCACGCGCTTGACCAGATAGTCTTCGACGTTGCTTTCCAGCATCACGCCACCATCCCGACGACGCCAATCAGCAGGATGACGATGGCGGTCACCATCACGGCGACGTCACCTGCCGGGGTTGGGGCTTCTTGGGCGAACGGTATCCGCGCAAGGTGCGCGGGCTGGGTGCGATGGAAATGCCTGTCAAAGTGGGAAGTGTTCATGGCTTTACTCCTTGCGATAAACGCGGGTTTCAAATCCGGCAGCGGCCAACGGCAGGCCCGGCGCCCATGACGGCACGGTGGCCATCAGGCGGGCGACTTCCTCGGCGCTGTACTCGTCGCTGTCGGGGGTTTCGGTAATGTCTTCGTCATGGACGCCCAGCACGATGGCGTAGCCGGCGTCCTCCAGCAGGGGCATCGAATGCGCGAACACGTCGCGGGCGCTGGCCTGCGTGATGTTCTCGGCCATCTTGCCGCCGTAGGTTTTGATGCGGCACCATTTGCGGTTGAACTGATTCACGCCCATGTAGCTGATCTGGCCGTGTTCATCCACCTGCGGGAACGGGTAGCAGAGATAGCGCCCCGACGGCAGGAGGCAGCGCAGCCAGCTGCCATCCTTGCGGAACTTCACACTGCGGGCCGGGACCGTAACGCCGGGCGACAGGATGGCGCGGCGGGCGGCCTCTTCCAGTTCGTGCCACCAGGCGGTGGTGTTGGGGTGGGCCTGCCGCCATAGCCGCTTGAATGAGTCGCAGACGATGAACGCCTTTTCGGACAGGCCGAAACGGATTTCGCTGCGCACCCGCATGGCTTCCGCTTCTGCTGTCGCCTGGCTGGCGCCCTGCTCCAGATAGTGCTGGGGGTTGCTGCGCTTGTTCTCGCCGTAGCGCCACTCCATGAAGTCGCGGGCTTCGGCCTTCACCTTGTTCGGGATGCTGGCCCATGCGATTTCGGCGAGGGCTTCGAGGTCGATGCCGTAGGCCGCAGCGAACGTGATGAAGGCGCCGACGCCCCCCTGATAACCAAGGGCCAATTCCATGACCTTGCCGATCTGGCGCTGGATGTCGTCATCCACGTCTTCCACCCGGATGCCGAACGCTTTGGCATAGGCCAGCTTGTAGAGGTCGTGGCCCTTGCGGATGGGTTCGCCCCGGTCGTCGTAGCCCACGATGGTGTCGTAGTCGCGGAAGGCTTGCAGCTTCCATTCCTCGCGGGACAACCACGCCAGCTTCCGGCCTTCGATGTTGGACAAGTCAGCGATGCAGAACTTCTTGCCTTCACCCGCGACCAGCGCGCCGCGTACGGTGGCGGCCATCACTTCCATGGGCGAGTCGAAAAGCAGATCCACGGCGTCGCCCTTGATCGCGTCGATGGCGAAGTCATAAACCTTCTTGATGTGCTTGGGCACGCGGGATAGATTCTGTGGCTGGAAAGTGCGGCCGGCCCAGCGTCCGGTGCGGTTGGCGCCGCAAAATTGCAGCAGGCCGCGCAGGCGCCCGTCGCGGCTGGTGGCCTGGATCAATCGCTTGAACTTGCTGGTGCTGGTCTTGCTGGCTTGCGAACGAATCACCAGCAGTTCGCGCAGGGATTCCGGCAGGTCGGCCGCCTTGTCCAGCATCGAATCTACCGTCGCGCTTTTCAGGTCCGGCAGTTCGATGCCGTAGGACGTGAGGATATGCAGCAGCATGGCATCGCGCTGCGTGGCCTTCTGCACTTCGCCCAGCGTCAA
>Ga0265326_10000276_pt1 | contig 23737 bp, 51 predicted proteins | sample 41424metaG_FD_192439 | JGI IMG/M metagenome (GOLD analysis project Ga0265326, IMG submission 192439) | Rhizosphere microbial communities from Carex aquatilis grown in University of Washington, Seatle, WA, United States - 4-14-24 metaG | ecosystem: Host-associated > Plants > Roots > Rhizosphere... | reverse complement strand
GTACCAGTCGAGGAACGGTTGTGTGTCGATGGGCATGAGGACCTCCTTGGTCAGTGCTGGGGCTCACCTCCGAACAAGTCCCGGCGAGGAGCATCCGAGTACCGCGGGGTGCGGTTTTCGGAGAACGCTCGTATCGCCTCCGGCAGGTTCTCGGTGAAGCCGAGCATGAGCTGATTGCGGTCCTCTATCCTACCGCCGCCCGCAGTCCTTCCTGACCACGGCAAGGTGCTCCGCCAGAGTGAGGCCCTCGGGAGCGCACTCCTTCCCGCAGCTGTGCTCTACGCGCGAGCACGGCGTGGCCTGCATCACCGGTCCGTGCGCCGGGCACACGAACTGGACGAACCCCTTCGTCACTTCGCCTCCATTCGCTTCCAGTGGATGTAGCCATACGGGTACACGACCGAGTACACGAGGCTCTCCACGAGGAAGGGCCAGTTCTCGTTCGCGATGCTCCATGCCACCCACAGGAACATGGAGACCGACGCGAGCAGCAGCCCGGTCCGGTTCCGGCGCGCAATGAGCAGCGCGCCGACGAGACCGAACACCACGATGAGCACGGAGAGAATCACCGCAGCTCCTCGGTGATGCGGTAGGGCCGCGTGTCCTCCTCAGCCATCGGGCGGCGGGGACCGACGCGCTCCAGCTTCACGACTCGCCAGCCCTTCGCTGCGAGCATCTCCGCCATGTACGCGTCCAGCAGCTCGTTGGCGAGGCTGCTGAACATCGACGGCTGCGTGAGGTTGACGGCCTGGTCCATGTCCGCCTTCACCTGGTCATGTTCCACAGCGTGCCGCCGAGGAAGCAGAGGGACCCGAGGCAATACAGGACGTTCGAGAACGTGAACGTCATTGCTCCGGCCCCACCAGGGTCCACACGAACAGCTTGGCCATGCGGCCGGTGGCCGCGAAGCCCACGACGTCGTAGCCCGCCTCAGTGAACTCGGTCAGCTGAGCCTCGGCCTCGGCCAGGACGCCCTCGCGCTCCGCGGTCTCCGAGACCGTCGCAGACAGGAGGACGGTGCGTCGCCCCATCAGTAGGTCTCGATGTCCGTCAGCACGAGCGGCGCGTTGCCGCGGGACTGGCCCCGGCGACGCTTGAATCCGAAGCGCTCACCGTGTGCGTTCCAACGGCTCTCTGCCACGCGGACCGAGAGGTTCTCCACGGCCACGCCGTGTTCCTCCTCCAGCTCCTTGACGGCCAGAGCGAACTGACCGGCCGCGGCCAGTGCGCCGATGCGCACGATGCCTTCCGGGCTCCCCGCGTTGACGGAGCCCACCTTGGTCTTGCTCACTCGAAGTGGTCCCCGTGCGTAGCGGTCGGCTTGATGCCGCGTGCGAGCAGCAGGCCAGCGACGAGCAGCAGGACGGCGATGCCGACCAGCAGCGCCACGTCCACGCCCGTGAAGGGCAGGGTCGACACGTGATGCGCCGCGGCCTTGGCCGTGCCGCCCACGTCAGTAGGGATGGACGTCGGAACGCCCGGGTCTGGGTACAAGTTGGACCTCCTAGTCCGTGTAGCCGTCGCCCCATGAGCGCCCGTACACGGACGCCTCGGTGGTCAACGGGATGGCGAAGCGGCGGTCCTCCAGGACGGAGGCCACCTTGTTGGTGATGGGCCAGGCGTCCGCTTCGGGGACGTCCAGCACAACTTCGTCGTGGACGATGCCGACGACGTATTCGAGGAGCCCGCTCTCCGCCATGCGAAGGATGCCGTCCTTCATCACCTCGGCAGCGGTCCCCTGGATGATTGCGTTGCCCGCGGCGTAGGGCACGTGCGGCGCGAGCCGCCGTCCCCACATCGAGACCGTGGGCCGGTGCGCACGCGCGTTGTGCTCGACCGCCTTCGACCACTTCGACAGCGTGGGAGTCCACTCCCAGAACTTGTCGACGTAGGTGACGGACTCGCGCTGCGTGACGCCGAGTGCCTTCGCGATGCTCTTGCCCTTCGAGCCGTACAGCGCCGCGAGGCTCACAATCTTCGCCTGCGGTCGCGTGCAGCCAACGAAGTCGGCCATCTCCTGGTAGATGTCCCGTTCCTCGGCGTACGCCTGGATGAGGTACGGGTCCTTCGAGAAGTGGCCCGCGAGCCGCATCTCGATTTGGGAGTAGTCCACCGAGCAGATGAGGTTCCCCGGCGACGCGATGTACAGCCGCCGCACCTCACCGCCGCCGCCCTTGGGCAGCTGCTGGAGCGGCGGGTTCGCACACGACATGCGCCCCGTCTTGGCACCGATGCTCTTGTACGTCGCGTGGACGCGGCCGTCGTTGGCCGCTTCGGTCAGCGAGTTCTCGACGTACGCGCTGCGCCACTTCCCCATGCGCTTGTACTCCATGAGCCTGCGCACAAACTCGTAGTCGGGCGCGAGGTCGATGAGCACGCTCTTGTCGAGCTGCGGCTCCTTGGTCTTGGCCGTGAACTTCGTCGGCCTCCACCCCTTGTCGAGGAGGTACCGGCGCTGCTGGTCGAGCGAGAGCGGGTTGGGCTCCACGCCGATGCGCTTCCCGTCCTTCTCCGTGTAGGCGTAGGGGCGCAGCTGCTCAGCGAACCACTTCTCCTCGTCCTCCATGACGGCGGTCCACCAGTCGTACAGCTCCTCGGCGTACTGGATGTCCAGCCGCAGCCCCTTGTACGAGACCTCGGCCACCGCCTCGGCGGCGAGGTACTCGCGCTGCACCACCTGCCACTCGGCAGGCGACAGCTCGGACGCAACCAGCTCGTAGAGCCGGAAGGCGAGGAACGTGTCCTTGATGGCGTAGGGCGCTTGCACCCACAGCGGCACCGTCGCGAAGTCCCACTTGACCGTGGCCTTCTTCGACTTGAGGTTGTGCTTGCGCTTCCGCTCGTTCAGCTCGGCCTCGGCCGATGCGGTCTCGTCCTCCATCCAGACCTTCGACAGCCACTTGAGCTTGTACGAGGTCTCGTTGGGCGACAGCACGCGCGCCATCACGTCGGTGTTCTCGGTGCGCGGCCAGAGGTAGCTCGGGTTCATCCCGACCTGGTGGAGGCGGCGGATGTCGAACGGTGCGTTGTGCATGATGAGCCCGCCCGGGTACGCCATGAGCGTGTCCACGACGAACTGCTTCGCCTCGGCGGAGGCGACCATCACGCAGAAGCCTTCCGTGGCGTTGCCGAACTGCACCGTGCGCACTTCGGCGTCCCACGTGAGGCCCGCGGTCTCAGTGTCGACCGCGACCTTCGGCTGCTCTTGCAGCCACGTTGTCAGCTCCGTGGTCGAGCTGTGACGGGGACCCTCCCCGTCACGAAGCCCGATGACCCACGAGGGGTTCGCTGGCACCTAGCTGGTGGCGGAGAAGGGGTTCTCGGCCTTCACCAGGCGCACCGCGGAGTGGATGAACGCCGAGACTTCCTCGTCGCTCAGCTTCACACCCACCTTCTTCGCAGCGTCGCGCAGCGTCCGTGCTGCGAGCTGGTACTTCTGCTCACTCGTCAGCGCGCCCGACTTCTTGTCGAGCTGCTCGATGCCCTCCACGATGGTTGCGGAGATACCGGCCAGCGCAGCGAACTGGTCGCCGGACACCTTGCCCTTGAGGTACTTCTGGAGCTGTGTCGTCGCGTAGCCGATGAGCAGGACCACCAACGGCACGAGCGCCGTCAGGATGTCGTTCAAGTCATTTCCTCCAATCGTCGTGTCTCGTTGTTCCAGAACAGCAAGATGCCGTCCTCGTTGAGGTCCCCGAAGGGACGGTTCTTCACGACAGCGAGCACGGTCTGGCCCTTCACGCGCTTGCGCTCTGCGACCATCGACATGTACTCGTCGTCGTTCTTGAACTCGCCGCGGCTCTTGCGGAACTTCGGGTTCCGCTCGGGCCTCCATGCGCCGAGAATCCAGTCGGCGTCGTGCTCGCCTCCGAACACACCGCTGGACAACGTGACGGGGATGTGCCCGTCGTTGCGCTCGCCGGACGCGCCGCCACTGCGGCCCGTCTGCTGCGCCACCATCACGAGCAGCTCGTCGCGCTTCGCCCACTTGGCGAGGTCAGCGCCCATCTGTGTCGTGCCCTCGTAGTCGCGCGTCTGCGCCATGAGGTGGAAGTGGTCGACCATGATGCGGACGGGGCGGATGCCGGTGTCCACCGTGATTTGGTCAACCACGCGTGCGAGGTCATCCACGGTGGGGCGGTCGGTCTCCGCCATCCACACGAGCGGCGGCTTGCGGTCCTTGAGGTGCTGGAGCTGGTCCATCACCTCGGCGTAGTTGCGGTCGCTGTCGCCTGCGGCGATGACTTCCTTGATGCGGTGGTAGCCGACGCCGAGGTTGCCCGACATCGTGGCGAGCCACTCGGCCATCGTGCGTGCGCGCATCTCCATGTTGAAGAACACGGTCGGCACGTCGGGCTGGTTGGCGATGAGGTTCAGCAGCAGCGTGCTCTTGCCCGCGCCACTGCGCGCCCAGAGGAGCGTCAGCTCCCCGGTGTTCATCGTGCCGAGTTCGTCCACGCTGTACCCGGTCGGCACTCCGGCCTCCGGGTTGCGGCTGGCCTCGACGTACTCGTCCAGCGCTTCCTCGAAGGTGACGTACTGCTTCTCCATGCTCCTCCTCTCTGTCGATGGTTGCGGGGGGTGGGAGCAGGTCCCACCGCCGAGGGCCGCTCGACCAACCCCCCACATGTACCGAGGTCACCTGCTGCGCATCGGACCAACCGATGGAGCACGTCGCATTGCAGGGACCCCGGAAAAAAACAGCGCAGTTGAACCTTCTGCCGTGCTCGACGCCTGCGCGGGTTGACTTGGGGGCTGCTCTCCCACTTGAGCTATCCCTCGAAGTGGTCGAGGGAGCAGGACTCGAACCTGCAACCAACCCCCCGCGCCCAGGAGAGGAATCGAACCTCTCGCACCGGATTACCCCGGCCTTGGGCTGGGCGCTCCCCCTCACCGCCGACGTAAACCGCTGGGCATGACTCCAGCGCCAGGGCTCGGACTTGGGGGAGATGCGGCTGACTAGGCCGCGTTCGCGGCGAGGAACTCGCCGGTCTTGTTGCGGATGAAGTCGTTGTTGGACGACTTCGCCAGCCACTCGATGTACGAGGAGTCCTCCTCGAACACCTGCTGGATGGTCTTGCCCTTGTGCTCACCGAAGTTGAGCACCACGCCCGCGCCGTTGTCGTTGGCACGACCGCCGCTGCGCTTGCCGCCGCCGAAGCTGCGACCACCGCCGCTGTTGCCGCTCGGAGCCGGGGTGTCGGCCGGTTCGCCACCAGCGAGTTCGATGACGCCGTTCACCATCCCCGTGCGGATGACCTCGAACACGTCGAGAACCTCATCCGCCTTCACCTCGCCCTGGTTGATGAGCGCGACCACGATGCTCGCCGCACTCGTCCCCGCGTTCTGCGAGATGATGCTCTTGTCCACGTTGAACAACCCGTTCAACCTCCTCTGTTCAGGCGGCGCGCACGCCGCTGTGCCTTGCGACGGGCCACCCGCCGCGCTTGCTCCCGCTCGGCGTGGATGCCGAGCTGCAACAGCCGGGCAACACGCTTGCTTGGGACTTGCAGAGTGAAGGCCGGGCCATCCGGTGGCTGGACCTCCATCTCGATGACAGGGACGTCGTTCACTTCCCCTCCCTCTCCAACAGGGCGCACTCCTTGCGCACCGGGCAGTACTGGCAGAGGATGTGCGACTGCGCCTCCCACCCAACCGGGACGGGCGGCACCTCCCCCAACGTGAGCGCGAGGTGCGCCTCCACGTAGTGGTCAATGACGTACGCCTCTGCCTGCGCGTCGTCCCAGATGTCAGCGACTCGGGCCTTCTTCGTGCCCTTGCCGTCCGCCTTCGGGACGTCGATGGACTTCGTGGCGAGCAGCTTCTTCGGACCCTTGTCGTCCATGTACACGACGATGAGTCCCTGCCAGTCGACGGGCCGCACGAGCACGCGTGCGCGTCCGGCGTCGTCGTCAGCGACGAAGTAGCGCGGGTCGTCCGGGTCTGGGAACCACTCACGGTCGCGCCACTCCATGCGCTCCGCGTGGTCCACGAGCCACTTGTTCACGTTGACCTGCGCCACGTGGTCCGGCCAAGGCCGGTCGAAGCGCGGGTTCTCCTTCGTGAACTTGTAGTCGTAGAGCTGTCCCGTCAACGGGTCCACGAGGTCGGGCGAACCCGACAGCGTGAGCAGCTCGCCGTCGATGTTCAGCGTGACGAAGAAGCGTGCTTCCTCCAGCGCTGGCTCAACGACGTGCTTCTCCAGCTGCCCGTGGAACATCGTCCCCCGGAACGCTGCCCACATGTCCTCCAGCGACTCGGCGTACGGCAGCTGCCGTGTGAGTGCCTGCTGCCGCAGACACTTCGCCGTGAGGCTGGTGGTGGACACGTAGTCCCGCTCCTGCCGCGTGGCGAGGATGGCCTCGAACAACTCCGGGGTCCATCGCTCGTCAGTGCTGCGGCGTGCCACTCGCTCGCGCGCTTCCTGGATGGGCAGCGGTTCGCCACCCTTCTCCAGGATGACGTGCGTCAGCGGCATGTCAGGCTCGGATGTCGCTGTTGAAGTTCACGGCGAACTCGTTCACCGCTGCCATGACCTCCGCCGTGAGGCGGTCGTTGGCCTTGAGCACGACACCGAAGCGCTCGGCAATTGCGCTGACCTTCGCCTCCAGCGTGTCGAAGCACGCCGGGTCTCTGGTCAGCTCAGCCGCCTCAGCCTCGGCCTCCTCCTGCAACGCGACCAGCTCGGCCTGTGCATTGGTCAGCTCGTCCTTCTCCACCTGCGGAGCCGTGTTCGCCGGGCCGAGGTCCTCGTCACGAGTGCCCGAGGACGTGACCATGCCGACGTTGACCTTGCCCATCAGGTGGCCACCGCGTCGATGGCCTGGTCCAGCACGGACAGCTCGTATGCGTCGTCGTCCACGCCAAGGGCGTCGTCGGACGTCGCGGCGAGAGCCTCCAGCTCTGCGACGATGGCAGGGTCGGACTCGTCGGGCTCGGGGAGCACGCTGTTGCGCCACGTCGCCAACGCCTCACCGAAGCTGTCGAGCGGGTCGTGGAACTCGGCCAGCGCCGACAGCGTGTCGGGCGGGGCGTCCGTGACCAGCAGCGCGTCCTCGACCTCAGCCAACGCAGCGCTGACCGTGGTCATCAGACCGCCGATGAACGAGGTCGCCGTGAGGACCGTTGCCTGGTCCTCGGTGAACGTGTCGCTCACAGGTACCCCGGCGCGTCCGGGCTGCCGCCCAGGAGGTCACCGAGCCGCTTCTGGAGCTGCTCGCGCTTGACGTCGGCCTCGGCCTGCTGGAGCGCACGCTCCGCCTGCTCCTCAGCCGTCGCCAGCTGGTCGTCGTTCAGCGTCACCTTGCCCTCGGTCACGAGGTAGAGGAGCACGCTCGACGCGGCTGCGTTCACCAGCTCACGAGTGGTGGCGTAGCCCTTCACGTCCCCGACCGTGAGGAGGAACGACTCGGTGACGTCCTTGGCCACCTCGCTGAGGTCCTTGAGGAGCCCCGGTCCGATGGAGTCGTACACCTCCTTGTATTCCTCGATGCTCTTGTACTTGTCACCGGTCAACATCAGTGGTCACTTCCCTTCTGCGCACGAAGCGCTGCAATGCGCTCGGCCAGCGGCCGGTCGCGGTAGTTGTCGCTGTCTTGAGTACGACCCACAGGACTCCGCCGAGGAGGTCGTGGGCTTGCTGCATCTGCTGGAGGCCGCGAGTACGCGGAGTCCAAGGTCTTGCGGACGGACTCGATGTCGTCCTCGGGGTCGGCCAACTCGTCGTTGAGCCGCTCCCACCACTCCCAGGCGAGGTCGCTCGGGAGTCGGACGTTCCATGCGGTCCAGGTGAAGAAGCTGTGGAACGAGCTGTTGCGCTCACCCTTGGCCACCTCCCCTCTGAGGAACCGGCTGACCGGCCCGTCGTTCAAGAGCACTCCTGTCGGTGTCTCTGCGGTGACCACATCCACTGGCCGTGGCTTGCGGTCCGAGTACGGCGGGATGCGAGTGGTGTCCATCCCTCGTACTTTGTCTAGTTGGCTCGGCCAGTTTCGGTAACCCTCCACGGTCGAGCGCTTGCCGTTGGCACGGTGGACACCGCCCGGCACCTTGGTGAGATTGCCGAACCCGCCCTCACGCACCGTGTCCTGCTTCGGGAACACCTCCAGCGAGGTGTCGCCGTAGTGGGGCCAGAACACGTCGTCCAGGTACCGGCGCACGCGCCACGCCTCCACCGGCTTGTCGAGGAACAGCCACACGTGCCACCCCTTGCGGCCGGACTGCTCCAGCAGCAGCGAGGTGGTCGGTGCGAACGACTCGACCGCGTTGGCTACGCGCGCGAGGTCGTTCTCGTCCCCCGTGTCGATGTCGAACACGACGTGCCGAACCTTCTGGTCCAAGTCGATGGTGTACGAGCCGATGGTCCACTCGCCCTGCTCGTGCGCAACGAGGTCCTCGTCGGTCAGCTCACGGCGGACGGGGAAGTACGACCCGTCCTCCGCCTGCTCCGCGAACACGTCGTCACGTCCGACGAACAGCCAGAGCGGGTGGCTACCCCTCACCGCTCCGTCCCGAGGTACACGACGTTGGACGCGTGCATGTGTAGGACCAGGCGCTCGTGTGCCATCACCTCAACAAGGCCCGACTCGCGCTCGCGCACGTCGAGCCACTGACGAGTCTCCGGGGCAGGCCCGCCGTTGAGCGAGAAGCGCACGCCGTACGGGGCCTCGGGGATGGTGCGCCACGTGGGCTCGCGCCCGCTGCCGACTTGGACGGCAATGGTCGAGTCAGACTGCGCAGCAAGGACCTTCGCCCGCTCGTTGAGCGCTGTGTCGCGCTCCCGCTCCAGGTTGCGGATGAGCTGCTGCGCCCACTTCGGGAGCTTCTCGATGGCCTGGACACCCTGGCTCACTTCTGCCCCGCGGCGGTGGTCGCTGCGAGCGCCCACTTCTCCGGCTTCGGGTCCTTCTTCCCGAGCAGCTTGCGGTGGGACGCGACGGCGAACGCCAACTCATCGGCGTTGCGCCGCGCCTCGGACACGGAGTTGCCCGACGCGATGAACGTCAGGCGGTCCCGCGACTTCGGGACCTGCCGCGTGATGGTGAACTTCACGGCGTCACCTCGGACACCGGGGTGCTGAGCGCCCAGCCGTGCGTGCCGGTGCTGTACCCGAAGCGGGCACCGACCGTAGGCAGCGCGGCGAAGTAGACGGTCTGGGCCGGAAGCTCCGGCATCTCGACGCCCGTGCCGAACTCCACGAGGGGCACGCCCTCGCGGGACAGCTCAGCGATGTAGCCGTCGCGCGTTTCCTCGATGTCGGTCAGCTCGTACGCCGAGCCGGACTCAGTGACGAACTTCACGCTGCCACCTTGCACAGCTCCGCGACCACCTCGTCCTTGCCCTTCGCCTCCGTGTCGTTCCACGTGATGGCGTGCTGGCCGAGGTTGCGGCTGGCGAGGGCGACGATGCGGTTCGACAGTGTGTTCACCATCAAGGGGTCGTAGCCGTGCGCCTCGGCTTCCTCGATGGCCCCGGCGATGGCCGCGCCGTAGAGGCACGCGCACGAGCCGCGCTCGACAGACTTCTTGCTGTCGTACAGCTCGTCATCGAACAGGACGCCGCGCGTCCAGCCGTTGGTCTCCAGGTAGTTCGCCGCGCGAGCGGCAGCACGCTTCGTGGCGCGCCAGATGGTTGAGCGGTGCATCAGTTGAGTACCTCCTGTGCTGGTGGGTGCTCCAGATAGGCGGCGAGGCCCTGGAGCACGTCGATGGAGTCCCGCACGTCGCGCAGGACCTTGTTGCAGCGGCGGCAGAGAAGCCCCCGCACTGACCATCGAGCGGCGTTCTCGGGAGAGATGCCTGCCTCGATTGCGTCGCGCTCGTCCGTGTGGTCGTGGTCCACGTTCAAGCGGTAACCGCGCTTCTGCCCGCAGGCAGCGCACACGCCTCCTTGGTGCTCAACGAGGGCGGCGTACTCCTCGCTGGTGATTCCGTACGTCGTCAGGACGCGCCTCGCGTGGTTCGCGTTGCTCCGCGACTTCCGCTGGCAGTCCTTGCACACACGCGCCTTGGCGCTCGTGAAGAACTTGTCGTGTCGACGTCGGCCACACGAACCTTGGCATTGCCTCAAGGCCACGAGGTCTCGGAGTAGTCATCCTCCAAGACGTCAGCGAACGGGTCGAAGGGCTGGTACTCCTCGCGCAGCAGCTCACGCCAACGAGCGCGGGCCTCTGCACTGCCGGGCACCAACCCAACGTCCTCGGACCACTCCTCGAAGGTGCGGCCCTCAACCGTGGTGTTCATCCGCCGTAGCGCTCCACGCGGTTCGGCTCGTTGTGCCAGTCGCCCGCGTAGTACTCCTCGCGCGTCGGCGTTGCCTCGACCACGCCCGGGAGGTACTCGCCGTACGTGACGGGCTTGCCGCCCTCCTGCATCACGCGCCGCGTGAGCACGCCGATGTAGCGCGGGGCGAAGGGACGCCCCACGCGGAAGTCGTCCACGTCGCGCTCGGGGTACTGGATGGACAGGTACGCGAGGTCGTCCTCCTCCACCTCGAAGGTGGCCCCCATGAGGTCGACGTAGAAGTCGTAGCCACCATCGGTGCTGCTGTCGGGCAGCTTGCTGCGCTCGACCGCGAGCTGGTGGGTGCTCTTGTTGGGCGGTGCCGGGCGGTACCAGAGGTCACCTCGTGCGTACGCCTCCAGCTCCTCGGCGTAGGTGTGCCATTGAGCGTTGACGAGTGACCATCCCTGACGGATGAGCTGCGCCTCCTGCGCAGCAGACGTGCGTTCATTCATGCGGCGGCTCCTTTCCAAAGGCCGTGCTCCCGCAGGAGCGGTTCGATGCGTTCCATGCCGCGCTTGCGGCGCTTGTGGATGGCGACGTGCGACACCCCTTGCTTCCTGGCGGTCTCTCGGACACCGAGCCCGTCCTCCAGCCAGTCCTTGGCCCAGCCGACCCACTCCCGCTCGTCCTCCTGGAGAGCGGCAATGACGTCAGAGGCCGCGTCAGTCAGCCGGTCGCTTGGGGCAACCGGCACCTCTGTGTGCCGACGCTTCATCTCCCGCTTGAGCGCCTTGTGCGCCCACATCGCTGCGTGGCGCTTGGCTCCCCGCATCGTGAGACCGGGGTCATCGGGGACGACCGAGCCCTTCCAGTGGACCCACATCGTCATGGTGCGCTCGACCGCCTCGGACACTGCGTCCTCGACGTCCTGCTCACGCGCTCCTGGCCACTTCCTGACCGTGAAGCGGCGCACGTACTCGTAGACCTCCCACCACGTGCGGCCGGGGCCGAAGATTTCGCTTCCGTCGTCCAAGTACTGCTCCTTCCTGCGCTCGCGCGCGTTGTGAACCGGGACCGGCTGTCCCCTGGCGGGCACCCGGTCCCCCTCCAGGGGTCCGGTGTGCCGGTGCGCCCCGGTGGCTCAGGGTGCCCCCCTCCGTAGGTTCCCCCCGCTCTCACTAGGTGTCTAGTTGCGCACCCCGAAAGTGGTAACCCTGGGTTACCAAACGGGCACTCGGTGACTAGACAACTGGTGAGAGGAGAACTCGCTCCTCCAGTCACCCAAGGAGTGTGAATGGCCTGGCGCAACGCGCCTGCATTGCTGGCCATCAAGGCGGATGCCGACCGGGTTGCCCCCGGTCGTTCCCATGCCTCCGATGGCACCATCGGTGACGCTGCGCACTCAGCGAGCGTCAGCGACCACAACCCGGACGCCCGAGGCGTCGTCCACGCGGTTGACATCACCAACGACCCTGCCCACGGCTTCGACGCCTGGCATTGGGCGCAGGTCATCGCCGCTCGCATCGCTGCGGGCGTCGAGCACCGCGTCAAGTACCTGGTCTCGAACGACGGCAAGGGTGCGGACGTCATCTTCAACCCGTCCGTGTCGATGAGCTGGCGACAGAACGGCAGCTACAAGACCGAGCACCGGAACCATCTCCACGTGTCCATCAAGTACACGGACGCGGCGGAGAACGACACGAGCCCGTTCTTCTCGGCTGGCCCGGTGTCGAGCCCCTCCGGTGGCGCGCCGGTTCCTCAACCGGCTCCGGCCCCCGGCCCGTCCAACTGGATGGCGTCGCTGGTCGAGTCGATGCACCACGTCGTGCGCAAGGGCGACACGGGCGAGGCGGTCGGCTGGGTCCAGGCGCTGCTCAAGGCGAAGCACTTCGCGCTGCCGGGGGCGGTTGACGCCAACCCGGCGACGGCGAGCTTCGGCCCCAAGACCGAGCAGTCGGTGAAGAACTTCCAGGCGCAGAGTGGCCTGGTCGCGGACGGTGTGGTCGGACCCAAGACGTGGGCTGCGCTCACCTCTGCGGCTCCGGTCGGTCCTCCGGTTGCGGCTCCTGCCGCTCCGGCGACGCCCCCGCCCACCCTCAAGGAGGGCGCGCGCAGTGACACCGTGCGCATCCTGCAACAGCTGCTCGTGAACAACGGAGCGAGCATCGCTGTCGACAGCGCGTTCGGTCCCAAGACCACGGCTGCGGTCAAGGCGTTCCAGAAGAAGAAGGGTCTCGCGGCTGACGGCATCGTCGGTCCCAAGACCTGGGCGGCGTTGGGCCGATGAGCTGCGCGGTCAAGACCACGCCCGTCACGTACCTGGCGACCATCGGAGAGATGGTCCCGGGCCGCGTGTACGTCGCGGGTCCGATGACGAACTACCCGGAGTTCAACTTCCCGGCGTTCGACTCGCTCGCTGCGTACATGCGACGCAACGGGTGGCAGGTCATCAACCCGGCCGAGCGTGACCGGCAGATGTACGACGACACGGCACCGGGCTTCGCTGAGGGCGACGTCCAGCTGTGGTCGGAAGCTGCTGGCTTCGACTTGCACAAGGCGATGCGCTTCGACCTCGGGACCATCACGACGGCGCAGGCCATCGTGCTGCTCCCTGGTTGGGCGAAGTCGTCGGGTGCGCAGAAGGAGAAGGCCGTCGCTGAGGCGGTGGGCGCGGAGATTCTCTACGCGTTCCCGGTGCGCAACGGTGACTGGTTCGTGAGCGACGTCGACATCGACGCTCAGGTTCCCGAGGTGGTCGGCTGATGCCGTACGTCCCGAAGGAACGGCGCGGTGCCGAGGAGTACCAGGTCGTGTTCGGTCCCGATGAGGGAGCGGGCGACCTGAACTTCATGTTCACGCTCGTGCTCCAGGACTACCTGCGTGCGAAGGGCCTCAGCTACCAGACCATCAACGACGTGGTGGGTGCGCTCGAAGGCGCGAAGGCGGAGTTCCAGCGGCGCGTGGTTGCACCGTACGAGGACGACGCGATGGAGCTGAACGGCGACGTGTACGCCGCGGGCTTCGTCAACGGGAAGCCGAACAAGAACCTGCGTGAAGCGGGTCCGCTCAAGGACGAGACCATTGCCAGCGTCCAACTCTGACGCGCGGAAGCGCCACGAGGAGCTGACTCGGGCGCAGCTGGTGGAGATGCCACGTGAGGAGTTCGATGCTCTGCGGCCGGACTGCTTCGCACCGAAGCTGACGGACCTCAACTACCTCGGCCAGCTGGCTGAGGCGGCGAAGGTCGGCAGCCTCACGGGCCTCAGCGGATGGGCGCAGTCCGGCAAGGACTCGACCGGCATCGTGATGGTGAAGGAGTTCGGTCGGACGAAGGTGTCCTTCGCTGACCCGCTGCGTGCCATCGCCCGGCAGTCGAACCCCATCGTGGAGGTGCGTACCAACGCGCCGTTCCCCGGCTGGAGCAACGGGCTCCAGTGGGAGCACGGGCTGCCTGCTGAGTGGTTCTACGAGCGGGACCCTGCGGGTGCGTACGAGTGGCTCAAGGCCAACACGTCGTACCGGCAGTTCCTCATCGACCTCGGCAAGGCGGTGCGTCAGCACCTCGGTGAGGACACGTTCGTCAACGCTGCGCTCGACAACCTCGCGCCCGGTGGTGACTACGTGGTCACCGACGTGCGCTACCGCAACGAGGCGGATGCCATCCGCGCACGCGGTGGTGAGGTGTGGCGTGTCGTGCGTGTCGGCCACCAGTCGGTGAGCGACGACATCAGCGAGCACGACCTGGACGACTACGACTTCGACCGGGTGCTCGTGTTCGAGGACTACGCCGACGACCTCGACCGGCTGTACCGGTCCATCGAGGCTCGGCTGCTCGGGGCGGTCCGCTGATGGCGCGCGCGAAGCAGGTCGCTGACCCGCGCGTCGGGCCGTTGCTGTTCGAGTGGATGGAGGCGCTGCTTCCGTCGTTCCTCTGGACGCTCAAGGCGATGAAGGAGAAGAAGGCGCAGAGCACGTGGGCGCTCGGGGACTGGAACCTCCTGGACGAGGAGGTCCGGTTCGAGTTCCGAGACACGCGGATGCTGAACGACATCGACCTGGAGGGCATCGTCGCCCACGAGGTGCTGCATGGCGTGCTGCACATGGCGCGTCAGGTTCCCATCGGCTCGGTCATTGACGAGCAGCTGGTCAACCGACTGTCGCGCAAGCTCGTGCCTGGCCAGCAGCGCTCGCTGTCCATCAGCGACGCGGTGAGTCGTGTGGCGACGGCGGAGAAGCGGTGGTTCGATGACGACGAGCGCGAAGCACTGCTCGACGTCATGCCGACCCTCGTGGCGAAGCTGCCGTCCAAGTACCGCGATGCGGTCATTGCCTTCGACTACGAGATGGTGGACGACGGCAACGGCGGCGAGCGTCACCTGTCGCTGCGTGAGGCTGCGGACAGGCTCGGGTGCCACTGGATGACGGCGAAGCGTCGTCGGGACCGGGCGTACACCGAGCTGCGTGCGCTGGTGCAGGGCTGATGGCGCTGCACGAGTTCACGCGGCCGGAGGACCCGCAGGAGGAGGCGCACTTCTACGTGCGCACGGTCCACCTCTGCGCGGTCCACGCGCGCCGTGCGGCGCAGGTCGGTGAGGACAAGGCCAACGCCGAGGCGGCGCTGCTCTACCCGGTGGGGTTCGCAGGGTTCGAGATGCCACGCGAGGTTCCCTTCGATGTGCAGCCGACCGAGCCATGCGGGCTGTGCGGGCAGAGCCCGACGCTCCACGCGATGTGGAAGGGCAAGCTCGTCATCGACCTGGGCGCGAAGCCCAAGGGCGAGCCCGCGTGACCGACAACGGCCAGCACATGAACGACTTCGACGCATGGAAGAAGTCGCTCAAGAACTTCGAGTGGTTGAGCGAGGCGGTACCCGGGGCGACGGACCTCGACGTGTTCATCGAGCGTCGCGGTCGGTTCCTCGTGCTGGAGACCAAGGCGTACGTGCCTGGTGTCGGCGTCAAGGTGCCGTTCGGTCAGTACCTCGCACTCAAGGCACTGTCGGACCTGGAGGAGTTCGACGTCATCCTGGTCGGTGAGACCGACGACCCGGACAAGCTGTACTGGCTCGACCTCAGCGCGCGACAGCCGACGAAGATTCGGACTGCGCCCGTGTGGTTCAAGCCAAGGCAGTTTGCTCGGACCTCGAAGGAGGGCCTGGCCATCATGGCGAAGGAGTGGTTCAAGGAAGCAAGCGAGCAGTGACGCGGAGAGGCCCCGGTCCATCGACCGGGGCCTTCCACGTTGTCTGCGCCGTTCCGCCCAGCGATGTCTCGCTGACGGCTCAGGCTTCTTCGAGCCGTGTGTGGTATCGCTCCATATCAAGTACCCCCTGCTGTCGATGATGACGGGCCAGAGGACCAACGGGGTCTGGGTCAGTCCTCCTTGGCAAGTGCTGCGGCCATCCGCTTGCGCGACGTGACCACTGCTTGCTCCGCCTCGGCCAGCTGCTGACGCAAGCGCGCCACATCGGCCTTGGCGGTCTCGAACTCGGTCGCTGCTCGTACGACCTCGCTCGCGGGCATGGCGGTGCGAAACCGCGGTGAGCCCTTGTTGGTGCGCAAGTCAGAACGCCGAGCCTTGATGGCGTTCGCTGTGCGCTCTGGGTAACCAGCTGCCTTGAGCTTGGCAATGATGTCACTGGTCACGTCGGTGGAGAGGAGTATCGCGTCCTCCTCCGGTGAGTACGGCAGGCCCCTCGCCATCATGTACCTCCACACGAGGTAGATGGTGAGCAGCGTGCTGTACGTCGGCAGCAACAGGTCGTCCACGGGTCCCCCCTGCGGGAGTCGCGAGCCCTGTCCGCTCTGTTCTTCAACTGGTCCCTCCTGGTTTCGGTGTGCGTGACACTGACTTTAGCACTCCGAGCCAGAATGGGCCGGTGTGCCTACGTCGCTTCCTCGGGCTCCACGAGCGTCACCCCCTTCATACCTTGCTCCACGCGTCTTGCGCGTCCATCAGTGCGCCGATGGCGTCGTCCAGCTTCTCGCTGACGTCGCTCCACGCGTCCCCCAGCGCGTTGTCCACGCCCTGGTTGTGCGCGTCCACGGCCTCGGCTGCCGCGTCCTTGGCCTCCTCGATGCGGTCCTTCGCATCGGAGAGGAAGCCCTCGAAGTCCTCGGTCATGCTCACCCGTAGACCACCTCCTCGAACAGGCCAACCTGCACGATGATGTCCGCGTCGAAGGCGTCCAGGTCGCCCGCGTCGTGCGCGCGCTCGGCTGCCTTGATGCGCCGGATGTAGTCCTCGTTGAGGTGAAGCCCGGCAGGCGTGCCCTCGCGGATGAGGCGAAGCCCCTTGCGGATGACGTCGCGGTTGATGGTGTGCTCCGTGTCCTCCTCGTCCACGATGCGGGCCTCGAAGCCCTGGTAGTCCGACGTCGTGCCGTCGCCCGTGCTCCAGTGGTACGTGAGCGCGGCCGACCAGTAGCCGATGCCGCCCTCCAGCGCCGTCACGAACACGTCGTGCAGGAACTCGTCACGGTCGGTCGGCCGGGTGTTCAGCTCTGCGATGGTCATGGGTACACCGTCCTTCCACAGTTGGTGCAGCGCACTGCGCAGCTGCACGCGGGTCCGTCCGTGCGTGGCACGGCGTGGATGCCGAGCCAGCACAGAGCGTCGCTTGCCTTGCGCGCGAGCCTCAGCACGTCACGCTCAGCTTCACCGGGTCCGGCCCCAGCTCGTCCAGCGCGAGCAGGTAGCGCTCGGTGAGGACGTTCTGCTTCCACGGGCTCTTGACCGGAGGCCGTGAGAGGTTGTGCCGGATGTCGTACTGCTTCACCTGGCGCGCGATGGGGTTCGCCTTCGCACGCTGGATGAAGTCGTGGTAGTCCTCGTGCTCCCGCTTCGTGAGCGCCTCGACGGCGCGCATGACCTCGGTGCCGAACAGGATGTCCAGCAGCGCGAGCGGAGTGGGCGTGTCCTCCACGACGTCGTGCAGCACCGCAACGATGCGCTCGGTGTCGTTCTGGGCCATCCCCATGACCGCAAGCGGGTGCAGGATGTACGGCGCGCCGTGCTCGTCGGTCTGACCGTCGTGCGCGTGCGCCGCCAGGATGATGGCCTCGGTGACCGGGCTCTCGTAGACGCTCATGCGTCCACCAGGCCGAGGTCGACCGCAGCGGCGTCCACGACGTAGCCCCACTCGACGCCATCGTCGGCGTACTGCTGCGCCTGGATGAGCAGCTGCTTCGCGCCGTCCGTGAGCGCGGCGTACTCGGGCGCGGCATCGAAGTGCTCGCTCGGGACGTTCGGCCCCATGTACACGGTGCCGCCGAACAGCAGCGTGCTCGCCGCCTGGCTGTTGAGCTTGGTGTCCCACTCGGGGCGGGGCAGGTTGAAGTGGTCGAGCACGACACCCACGAGGCAGGAGGGCGTGCCGTCGTTCTCGGTGTAGATGCAGTTGGCTCCGGTCGCGGAGTGCGGGTTGGTTGCCTCCCCATCGAGCGTGCGCATGAAGTCGAGCACGTCGATGTCGGTGATGGTGCGGGTGTCGGTCAAGCGAATACCTCCTCGGTTGTTGGCCATGCGCCGTACGACCTGTACGCGCGCCCTTCGTGTGCTGCGGCTTCCTTCCCAGCCGCGAGTTGGAACGGACTGATGCCGCCGTACTCCCAGCACGTGCGTGAGCCAGCGACGATGGCTGCCTCGCTCCGCGTGGGGACCTTGAACCGGTCGCGCACGGCCTCGATGGGGTGGTCCGCGATGCGGAACCAGTCGAACCCCAGGAAGTCGACGCCCTCGGTCATGTCGTGGCACAGCGCACCTCGACGCACCGCGTCAGCGATGCGGACGGCCACGTTGTGGTCGTCGCTCAGGTGGTGGGGGTCTGCCTCGAACAGCCCGGCTCCTTCGCTGAGGTAGCCGGTCTCGAACAGGCTGACGACCATCGCCAGCAGGCTGAACCCGCGCAGGTCGCTGTTGGCGCGCGCGATGAACGCGAACACCTCCAGCTCGTTCTCCACGGTCGTGCCGTAGTCCGCGAGGACGTGGACCCAATCGTGCTGAGCGAGCAGCGGCGGAGCACTGCCGGGCGAGCCGGGGAAGCTGAACCCGCGTGCGCGGTACATCTCCCAGACCATGCGGCCGATGCTCCCGTGCGGCGCGTCCTCCAGCGCCTCCCACTTGGCAGCGAGCGACGGGTCGAAGTTGCACGTGTCCCACGGGTCGTTCAGTCCGCACGCCTGCGCGTGCAGCTGCACCTGTTCCTCGGGAGTCCAGTTGGCCGTGTAGCCCGAGCGCTCGAACTCGATGGCGGCAAGCTCCAGCGAGCCCTCTGCGAAGTACTGCGCAACCTTGACCACGCCCTCGTCCACGTTCAAGGTTCTGGCGCAGGCTTGAATACGCTCGGCCACCGTGGGCGGCAACGGGCGCAGCACGAGTGCGGGCAGGAGCATGAGCTGGATGCACCGCGTCTTGAACGCCTCGTCGCGTTCCTCAAGCGCTACGGAGAGGGTGTTGGCGTCGACCTGAGCGAGCCCGTCGCAGTCGAGCGGGTGCCCGGTCATCGCCTCGAACAGTGCCTCCACGAGCACCTTCTGGATGTGCGTGAGGCCGTCGTCCGGCGACACCGCTGTCACGGTGGCGCAGGCGAGGACCTCCGCCTCGTGTGCTGTGAGGTCGGTCAGCATGAGCAGACGTGGTGGTCGCGAATGGACTTGAACGCGTCCAGCTCGTTCACGCCGTAGAGCTGTGCGAACTCCACGACGGTTCGGTTGAACTGCGCGTACGTCGCTGCCATCTCGCCCGGTGCGGGCTGGAGGCGGCGCAGCAGCGAGACCACCCAGGCAGGCAGCCCCTCCGAGCCGAGCGCGTCGCCCTCGGTCTCGGCCACGTGACGCAACCGGCGCACGGCCTGCGCCGTGACGAGCGTCGGGTCGAGAGCCTCGATGACCTCCTGGATGTCGACCACGTGAACTCGGGCCATGCGCCCGAACATCGCGGCCATCAGAGGTTCGCTCCTGCGAGGGCCTCGTTGAGCCGGTCGAGTGCGCGGTGCTCCTCGGGCGTGAAGTCCTCGATGGCGTCGGCCACGAGCAGCAGCACGTCCTCGACGTCGGCGGCGAGGACTGTGACGACCTGGTTGCCGTAGCGGTCGCTCATCGCACGATGTCCGTGATGGTGCCGCCCGTGGGGCTGACCGGACGCTCGCGCGAGGAGTGGACGTCGTTCGCCCAGGCGTCGCGCAGGTGCGGCGGGAGGATGGTGTCGACCTCGCCCGCGCCGCGGATGGTCTGCTCGATGTTGAGGGTGAGCATGTGCTCGACGGCGACCAGGCGGCTGCCGTTGGCGTTGGTGTTGTGGAGGTGGTCGCGCAACTGCTGCGCGTCCTCGATGGACAGGATGAGTGCGACCTCGGTCGTGCCGAGGTTGATGGTGCGGGTGTCGTTCAATGGGCCTCCTACTTGTTGTTGGGCAGGGTCGGGCCGCACACGTGGTTGCCCATCGTGTGGCAGTCCCAGCGAGGGTCGTCCTCGGTGATGCGGTGCGGGTTGAGTCCGGCGCAACCGGCGATGAGCAGTGCCACGAGGGGCACGAGGATGGCGCGCCTCATCGGACGGCCACCGTGTCGACGGTGAACCGCTGACCGTTGACGACGAACAGCGTGCGGCCGGGGTGGTACTCGTTGTCCCGTGCCAGGATGCGCGGCTTGCTGCCGGTGCGCCGTGCGTCGTCAAGCTCGGCGCGGATGGCCTGACCCAGCGTCACGGCCGGGCCAGCTTGTACTCGATGGTCTCGTCCGAGCGGTCGAACGTCACCGTGATGGTGGGCACGCCCGAGCCGTTGGCCATGAGCTTGCGCAGTGCGCGCGCGATGTCGTCCGTCAGCATGGTGTCGCCGGGGAAGTACATCCGCCACTGCGGGCCGGTGCGGGAGTTGTGGACCTTCACGGCGTCACGTGGTGCGCCGCACACTGTCGGGTGTGTCATCGTTCGTGCCATGTCACTCTCCTTCCTCCGCCCAGAGGGCGGCGGTTGCGTCGTGGTCCACCGTGAGGTGGCCGTTGGGCAGGAAGCGGTACACGACGTCGAAGTCCAGGACGGCGGTGCCGCAGGCGACGCACACCGGCAGCGCGCCGGGGTGTCGTCGTGGGTACAGCTCGGTGTGCTCGCAGTGCTCGTGCATCAGTAGTCGCTGAACACGTAGACGCCGTGGCCGGGTGAGCGCGTCGACCAGTAGCCGTCCATCTCCAGGTCGTGGCCGACGCCGTGCCAGTCGATGCGGTACTGGAGCCAGTCGGGGACTCCCTCCAGCATCCCGGTCTCCTCGGCCAACTCCGCCGCGTAGTCCGCCATGTCGTCGTACTCGCCGCGGTAGTGGTCGAAGAACGTGTGCTCGTCGGCGTCGGTGTCGCCCGTGTGCTCGACGTACGCACCGAACGCGGGTTGCAGGTCGTCGCCAACCTCGGTGAGCACACGCGCCCACTCTGCGATGGTCTCGAAGCTCGTCCACTCCCCGACCGGCAGCCCGAAGAAACCGTCGAAGTCGTGGATGGCCCACTCCTCGGCGGGCTGTCCGTACGGAGTGGCGACGTGCCCCACGGGCTCGCTGCCTTCCTCGTGAACGTGCCAGCCCTCGAAGCGACCGGACGTGATGCGCTCGGTCAGCTGCCCGCAGTACATGCAGGCTCGGGACTCGGGCGAGGTCTCCAGGATGCGGTCGACCTCGTACTGGATGTCCTCGGCGTCGAGTCGCTCGACGTCAATCCAGCGGCCGTGCAACCGACCGGCGTTGTAGTCGCTCAATGAGGCGACGTAGATGCTCGGCATTTGGCTACCTCCTCAGTAGTCGAGCCCGTGCAATACGCACAGGCGGGTGTATCGAGCGAGGACATTTCCGACGTGTCGAAGCTCGTCGGCCGTGACCATTTCGGAGCGGTACAGGTCGAGCCACTCACTGTCGGGCCAGCTGTCCTCCAGGTCGGCCTCGCGGTATGCGCGAGCGCCGGGCCGGAACTGCCACGCCTCGGGGATGTCCTCTCCGAACGTGAACAGCAGGTCAGCGATGGCGAAGTGGTGGCCAAGCGCCCAGCCCCACGGGTCGCCGTCGCCGCTGTCGAGCGTGAGCAGTGAGCGGGCTTGCGGGCTCATCCTCATGCTGCGACCAGTCGGCGCAGCGCTCGCACGTCGGCCATGCCCTGTGCGACGTCCACCGCGTGCTCGATGGCGTCCTCCAGCCGGGCGCGCTCGAAGTCGAGCACGTCCTGCCACCAGGTGGCGTTGCTGCGGGCCTCGGACTTGGCGTACTCCTCGTCCGCGATGTAGCCCCAGACGGAATCGAGCACGTCGCCCTGCCACTCGACGGCCCAGCCGCAGCTGTCGCCCTGGAGGTAGGCCGAGTACGTGGCGACCTCGGCAGTCGCGACCTCCTTCGCCAGCGCCAGGCGCTCGGCGTAGGTGCCTGACCACTCCTCGGCCACGGCCTTGGCGGGCACGATGTAGAGCCCGTTGGCGTCGTCCAGGCTGGACACCGGGTAGACGGCTGCGCCGTTGCTGCCCCGGTCCTCGAACCAGATGGCCAGCACTGCGCCGCCTTCGGCGGCAGCCTCAGCTGCCCATTCCGGCAGGTCGTACCGCTCGGCCCGGTGGTCGTACTCGTAATACGAGGACGAACCGGCGATGATTTCCCCGACGTTGCTCCAGTCTCGGGGGCTCATTGCGTCGTAATCGGGGAGCAGTTGAGCTTCCATTTCCCCGATTGTCTCGGTCCAGTAGGGCTCCATTTCAGGCAGCCCTCACGTGGTCGACGTCGATGGTGAACGAGAACACCATCGCGGTGTGGTCGAGCCCGTGGGCCTTGCGGTAGTGCGCCTCCGCCATGAGCTTGGCGGCTGCCTTGCTGGAGGCTCGGACCTCCAGGGTTGCGTCGGTGCGCGCACTGCGCCCGACCTCGATGGTGTAGGTGTGCATGTCAGTCCTCGCTTTCCAGCCACAGCCCGTAGGCCATGTCCATGCCATCGAACGCACTGCGTGCGCTCGCGCGGTCGGGGTAGCGCTGCGCCGCGACTGCGCCGCGGTCGTCCTCTCCGATGAGCCAGCGCCCGGCGTGGGCGAACCACCCGAACGGGCTCTCGACGTCGCCCGAGGTCTGGTCGAACGCGTCGCGCTCCCAGATGAACCGGACGATGGGCGGCACCGACTCGAACTTGCCGGGGCCGTCGTACTTGTAGGCACCGAGGAGCGACTCATGCACGGGGCAGGTCTCGCCTTGGTGGTTGGTCGGGTCGTCGCTGGTGCAGTACGGGCTACGCATCGGTCAACTCCCGACCGCAGTTGCCGCACTCGTCGTAGCTCTCCAGCTGGTCCCGAAAGACCACCTTGGGGAAGTCGCCCGAGTCGAACGTGGTCTCGTCGTAGCGGTCGATGCCGAACGCTTGCGCGATGACATCCAGCGAGACCTCGACGGGCTCGGGGTCCGCACCAGGTGCGAGCGCCCAGCCATCGAACGCTTCGCCCTCGCCCGTTGGCAGCTGCGAGAGGATGCACTCGGGGCCGTAGATGTCGGCCCGGTACATGTAGGCGATGACGTCATCCGGTCGCGCGCTCATCGCTCGTTGCTCCGCCGCCATGCGTGCTCGGCCTGCCGGTACTGCCGCCATTCGGCGTCGGTGCAGTCGGCAGCGGGGCGGGGCGGTCGCGCCGTGCGCGTGCGCTGCGGCCTGCGCCGCACCGTGACACGCTCGGGCTCGAACGTCATGGGCTCGACGCGCAGCCGAAGCAACTCCGCGAGGAGTGCGTCAGTGCTGAGCGCTTCCAGGTTGTCGATGGTCGCTGTCATTGCTCATCCCTCCAGGGATTCGGGCGCGCCGAACCAGGCGGTAGGGCGCTGGGTTCACCACTGCGGGCGCAGTGGGGAAGGTGGGAACCTGCCGTGACCAGCGCGGCAGCGCGCGGCGCTGTGATGTCCCGATGCTCGGTTCCCGGTGCCTCGCTCGCGTCGTGAACGCGCGCCGCCCGTGGCGGTGCGAGGCTGCGCTACTCCCCTAGCGCTAGCGGCAGTGCTGCGTGCCGCCTCGTTCGATGACTGCTGCGCATGGGTCAATCTCGGTCGGTACCGAGTGAGTCGGAACGCAAGCGCTCAGGCTCAGCGCGACCAGTGCGGCAGCGATGGCGGTGGTCAGTGCGCGCCTCATCGCGCGCCGCCTCGGATGCGCACGACCTGCAACGGTCCCAGGTAGACCGCTCGGAGCGTGACGCCTCCGCCCACCGTGCGCACCGTGCCGAAGCGTGGCGCAGTGCGTGGGTTGCGTGCGTAGATGGTGCGTCGGGTTGCGTGCATGGCTCAGACCTCCAGGTCGTGGGGTGTGTCGTGCAGTGCGTCGCAGACTGTGCAGCGCTGCGGGCTGACGATGGTTCGGCCACCGTTCCGGTTCGGCACGTAGTCACCATCGCGACCGACGTACGCAAGGGGCGACGATGCGACGAACTGCGCATCGCTGCGAGGGTTGACGCGACCGCTCGGGCCTTCGTTGCGGCTGACGATGAGTCGCGCGTTCCGAGTGCCGATGTCTGAACGCGT
>Ga0265326_10000270_pt1 | contig 23902 bp, 21 predicted proteins | sample 41424metaG_FD_192439 | JGI IMG/M metagenome (GOLD analysis project Ga0265326, IMG submission 192439) | Rhizosphere microbial communities from Carex aquatilis grown in University of Washington, Seatle, WA, United States - 4-14-24 metaG | ecosystem: Host-associated > Plants > Roots > Rhizosphere... | reverse complement strand
CGTGGGCGCTGCAGCAATGTTCTCGAACCGCAGTTCCTCCACGATCTGGTCGATTCCCATATTGAACGTGCGCAGGGTCATGAAGTAGTCCGCGAGAAGCGCGGATCTGCCAGCGCCCTGAACCTGCCAGTCCGTCCCGCCATCCGTTATACTCGTGAGCGGCCCGAAGTTCAGGCGCCTGTTGGTTCTGGTTTCCCAAACCTCCCACAGACGGACGTAGTTCGACTCTATATACGGGTTCACCTCGTCTGCCTTGGGGTCGTTCTTGGCAAGGGTGAAGGTCACCGCGTCATTGTTCGTGTTGATCGTCTTCGTGTAGGTGATCGCCGAGGCCCGGTCGAGTATGACCGGATTGCTGCCGTCACCATCTGTCATTCGTATCTGAAGCATTACACACTCCACCTGTTGTGCCAAGATATCTCTACTGTGGACGGCCCGTCGCTGTCGATCTCGAACATGGTCTGCTCGTCTGCGACATGCATCCTGTAGTCCAGAGTCTGGATCCTGTAGTTCTGGTCGATTCCGCCCATAAGGGCTGTATACGAGTCAGTCTCCACGAGGAGGTCTGCCACGGCGCCCGATATACTTATATAACCTACAGGATGCGGTCCCGCGTAGCCTGACACGGACACATTGGTCCCCGTTATCCTCAGCGCTACCGGGGAGTCGCCGCCGTCGCGCGTAGTCCTAGCCGCAGTGGAGACCACTGACGGCCCGATGCCGGATACGGTCAGCATATCCTCGCCGTACAGCCAAGGCTGCGCCTTGAACTGCACGCTGTAATCGAGCCATCTGGTGTTCGCTGTGGCGCTGGCGTCCATCCTGAACGTCTCTGCCATCGCCAGATAGTACCGGTCCCTCCGCTGGATATACAGTCTGGCCTCTCCTGAAGCGCTCCGCACCATTGTCGCGGCCAGCCGGACCTGCTCCTTTGCTGCGGCATATGTGTCCTCGACAACCCTCATCGTGATCTCGATGGTCTTCATGGACAGCCCCGTGTCCTCGCTGAGTGACCCGTCCACATAGACGACCGGGTGGTCCAGCACAGTTGCCGCGCTGTCCTTGGACTCGGACTGCGCATATCCCGGAAGGATGTACCCGTTGTACTTGATATAGAAGGTCGAGGCGATATCGGCCTGAGCCTGTGCGCAGTTGAGGATGTGCTGTATACCGGCCACTTTCGCCTGCGCTTGGGCGAGGGCCTGCGGATGGTGCAGGACCCGTGCTGCAGCCTGCCCGTGGCCCTGCGCATAGTGCGAGATACAGGCTGCTGCTGCGGCACTGCGCGTACTGCCTCTGGCGATGACCCGAGACGACGCCTGCGCATATCGTCTGGTGTGGCTCATGAGTGTCGCCTGCGCCTGTGCAACCCCTCTGGGGAACCTGTGCACCAAGGCCTGCGCCTGAGCACAGGCGAAGTTCCCTGAGGGCAGGACCTGCGCCTGCGCCTGAGCGGGCTGCTGGCTGTATGTCCTGACTGACGACTGCGCCTGCGCATACTGGCGGACACCGGCAGTCCTTACACCGGCCTGCGCCTGCGCATATGCCCGGCCAGCAGTCCGGATGTCGGCCTGAGACTGGGAATAGCCCCAGTAGGCAGTCCTGATGCCAGCCCGAGCCTGTGCGAACTGCTGGCCTGCAGATCTTATATCAGCCTGCGCCTGAGCATACTGCCGACCCTGCGCCCTGATATCCGCCAGCGCCTGACTGTATACGGTATATGCAGTCCTTATATCGGCCTGTGCCTGCGCGAACTGCTGGGAGGCACCCCTTATCTGGGCCTGAGACTGGGCATACGCCAGAGCAGAGGTCCTGATATCAGCCTGAACCTGAGCACAGGCGGTTATCCCGGTGTCTAGGATGTCTGCAAGAGCCTGCGCATAGGCCCTTGACGCGGACTTCACGTCGGCCTGCGACTGCGAGTACGCCTGAACACCGAACACGCGCAGTTTGGCCTGCGCCTGAGCGGGCGCCAGAGTGCCGTAGGCGCGGATATCCGCCTGTGCTTGAGCACACTGCAGGGATGTCTGCGCTATATCGGCCTGCGCCTGCCCGTATACAGCCGGGGTGGCCCTGATGCCGGACTGGGCTTGGGCGAACACCTGCGCGGACCTGCTGATGTCCGACTGCGCCTGCGAGTACGCTCTGGAGACGGCCCTTATGTCAGCTTGGGACTGCCCGAAGCCTCGGACATTGAGGGCCTTGACCTTCGCCTGCGCCTGTGCATTCTGCTGTTTGCCCAGTATCTTTATTCGCGCTCTGGCCTGCGCGCTCTTTATGCGGGTGTACACGATCTTGGCCTGCGCCTGAGCGTATACCCTCTGTGGTGTCGTTACAAGGGCAAGTCCAAGATACCCCAGCCTGCCTGATCCCAGCTTGGCGGGAGTGGTCTTGTTGTCCATGGCCTGTCCTGTTCACCTGCCCTATTGTATTAGGCGGATATCCCTAGTCGAAGTACTCCGTGATGATCACAGCGCCCGATGCCCCGTCGCCGCCCGCCTTGGCAGACGTGGACGCCCCGATATAGGAGCCCATTCCGCCGCCGCCGTACTCGGTCCCCGAAGCTCCCGCACCTGCGCTGTTGCCTGATGTCACAGTGGCGAAGTGGGAGGCCCCGCCGACCCCCAGACTCGCGATAGCGCCTGACACTCCGCGCCCCTGAAATCCGGATCCCCCTATAACGGTCACTGATCCAAGAATGCCGTTCTGCGACCCACCCGCGCCCCCCGTGCCAGAGGAGGCTGTCCCGGCTGTCCCGAGACCGCCGCCCGCCCCGCTGTTTCCAGCTGCAAGCGCTATGCCGCAGGATATAAAAGATGCCTGCCCGTCATTTCCTGCGGCACCCGAGACGCCTGCTCCCCCGCCGCCTACCCACACGTTGTTGACATATGCCGAGGCGGCAGTCGGAAGCATGTCCCGCGTGACGACGAGCCTCGTGTAGCCGCCGCCGCCGCCGCCTCCCCCCACAGACACCTGTCCTGAGCCCGTGGTAGTCGAGCCGCCGCCAGCCCCGCCGCCGCCGACAGCCTCGACTACGGCATATGTCATTCCGTCAGCCGGAATCCATGTGTAGGATATCTGCGTTCCTGTAGGGGCATCAGTGTAGATTGTCGTGAGGGGCCTTCTCCCGACCCCGGACGCGTTCCCGATCCGCCATCTGGACACAGAGGCGTCATACTTGAGGGTCACCGAGCAGGATCCCGCCAGAGCGTAACTCGCGGTGTTCGGCACCAGTATCCTGTTAGACGCAGCCGATCTCGTGTCCTCATGCGTGAACACGACCAGATCCTCCGTCTGCGAGTAGTAGCCCGGAGAAGAGGCGTAGTTGTTTGAGATGTTCGCGAACACCACCTCTCTCCCCCCGATTCCACCGGCTATCCCCGTGATGTAGGAGGACCCGGACGGCAGCGGATTCAGCGCAAACGTGCCGATATTGCCTGTCCCGCTGTAAGCTATATAGTAGGCAGAATCATATGCGGACTTGTACTTGATCTGTGTCGTGGATAGCGGAATCTTTGTTCCTGATACCGCCAGAAGGGTATAGGAGGCGTCTGGAGTGAACGAGTATGCGGAGAAGTTCTGGGCGAATGACATATACCCTTTGCGCGGATTTACCAGATTGGTCCCGAAGAAGTCCCTTCTGTGGGCAGGGGTATCCGCATAGGTGACGCTTCTTGCGTACACCGATGCGGGATTCTGGCCGCTGTCCTCGCCCCCGAACACCCCCATGGGGGTATAAGACTGTACCGCGTCCATGGTTCCGCCCATACCGGTGATCTCTATGACCGCTATAGTGGCGCTGGTGCACACCGATGTGGCTCCAATCGTGTAGGTGAGGGCAGAGGAGTCTGTGCCTATTCCGGAGGCAAACTGGTAAGTGGGCAACTGGTACAGCCCGATCTGGCCCGAGTACCCGCTGCCCCAAGGGACGGAACCCTGTAGGACAAGCGGCGCATACGACCAAGAGAGCCCTGCCTTCGACACTGACACCTGACCGTCTATGCCGCCCGACATCGTGAATAGCCCCAAGAGGAGATAGTCATTCCCCTTGACGGGAGACCAAGCAGATGTCGAGTAGATGTGGGAGTCGGCATCAGTTGTCATTATGGGGATCTTCATGGATATGGTGATGTTTGACGGGTTCGGGCCGTTCCGCATGATGACGGCGGCTGTGGAGTTGGCCAAGGCCCAGTCGCTCCTGACCTCTCCGTACAGGTCGAATGCCTCCATACCCCTAGAGATGACTGATCCCGCAGACACGAGGTTGTCATCCGTCTGCAGTACGCCGGGTCCGCTGCGGTAGAGGTTGACATCTGCCGCTGATGTGCCGACGCCCCAGTTCATTATGCCGCTCACGGACACATTGAACCTGTTATACGAGTCCCCGATCTGGCGTACAGCTATAGCGCTGTCCCCCGCGCCCGCGCGGGCTATGGCCATGGGCTGGTTGACAAGCGAATCAGCCGTCAGGACGTGGGCCACCCGCGTCCCGATGGTGTGCGTTGCCGCAGTCGTCCCCTCGGCCCCGCGCACTACCCCCCATGTGGTGGTTCCCGCGCCAGAGGTGACGATGAACAGCTCGTCGTCAATGCGGACACGGTACTCCGGGGAGGACGGGAATCCGGTGGCCGACACCACGGGGATATTGAGGGCTCCGGTAGTGGCTATGGCGGCGCTCAGCGTGGTCTCGACATAGTTTGCAAACTTCTCAGACATTCCTTGCCCTCCTAGATGTACCAGCGGTTCTGGTAGCTTACAGCCGCATACGAGACGCCGCTCACCACAAGGTAGAACGGGCCGGGTGCCGCATATGTCCGGAAGTCCACCTTGTCAACAAGGGTGAAGTCCCCGCTGAAGTCGTCGCTGTCAAGCGTCACCCAAGCGTGTGCACCAGACACCGTTACAGAGTTGTACTCGGACGGGTATCCGGTCGGCCCTATCTGGTATCCCGTGATCGTGGCCCCGCCTGTGACGCCCGACATCGACACCAGTGTGGGCGACCACCCGCCAGAGGACATGTCCCGGTAGTAGGGGCCATTGACGAGATCCCAGTTCCCGATTCCCGAGGGGAATACCGCCAGAGGCCCGTCAAGCGCTCCATACGGCCCCGCAGTCATGCGGTAGGCATAGGACGGATCCAAGTCGCTGAAGGTCACACCTGAATCGTCGTCTGTCCTGTACCCGAGCGCAATCGTGTAGGTGTCGTTGCTCAGCAGCCACGGCCTGCAGTGGAACTCCGCAGTATAATCGACTATCCTCGTGGATGACCCTATGGACTTGTCCATCTTCACGGACGCCCCCATGGCGTCATAGTGCCGTGAGGCGTCATTGATGGCGAGCGGGGCGTACCCGCCGCGATTCGACCTCACGATGGTCGCGGCCTTCTGCACCTGCTCCTTGCATGTGGCATAGTCGGACTCCCATGTCCGGAACACCAGTGTCACCGTCTTGTTCTGGAGTCCGGTGTACTCGGATATGGACCCGTCAGCATAGGGTGCGGGATGGTCTGCGATATTCATGTCCGAGGAGAACGTCTCCTGCTGCAGATATCCCGGCATCTGGTAGCCGTTATATGTGACTATATACTGCGGACTCGTCATCTCTATCCACCCACTCCGTTCGCCTTGAGCGTTGCCACAATCTTGTTCGCCAGCTGGTCGAACTGCGCCGGGGTGAGCGCGCTCCCGTCCAGATTCAGGATGACGTTCACCCCGGCTGTCCCCCCGCTCCCGCTGACGCTCACGCCCGTCGTGCTGTTGATCGGCACGTTGGCGATGGCGGCGAATGATCCTGCGCCGACGCGGATCTGCTTCATGGCGTCTGCTTTGGTCAGGAGGTCGTTCTGCTTCTTGATCTGGGCAGTCAGCTCATCCATCGCCTTGGTCAGATACTCCTGTCCCAGACCATTCGTCTTGAGCAGTATCTTGGTGCCGTTGAGTATCTCCAGAATCTGTCCCGCATTGTCCTTGTTGGCTCCGGGAACCTTGCTCTGCAGGGACTTGGCGTTTGCCACAGCCTGATTTATAAGGCTGGACGTGTTCTGTCCGGGAAGCAGGAACTCTGCCGGGACATCCACGAGTCCCGGTGTCTTGCTGCTGCCCCCGCTTCCCGTGCCCCCGAAGGATGTGCCCGATCCGGATGCCAGATCAGAGGCGATATTGCCCGCTGCCCCTATGGCCGCAATACCCCCGGTGATGGCGTTGATCGTGGACATGATGTTCCTGCGGTCAGCGCCCTTCGCCGTAAGCAGGCTGGCCATCAGCACTGCGCGCTGGGCCTTCAGGTATGTGACGAACTGGGCGGTCGGCAGATTGGCCTGAGCGCTGAACTTGACCTTGACATCCGAGAGCTGCTTTGACACATTCAGGAAGGCCAGATAGTCGGTCATCAGCTTCTGTATCTGCTTTCCGTTCAGCCCCATCTTCTGGGCGCGATCAACAAGGGCGGGAAGAATCGCGTTCTGGTCCAGAAGATTGATTCCCTCAAGCCCGTGGATCTTTCCCAGCTGCTCCCCGAAGTCTGCCACATTGGCGACATTATTCTTCATGGCCTCCCCGAGCTTGTCGTAGAGGCTGATGAGGGCCAGAAGCTGCCCGTTCTGGCTGTTGTACTGCCCCTTGTCGATCTGCCCGCCCTGAAGTTGCGCCTGAAGATCGGCCATGCTGGAGAACAGGCTTGTCTTGCCGCTGACCTGCGATGCCGCGATATCCGTCTGGAGCTGCACCTGCTCATCACTGAGCCCGTTGTAAGACCCCTTCAATCCGTCTACCGAGAGCTGCTGGTCGCTCAGCCACTTGTACGTCTGCGCATCGAATGTGGCTGTATCCTTCGCGAAGCCCTTCATGGCCGGATCAAGCTGCTGCAGGGCGGAAAACAGTGTGCGGGCCTGATCAAGCGTCAGTGGGGTGAACAGGTTTGAACCGCCGAGAATGCCGCTCTTTCCGTCAGATCCGTACAGCAGCGTGTTCAGCTGCTTTGTCCCCATTCTCTGGGGGCCGATACCGTGTGTCGCGGCATTATACGCGTCATTCATCCTGAGCGAGTCGGTATAACTGGCCAGATCTGTCCCGACCTTCAAGTGTCCCTGCGCCTCTGTGGACTGTGTGCTTGTCAGCATGCCGGTGAGGGATCTGGCTGTGACATCGGCAGAGGTGTACTGCAGATTCTGGGAGAGCATACTTCCGGAGCTGGCTATCTTGGAGGTCAGGTCCGCCAGAATTGATGACGCCTTCAGGAAATCCGAACTGCCCTTGGTGGCGTCATCTGTGACCGAGTTCATCTTCACTGTGAAGGCGTCGATAACGGACTTGTTCAGGATATAGGGCTCCGCTGATCCGACACCTGCGGGGGTTTCCAGAAGAAGCTTTATAGCGTCATTGATGCTCCCCAGCATGATCCCCTTGGCCACGTCTTCAGCTGGCTTGGGGGGAGGAGGTGTGGTGTAGGGCGCACCCACGGTCTGGTGGTGAACCCCCACAACTGTCTGGACGGGCTCGTTGCCTGTGCCAGTCTGTATCTGGTATCCCTTCGGGAAGCTCACTCCCAGTATACTGGCCGCAATAGACGCGGACAGGGTTTGCAGCACCTCGGGAGAGAGCATCCTCAGCTGTGTAGTGGTGTACTGGGAGAGCAGGTCCTTGTACTCCTGACTCAACTGCGGGATCTGTGTAAGGAGTGTCGCCGTCGTCTCTGATATCTGCTTCTGGGCAGCGGCCACCGCAAACGAGGATGTGACATAGGAGTCCTGAGCCTGCGTCAGAGTGGCAGTCTCGTCTGCAGTAAGCTTCATCTTGGCGGACAGCTCGTCAATAACCACCTTGGCGTCTGCTTGGGCCTTGGTGTTCGTGTTCAGGGTATCCCGCTCAGTGGTCAGGCTCTGGATATTGTCGTATACCGAGTTCTTCAGGGCCTTCATCTGGTCATCAGCCTTCTGGGCCTGATCAGACATGAACTGGAAGGCTGTGCCGAGCGCAGTCACAGTGACGCCTGCAGCAATCCCTATGGGACCCCCGAGTCCCGAGGTCGCCAGCAGCAGACCGCCCATCTGGGCAGTGGATCCGAGACTTGATCCGGCATTCCCGGCCCCCGCCGCAAGCAGCGCCCCGCCTGCAAGAGCGCCCAGCCCGACGCCCAGACCGATTCTGCCGCCCGTGCTTCCGAGAACCTTGTTGCGCAGCAGGAGCATCTCGGCATTGCTCGCAGTGGACGGGATGACATTCGCAGGAATATTGTCATAGTTGGAGATGGAGTACCTCTGATCTGCGGCCTGCGTATACTTTGCGGCCTGCGATTCCTCATAGTGGTAGCCGCTTACCGGCCCGCCCTTGACTACATAGCCGTCTACGGGGGGCGGCTTGCTGCTGCTCAGCACTCCGGGGGCTATCGAGGGCGTTCCCCTCGGGGCGGGACCCGCCGGACCAGAAACCCTCAGACCCGGTATGGCGGGAAGCACTCCCCCCGTACCGACGCCTATCGGCACGATTGCCGAGTTGGCGAACTTGTTCAGGCTTCCTGCAGCCGTCTTCTCTGACAGCGCCAGAGAATCGAACATCCCCCTGATGCCCTTGAGTCCGCTAGTCAGCATCGGGAGAACCTTGCCGAGCGCGGACACAGCCACAAGCATGAGCCCCATCTGGGTGACTGCGGTCAGTACTCCACTAAAGCTGTCCCCGGCCCCGCTTCCCCCGAAGAATGTCCCGATATCGTACAGCGCCTTCACCATCTTGTTGATGGCGTCAGTGAAGTTGTTGACAAGTGTCGTGTCGAAGGCCGTGTTCAGCTGCTGCAGCTTGGCCTGATTTGTGTCGATGACTCGGGCATTGGCGATAAGCGCGTCATTGGTGGCATTGATGGACTTGGTGTAGGCCTCATAGATGAGGGGCATATTCTCCAGAAGGGCGGCAGCGTCCGGTGCGCGTCTGGGACCGCCTGAAATGCCCTTGAGGACATCCTGCAGCTGTCCGGGGGAGATCTTCCCCGACTGCACGGCATTGTAGATGTCGTTGTAGATGTCTAGGAACGGCCTGAGGTTCCCCGCCGCATCCTTGACGGCGATCCCGAACTGGCTCAGCACCCTGACCGATCCGGCAGACGAGAGCGCCCCGAATAGGTTCTTGAATGACGTGGCGACATCGGTTGAACTCTTGTTGGTGACCTGAGACAGCACCTGCACTGCAGCGATCTGCTGGTCGATGGACAGGCCTGACGACTTCGCAGCCTCCGAAACGCTGCCCAGAGCCTGCGTTATATCCTGAATGGCCTGCGCATTGCCCCCGGCAACGGCTGTGATCTTGCTCATGATCGTGAGGATCTCGTCAGTCGCGATGCCCATCTGCTTGTAGGCGGCGCTCAACAGGTCTGTGGCCTGCTTGGTGTCTGCGCCCGTGAGGTTCGTGAATATGGCGACGGCCTTGGTCAAGTCGGTCTGGGCCTGCGTCCACTCCTGTGCTGTCTGGGTCGTCCTTCTTGTGGCAAGCGCTATATCGTCCATGACGGCTGTCAGGGACTGCAGCGGCGTGGCGGTATCATACGCGACCTTGGCGACATTCTGGAAGGCCGCGCTGGTCTGCTCGCCGCTCGTCTTGGCGGTCAGCGAGAATCTGGCCAAGTCCATCGTTATCTGGTTGATCTTCGAGAAGCTTCCGACAGCCACGCCCAGAACGCCGAACACGGCAGTTGTGGCCACTGTCCACTCGACAACCTTCTTGAAGTCCACGACAGTCTGCTTGAGAAAGCTGCCCTGATTCCTGAAGGAGTTAGTGCCGTTGTTTACAACCTTGTTCTCCTTGTCAAGTGAAGCTGTCAGGGTTCCCGTGACATCGTTGGCGTTTTTGGCGGATACAGTCAGGGATGTTATGCCCTTGGAGTAGTCGTAGGAGGCAGAGACTGACCCCGGCTCGATTGTCTGGTACACCTGTGCCGCATATGCCTGTCTGGCAGTGTCAATGCGGGCTTTTTCAGCGGCACTCGCATTGGCGGCGGCGGGGGCGGTGTACGGGGTCGTGATGCCCATCTTCTGGTTGAACTGGTTCCTGAACTGGCTGGAGTTCTGCAGGAAGTACTCCAGATCCTTGGGCAGTGGGGCAATCGAGTTTTTTGCAGCCTCAAGTTCGGCAATCCTGCCCGCATACTTCTGATTGACCGCCGCAGTCTGCTCAGCCTGCTGCGTTAGCATCTTGTTCTCTTCAGTCCGCATCTTGCGCAGCGTGATGGATAGCGTCTTCTCCTCATTGGCTGCAGCCTTTATCTGCGGCGTGAGGGCATCCATCCCGCGATAGCTCATGAGTGCCGCCTGCACACTGGGGTCATTGGCGCTGACAGCTTGGGCAAGGGCTTGCGGACTGCTGAACAGCGGCACCGTTCCAGCCGACGCGGGCAGGAGCCTTCCGGCAGCATTGCGCGGGCGCACCTGCATCTCAAGCAGCGCATTCGCCTCTGTGGCGTTGGCGATCTGCATTGCGCCAACCTGCCCGCCGCCGATCTTCGCCAGAGTGATATACTGGTTTTCTAGTGCAATGCGCCTCTTCTGGGCCTGTTCGAAGTTTTCAGCAGCAACCATCTGCCTCGATGATATCTCAGCCTGCTGCAGTGCGAACTGCTGCTGCAGTTTGCCCTGCTCCCGCTCAAGCGGCAGCATCCGGTTCTCGGCAGCAAGCACCTTGTCATAATCGGCGGGAAGATTCGTGTAACTGCCGATCTGGGTTTGGCCGTACTGGGCCTGAAGGTCTTTGGCATAGACACCGGACACACCGCTGCGGTTCACGCTGGTGCCGTAAGTGCCCACCCCGCCCGACAAGCCGGTATTCGTGTTGAATGATCCGGCGCTTGCCAAGCGGGCCTCGGCCACCTGCAGCTTGTTGACATCCGCAACCCAGCCGATGACGTACCGGTGGAACACCTGCCCCGATTCGGTTATCGTCCGGTTGTAGGAGTCGATGGTTGTGGTGACGTTGCCGCCGGTGATGTTCGGGGCGCTGACATTCGCCATAGCCCCCGTTGGACCAGACGAGCTGTAGGCGCTCCTGATCTGGGAGAATGTGCTGCGGACAGCTTGGCCGAACTGGGCCATGTTTCCCGGATCGCCAACGAACCTTACGCGAAAATCAGCTGCCACTAGTCTATTCCACTTCCTCGGGATCAATATCTATATAGGTTGAGGACCTCTTGGATTTTCCTGTATCATCCCATACCGTCTCAAGGTACTCGTCAAGGGCAAACCCCTTGTCCCAGAGGTTTCTGGGGGGCTGCTTGTCCTTCGGGAGTTCCTGCAGGGAACTCAGCTTGACCCTGTACATTATCGCCTGTGTCAGAGTGTGGGGAAGGTCCGACACCGAGTAGATATCCTCTGCTAGCGGGATGCCCGCATGCTTGTACAGGGCGAGGTATATCGCGAATGTCGGACCTTCTGCTAGTTTTTTATGCTGGCCCCGTCGATTTCCAGACTCCCGATCTGCGCGTTTATATACTCCTGAATGCTCTTGGGCAGCTGTCTGAAGTCATCAAGGGTTTCAAACTCGCGCACCTTGCACGGGGCGTCTTGGAAGGTGCCGTAGAAGGCCTTCTGGACGGCGAGTTCCGTTATGAACACTGAGAACGGGACAAGGTTGCTGACCTCGAACTGGGCCTCCTTGATGAGTTCATCCGGGGTCAGGGTGTTCAGGTGCTCCCCGATCTCCTGCATCCGCAGGTTCACATACTCGTCAAGCCTCTGCTGATACGTCTGATCGGTCTTCTGCTCTTCAGTATCAAGCGTCTCTAGCTCCTCAAGCGACGCCGCATCCGGCTCAACCGCGATCTCGTCCAGTTTAGGGAGGTCCGGCCTCTCTACCGCGACAGTCGCCTCATTCATGACCGAGGACAGCTTCGAGGTCTTTATGATCTCTATCCGGTCCTCGGGGGACAGGTCCAGTATCCCCAGCACCTCGTCCTTGTAGTCGTCCGTCTCCGGATCGCGGAGCGCCGCCCGCTTCTTTGCCGAAGCCAGCCGCGCCTCCTTGTAGGCCTTGTTCAGATCCATATCGCCCAGAACCCGTATCCACACCTTCTTGAGCGGCTTTCCGGTATTCGGGTCGGAGATCTCTATCTCCCTCTTGTATCGTAGAAGATCCGCTAGACTTGCCATTCCATTTCCTCCTGATAACAGAATAAAAAGGGGGAACAGTGATTAGCTGTTCCCCCTTTCTGCAGCACTAGGCCGCACCCGATGCGCCTTTAGAGTTTACCAAGGGCCATTGCCGGAGGCAATGAACAGGTCGCCGGTTGTGGATGACCAAGAGTACGTCTCGTTCATGGACTGGTTCACGCTGGAGTCGTCCCCCTGCGCTGAAACCGTTATAGACGGGACGTAGTAGGTCAGGAGAACAGCTGACGGGTTGCGCGGATCCTTCAGCTGGATCTTCAGGGGCAGGCTTGTGAGTGCGTACTCCATGTCCTGCTCGACCGGGGTGCCGGAACCGGTCCCTGTCCCCTCAAGGATGGAGAGCAGCTCGTTGTCGGTCTTCAGCACGGAGAGGTCGCCCGTGACATCGGGGATGCCTATCTCGTATCCGACCGGGTGGCCGAGCCCGCCCGTCTCAAGAATAGTCTCGGACTGCATTGCGGCACGGACAGTGGCGCTCTGCACTCTCGGGATATTGCTGACGGAGATCGTCAGCGGGACGTACTTGCCCTGAACAGCTGCCGGGGCAGCAGTGTCGAGGGCGTCAAACGTGGTCGTGGTGTTGCTTGAGCAGTAGGTGAACCAGTAGATGTCCCCCGCCACAGCAGGAGTGGCCAAGGTGATCGTTGTGGTTCCGGTTGACGTGAAGTCGGTGCCCTCGGCTAGATAGACCCCGCCGTTCGTGGTGGCAGTCGTCTGGTACCCGTTGATCATGTAGCCGCTGGTACGCGGAAGCCATGTCGGGGTCTTGGAGAGCGTGAAGGTCGCCTGTGAGCCGGAAGCGGTGAAGCCCTCGTAGAAGACGGGCTGCTTGAACTCCTTCTTGGAGTTCGACCCAACCGTGTAGGAGACTGTCGAGTTGTTCCGGACCCCGAAGGTGGCGTCCATGCCGGTGACGATGCCGCGCTTGACATAGATCGAGTTGACGATGTTCGTGCTGGCGGTGTCCCGGATCTGGCCGATCAGGTCGATGTTCTTGAACTCCGTGACTGAGACGCCGGAGGCGGGGAACGTGGCAGGCGTATAGCCTGTCAGGTAGGCGTAGGTGTTGTGGCTTACATCGAACGCCTCGAATGTGACAGTCACATCGGGGATGTCGGTGGTCGTGCCGACCTTCAGCTTGCGACCGAGTTCGTCAATATTCTGGATGTTGGATGACCACGGGAAGTCCAGCCTCTGGATTCTCGCGGCGGCAAACTTGGCCTTGGGGGCAGCAATCTGAAGTTGCACATCTCTTGAATGTACTCTTGCTCTTCGTGTCAAGATACTCTCCTCCTTGATTATTCTTGTTAAGAATCCCGTCCTCTTTCAGTATTGCTCCCGCCTATTGTATGTGCCGAAAGCAATTCAAAGCATTCTCTATTAATAACACCTTGTGGTCTGCGAGTGTGGGCGTTATCCTTGGGGATAGTGCGCCTCATAGGAGCAGGATATGACTCCCTGCCACTGGAGGTTGCTCTCGGTGCTGAGTATGGGCTCGGTTACCTGTCCCGCTATCGTCTCGGTGTCGGATATCAGGCTGCCGAGCACTGCCGACAGGTTGTCCTTGATGATGATGACCTCCATGTCTAGGAAGTCGGATATGTCGTCAAGCAGGGCGTCAACCCTGTCCTCGCTCTCCATATAGATGTTCATCTGCGCCCTGCGGATGAAGGTCTTGTTGCTGGTCGAGTCATGGCCCAACTCAAGCTCTGTTCTTCCCAGATCGTCAAGCATCACGCCTATAAACGGCGGCGTGATCTCGCTCAGGCTGATAGCGCTGAAGCCCTCGGCCCATGTCAGCCCGATCCAGCCCTTGGATTCAAGATATGTCTCCATCTGCGCCCTGAGGGATCTGCGCTCAAAGAACTTGCTTGCCATTCGTTCACCTGCTCCTGATTACAGCAATCCGGCCTTTCTCAGTCCGGCCTTGTACTTTCTGGTGGCGTTGTATCTCGCGAGTCCCGTCAGTGTCGGGGGCTCGACAATCTGGGGGGTATAGGACGACTGCCCCGTCAGAGCGCGTCTTCCCGCCATTATCTGCTCTGTGGATATCACGTTGGCGTCCGGGAACAGGAAGTACTCGGGCCACCGCAGGGAGTTCTCGTAGCGCAGTTGACTTGCACGCTGGGAAGCCGCTATAGCCTGCTGGGCCTGCTCTATCTTGACAGCCGCGTCCTGCCCGCCCATCTTGTTGGATATAGCCATGGCCTCTCTGGCGCTTCTGGCTGCCGTGTCCAGTATCTTGGACACGTCAAACACCAGCTTGTTCGGAAGATAGCCGCCCGGCCTCGTTGTAGGTTTGATATTGGAGAACGGTATCGAGTAGGCGTCCATTCCCGCAGCCATCCTGTATCGTCCTGACGGGTCCATCCAGAAGCCCTCCGCGCCGGAGAACTCCTTGTTGTATATCTCTCTGGCAAGAACCGTCACTGCGGCCTGCATCTTCTGGTAGAACAGCAGTGATAGGCCTCTGGGCGGTATTCTGGGCGCAAACTCAAGCTGGCCGTTCTCAAGGAACATCCAGATCGGCGCCTTCCTGTGGCTTCTCCAGAAGGCCACTCTTGCGTTTATAGTCCGCTGCTTCGCCCCAGCCGGTATCCTGACGCCCTTCTCAGTCGGGACACTCGCAGAGCGCTCCTGAAAGAACTTCCACTGCTGGAAGGTGGACTGGGCTATGCGGATCTGCTCCCTTCTCAGGCGGGCCGTCTTGGCGGCATCCTCGCTTGGGGTGGCGGCAAGCTGCTTCGCCACCTTTCGGGCCTGTATATTCAATTTGGCAGCCTGATTGGACCGGTTGTTGAAGTACTTGATCTTACTGCTGCGCATCTGGCTAGTGTTCTTGTATCCGCTGTAGTACATGGCCGGGGCATTGTTGGCAGCCCACATCTGCTGCCAGTACATGTACCTGCTGCTCCTGCTGTATCTCAGCGGCTGGCCCATATACGGGAGGTCCACCTTCTCCACGAGGTCGGATATCATGACAAACCCGTTAACGTCCCCCTTGGGGCTCTGTCGATAGTTGAGCATAGCCTGATAGTGGTAGGCCCTCTGCAGGTCTATCCCGTTCCCGAACAGCTTGTCCATATCTATGCTTACTGTCCAGCTTGTGACGGTTGGGCCATAAATAGGAATAGCGTTGATGGACCGCAGATACTCCACCTGCTCTATAAGGAGTTCTGTGTACTCTATGGGGAACGCGTCATCGGGGATACCCTGAACAGCCTCCATTATCGCGTCTTCAAGGGAATCGTACACCAGCGTCTGGGCGCCCTCGCGTATCCTGTTGGCGAGGGCAGTCATCAGCCCGTCTATGTTCTTAGTGGCCTGAATGACTTGGGCATCTGATATGTACAGCTTGAACCGGGCCGTGAACGCGTCCATGGCCCGCTCGTACATCTGGAGTCGGTCCGAGTCATTTCTCCACTGCCTGAAGACTCTAGCCACAAGTCCCGTGAAGGAGGCCATGACCTCCTGCTGGACAGCCGCGATTATGTCGATGAATTCCCGCTGCGTCTGCACAGTATTCTGGGAGACGACCGTTCCGACGCCCTCGGCGATTCTCCGGTAGGCAAGATTACTCTGGTCATGGATCTGCTTGAGTTGCGCGAACTCCTGCCCGATGATGACGTTGATGGCCTTCCACCAAGTGTCCGGGGAGATATTGGTCATGCCGGGCGTCTTCAGGGAGGTCCTGATTGTGCTGAGCATCCGCTGCTCAGCCGCGTTCGGTGTGAACCTGTTGCTTCTTCCGCCTGCCACCGTCTATCAACCCCTTCCGGTAAAAGATTACTCCGCTTCTGTTCCCCATCCGAGTATCGTCTGGATATCCCTTACGAAATCGTTGAAGTTGTCCAGAACTATCTTCTTGGACTCTGAGAACGCGATACCGCCCGACTGCTTGGAAAGCCGCTCAAGATCGTCAAGGGACAGCTTGCAGTACATCCTCTTGCGGGCATCTATACTCTGGACCGCCTGAACAAGAGCAATCCCGTTGACCTTGTTGTGCTCGAAGGAGCTTCCGCAATTCGGGCAGACCACCTGTGAAGCGCTGTAGATGAGATCTCCATTCATTTCCCTCTCCTAACCTTGTGGTGAACTTCCTGCACCCTTGAGGATCGCCTTGTAGCGATTCACTACAGGGACACCCTCGGGATTGATCCTGATGACATGCATCTCCTGTCCGTCAACCACGACTTTTCCGCCGTTCTGGGAATCCTGCAGAAGCGCGTGATATTGCGGACCCACATGTATATAGGCGTCTCCAGAGAAGAACTTTCCACCGGGGGTGGCCGTTATGCCCTCATTAGATGTCCAGTGGACTCTGGCTGTTATTGTTGTGGCACTCATGGCCCTCTTCCAGAATGTTCCCTGACATTCCGGACACTTGAAGTAGACGGAGTGATCGGTGAACGAATCGTAGAATCCGCTGGCAGTGCATATGGAGCAGGCCGACCGTACAGCCGTGTAGATGTCTACAGGCCTGCCTATCTGGTCCCTGACGCTGTTTATAGCGTCCAGTATATACCCGGAATCCACATCTGCCATTACGGCATACCTCCTAGATCTTGCGCTTCTCCTGTATACCCTCAAGAAGCCGGTAGAATCTGGACTTGCTTCTTCGGTAGTTGTACGCCTGCAGCTTTCTCCAAGCGTAGTTCGTTATGCTGTCCAGTTGCTCCCGTGATGCCGAGAGCAGGAATTCCGCCTTGTGCTTGGCGTCCTCAAGAGAGTACGGCGACACCGCCAGTGACGGGAACAGCTCGTTCTGCAGTTCAAGCCGGTTGGACCCGATCACCGGTATCCCGAAGAATGCGGCCTCGCCCTGAATTCTTCCGGGGGTGTTCCTGTCGGCGAGATTGATGACGAACCGGCACTGGTTCAGCCTCTCATAGAACGAGTACATATTCTGCCGCTCGTGCAGGTAGATGTCGCCGAAGTAGTCCGAGTAGGCTGATGTCGGGGTGACCTGCTGTGACGGAAGGGACAGGAACAGCCCCGGCGTGTCGGTTGTGCCGTCAAGGTGCAGGCTGTTCATGACGATTGCCGAGGACACGAAGTTCCGGTCATTGTCGGAGGCGCCGACACCGAGGCCTATGAACCGGCTGTCGCGCTCAAGCGCACCGTACTTCTGCTCATACGCCTCGAACGGGAAGGGCAGTCCCCCCTTGATGACGGGGACATTCGGCACTGCAAGCGCGTACCACTGGCGCTCCTCTTCAGTCAGGGCCATGATCCCGTCTAGGTATGTGAGATCCTGAAGGTAGGCCACCTGCTGTACAGACGGCATCTTCGAGATATGCGTTGACAGCGGATGGTCGCTCAGCCCGATCTGGATCAGCGCCGGGTAGCGGTTCCGGAGTTCCTTGGACCAGCCCTGAACGGTTGACTCCATCCAGAGTGTCCGGATGACGACATCGTAGTCTGCGGCCTGCTCCATCTTCTGGATATACGGGATATCCAGCAGGTGCATCCACACCCCGTTGTCGTAGTCCCCCTTGTTCGGCTTGTCGCCGTAGAAGATGGCGATCCGAGTCTTTCCCATTTCCCTCTCCTTACTTGAGCATTCCCTGCTTCAGCTTCCTGCCCCACCTCTGCATGAACACGTCGAACGTGTCATTCGCTATCCCCAGCGGTCCTGATGTCTGGGACACTAGATGGATGTACTCGGCATACGGGGTGGACACTGTGCTGTATCCCGCTTCAGCAGCCCTGAAGCAGTAATCGACCTCTGCCCTGTAGCCCATCGTGTAGATCTCGTCAAGCAGCCCGATCCTGTCGATGACCTCCCGCTTGATGTAGAACAGCGATCCCTCGACTGCCTGCTGCCTCTCCACCCCAACAGAGTCCCTCGGCTTGCCGAAGTACTTGTGGGCGGTGTTCCCGTCTGCCCCGACATAGATGCCGTAGTTGGTGATGTGCTCCTGATCAGGGGCGAGGGATTTCCCCCCGACAATCCCGATGGAGCCTGAAGTGTATGCCAGATCCCTCATGGCAGCCACGATGTCCGACAGGATGATCGTGTCGTCATTGAGCAGGATGATATCCGTGTTCACGGACTGCATCATCTTGTTGCAGGCCCGAAGCCATCCTATATCGTTCTTGTACACCATCAACTGCACATCGGGACAGGCAGCTGTCAGCGACATGATGCAGTTTGACAGCATATTGTTCGCCCAGTATGTCGGTATGAGTACCGTGACTCCCTTATCCATTCCCTACCTCATGTATTCGCTTCTGCAAATGCCTTGGCAACCTCATAGGGCGTCATGCTTCGCATCTTGGCCCTGCCCCCAGAAACCCTCATTCCCATTCTCCAGACCACTTGTCCAAGTACGGGCTCAACGGGTGTCTTCGGCGGTACTGTGAAGTCGCCCCAGAAACAGGTCTTCTTTATAGAGGGATGACCGTACTCCCATGGGTCAAAGGTCAGTTTTGGTCTTCCATAGAAGCGTGCCAGTCTGCCTATCGGGTTCTCCAGTATCCACCACTCTGGATTGGACAACAGGATTATCCGCATACAGGCGTCCGCTATAGACAGGGCCTCAAGCAGCTTGTCCTCACCCTTCTGCGCCCACCAGCGGGCACCTGATGCCGCAAGGTCTGTACACGGCGGCGCAGCCAAGACCCCGTGGATGCCCTTGGGCGGCACCCACAGCCTGATATCCTTCCGCACAATCTCTGCACCTGTGTCACAGTCTGCGTGGGGATCAACCACTATGACATCATAGCCCATCTCCACATAGGGTCTGGACCAAGAGCCAGTGCCTCCACAGAGGTCAAGTATCGTCTTGGACATCTATGCTATAAGGTCGAGCAGGAAGGTCCAGTCGTAGTTCTCCCTGTTGTAGATGTTCCCGAAGCCGCGCATCGGGGCTGTGAAGCCGGTGGCCAGCCTTGTCTGCGGGATGCGGGCCTTCAGCTCGTCTATATCCATCCTGATCGGGTTGTTGTTCGTCCCGGCAGTTGTGGGATCATACGAGAAGTCCCCGTCAGTGAACCTGACAGCACTGAAGTTGCCCATCTTGTAGATGATGGACGCCATCAGGACGATGGGCCGTATGTCCCCGGAATCGATGTCCGGGTCAACCGTATAGGTTGCCGGGGCAGTGTAGGTGACGGTGTAGAGCCGCACCCACCTGTGGTCCAGCGCCTGAATAGCGTCGGCAAGATACCCCGCCAGAGAGGAGTTGGTGTCAACCGCCTTCCTGTACTGGCGAATATGCCTCTCAAGGGGCGGTACCACATCCAGCAGGTTCATCAATCATCACCCTTGCTTGCTCATGACTCTTTCAAGGTCCTCAGCGTCAACCTCTTCCTCATCGATCTCCTCAAGCTTCTCCTCAAGCAGCTCGACCATTGCGGCAGACTTGTTCTGCGCCTTGGCCCGCTCAAGCAGTCTTGCGACTGTGGCCACCGAGGTGATGTCCTTGAGGGCCTTCTTCAACTTGAACGTGTTCTTCAGCAGATCGTCAAGCGCCTCATCCGTGTAGGTGTTCGGGGTCTCCCAGTCAACGCTGGGCTCGGCGATCTCCCGGATGAGCCCCTCGGTGATGGCGCGCTTGTTGGCCATCTTGAAGTTGCGCAGATCGGCCTCCTTCACGGCGACCCAGTTGTGGATTCCGTTGAGCACGAATCCCTGCGGGTCATTGATGAAGAAGCGAACGCCGACCGAATACGGCACTGTTCTCTCGTAATAGACGACTTTCGTGTCTGAATCCATTCCTGTTCCTCCTGATCCCGTGTTTTGCTGGGTTGTCACCCTACTGATTAACCCTCCACAAACGGAAAAGCAGGGCGGAAGGTTCTCTTCCGCCCTGCAGCGCCGTGTTGCCAACTGCTACTTGGCTACCTCATGTCAGGGGACTGACGGAGGGGTGACCTTGATCTTGACAAGGCCCTTGGCATTCCAGAGGGCCATGCCGAACTGCACCCAAGTGGCGTAGTTCCAGTACGGGGGCGTCGGCTCCATGTCCGTCCACTCCTTCACCTGCGGGCCACCGTAGGTGATGAATTCCCCGATATCCTCTCCAACCACGAGAACGAAGTTGGTGGGGAGCAGTGGGCGGGGCGGATACTCGGAGTCGTCAAAGATCTGCTTGACTCTCACGATGTTGTTGACACCGCGATAGCTCTCGACAGCCTTGGACCCGTTGCCATAGGGGGACACGTTGTCGAACGTGTAGGACGGCTGGCCGTTTGTCGTGACGTACTGGTCGGCGAGGTTGCCCGAGATCATCTTGTACTGGCCGAATGTGGAGAGCGGTGCAAGGGCCTGCTCGGTCCCTATGATCGTCCTCACTCCGGGGGTCCAGTAGTTGACGTGATCGATTGCGTCATCGAGCGAGGTCGCGGTGAGCGGGCCTGCGGCATCGATGAAGTTGCTTGTGCCGGAGCCGGTGATGGTCAGAGAGGCGGCGTTGGCTGTCGTCCAGACGTTGCCCAGCGCATTCCACATGCGCATGGTCAGCTTCTCCTGAAGAGCGGCCTTGACATCAGAGCGGACTGTCTCGGGCTTGAAGGCCGGACCACCGTTCTGCATCTCCAGTTCATTGTACTTCGCGCCTGCGGACAGGATATCGAGGTTGTAGGACATCGCCTTGTTCTTGATCGTGACCTGCTCACCGAGGGTGATCTGGCCGGGGACGATCTGCTGGACATGGTACTTGCCACGGAACTGCTTGACGTAGATGTCGCCCAGCTTGATCTCGCGGGTGCCCATGAACTGGCCAGCGAGGTCAAGCGTGAGGTATATCGGGTCGATATACTCGGTTATGATCTCGGCGAATGCGCGCCGGTCAGCCTTGGCCAGCGAGGCCAGTGCTGTGCGGTCTTCATTTGTAAGCCTCTTGTCAATCTTCATTTGTAGTTGCAACCTCCCTTATTACAGTGCCATAGAGCCCTTGAGGATCACCGTGATCGTGTTGACCCCGAAGACCTCGCGGTCTAGGACGCGACCGACCACCGTATTGCCAGCGACTGCGCCGGAGACGGTGATCTTGCCCTCATTGCCGGACGAGTAGTCGGCGTACACCTTGGACCCGAAGCCGTAGTCGGACGAGACGCCCGTGTAGGCGCCGGAGCCGAACGTGAATGTCCCGCCGTCGAAGACGAGGACCTTGTTGCCCGAGGTCACGCTGACGCCGAGGAACATGGGCGGAACATCGTACACGACATAGCCGATGGGCCAAGCCGGATTGTAGTTCTGGTCGGGGTCAAGGCTGAAGGTGCTGTTGTTCCCCTCGTAGGATCCGTCATTGAACCCGTAGGGCGGCGCACCGTTCAGGCCGGGGCCTTCAAAGTACGGGCCGGGGTTGAGCGGCTTGGGCCAGTCGAGGGCGAACACCGCTGACTGCGCCTCTGCCAGAGAGCGCGGCAGGGTGTACCTGCCATTGGTGTCCAAGAATGCGAGTCTGCCGCGCGGAGTGGCCTGATTGACCCGCCCGCCGCGAATATCCTCGTAGTCGTTGACGATGAACTTGGTAGTGACAACAGAGTTGCCGCTGTAGATCGCGTCTGTCATTTAGTACTCTGACCTCCTTATTCGGCTTCGTCGGCTGCCCGACCAAGACCGCGCATCTTGGACCGAAGATCGGTCACGCTTGTCTGCACATTACCCGCCGTATCGACGGCGACCTTCGGCATCATGAATGCGGGCTTCTGTATGGAAGCCGCTGCCGGTTTTGCCGGAACCTTCTTGGCCATTGCACTTATGCCCGTGATATACTCAGCGAACACCTCGTCAGACATTGACGCCCACAGTTCCTGCCGCTTCGCGAGAACCTCTGCATCGGCCTCAAGATCCAGCCCCGCTTCAACAACCTTGCTAGTCCGGTCGGCGACAAGCGTCGCCTTCTGGTACCCAGTAATGGTCGCAGTAAGATCGGCGACTGTCTTCTCCAGTTCGGCCACTCTGCTTGTGCTCTCGTTCAGCGCACTGGCGTCTGCCAGACGCGCCTCCAGCTCTGTCTCCAACTGCTTGATCTTTGCAAGCGCTTCCTCTAATGTCACTTTGTCTGTACCTCCTTGAATATCCCCGATATCTGTAGTGCCGTCCGTTGGGGGCGGCTGGTCTAGGATGCCCATGATCTGCTCGATCTGGTCGTCAGTGACCGACAGGTCCTGCGCTATGGCGAGTAGTGCGGTTCTGCTGCCGTATGCCGGATTGCGCACAAATGTGGCGGCGCGGGCTATGACGCCCTTGAGCCACTGGACTCCGCGCTCCACTATCGAGTCCTTGTATGACAGTTCCCACGATATGCCCGGCGCCTTGTTCTCGGCGTAGGCCTCTTCAAGATACTCGACCGCATCCGGATACTCGTTGGCGTACAGGGCGCCCTCTGCGACAAGCCTGTGCACCGCGCTATCGCCCTCTCCCTCAGTCTCCCCCGCTACAGACACGATATGCCCTATGGGTATCGACCCCTCGTGATTCGCCACACCGCCTGCGCGCTTGCCGACAAAGCGCATCTTTATCGGCATTCCGACAGCGGATGCGGCCAGATTGTCGAACTCGGAGTACGGTATACCCTGACTGTTCTCATTCGGCCTGTCGTCCGCAAGAACAAATGTGCAGGATTTCAGGTAGGGGTTAAGGACGCTGCTCTGTGCGAATGACAGTATCTGCGCCTCAAATACCAGTTTACTCATGAGATACCACTTCACCTGCCTCATTTCGCTTGTAGGGAGTCCTGCGGGACTTGGCCCTCTCTTCCAGATTGCTTATGATGAGGGCCTGACTTATCGTCAGCTGCTCCAGTTTGGACACCCGGTTTGTCAGGTCGGTTATCTTGATGTCCCTGTCCTCAAGCTGGAGCCGCTGCTCGTCAACGATCCCGCGAAGGATGTCGATCTGCTTGGTCTGCGCAGACACCGTGCTGTTCAGGGTGTTTATCAGGCCACGGCTTGTGTCAGACTTGTCTATGGCGTCTGCGTTAGCCTGTATATTGTCAGCGTTGAGGGATATCTTCTTCCATACCTGCAGCACTCCCACGATGACCGCTGCAAGCCCGGTTATAAGGGCGATTAGCACGTTTTCTCCCACATGTACCGCCCTCCTAGTCCCTGAGTTCCAGTTCGATGGAGCCGTATTCCCGGATACTCCTGATACAGCTCCTGATGATGACGATATAGGACGCGGAGTCGTGCTCGCTGTACCGCTCAAGATCAGACACGAGCGTCAGGGTCTTCCTCGTCTGCCGGTGTATGAATCCGATGGTCAGCGTCGGGGTTATAATCTCATCGGGGTTCTTTGAAAGCGCTGCACGATCAACCGCGATATGGTCATCCCACAGTACAGCGACAACTTTATATTCTTTCACTTGAATTTAACCTAGCACACTATTCGTTTTCGGGCGAGGTATTTAGTCCAAGGCTTGAAAGGTCCAGCATTATACCCCTTTCTTGGGCTATCCGGTCTATCAGATTGACGACTTCCTCATCAGACATGTATGTACTGGACGCCTTTGTCTTGGTTTCAGTCTGAACATCCTGCTTCAATCTGGACACCGGCATCTGGCCCGGCGTGTTCACCCCGACGCCTCTGGGCGTCGTGGGGGTGTCCTGAGAGCCGAGCGGCCTGCCGCCGTTGCGCTGGACGGGAGCCCCGCCCGCCCCGCCAGCGCCGGGCACCACCTGCGTGTTGTACGGCATCACCGGGAAGTCCGTTGGGAGTTCCTTCATGTTGTCGTGCTCGTCGCTCATCAGCTGCAGTTCCGTCTCGAAGTCCAGCCCGATCATCTCGTTGCGGGTGGTCCGGCTGACGTT
>Ga0265326_10000265_pt1 | contig 24200 bp, 24 predicted proteins | sample 41424metaG_FD_192439 | JGI IMG/M metagenome (GOLD analysis project Ga0265326, IMG submission 192439) | Rhizosphere microbial communities from Carex aquatilis grown in University of Washington, Seatle, WA, United States - 4-14-24 metaG | ecosystem: Host-associated > Plants > Roots > Rhizosphere... | reverse complement strand
TCGGGGTACGCGGCGCACGCGGCGCGGCCGGTCCGCCGGCGCGCGTGAGCTGCCGCCTCGCCGGCCGCGGCGCGCGCAGCGTGACCTGCGTCGTGCGCGGCGTGCGCGCCGCCGCGCCGGCTCGGCTCCTGCGCGGAAGACGCACCGTCGCGCGCGGGACGCTGCACAGCCTGCGCGCCCCGCGCCGCCTCGCGCGCGGGCGCTACGTCCTGATCATCGGCCGCGGCGGCGCGCAGCAGCGCCTCGTCGTGCGCCTCGCAGCAGCTTCCCCCACCAGCCCCCGGAGGACCCGATGACCCGCCGCCTGATCCCCCTGCTCGCCGTCGTGGCGCTGTTCGCGCTCGGCGCCGACATCACCGCTGCGCGCGCCGCCGTCACGCCCAGCGCGATCGCCGCCTGGGGCCTCAACGACAACGGCCAGCTCGGCAGCGCCGACCCGCCGCGCGGGCTCTCACCGCAGCTCGCTCCGGGCCTCTACACCGCGGTCGCCGTCGCGGGCGGCGGCTACTTCAGCCTCGCGCTCGACAGCGCAGGACACGTGTGGAGCTGGGGCGCGAACGACGCCGGCCAGCTCGGCGACGGCTCCGACGACCCGCACGCGGCGCCCGCGCTGGTGCCGGGGCTCGACCACGTGACCGCGATCGCCGCCGGGCTCGACTTCGGCGTCGCGCTGCGCGACGACGGCAGCGTCTGGACGTGGGGCGGCAACGCCTCCGGCCAGCTCGGCGACGGCACGACCGACCCCCACGCGGCACCCGCGCTCGTGCCGGGGCTCGACCACGTGACTGCGATCGCCGCCGGGCTCGACACCACGCTCGCCGTGCGCGACGACGGGACGGTGCGCGCCTGGGGCGACGACGGCTTCGGCCAGCTCGGCGACGGCACGACCACGACCGACGAGCCGTCGCCGACGACCGTCGCCGACATCTCCACCGCGACGGCGGTCGCCGCCGGCGCCTCCCAGAGCTACGCGCTGCTGAGAGACGGCAGCGTGATGGCGTGGGGCGGCGACTGGACCGGCCAGCTCGGCGACGGCAGAGAGGACGACGAGAGCAGTCCTGTCGCCGTCTCCGGCGTCACCGACGCGACCGCGATCGCGGCCGGCGGCTACCACGCGCTCGCGCTGCGCGCCGACGGCAGCGTCGTCGGCTGGGGCCTGTCGGCTTACGGCCAGCTCGGCACGGGCGTCGACGCCGTCGGCGGCCAGACCGACTCGCCGCTGCCGGTGACCGGCCTCGGCGGGATCGCGCAGATCGCCGCCGGCTTCTACGACACCTACGCGCTCGGCGGCGACGGCACCGTCTGGGCGCTCGGCGAGGGCGACCACGGCGAGCGCGGCGACGGCGGCGAGAACGACGCCAACCCGACCCCGGCGGCCGTCGCCGGCATGCGCGCGGCTGCGATCGGGCCGGCGATGGCGGGCAGCCACGAGCTGGCGGTCGTGATCCCCGACCCGCCGACGATCGCGCCCGGGGCCGGTCTGACGTTCGCGACGCAGCCGCTCGGCACGCTCGGCTCCGCGCAGACCGCGACCGTCACCGCCGGCACGCTGCCGCTCCAGATCGCACGCGTCACGACGACCGGCGTCGACCGCGACGACTTCCTGCCCGTCGCCGACGGCTGCGGTGGGGCGACGCTCGCGCCCGGCGACTCGTGCACGGTCGGCGTGCGCTTCGCGCCGAGCGCGACCGGTGCGCGCACGGCGGCGCTCACGCTCGCCTCCGACGCCGCGGTCGAGCCGCAGCTCGCGCTGAGCGGCAGCGGCGGCGACGCGCCGCGTGGGCCCCAGGGCGCACCCGGTGCGCCGGGAGCGCAGGGACCGCAGGGCGCGTCCGGTGCGACCGGACCGGCGGGCGCGGCCGGCCCCAGAGGCGCGCGCGGTGTGACCGGCGCCAGAGGCGCGCGCGGCCCGGCCGGTCCCGCCGCGAGCGTGACGTGCCGGCTCACCGGCGCGCGCGCGCGGCGCGTCACCTGCACGGTGAAGCTGCGCGGCAGAGCGGCCGGCACGCGCGCGCGGCTCGTGCGCGGCAAGCGCGTCTACGCGAGCGGCACGCTCGCGCGCCTGAGCGCGAGACGCGCGCTGCCGCCCGGCCGCTACACGCTGCTCGCCGGCCGCGCCCGCGTGGCGCTGCGCCTGCGCGCCTCGGACTTCCGCTCCCAGATCCACCATCCACAACCAAAGGAGTGACGCATGTCACGCAGAACCCGGCGCCTATGCCGGCTCGTCGTCATCGCGCTCGCAGCGCTTGCCGCGATGGCGCTGCCGGCGCTCGCGAGCGCCAACGTCACCGTCCGCGTCGTCGGACAGAGCTCCGAGCTGCTGGCGGCGACGTCCGTCGCGCTCGGCGAAGGCGGCAGAGAAGCCGTCGGCTTCAACGGCGAAACGCTGCCGCACAGATGCGCCAACGACACCGCCTACCAGGCGCTCGAGCTGGCGGTGAGAGGGAGATGGGACCGCGAACTGTTCCCGCTCGAAATCCTCGGCGAGAGACACGTCTTCTCGCCCAACGAAGAATTCTGGATCCTCTACGACCGCAACGTCACGAGCGAACTATGGCACTTCGCCGAATACGGCTTGTGCGAACTGCACCTGCCCGCGAACGCGACGATCCTGCTGCAGGCCGGCGTCTCCGGCCCCGAACCGACGTTCATACCGGAAGCGGTGCCGCTCGAACTCGAACGCGTGACGCCGAGGGAAGGCAAGATACTCGTGGGCGCGAGACTCACGGTTCACGCGACGAAGTGGAAGCCGACCGACATCTTCGGCAGAGAAGACGGCAGAGGCCACTTCGTGATCCCGCTAAGCACGCCGAGCAACGCGGCCGGCTACACGGTTGCGGGCACGGAAACCAGCGTCAGAACGGACGAAAGCGGCAACGCCACGCTCACGCTGAGAAGAGCGGGCAGATTCAGGATCCAGGCGAGCATGCCCGGATCGGCCACCGACTGGAGCCGCTCTCAACTGATCGAAATCTGCGTCGAAGACGGCAGATTCAGATGCTGAGCGCGCCGTGAGGCGATGCGGGGGCGGATGACTCGATCTGCCCCCGCGTCACCGCGTCGGAGACGCGGCTGCCTGCGCCGCCTCTGCGAGACCAGCGTCCGCACGCACCGCTTGTGAGAAGATCGCGCCGGGGGATTTCATGGCGCGTGGGGGAACGGCAAACGGACGGACGCTGCGGCTCGCATGCGTCGCCACGATGACGGCCAACGGCCGCTATCGCGTGATCGTGCCGCTGCAGGAGATGGCGCGGCGCGGGCACACGGTCCACTGGCCGGGCGATCGCACCTTCATGGCGCTGCGCGACGGCGGCGCGCCCGCGTGGGACGCGATGCACATACAGCAGATGCACGACGAGGAGTCGCTGGAGATCATGGCGCGGCTGCGGCGCGCCGGGGTCGCCGTCGTGTGGGACACCGACGACGACATCAGCGCCGTCACGCGCGGCAGCGAAGCGTGGCACCGGCTGGGCGGCCGGCGCAACATCAGGCGCCATTTCAAGGCGGCCGTCGAGGCTGCGCGCACCGCGCATCTCGTGACGACCACGAACGAGCACCTCGCGCAGGTCTACCGCGAACACGGCGTCGAGCACGTCGTCGCGGTCGAGAACTACCTCGCGCCGCAGGACCTCCAGCATCCGCGCAAGCGCCACCGGGGCGTCGTGATCGGCATCACGGCCGCGGGCGAGCACGAGCCGGACCTGCGCAAGATGAGGTTCGCCGAGCTGCTCGAACGGCTGCTGGAGCGGCACGACGGCGTGCGCGTCGTCGCGATCGGCGCCGACCTGAGGCTGCGCAGCGAGCATCGCTACACGCATGTGAGAGGCGTCGAGATCGAGGAGCTGATCCCGGCCGAGTGCGAGTTCGACATCGGGCTCGCGCCGCTGCTCGACACGCGCTTCAACCGCGCGCGCTCGAACATCAAGCTGAAGGAGTACGCCGCGGCCGGCGCGATGTGGGTCGCCTCGCCGGTCGGCCCGTTCACCGGGATGGGGGAGGAGCAGGGCGGGCTGCTCGTCGAGGACGGCGGCTGGCTGCCGGCGCTCGAAGCGCTGCTCGACGACGCCGACCGCCGCCGCGCGCTGACCGACAGAGCGCGCGCGTGGGCGCAGGGCCAAACGATCAGAGCGGGCGCGGTGCGCTGGCAGGCGGCCTACCGCGAGGCGGTCGAGCTGGCGCGCGGCGGCGGCTGAGCGCCCTCACCACGCGTCGACCATCGTGCGGCGGCGGCCGGTCACCGGGTCGGGCGGAGAGACGGGCGTGGCGGCCAGCGTCTGCACGAGCCGCGCGCGCGTGTCGGCCGGGTCGATCACGTCGTCCAGCTCGAAGTACGTCGCGGCGTTGAGCGCGCTGCTGTTCGCGCGCACGGCGGCGACGAGGTCCCTCACGCGCTGCTCGCGCTCGGCCTCGTCGGCGATCGCCGCCAGCTCTCCGCGCAGCGCGAGCCGCACCGCGCCCTCGACGCCCATCGCGCCCAGCTCGCCGCTCGGCCACGCGAGCGTGATCGCGGGCGCGTGCAGCGAGCCGCCCGCCATCGCCTGCGCGCCGAGCCCGAACGCGCGCCGCACGATCACGCACAGGAACGGCACGGTGAGCGTCGCGGCTGTCAGGAACATGCGCGAGGTGTGGCGGACCGTGGCGGTGCGCTCGGAGTCGGGGCCGACCATGAAGCCGGGCGTGTCGACGAGCGACAGCAGCGGCAGCCCGAACGCGTCGCACAGCTGCATGAAACGCGCAGCCTTGTCGGAGCCGTCGGCGTCGAGCGCGCCGGACAGGTGTCTCGGGTCGTTCGCGATCACGCCGACCGGCCGCCCCTCGATCCGCGCGAGCGCGGTCAGGACGGTGCGTCCGAAGGCGGGGCGCAGCTCCAGCACCGAGTCGTCGTCGGCGAGCGTGCGCAGCAGGGCGCGCGCGTCGTGGACGCGCTTCGGGTCGGCGGGCACGGCGCTGCGCAGCAGCGCCTGGTCCGCGCACGACCAGTCGGCGCGCGGGCCTTGGAAGTAGGAGAGGAAGCGCTGCGCCGTGGCGACCGCCTCCGCCTCGTCCTCCGCGACCACGTCGATCACGCCGTTCGGCTCCTGCACGCTCACCGGCCCGACCTCCTCGGGCGAGAAGGAGCCGAGCCCGCCGCCCTCGATCATCGCCGGCCCGCCCATCCCGATGCTCGCCTCGGGCGTCGCGATCACGACGTCGCAGCAGCCGAGCAGCGCGGCGTTGCCGGCGAAGCAGCGGCCGGAGACGATCCCCACGCGGGGGACGAGCCCGCTGAGGCGCGCGAACGTGTGGAAGCTCGGCACGACGAGGTGGAACAGCTCGGACGAGTCGGTGTCGCCCGGCCGCCCGCCGCCGCCCTCGGCGAACAGCACGACCGGCAAGCGGTGGCGCTCGGCCAGCTCCAGCAGCCGGTCGGTCTTGCGGTGGTTGCGGATCCCCTGCGTGCCGGCGAGGACGGTGTAGTCGTAGGCGAGCACGGCGGTGCGCCGGCCGCCGACGGTCCCCACGCCGGTCACGATCCCGTCCCCCGGCGTCTTCTCGATCAGCTCCTGCTCGGAGCGGCGCGCCCGCTGGGCCGCGAGCGTGAGCGCGCCGTACTCGGAGAACGAGCCGGCGTCGCACAGGTCCGCGACGTTCTCGCGCGCGGTGCGCAGGCCGGTCGCGTGGCGCTTGGCGACGGCCGCCGGCCGCGCGGCGTCGTCTTGCGCCCGGCGCCGGCGCTCCAGCACCTCGGCGAGGTCGGGGCGGACATCGTCGCCGTCGCCGGCCTCTGCGTCTGTCGCCTCGGCACTCGCCGCGGCATCGTGCTCGGCCGCCTCCACGCGGAACAGCGCCTGCCCCTCCGCGACCTGCTCCCCGACCGCGACCGCCAGCTCCCGCACCACACCGGCCTCCGGCGCGACCACCTCGTGGTGCATCTTCATCGCCTCGACCACCAGCACCGCCGCACCGGCCCGCACACCGGCGCCCTCACCCGCGAGCACCTCGGCGACCACGCCCGTCAGCGGCGACTCGATCAGCACGCGGCGAATCTAGCCTGAGCCGCCGCCCGCGCGCGCCGGCTCGTCCGTGCGCGTCCATGTCGCGCTGCGCCCGCGACCGACTTCCAGCCGGCCCTCAGCCTTGAGCCCGTCGAGCGCGTTGCGGATCGTGGCCTGGCTGATGTCGGGGAGCGCGTCGGCGATCTGAGCGAGCCGGAAGCTGCGCGGCGCCTGCGTGAGGATGTAGTTGCGCGCCTGCTCCTCCTTCGTCGCGCCGACCAGCTCGGTCCCGGCGGCCACGCGGAGGGCGAAGTCGTCGTAGGCGTCCGCGAGGATCCGCAGCAGGTAGCCGAGCCACGGCCACACGTCGTGCGTGCCTCGATGCCACCCGGCCTGACTTGCGCGCAGTGCCGCGTAGTAGCTGTGCTGCGTCTCGAAGATGCGCTGCTCGATCGAGACGTAGCGCGCGACGCCGAAGCCGTGTCGCAGCAGCTCTGCGGTCGTCAGCAGTCGCGCGACGCGGCCGTTGCCGTCCTGGAACGGGTGGATCGCGAGGAAGTCGAGCACGAGCGCGCCGAGCAGCAGGACGGGTGGGAGCCGCGCGTCCGCGAGCGCCTGCTCGTAGCGAGCGGTCAGCTCGACGAGCTGGCGCTCCGTCTCCGGTCCCGCCGGCACCGGCTTGAAGACGACCGTCACGCGACCGTCGGAGTCGCGGTCCCCGATCACGTTGTCCGAGGTCTTCGCCCGGCCGGCGAGCGGGTCGCCGGCGTGGCGCATCAGCAGCCGGTGGACGTGGACGATGAGCGGGACCGTGAGCGGCTCGGCGCGCTTGTGGAGCAGCTCGTCGGTCGCGTCGCGGTAACCGGCGAACTCGGCCTCGCTGCGGTTGCGGAACGAGCCCTCGTCGCGCGCTGACTCGCGCAGCAGCGTCAGCGCGCGATCGTCGTCGACGACGATGTCCTCGATCGCGCTCGATGCGGTGATCGAGTCGAAGCGCGTGCGGGCTGCGAGTCGCTTGAGCACCTGCGGCGCCTGCGCACGGAAGAGATCCTCCCGGCCACGGCCGTACTCCACCGCCGCCAGGACGGTGACGAGGTCCGCGGGCACGGCCGCCAGCTTCGCGTCGATGTCGAGAAAAGTGCGCAAATCTACTAAGGAAGTGATCTGCTTAGCAGATTTACGCTTTCGATTAGCGGATTCCTCTCGCGCCGGCGTGGTCGGAGCGTCAGCCGCGCACGGCCTCGATCGCCCGCTCGAGCGTCGGCCACTGCGCGGCCCACTGCGCCGGCGGTGCGGCGGCGACGATCACGCTGCTGGTGCGGCGGCCGGAGATCAGGCAGGCGACCTCGACGAAGCGGTTGCGCTTCGCCGTCGTATAGCTGTCGCGCACGCAGCTGCCGTGGGCGCCGTCGCGGAACGGGACGTCGCGCGCGGACGCCTGGGTGGCGATCGCCGTGTCGCCCTCGCCGCGGCTGTGCCCGACGCGGAAGCGCGGCCAGTTCGCGAGCGTCTCGGCGCCCTGGCGCGGCGTCAGGTTGAGGTAGCCGAGGAACGCGCCGTGGGCGTCTCTGAGCGCGACGCTCGCCGTCCCACGGTCGCCCTCGATCGGCCGCCAGCTCGCGGGGTAGGCGAGCACGGCGCCGCTCGGCAGCGTCGCGCTGCGCCACCCCGCGGGCGGGGGCGCCGGCCGCAGCGCGGGGAAGGTGCCGGCTGCGGCCGACGTGGTCGTGGCGTGCTTCGCGCCCGCGCCGCACCCGGCCAGCACGAGCGCGAGCGCGAAGGTCGCGCCGAGCGCGCGCTGCCTAGACGTTGCCGTCCCCGTCGCTCGGGCCGCCGTTGTTGTCGGAGTCCTGGTCGCCCCCGTTGTTCTGCGGGATGCCGGACGATTCCGACGATGAGGACGAGGACGAGCCGGAGCCGGAGCCCGACTGGGATGAGGTGGCCGGGGCGCTGCTTGCCGGTGGTGAGGACGAGGAGCTCGACGAGCCGGAGCTGCCGCCGCAGCCGGCGATCGCCAGCGCGGCGAGTGCGAGCCCGACGAGGGCGAGTCGGCGGAAGGTGCGGGTCGGTATCGGCAGGCGCATGGACATCGGAGCTCCTCTCGGACGCGCGCCGGGGCGCGGCGGCGTCAGACGAATAGGTTCGAACTGTCAGACGCCCGCACGGTCCGGATCCTTCCCGCCGGGCTTCCCCACGGGCATCATCCCATTGCTCTGGTTAAGAGTTCGCTGTACGCGCCACGCGCGACGCCGCGAGCGAGGCGAGCGTCGCCCGGTGGCGGCGGGCGCCGCCGAGCAGGGCGGCGTCGAGCTGGGCGCGCTTGTAGAGCCAGTGGACGTCGGCCTCCCACGTGAAGCCGATGCCGCCGTGCGCCTGGATCGCGCTCGCGGTCACCGACCGTCCGCCGTCGGCCGCCGCCGCAGCGGCCAGTGCCGCCGCTTCCGGCAGGCGCTCGGGCGCGGCGTCCGCGGCCCAGGCGGCGAACAGCGCCGTCGAGCGCGCCGACTCGGTGTCGAGCAGCATCTGCGCGCAGCGGTTCTGGACCGCCTGGAAGGCGCCGACCGGCACGCCGAACTGTCTGCGCTCCTTCACGTACGCAAGCGTCATCTCGAGCGCCCGCTGCGCGATCCCGACGACCTCGGCGGAGATCGCGGCGCGGATCCGGTCCGCCGCCGCAACCGCGCCGGCCCCGCCGCCGGTGCCGAGCGGCTCGGCGGCGCCGCCGTCGACGGTCGCGTAGCGGCGCGTCGGGTCGATCGTCTCCAGGTGGGCGCAGTCGGCGCCGGTCACGAGCATCGCCTCGCCGGAAGGCCGTTCGAGCAGCACGAGCACCTCGGCGCCGACGCCGTCGGCGCACAGCGCGCGCGTGCCGATCCCGGCCGTCGCCTCGCCCGACGCCAGCCGCGGCAGCCAGCGCGCGCGCTGCGCGTCCGAGCCGCACGCCTGGATCGCCGCGGCCGCCGCCGCGACCGACAGGAACGGCGTCGCCGCGCAGGCGTAGCCCAGCTCCTCCAGCAGCACCGTCAGCTCGACCGCGCCGAGGCCCTGGCCGCCGTGCTCCTCGGCGACCGCGATCCCCGGCCAGCCGAGCGCGCACAGCTCGTCCCACAGCGCCTGGTCGTACGCGGCGCCGGCCTCGGCCGCCTCGCGCACGCGCGCCCACGAGGAGCGCGCAGCGAGCAGCTCGCGCGCGACGCGCTTGATCTCCTTCTGGTCCTCGGTCAGGTCGAAGTGCACACGTGCCTCACTTCAGCCGCGGGAGTCCCAGCACCCGCTCGGCGACGATGTTCTTCAGCACCTCGGTCGTGCCGCCCTCGATCGAGTTGCCGCGCGCCCGCAGCAGCTCGAACGCCCACGGCGCGCCGGCCGTCAGCGCCTCCGGGCCGAGGATGTCGGCCGCGAGCTGCGTGAGCTGCTGGTTGGTGTCCGACCACATCCACTTCGTCAGCGAGCCCTCCGGGCCGGGCTGGCCGTACGTCTCGATCGCCGTCAGGCCGCGGTAGGCGGTCAGTCTCAGCACCTCGCAGCGCAGGTGCAGCTCGCCGAGCTTGTCGGCGACGACCGGGTCGTCCATCAGGCCGCGCCCGGCCGCCTCGCCGATCAGCCCGTCGAGCAGCTGCCGCATCCGCACCTGCAGGAAGAAGGCGAGCCCGGAGCGCTCGTTCATCAGCGTCGTCAGCGCGACCTTCCAGCCGTTGCCGACGCCGCCCAGCACGTTGGCGTCCGGCACGCGCGCGCCGTCGAGGAACAGCTCGTTGAACTCCGACTCGCCGGTGATCTGCTTCAAGGGGACGATCTCGACGCCGTCCTGCTCCATGTCCATCAGGAAGTACGTCAGGCCCTGGTGCTTCTTCGGCGCGTCGGAGTCGGTGCGCGCGACGAGCATGCACCACTTCGCGTACTGCGCCATCGAGGTCCACACCTTCTGCCCGGTGATGACCCACTCGTCGCCATCCTTCACCGCGCGCGTCTTCAGTGCCGCGAGGTCGGAGCCGGCGTCGGGCTCGGAGAAGCCCTGGCACCAGATCTCCTCGGCCGTGAGGATCGGGACGAGATGGCGCTCCTGCTGCTCGGGCGTGCCCCACGTCATGATCGTCGGGCCGGCGAGCAGGAGGCCGAGGACGTTTGCGGGGAGCGGCGCGCCGGCGGCCGCCAGCTCCTCGTAGAAGATCGCCGACTGCGTGAGCGTCGCGCCGCGGCCGCCGTGCTCGGCCGGCCAATGGACTGCCGCCCAGCCGCCGTCGGCGAGCCGGCGCTGCCAGTCGCGGCGCCAGGCGTAGTGCGCGTCCTCGTCGCCGTGCGGGGCGTCGCCCGGCTCGTTCTGCGCCAGCCACGCGCGCAGCTCGTTGCGGAAGGCGGTCTCGTCGGCGTTGAACGTGAGGTCCATGTGCGCCGTCCTACCCCGCTCGCACGTCCAGTACGACCTTGCCGGTCGCCTGCCGTCCGTCGATGCACTTGAGCGCGCCGGCGGCGTTCTCCCAGTCGAAATGCGCGCCGACGAGCGGTCTGACGTAGCCGCGCTCGATCAGGCGGTCGATCGCCGCCCCGACCTCGCGGTTGAAGTCGGGCTTCGGCATCGCGTACGCGCCCCAGCCGGCGCCGATCACCTCGGTGTTGTTCAGCAGCAGCCGGTTCACTTTGACCTCTGGGATCGAGCCGCCGGTGAAGCCGACGACGACCACGCGCCCGCCCTCGCGCAGCGAGCGCAGGCTGTCGGTGAAGCGGTCGCCGCCGACCGGGTCGAGCACGAGGTCGGCGCCGCCGAGCGCCTTCACGTCGTCCTTCCAGGCGCCGTCGGCTCGCACCACCTCGTCGGCGCCCGCCTCGCGCGCGACGCGCTCCTTCGCCTCGCTGGAGACGACCGCGATCGTGCGCGCGCCGAGCCCGCGCGCCACCTGCAGCGCGGCCGTTCCGACCCCGCCGGCGGCGCCGTGCACGAGCACCGTCTCGCCTTCGGCGAGGCGTCCGCGGGTCTTGAGCGCGAAGTACGCGGTGTGGTAATTGAGGACCAGGCTCGCGCCCTGCGCGAAGTCGAGCGAGTCCGGCAGCTTGAAGGTGAAGAACGCGGGCGCGACCGCCGTCTCCGCGAACGCGCCGAGCGCGGTGAAGGCGGCGACGCGGTCGCCGGGCTGCAGGCCGGTGTTCGGCGGCGCGCTGCGCACCACGCCCCCGACCTCGCTGCCGGGCACGAACGGCAGCGGCGGTCTGAACTGGTACTCGCCGCGCGTCTGCAGCACCTCCGGGAACGACACCCCCGCGGCGTGCACCTCGACGACGACGGCAGCCTCGCCGGGCGGGCTCAGCGGGTGGCTCGGCTCCGGCTCGGGCAGCTCGACATAGCGCAGCGCGCTGTCGGGGCCCGTCAGCTCGGCGATCTGGATGGCGCGCATGACGCGCAACCTAGTCGCTAGGCGCCGTTGGTGCGGCAGCTCTCCAGATCCGCCAGGAGCGAGCGCGGCATCGAGGGAAGCTGCTCGCCCGGGGGACGGCGGACGCGCGTGCGAACCGCCGGTCCGAACTCATCGGTGCCGTGGGCGCGGCAGGAGACGAGCGCCGGTGTGCGCCCCATGAGGCCGTCGAGCCGGCGCAGCAGCGGGCTGCGACGGCGCGAGACGAGCAGCGTCTCGCGCTCCAGGTCGACGACGACCGCTGCGCGCCGTTCGGCATGCAGCGCGCGCCAGACGGACGCGTCGGCCCAGTCCTCGTCGCTCGCGACGAACGTCACTCTGTCGGGGTAGCCGTCGTCCTCATCCTCGCCCGGCGTGCGCCAGAACAGCTCGTGCGTCTTCTTCTGAATCGGGGTGTCTGACGTATAGGTCATCGCGTGCGCTCCCAGCTGAGGACCATAGCGCGCCAATGGCGCATGATCTTCGTCTCCGCCGCGTTAAGTGGGGAATTCACAGGTCCGTATGTGATGGTCGGCGGCAGCTTCTCGTCGCTGCGGAAGCGGTGCTCGTGGTGCTCCTCCGGGCCGTGGGAGTTGTCGAAGACGCGCACGTTGTGCAGCCGGCCCTCACGGAGGACCACGAGGATGGTCGCGTATTCGATCGGGTGGGTGCTCGACCGCAGCGTGCGCATCCACACGTCGGGGGCCAGTCTGCGCCAGCCGTCGCGATCCTTCGGGCTCATCGACCCGCCTGAGGTCAGGCGGCCGGTGAGTTCGCCCCCTTGAGGCCCGCCGCTACGCGGAACTCGCCCCGCGGATCACCGTCAGCAGAGCGTCGGCGGTGCCCTCGGCGTGGTGCTCGCCGGTGCCGAGGCGGCGGACGCCGAGCCCGCACAGCAGCGCCACGACGGTGCGCGCGTGGCGCGCGGGCTCGGGCACGCCGAGCGCCTCGAGCGCGGCGGCGGCGAAGTCCTCGTAGGCGCCGAAGCAGCGGCGCGAGGCGTCGTGCAGAGCGGGGTCGCGCGAGGCGTGCAGGTGCAGCTCCAGCTCGGCGATCTCCTCCGGCCGGCCGGCGTTGCGCGCGGCGACCTGCTCGACGACGACGGCGGCCTGCTCCGCACTCGGGCCGCCGCTCTCGCCGGCCGCGCCCGTCCCCGCGCGCAGCTCGGCCGCAAGCGCCTCCAGCCGCGCGACCTCCTCGGCCGCGTACAGCAGCAGGCTGTCGCGCAGCAGGTCGGTCTGCGAAGGGAAGTGGTAGGTCAGCGAGCCGAGTGCGACGCCCGCCTCGGCCGCGACGCGGCGGTTGCTGACCGCGCCGATCCCGCCGGCCGCGATCACGCGCAGCGTCGCATGGAGGATCCGCGCGCGCGTGTCGGACGAAGCCGGGGCCGGCGCGCCGGCGGGCGTTGGGGTCGGCGGGGCGGGTATCGGCGAAGCATAGTCGCCGACCCGGTATCGTTCGTTCGAACGACCGAACGGGAGCAGGTGCAGTGGACGCGACCGACGACGACCTCGCCTTCACCGGCCTGCGCGCACAGGCCGCGCTCGTCGCCTCCGGCCAGGCGTCTGCGCGCGAGCTGGTCGACGCGGCGCTCGCGCGCATCGAGCGGACGCAGCCCGAGCTGAACGCCTTCCGCTGCGTGCGCGCCGACGCCGCGCGCGCCGAGGCCGACGAGGCCGACCGCCGCCACGCGCAGGGCGACAAGCTGCCGCTGCTCGGCGTCCCCGTCGCGGTCAAGGACGACATGGACCTCGCCGGCGAGTCGACGAACTTCGGCTGCCCCGGCACGTTCCACCCGCGCCACGGCGACGGCGAGGTCGCGCGCAAGCTGCGCGCCGCGGGCGCGGTGATCGTCGGCAAGACGAACACGCCCGAGGTCGGCCAGTGGCCGTTCACCGAGGGGCCGGCGTTCGGCGCCACGCGCAATCCGTGGTCGCTCGACCACACGCCCGGCGGCTCGTCCGGCGGCTCGGCCGTCGCCGTCGCCGCCGGTCTCGTCCCCGGCGCCGCCGGCTCCGACGGCGCCGGCTCGGTGCGGATCCCCGCCGCCTGGACGCACCTCGTCGGCGTCAAGCCGCAGCGCGGCCGCGTCTCCACCTGGCCGTTCCTGTCCGCCTTCAACGGCCTCACCTGCATCGGCCCGCTCGCGCGCACGGTCGACGACGCGGCGCTGATGCTCGACGTGCTCGCCGGCAACCGCCCCGAGGACCTCCACCAGCCGCCGCCCCCGCCCGAGCCGTTCGCCGACGGCGCAAGGCGGGAGCCCGGCCGGCTGCGGATCGCACTCTCGACGAGGGTGCCGTGGTCGATCGCGCCGGCGGCGCTGGACCCGGCCGTGCGCGCGCAGGTGCAGCGGCTCGCGCGCACGCTCGAAGGGCTCGGCCACCACGTCGAGGAGGCCGACCCCCGCTACGGCCTCGTCGGCCTCAGCTTCATGCCTCGATCGACGGGCGGGGTACGCGAGTGGGTCGAGCTGCACGTGAACGATCGCGCGCAGCTCGACCCCCGTACCCGCGGCACGATGCAGGTCGGGCGCATGCTGAGCCCGCTGCTGCGCCTCGCGCACGCGATCGAGCGGCCGCTGCACCACTACGTCGGGCGGATCTTCCAGCGCTACGACGTCGTGCTGATGCCGACGACGGCCAAGCCGCCCGCGCCGATCGGCTCGATCGACGGGCTCGAGGGGTGGCCGACCGACAAGCTGATGGTCGGCTACTGCCCCTACACGTGGCCGTGGAACGTGCTCGGCTGGCCGGGCGTCAACGTGCCGGCCGGCATCACCGCCGGCGGCCTGCCCGTCGGCGCGCAGCTGCTCGGCCCGGCGAACACGGAGGGCCGGCTGCTGTCGCTCGCCGCGCAGCTCGAGCGCGTCGAGCGCTGGGATCGCCTGCGGCCCGGCGCGCGGGCGGAGGCGGCGGCGGTAGCCTGACGGCCACGATGCGCGTCGCGGTGATCGGTGGGACCGGAGGACTCGGCTCGCTCGTCGTCGCGGAGCTGGCGGCGCGCGGCGACGCGGTGCGCGCGGTCAGCCGCAGAGCGCCGCAGCAGGGGACGCTGCCGCCGGGCGTGGAGCACGCGCCGGCGGACCTCGCAAGCGGCGACGGCGTGCGCGCCGCGCTCGACGGAATCGACGTCGTGCTCGACGCCTCCAACGATCGCGCCCGCGCGCGCGAGGTGCTCGTCGACGGGACGCTGCGGCTCGTCGCGGCCGGCGCCGAGGCCGGCGTCCGCCACCACGTGCTGATCTCGATCGTCGGCTGCGACCGCGTCCCGAACGCCTACTACGACGCGAAGGTCGCGCAGGAGCAGGCGCTCGCGGGCGGGACGGTCCCGTGGAGCGTGCTGCGCGCGACGCAGTTCCACACGCTGCTCGCGTTCGTGTTCGACGCCGCCGCGCGGCGGCGTGTGCTGCCGAAGGGCCGCCTGCGGCTGCAGCCGATCGACACGCCCGTCGTCGCGCGCCGGCTCGCGGACGTCGCGCACGGCGAGTCGGCCGGCCGCGTCGCCGATGTCGCCGGCCCGGAGGTCAACACGTTGTCCGAGCTGGCGGGCGCGTGGCGTGCGCACCATCCCGGGCGCCTGCTGCCGTTGCCGATCCCGTCGCTCGGCAAGGGCCTGCGCGCGATGCGCGACGGCGGCCTCGTCGACCCGGCCGCAGCCGCCGGCGGGCCGACGTTCGCGCAGTGGCTGGCGGCGCGGTGAGGTCCCCGCTGCTCGCTCGCGCCGCGCTGTGGATCAGCGCCGCGAGCGCGGCCGGCGTCGGGCTGCTGGGCGCCTTCGCGCCGCGCACGTTCTACGACGACTTCCCGTTCCTCGGCCACTGGGTCGACCGCCTGCCGCCGTACAACGAGCACCTCGTGACGGACGTCGGCGCGCTCTACCTCGCCTTCGCGCTGGTGCTCGCGTGGGCCGCGGTCACGCTCCAGCGCCAGCTCGTGCAGGCCGCGTGCACGGGCTGGATCCTCTTCGGCGTGCTGCACTTCGTCTTCCATGCGCGCCACCTGCACGGATTCGGCACGGCCGACGCCGTCGAGGAGCTGGTCTCGCTCGCGGTCGTGGCCGCGCTGCCGCTGCTCGCGCTGTGGGCCGTGCGCTCTCAAGCGCGCACTCAGTGACAGACCGTGGGGACTACGGCCGTCGCGTGCATGGCGTCACGGATGGCGGGCGGCGACTGCGGACGTACGGTGGAGCACATGTCCGCCCGTCCAACTACAGGCTCCATGGAGGTGTCGCAATGACGTCCGCCCATCGCACCCATCGGTGGATCGCCGGCGTGGGGATGGTGCTCGCTCCGCTGCTGCTGCTCGTCTCGGCGATCGTCCAGCCGTCGCTGAAGTCCGGCGAGCTTAACCAGCTCGCGGTCATCGGCACGAACCTCAACTCGTGGTACGCCAGCCAGGCGATCGCGCTGGCCGCGCTCGCAGTCGCCGTGCCCGCGATCCTCGGCTTGATGCACATGCTGCGCGAGCGCCAGTGGGGCGCCGGCACGGTCGGCGGAGGGCTCGCCCTGCTCGGCGTCGTGTTCGCAGCCGGCACGGTCGCGCTCAGCCTCGTGCAGTGGGAGATGATGCGCTTCGGCGTGCCGATCACCGTGGCCGCCGCCGTGATCCACGACCTCAAGCACACGACCGGCATGCAGGTCCCGTTCCTGATCCTGCCGATGGCGTTCGCGCTCGGGATGGTCCTGCTGTCCGTCGGTCTCGCCGCCTCCAGGGCGGCCAACCCGGTGATGGCCGCGTTGATCGGCCTCGGCTCGGTCGGCGTGATCGTCGGCTACGCGATCTCCAGCGTGACGCTGCTGATCGTCGCCGCCGCCGTGCTGCTCGTCGGCCTCGGCGCGACCGGCCTGTTCGTCCTGCGCGAGACGGACGCCGACTGGGAGCACACGCCCGAGATCCACGGCTTCCGCCCGGCGGGCCCGCCGCCCGCTGGGGCATAGGCACCGGAAGCCGCGGCACGACGGAGCCCGGGCGGCGCGCTCGGGCTCCGTTCGCGTTCGCCGGCTGGAGCTCCGGTCGGTTAGGGCGCCAGCCGGAACGGCGGGTAGGCGTCCGTGACCAGGATCAGCGCGTACGCCGTCACGCGGTTGTGCCAGCGCCCGACGCCGACGACGTAGTCGAACAGCGCCCGCGGGTATGAGCCTGTGACGAGGATCGCGAACCAGGCCGCGACGACGGCGAAGAACGCGCCGATCGAGAGGAAGAACAGCACGATGTAGTGGGGGATCGCGAGGAACCACTTGACGAGCGGCAGCCAGCGGTTGAGGTCCGTCGCGGCGTTCGGCCGCGGCAGCTCCAGGTGGACGGCCTGCTGCTCGTCGGTCGACGGGTAGGTGTCGTCGAGCAGCGCGACGTAGACGCCGACGCGGTTGAGGAAGCGCAGCAGCTCGCGGTTCCAGTCCTGCCACCAGAGCGGGTACTTCCGGCGGAACAGGATCATCAGCAGCGGGCCGCCGAACAGCAGCCCGCCGGCGGCCGCGGCCGTCTCCTGGCCCGAGCCGCTGCCGACGTGGAACGACCCGCCGGCGACGGTGCCGAGCACGATCGCGATCGGGATGACCGTGAAGATGCGGAAGAACGTCGTGAGGCGGTTGAGCAGGCGGTCGGGATAGTCGACCGCGAACATCACGGGGTAGGCGTCGCCGGGCGGCATGCCGGGCGGTGGGGGAGGCGGGCTCGCCGGCGGTTGGCTTGCCGGTGGCGGCGCGTCGAACGTGGACATGACCGCACCGTATGGCCGTAGTGGAGCGGCGCCATCCGCCGCGCGCCCCCGTCCGGCGTCCGTAGTTTCCCGCAGCCGCCGGGTCAGCCCGTCAGCCGAGCCGGCGCCGCAGCCGCAGCGCGACGCGCACGGGGCGCGTGCCGAGGTCGAGCTGCGTGAGCACGCCGCGGCGCAGCGCTGCGTCCGGGCGAGCGCTTCCCGCCTCCAGGTAGAAGCTCGTCATCGCCGCCAGCACGGTCGCGTGATGGGTCGCGCCCGGCAGCTCGCGCACCGCCGCCGAGGCCTGTGCGGCGATCGCGGCGAGCCGGCCGGCGGCGTCCTGCGGAGTCCGGTACCGGCCGACGTAGCTGTGGTTGCCGCTGCGCGCGTCGGCCGGCGCGTCGGCGACGCTCTCCAGCAGCGTGTTGAGGCCGCAGACCCAGGGCCAGTAGGCGGCCTCGATCTGCGCCGCCGCAGCGGGCGTGAGGCGCGCGTCGGCGGCGGCCGCCAGGAGCGCGTGCAGCGCCAGCGACGAGCCGGCCGCCGCCGCCAGCTCCCACCAGCGCAGCGGCGGGCCCGCGCCGGCCGGCAGCGTGCCGGCCCACTGCGCGAACGCGGCGAGCGGAAGCGCGCCGAGCATCGCGGCGTGGTTGCGGCTCTGGCACTCGCTCGCGCGCTCGGCCGCACGGCGCACGCCGCCGGCGACGAGTGCGCCCGCCGGCAGGCTCGCGCGCAGCGCGCGGCAGTGCGCGACGAGCGCGGCGAGGTAGCCGCCGTCGTCGCGCCGGCCGTAGCCGGCGTACCAGTCGGCCGCCGCCGCGTCGGCGAGCGCCGCGAGCAGCGCGCCGTGCAGCCGCCGGCTCGCCGCGAGCGGGTCCTCGGCCGGCTGCTCGGAGAGCGTGTCGAGGTAGTCGTAGAGCACCTGCACGGCGACGAGCAGCCGCACGACCGCCGTGCGGCGTAGGCGCGGCGCCGCCAGCGCCAGCAGTGCGGCGCCCTCTGCGTTGGCGCCCTCGTCGCGCAGCGTCGCGCGGGCGTGCGCGCGCAGCGCGGGGTCGGGGATCGCACCGGCCCGGCGCTTCCAGCGCCGCAGCTCGCGCCGCGCGCAGGGGAGGACGGTGGTGCCGTAGCGCCACAGCGTCGCCGGCGCGACCGCGCCGCGCCGGCTCGGCCCCCCGGGCCCGAGCTCGCAAGCAGGCATGCGTTCGTCATCTGTGGGCGGCGCCCGCCGCTCCTGACCTGCGACCTAGTCTTGGAGAGCGACGCGCGCCGGAACCCGTGTCGCCAACCAGCTTGGCACGAGCACGAGCGCGAGCGAGGCGGTTGCCACGAGCGCGAACGTCTCGAGCACCTGCCAGCCGGCGATCGAGAAGGGCGCCGGGAAGCCGGTCGTGAGACGCAGCCAGCGGTCGAGCAGCAGGTGCCCGTAGATGCCCGCGAGCGCGCCCGCGAGGCAGCCGGTGCCGAGCACGATCGCCGCCTCGAGCAGCAGCGCGCGCCGCAGCTGCCAGCGTGCGAAGCCGTGCAGCCGGTGCGCCGCGATCGCGCGCCGGCGCTGCCAGGTCGCCGCGCCGGTCGCGGCCGCGAGCGCGAGCGCGGCCGCCGCCAGCAGCAGCCGCGAGATCAGCGTCAGGCGGTCGAGCCCCTGCCGCGCGAGCCGCTCGTACTGCGCGTGGCGCTGGGCGCTCGTCTGCACCGTCAGCGCCCAGCCGGGCTCCAGCGCGCGCTGCAACGCCGCCTGCGCGCGCGCCGGGTCGGTGCCCGGCCGCAGGTCGACCTCGAGCGCGGTCGGGTCGCGCACCCCCCACGCACGGCGGTAGTCGCGCGCGCCGAGCACGATCGCGCCGGGTCCCCAGCCGAGGTTCGTGAGCGTGGCTGCCAGCAGGTAGCGGTGCACGCCGGTCGGGGTCGGCAGCGCGATCGGGCCGCCGACGTGCGCGCCCTGCTCGCGCGCGATCCCCTCCGAGACGGCGACCGCGCCGCCGTGGCGCAGCAGCGTCGCCGCGACGTCGGCGTCGCCGGCGACGAGCTGGCTCGGCGGGAACGGCATCGCGTCCTGCGGCGGGGGTGCGATCACCCACGTGCGGCGGTCGCCGACGTCGAGCAGCCCGCCGTAGTACGGGCGCACGGCGGCGACGCCGGGCTGCGCGCGCAGCCGCGCGATCGCGCCGCGCGTGGGGAAGCTGTCGGTCGTGAGGTCGTTGCCGCCGGTCGTGACCCACAGGTCGGCGGTCGAGAGGAACTCGCCGAAGTTGCGGTCGAGCCCGCGCACGAGGTCGCGGTGCGCGCCCTCGATCGCGACGCTGCCGAAGACGGCGATCGCGCCGCTGGCGGCGAGCGCGATCGAGCGCAGCGTCGTCGAGCGCAGCGCCATCGTCGCGACCGCCAGCATGTTGAGCCGCAGGTTGCGCGAGAGCCAGCCGCCGGCGCCGACGACGAGCGCGAACAGCGCCGGCATCGCCAGCAGCGTCGCGAGCCCGAGCGCGGCGATCCCCACGACCGTCGCCGCGGGGTCGAGCGCGAGCAGCACGGTCGTCGTCGCCACCAGCGCCAGCGCCGTCGCGAGCGCGATCCGGCGTGTGCGCCTGGGAAGCGCCTGCCCCGGCTCGCCGCCCTCGCGGTAGACGGCGTCGAGCGGGCGGCTGGGGCGCAGGTCGGCGAGCGGCTGCAGCGTGGCGAGGCAGGTCGCGGCGACCCCGCCCGCGAACGCCAGCGGGACGACCCCCGGCGGCACGACGCGCTGCGAGCCGGTCGGGAACGCAAACGACAGGTACGTCGGCACCGCCGCGAACAGCGTGCGCGCGAGCAGCTCCCCGAGCGCGACCCCGGCGGCGGACGCGACGATCCCGAGCACCAGCGCCTGGAAGCCGAGCACGGCGACGACCTGCCGCGGCGAGAAGCCCTGCAGGCGCAGGTCGGCGATGCTGCGGCGGCGCTCGGGGACCGTCAGCAGCATCGCGTTGAACGCGAGCAGCAGGCCGACGATCGCGCTGATCGCGGCGAACAGCCCGGTCGACTGGTCGTTCGGGGCCGACGCCTGCGCGAGCACGCGCGACTCCTCGTCGATCGGGACGACCGCCGCGCGTCCCTGCACGAGCCCGCTCAGCTCGCGCCGCACCGCCGCCTCGCGGTGGGGCGCAGCCTGCACGAGGATCCGCCCGACGCGACCCGGCTGCTGCGCGAGCGCCTGCACCTGCGCGAGCCGCGCGACGGCGACGGCCGACTGCGACAGCGGGCCGATCAGCTCCGGTCCCAGCACCGCGGCGATGTGCACGCGCGTCGACCGCCCGCGCAGGCGCACGACCACCTCGCGGCTGGGCGCGGCGGCGACGAGCCCGCCGAGCGGCAGGCGCCGCGTTCCCACCTGCGCCGCGGTCGCGCTCGGCAGCAGCAGGCCGTTGCGGAAGACGATCCCGGCCGACGGTCCTATGCCGCGCGTGAGCATGCCGCCGAGCGTCGCGAGCGCCGGGTCGACGCCGACGAGCAGGACGCTCGCCTGCCCGCGCGCGCCGGCGAGCTGCGCGCGCTGCTCGAGCAGCGGCGCCGCGTGCGCGACGCCGGGCAGGCCGCGCACGACGTCGGTCAGCCCCCCGTCGAGGCCGTGGTCGTCGCGCGCGACGACCTGCAGCTGGGCGTCGCCGGCGATCCCGTCGACGAGCTGGGAGACCGAGCCGCCGACGCTCGCGTTCGCGACGATCACCGCAAGCACGAGCGCGACGCCGATTGCGATGCCGGTCGCGGCCAGCAGCTCCTGGACCGGGTGCGTGCGGATGCGCCGCCCGTACAGGTACAGCAGCGCGCCGAGTCTCACGGCAGCGCGCTCCGCGCCGTCGCGGCCGCCGCCGCTTGCGCGTCGGCAGCAGCGGAAGGCGCGTCTGCGGACCCGGCGTCGCGCGCTCCGACGCGTCCGTCGCGCAGCACCAGCACGCGATCCGCGACGTCGGCCGCCTGCGGGTCGTGGGTGACGAGCAGGGCGCCCGCGCCGCGTTCGCGGCAGACGCTCGCGAGCAGCGCCAGCACCTCGCCGCCGGCGCGGCTGTCGAGGTTGCCGGTCGGCTCGTCGGCGAGCACGAGCGCGGGCTCGTTCACGAGCGCCCGCGCGATCGCGACCCGCTGGCGCTCCCCGCCGGAGAGGCGGGCCGGCTCGTGGCCGAGGCGGTGCCCGAGCCCGACGCGGTCGAGCCAGACGCCTGCATGGCGGCGCGCCTCGCGCAGCGAGACGCGGTCGGCGAGCAGCTTGAGCGCGGCGTTCTCGACCGCCGGGACGCCGGGCAGCAGGTGCGGATCCTGCGTGACGAAGCCGACGTTGCGGCGCTGGTGCAGCGCCAGCTCGCCGGGCGACAGCGCTGCGAGCGAGCGGCCGTCGAAGCGCACGTCGCCCGCGTCGGGCCGCTCGATCGCAGCGGCGAGCAGCAGCAGCGTCGACTTGCCCGCGCCGCTGGGCCCGTAGAGCGCGACCAACTCGCCCGGCGCGACGCGCAGCGAGACGTCGTCGACGGCGCGCACCATCTCGTCCGAGCCGCGGTAGTGCTTGACGACCTTGCGCAGCTCCAGCCGGCTCACGCCGACGGCTCCGCACGCGGGCGCCTGAACGGCACGACCTCGGCGACGTGCGGCACGGCGTCCCCGTGCAGCGACCCGCCGCTCAGCGACAGTGCGCGGTCGGCGCCGGCGAGCCCGGGCGCCTCCGACGCGGTCAGCAGCACCGCGACGTGCTCGTCCTTGGCGATCACGCGCAGCGTCGTCAACAGGTCGTCGCGCTCGAGCAGGTCGACGCCGCTCGCCGGCTCGTCGACCAGCAGCAGCTGCGGCTGCTGGAGCAGCGCACGCGCGAGCACGACGCGCACCAGCTCGCCCTGCGCCAGCTCGTGCGGGCGCAGCTCGGCGCAGGCGCCGGCGCCGAGGCGGTCGAGCATCGCCTGCGCGCGCGTGCAGGCGCGGTCGATGCGCGTGCCCACCGCCAGCAGCGGCACGGCCACGTGCTCGACGACGAGTTCGGCGTGCGCCGGCGCGAAGCTCGTGTGGCAGTAGGCGATGCGGCGGCGCAGCGCGCCCTCCGGATGCGCGGCGACGTCGATCCCGTCCACCAGCACGCGCCCCTCGTCGGGCGTCTCCAGGCCGGCGGCGACGCGCAGCAGCGTCGTGCGGCCGGAGAAGCGCCGGCCCCACACGCCGACGATCTCGCCTGCGCCGACCTCGAGCGAGACGTCGTGCAGCGCGCGCAGCTCGCGGCGGCCGCGCCGGTAGGTCTTCGAGACGTGCTCGAGCGCGAGCAGGCTCATGCGGCCGGCACCCGCTCCCGGTGCGGCTCGCCGGCAGCCCCGGCCTCGGCTGCGCGGAGCTGCTCGCGCGCGTACGCGATCCACGCCAGCCGCGCCTCGACGCCGAGCCGCCGCTGCTCGCGCGCGAGCCGTTCGAGCAGCGCGTCGCCGCCGCGCGCGGCCTCGACGCCGATCTGCGCGAGCTCGTCGTGGCAGGCGCGCTCGTGGTCGTCGAACATCCGCGGCAGCGCGCCGGCGTCGCCCGCGGCGCCGCAGCGCAGGCGCACGAGCAGCTCGGCGCGCGGGGCGTCGGCGCCCATCGGCGCGGCGAGGAAGCGGTGCAGCTCGGCGACGCCGGCCGGCGTTACGCGGTAGGGACGCTTCGGCTGGCGGCGGTTCGCGTCGTCCGCGACGTCGCCGAGCGGCTCGATCAGCCCGTCGCGCTCGAGCCGGTCGAGCGACGAGTAGAGGCCCTGCGGGGAGACCGCCCAGTGCGCTGCGCCGAACGCGCGCCGGAAACGCACGAGCACCTCATAGCCGTAGCTCGGCCGCTCCAGCAGAAGCCCCAGCACTGCGTATTTGGCGCTCGCCTTCATGCGCTGTCGCTCCCCGAAACGCCTACGTTTCCCGACCCAGCGTAACGACGCCGGACGCCCCATTCAACCGGTTGAACTTTCACTATAAGACTAGATTGTGGTGCTACAGGCGTGAGACGCTGTACGGCATCGCACCGCTGCACGCGCGCTCGTCGGCATCCGACTGCGGGAGCTGCGTGAAGCGTGCGGGCCGCTTGCGCGCCCCGGCGTCGCCGTACCCCCCTCGGCCGCCGGGGCCGCAAGTCGAGACGCGCTGCGATGCCGCTCAGCGGGGGTCGCGCCACATCGCCCACATGCGCGGGCCGCGCGGCAGCCGCAGCTCGTGCGTGACGCGGAAGCCGTGGCGGGCGTAGAAGGCGATGTTGCGCTCCTTGGAGGACTCCAGGTAGGCGCCGACGCCGTCCTCATCGCAGCGCGCCAGCACCGGCGCGAGCATCGCCGATCCGTGTCCGCGGCCCTGCGCCCGGGGCGCGGTCCCGAGCACCGCGAGGTACCAGTGCGGCGGCGTGGCCGGATGGCGCCGCTCGATCCCCGTCATGCCGTAGGCGACGAGCGGCAGGCGCGGCAGCAGCCGCGGGGACAGCAGCCCGCGCGTCAGCTCGAGCTCGTCGCGCGGCGTCGTGCGCCAGCGCTTGGGTGGCGCCCACAGCGCCGCCGCGGTGCGCTCGGCGTTCGTCCACACCTCGTCGTCGCGCAGCAGCTGCCGCAGGCGCGCGCCGTGGAAGCACTCGAGCATGCGCGGCCGCGCCGCCACCGGCGGGCAGGCCCAGCCGGCGACGGGGTCGTCGGCGAACGCCTGTGCGAGCGCGCGCGTGAGCGCGGGGAGATCGGCTGCGGTCGCGCGGCGGGGCTCGGGCATCGCCACGACGCTACCCGGGCGACGGCGCCGGGCGTGCCGGTTGGGGGGTTCGCGGCGAACCGGCAGCGCCGCCGCCGGTGACAGGGGGCCGAGGGGGGGCGGCGGTCACCGGCGACGGCGTCGTGTCGGTCGACCGGGGAGGAGAGGCGGGGAGCCGGACCCCGGAGCCGGCACTGCCACGACGATGATGCAACGCGGCGACCGGCCCGCCATCAGCGTTTGGCCGCGCACCGTTCGCGGGGAACCACGGAGGCGGCAGCGCGGCGGCCACGGAGGCACGAGTGTCGCGGCGACAACTAGTAGACGCGGCCGGAAGTATCGGTCGGAATTCTGTGGAGGGGTCTGGGTGCGCGTGTTGAATCTGTGGGGGATGGCGCGCCTGCCTCGTCACCGGATCGAGCTCAGCGATTCTGAGCGTCGGG
>Ga0265326_10000259_pt1 | contig 24398 bp, 26 predicted proteins | sample 41424metaG_FD_192439 | JGI IMG/M metagenome (GOLD analysis project Ga0265326, IMG submission 192439) | Rhizosphere microbial communities from Carex aquatilis grown in University of Washington, Seatle, WA, United States - 4-14-24 metaG | ecosystem: Host-associated > Plants > Roots > Rhizosphere... | reverse complement strand
CTCGGCCAGCGGCAGGATGTTGACGAGTGCGCGGCCCTTGGCGGTGCGCTGGGCCTCGGGCAGCTCGTAGACCTTCGAGCGGTAGACCTTGCCGCGGTTGGAGAAGAACAGCAGGTAGTCGTGGGACGAGCACACGAACAGGTGCTCGATGAAGTCGCCGTCCTTCATGTCCATGCCGGTCACGCCGCGTCCGCCGCGCTGCTGCTGGCGGTAGGTGGCGAGCGGCAGCGACTTGATGTAGCCGGTCTGGGTGATGGTGATCACCATCTGCTGGTCGGCGATCAGGTCCTCGATGTCGATCTCGTCCTCGGAGTGGCTGATGTCGGTCCGCCGCTCGTCGCCGAAGCGCTCGCGGATCTCGGCGAGCTCCTCCTTGATCACGCTCAGCACGCGGGTCTCGTCGCCGAGGATCGCGCGCAGCTCGGCGATCCGCTCGGACACGTCGGCGTGCTCCTGTTTGATGCCGTCTGCCTCGAGCGCGGTTAGCTGGGAGAGGCGCAGGTCGAGGATCGCGGTCGCCTGGATCGGGCTGAGGTCGAAGCGCTCGACGAGCTGCTCGCGGGCGGCGTCGCGGTCGCGCGAGGCGCGGATCAGTTCGATGATCGCGTCGAGGTGCTCGAGCGCTGTGAGCAGCCCCTCGAGGATGTGCGCGCGCGCCTCCTTCTCGGAGAGCTCGTGCTTGGTGCGGCGCACGATCACTTCGCGCTGGTGGGCGACGTAGTTGTGGATCACGGCGCGCAGGTTGAGCGTGCGCGGGACGTTGTCCACGAGCGCGACCATGTTCACGCCGAAGGTGGTCTGCATAGAGGTGTGCTTGTAGAGCTTGTTGAGCACGACCTTCGGGAGCGCGTCGCGCTTGAGCTCGATCACGAGGCGCATGCCGCGCTTGTCGGACTCGTCACGTAGGTCGGAGATCTCGGGGATGCGTTTGTCGTTGACGAGTTCGGCGATCTTCGTCATGAGGTTGCCCTCGCCGCCCTTCTTCACCATGAAGGGCAGCTCGGTGACGACGATCGCCTCCTTGCCGTGGGTGAGCGGCTCGATGTGCGCGCGGGCCTGCAGGCGCACGCGCCCGCGGCCGGTCTCGTAAGCGTCTTTGATGCCGGAGCGGCCGAGGATGATCCCGCCGGTGGGGAAGTCGGGGCCCTTGACATGGCGCATCAGGCCCTCGGTGTCGATGTCGGGGTCGTCGATGTAGGCGACGGTCGCATCGATCACCTCGCGCAGGTTGTGCGGCGGGATGTTGGTGGCCATGCCGACGGCGATGCCGGAGGAGCCGTTGACGAGCAGGTTGGGGAAGCGGGCGGGCAGGACGAGCGGTTCGCGGCGCGAGCCGTCGTAGTTCGGCGCGAAGTCGACCGTGTCCATGTCCAGGTCGCGCAGCATCTCCGTCGCGATACGGGCGAGACGGGCCTCCGTGTACCTCATGGCAGCAGCGGGGTCGTCGTCGACGGAGCCGAAGTTGCCCTGGCCGTCGACGAGCTCGTTGCGCATCGAGAACTCCTGCGCCATGCGCACGAGCGTGTCGTAGATCGCGGAGTCGCCGTGGGGGTGATAGTTGCCCATCACCTCGCCGACGATCTTGGCGCACTTGGCGTAAGAGCGAGTGGGCCCGAGGCCGAGCTCGTTCATCGCGTAGAGCACGCGCCGATGGACGGGCTTCAGACCGTCGCGGACGTCGGGTAGCGCGCGCCCGACGATCACCGACATGGCGTAGTCGAGGTACGCGGTGCGCATCTCCTCCTCGAGCGCGCGCGGTTCCACGTGCCCGCCGCCTATGACGTCAGCGGATGCCATTTCTCACCTCCCTACACATCGAGATTCGCCACAGCCCTAGCGTTGTCCTCGATGAATGCGCGTCGGGGCTCGACCTGGTCGCCCATCAGCATCGAGAAGGTTCGGTCGGCGGCGAACGCGTCGTCTAGCGTGACCTGTGCGAGCGTGCGCGTGGCGGGCGCCATGGTGGTTTCGCCGAGCTGCTCGGCGTTCATCTCCCCGAGTCCCTTGAAGCGCTGGAGTTTGGTGCCCTTCTGTGCGGCGCCCATCACCGCGGGGTGAAGCGCCTCGAACGATGCGGCCGTGTCGTGCACGTCGCCGAGGCGGACGTCGAACGGCGGCACGCCGGCGAGCTCGACGAGCTGGGCGTGCACGCGGGCGAGCTGCCTGTACTCCTGCGACTCGAACAGGCTGCGCTTGATGCGGTGGATGCGCGCGAAGCCGGTCTTCGCTTCGATCGCCTTGACGCGCAGCTCGAGCGGGTCGGAGTCGAGCAGCTCGGTGGTGTGGGTGTCGCCGACGACGTCGCCACGGGCGAGCATCTCGGTGGCGGCGTCGGCGCTCATCGCCTGCTCTCCGAGCAGCGAGGACTCCTCGAGGAACTGCACCATCTCGTGGCCGTGGGCGGCGCGCAGCGACGAGGACCAGCCCTCGTACTGCTTGAGTAGTCTCGAGAAACGCTGCCAGCGTGCATCGGTGAGCTTGAACTGGCTTGCGTGGCGGTCGAAGACCTCGAGCTTCTCCCACTTGTCGGAGAGCAGGATCTCCTCGAGTTCGGAGTCCTTCTCGATGTAGCGCTCGCGCGAGCCCTGCTTGAGCTTGTACAGCGGAGGCTTGGCGATGTAGACGTAGCCGGCCTTGATCAGCTCTTCCATCTCGCGGAACAGCAGCGTTAGCACGAGCGTGCGGATGTGCGCGCCGTCAACGTCGGCATCGGTCATCAGCACGATCTTGTGGTACCGGGCGTTCTCGATGTTGAACTCGTCGCGTACCCCCGTGCCGATGGCGGTGATGAGCGCCTGCACCTCGGTGTTCTGCAGGACCTTGTCGATGCGCGACTTCTCGACGTTGAGGATCTTGCCGCGCAGCGGCAGCACGGCCTGCGTGTTGCGGTCGCGGCCCTGCTTGGCCGAGCCGCCGGCGGAGTCACCCTCGACCACGAACAGCTCCGCGAGCGAGGGATCCTTGACGGAGCAGTCGGCGAGCTTCCCCGGCAGCGTGGAGTTCTCCAGCGCGGACTTGCGGCGGGTGAGGTCGCGTGCCTTGCGGGCCGCTTCGCGTGCGCGCTGCGACTGGACGGCCTTGGAGATGACCGCGCGCGCCTCGCTGGGGTTCTCCTCGAGGAACTCGCTGAGACCCGCGTTGACGATCGACTCGACGAACCCGGCGATCCCGGGGTTGCCGAGCTTTGTCTTGGTCTGGCCCTCGAACTGCGGATCGCGGAGCTTGACCGAGATGACGGCCGTGAGACCCTCGCGCACGTCCTCGCCGGAGAGGTTGTCCTCTTTCTCCTTCAGCAGGCCGTGGTCGCGCGCGTACTTGTTGACGGTCCGTGTGAGGGCGGAGCGGAAGCCGCTCATGTGCGAGCCGCCCTCGGGCGTGTTGATGTTGTTGGCGAAGGAGTGGATCGACTCCTGGTAGGAGGCGTTCCACTGCATCGCGATCTCCGCGGCGCCTTCCTCCGATTCGCCGTCGAAGAAGATGACCTTGCGGTGGACCGTCTCCTTGTTCTCGTTGAGGTACGAGACGAAGTCCTCGATGCCGCCCTCGTACTGGAATTCCGCGGAGTGGCCCTCGCCACGCTCGTCCACGATCGAGATTTTCAGGCCGCGGGTGAGGAAGGCGGTCTCGCGCAGACGCTCCTCGAGGGTGTGGTAGTCGAACTCGAGCGTCTCGAAGATGTCGGCGTCGGGGAGGAACGTGATGGACGTGCCCGTGGGAGCGTCCTCGGCGAGCTTCTCGCCCTGTGAGAGCTCGTTCTGCGGCGCGCCACGGGAGTATTCCTGTGAGAAGACGTGTTCGTCGCGGCGGATCTCGATCACGAGGCGCTCAGATAGCGCGTTGACGACGGACACGCCCACGCCGTGAAGACCGCCGGAGACCTTGTAGCCGCCGCCCTCGCCGAACTTGCCGCCGGAGTGCAGGACGGTGAGGACCACCTGGACGGCGGGGAGGCCCTCCTTGTCCATCTTGGCCACGGGGATGCCGCGCCCGTTGTCGACGACGGTGACCGAGTTGTCGGGGTGGATCCGGACGGATACCTCCGTGCAGAAGCCGGCGAGCGCCTCGTCGACGGAGTTGTCCACGACCTCGTAGACGAGGTGGTGGAGGCCCATCACGCCGGTCGAGCCGATGTACATGCCGGGGCGCTTGCGGACCGCCTGAAGACCCTCGAGGACAGTGATGTCCTGCGCGTCGTAGCTCGCGGAGCCGCCGGTCATCGACATGTCGTTGCTGCCTGCGCTCTCTTCAGAGCTGTTGCTACCTGCGGCCAATGGCCCTCCGATGACGTGAGAACGCCCCGGATTCCGGGGCGTTGAGTCCTCGGCCGGGGCGGTTTAGCTGTGTCGTAAATAATAGCACGCGCGCTGTTTGCGGGGCCCCTCTGGACGCTGCTAAATCCCTGCAAAATGGCGGGAAAAGAGGCGGTCTGGAAGTGCCGGTTCAACCAGTGCGGCAGCGCAGCTCGCGAATGGCCTCGGCGCCGAGCGCGTCGTTGATGCGCGGGATCAGCTGCGCGGCCATCAGATCGAGCTCTTGGGCCCACACCGCGGCGGCGCAGGTGACGGTCAGTACGCCGTCTCGCTCAGCGGTGGGGCGAGCGGAGGCTGCGATCGCGGACCCGGCGGCGCGGTCCCAGATCTCCTGCACGCGGGCGAGGGTGGTGGCGGGCGCGATTGACGCGGTGAGATCGTCCAGCGCGACCGACAGCATGCGCGGCGCGGCGCGGCTCATGCGGCGATCGCCTCCTGCAGGATTGCGCCGGGGGAGACGCGCAGGCGAGCGACCGATGCATCTCCGGCGCCGGGGACGTGGGCGAGGTCGGTCGTGGCGATCACGCTCTGCCCTCCTGTCGAGAGCTCGCGAGCGAGCATCTCGCGGCGATCTCCGTCGAGCTCGCTCATGACGTCGTCGAGGAGCATCAGTGGCGTTCGGCCGCGCTCGCGGGCCAGCACAGTGCGCTCTGCGAGCAGTAGCGCCAGCAGCGACATGCGCTGCTCGCCCTGAGATCCATACACGCGCAGCTCGCGTCCGTCGCGGAGGAAGGCGAGCTCGTCGCGGTGGGGCCCATGGCCCGAGAAGCCGCGTTCGAGGTCGCCGGCGAGGCGCTGTTGCAGCTCCTCTACGAACTGCTCCTCGTCGACCGCGCGCGAGCGGGGCCGATACTCGAGGGTTGCCTCCCCGGTCAGCCCGAGGGCTGCGGTGCGCTCGGCGAATAGCTCCACGAGGAGCTCGACGGCCTCGGCGCGATGGTCGCGCACCGCGATGGCCTTGCTCGCCAGCTCGCGGTCCCAGCTGGGCAGCGTGGCCTGCGACGAGCGCCCTGTGCGTATACCGGCGATCAGGGCATTGCGCTGGGCAAGCACGCGCGAGTACTCGCGGCGGGTCTGGGCGCGCAGAGGCCAGATGGCTGCGACGAACTGGTCGAGATGGGCGCGGCGTACGGCCGGCGGTCCCTTGATCAGCTCGAGGCGCTCGGGCATGAACACGCTGACGAGCGGCCTGTTGGGGATGTCCAGCAGACGCTCCACCACGGCGCCGTCGGAGGTCATCCGCTTGACCGGCTGGGGACTGCCGTCGACCGTTCCGTAGCCGACCGTCAGCTCGTGGGGCTCGGCGCCGTCGAGCAGCCGCACGACGACACGGGCCGTCTTGGCGCCGAATGCCAGGAGCTCGCGCTCGTTGCGGCTGCGCGGCGAGCGTGCGGTGCAGCCGAAGTAGACGGCCTCGAGCAGGTTCGACTTGCCCACGCCGTTGGGGCCGTGGACGACGGTGAGCCCCTCTCCGAGCCGCGCCTCGGCGCGAGCGTAGGTGCGGAAGTCGCGCATCTCCACGCTGACGACGCGCACGGCACCGGTCTCAGACGTTCAGGCGGATGGGCATGATGAGGTACACAAAATCCCCGGTGTCAGGCGATTCGATGAGGCCCGGGCGCAGGGGGCTGATCAGCTTGAGCACCAGCTCGTCGGAGTCGATGCTCTCGAGTCCGTCGCGGAGGAACTCGGGGTTGAAGCCGATCTCGAAGGCCTCGCCGTGGAACGGCACTGGGATCGCCTCGCTGGCCTCGCCGACGTCGGGGGTCTGGGCGGAGATCGTGAGCGTGCCCTCGCTGAAGCTGAGGCGCAGCGGCGCGTTCTTCTGCGCGAGCAGGCTGATCCGGCGCACCACGTCGGTGACCTCCGCGCTCGACAGACGCAGTTCGTGCTCCACCGACTCGGGCAGCAGCTGGCGGTAGTTGGGGAACTGGCCGTCGATCAGCCGGGAGGAGAGGACGATCTCCCCGACCTCGAAGATGACCTGGTTCTGCCCCACGCTGACTGAGATGGAGTCGCCGGGCGCCTGTTGGGCGATGCGCACGAGCTCCTGCAGCGCTCTCGCGGGGATGTTGGCCTCGAGTCCGTCCGGGAGCGCCGCCTCGAGCGCGGTCTCCTTGACGCTCAGCCTGTAGGAGTCGGTGGCGACCATGCGCAGCTCCTGCCCGGAGGCGGACATCAGGATGCCCGTGAGGACGGGGCGCGTCTCGTCGCGCGAGGCCGAGCGGGCGACGCGAGAGATGGTCTGCACGAACGCCTCCATCGGCAGCGTGATGCGCGTGTCCGGCGACGGCGCGGGCAGCGTCGGGAAATCCTCGGCGCGGAGCGTGCGCAGATGGAAGGTCGTCGCCCCGCAGATCAGCTCTACGTCCTGCTCGGCGCTGCGCAGCTCGAGCGTCAGCTGATCGCCGGAAAGTGAGCGGACAACATCGAGGAGCAGGCGAGCGGGAAGAACGGCGGATCCCGGCCTTGCCACCTCGGCAGACAGCGGAACGCGCAGACCGATCTCCATGTCAGTGGCCAACAGCTCGGGGGTGCTGTCGGGCTGGGCGGAGATCATCACGCCGGAGAGCGCCTGGACGGCACTGCGGGTCGAGGCGACGCGCGAAGCTGTTTGCAGCTGAGCGAGGAGGTGGCTGACGGAGATCGAGAGCTTCATGACTTGTCTACGAGGTAGAGATAGAACTTAGTAGGGGCTGTGAATCTGTGGGTATTGGCTGTATTGCTGGGGCTGTGACGTGTGGGTCGGTGGGTGAGCCTGTGGACAGAGGCTCGAGAAGTCTCTCAGGCGGAGCGGTCGTCGGAGACGTGATCATGGCGGTGTGGAGCAATCGAGGCTTTGGCACAGCTTCTCCACAGCCTCGCGGGAGGTGTCGTCGGAGGAGATACGCGAGCCCACGCGCCTCCAGGCATGGAGGACCGTCGTGTGATCCCTGCCGCCGAAGTGTCGGCCGATTGCCGGTAGCGATTCCTCGGTGAGCTCGCGGGACAGGTACATCGCTAGCTGCCGTGGCCATGCGATTCGAGGGGCGCGGGCGGTGGAGAGGAGCTCGTCTGGGGAGATGTCGAACTGCGCGCAGGTGGCGGTCTGGATCTCCTCGACGGTGCGTTTGCGTTGCCCGGGCGAGGACGATTGTGGATAGAGGTTCGCAAGCACCTCCTGGGCTAGCTGTGCTGTCAGTGGTCGGCCGGTGAGCGAGCTGAAGGCGACGATGCGGATCAACGCTCCCTCGAGAGCCCTGACGTTGGTACGCACGTGCTCTGCAATGACGACCAGTGCGCTGTCGTCGGCCAGGTCGAGCTGGTCGTGATGGGCACGCTTGCGAAGGATCGTCAAGCGGGTGGCGAGGTCGGGTGGAGCGATGTCGGCGACGAGGCCGGCCTGAAAGCGCTCGCGCAGGCGATCCTCGAGTGCTTGGAGGTCGTGCGGCGGTCGGTCGGAGGTGAGCACGATCTGTCGGCCGCAGTCGTGGAGGGCGTTGAAGGTGTGGAAGAACTCCTCCTCGGTCTTGGTCTTGCGCTCGAGGAACTGGACATCGTCCATCAACAGCACGTCGATGTCGCGAAAGCCGGCCTTGAATTGCTCGGTGCTTCCGTCTGAGAGCGCCGCAAGGAACTCGTTGGTGAACGCCTCGCCGGTGCTGCAGCGAACGCTGAGCTCGGGGTTGTGAGCCAGCAGGAGGTTCGCGATCGAGCTCATCAGGTGTGTCTTGCCGACGCCAGGCGGTCCATAGATGAAGAGCGGGTTGTAGGCCTGCGCCGGCATCTCAGCGACCGTCAACGCGGCGGCGTGCGCGAGGCGGTTGCTGTCGCCGATGACGAACTGGTCGAACGTGAGCTTTGGGTTTCCGAGAGGCCCGAGATGGAGCGTCGTGCTCGAGGAAGACGGTGCAGGAGCGTCGTGCTCGCGTCCGTCAGAGGTCTGTGAGCGCGGTTGCCGGCGGCTGCGATCGGGCACGATCCGCCGACGGCGCCCGGAGACCTGCTCGTCTGTGGCCGTGTCGGCGAGCAGCTCGACCTGTGCATCTGGGCCGATGACGAGCTCGACGCTGGCCTGGAGGACCCGTCCGAAGCGCTCGCCGATCCACCTACGGGCGTTGGGCGGCGCTGCGACTAGTAGTCGCTCCTCGACGAGTTCGACCGGGTGCAGATCGGCCAACCAGAGACGGTAGGTGGGCTCGTCGACGACGAGCGAGAGCTGGGTTTGCACCCGTGACCATATGTGCTCGAGCTCGGTGCTCACGGCAGCGCTTATCGGCTTCTCTCCCGGAAGAAGGTGATGGAACTATTCAGAGGGGGACTCGCTGGGAGTCCGGTCGAGCGACTATACCCAACGGGTTTGGAGGGGCCGATGAAGCTAGCCGCAATTGGCGGAAAAAATCACCCGGGCCGCCTCGGTCCTATACTGGACCCCGCGACCCGTCGAGTGTCGTGCGCGATTCGTTGCGCCCGCTCGCCGGAGGAACGCAACCCTACGTGGAGAACTAGACCATGAAGCGCACCTACCAACCGAAGAAGCGCAAGCGAGCCCGTGCCCATGGCTTCCGTGCGCGCATGAGCACCCGAGCCGGCCGGCTGCTGTTGAAGCGCCGCCGCGACAAGGGTCGCAAGCGCCTCTCCACCTGAGGGGTTTCGAGTGGCACCTGCTGCTGTGGGCGAGGGACACGCGATGAGGCCGCGATCCTCCGGCCGCGGCGGGCGCCTGTCGCGCAGCGCTGAGTTCGAGCGCGTGTACCGTCACGGGCGCTCGACGGCCAACCGTCACCTCGTTCTGTACGCGTTCCCCAACAGCGATGCGGAGGGGTGCAGGCTCGGCCTGTCGGTCTCGCGCAAGGTCGGTGGGGCGGTAGAGCGCAACCGCGTGAAGCGGCTCCTACGCGAAGCCTTCGCCAATACCGAGAGCGGATTGCGCGAGGGGCACGACTTCGTGGTCGTGGCCCGCCCGCCCGCTGGAGATCTCGCCGAGCGCGAGGGCCTCGCGGGAGTGGAGTCGTCTTTGAGGGAGCTGATCGAGAAGGCCGGGTTCTGGGCGCAGCCTGCGGCTGGGGACGAGTCTGCCGACACGCCGGAGGAGGCATGACGTCCGCGACGTCTTCGGAGGCTGCCCCGGCGAGCTGGTCGAGGGTCGCACGCACGATCGCGAGCGCTCCGATCGTCGCCTACCAGCGGTTCGTCTCGCCGGCGATTCCCAGACGCTGCAAGTACGAGCCGACCTGCTCTCGCTACGCGGTGAGCGCGATCAGGGAGTACGGCATACTTAGGGGCCTGGTGCTCGCGGGGTGGCGGTTGCTCCGATGCAACCCTTGGAGCCACGGCGGATACGATCCGGTGGAGGCCCAGCGAGTGTTCAGCGTTGGTCCGAAGACCGAGCACTGAACGACCAAACCGCGGATCCGCTAGAGCATGCCAATACTCGCCAACGTCATTCAGGACGCGTTCTCGCCCCTGATCAGCCTCTTCGAAACGATCATGGTGTTCATCCATGACAACGTCGTGGGAGGCAGCTGGGGTCTCGCGATCGTCGGGCTGACAGTCCTGATCCGAGCGATCCTCGTCCCGGTCACGTTCAAGCAGCTCAAGTCGATGCAGGAGATGCAGCGGCTTGCGCCGCAGATCAACGCGCTGAAAGAGAAGTACAAGGAGGACAAACAGCGCCAGCAGCAGGAGATGATGAAGTTCTACCAGGAGAACAAAATCAACCCGCTGGCGTCATGCCTGCCGCTCCTGATGCAGCTGCCGGTGTTCGTGTCGCTGTTCTACATGCTTCGGACGGACCTCAAGAAGCACATCTGCGGCGCCCAGCTCCACGCCCACGGCTACCTCACGGTCAAGCAGATCGAAAAAGTCACGTGCGACCAGGTTGCGCCGCACTCGGCCAAGTTCCTGTTCCTGCCCGACATCACGAGCAAGGCGACGGGCGCGGCCCTGGTGGTGCTGATCGTGCTCTACGTGGCCTCACAGCTGGCCTCGACGATGATCGCGACCGCCTCCGCCGACCCGAACCAGCGCCGCCTGATGTTGCTCCTGCCGGTGGTGTTCGTGGCGATCCTCTATCGCTACCCCGCGGGACTGCTGGTGTACTGGATCACGACGAACACGTGGACAATCGGGCAGCAGTACCTGATCAAACGCCACATGCCGCCTCCTCCCAAGGTCGAGGCACCGCCCAAAACCGAGGCGAACGGCAAGCCGAGCAGTCCGCTGCGCGCAGCGCTCGCCGGCGCTCTGGGCACTCCCAGCGCCACGCAACCGGACCCAAAGCCCGCCATCGCCGGCCCGCCACCGTCCTCACGCAAGAAGAAGAAGCGCTCGGGTAGACGCCGATGAGTGATCGGGACGTGGACACCGACGAGCTCGACCCGCCCGAGGCCCTCGAGGAGCTGCTCGAGGAGATCGTGGAAGGCCTCGGGCTCGACGCCGAGGTCGATGTCGCCCAGAAGGACGGCGTGCTCACTGGTCGCGTCGAGGGCGAGGACGTGGGGTTGTTCATCGGGCGCCACGGCCAGACGATCGATGCCGTCCAACACCTGGCCCAGCGAATCGTGTTCCCGGACGGTCCCTCGACGACGAGGGTCGTGATCGACGCCAACGGCTATCGCGAGCGTCGAGCGGAGGCATTGCGCGGGGAAGCCGACGACGCGGCCGACGAGGCGATCAGCTCAGGCAAGCCGGTGGATCTGGACCCGTTGCCGCCGTTCGAGCGGCGGATCGTGCACGAGTACCTGCGCGAGCGCGGCGACGTGGAGACGCACAGCGAGGGCAACGAGCCCGAGCGCTATCTGGTGATCTCCCCGCTCGAGCACTGATCGCGCCCGGAGTGTTTCACGTTTTTCTTGACGGTGAAACACTAGGCGCATGACGGACCCAGTGCAGCCGGAGCTGAGCGACCTCGATCGGGGCATCTTCGTGGGCATCCTGATCGGAGAGGGCCACTTCGGCGGCGATGGCAAGGTGCCGCAGGTGACTCTTCGCATGCACACTCGCCATGAGTCGCTGTTTCGCTGGCTGGAGGCTCGGTTTCCTCGCGCCCGCCTGTACGGCCCCTACAACCACGGCGGCCGCCACTACTACCAGTGGATGGCGCGTGGAGCGGCGCTGGCGGAGGACGTGATGCCGCTGGTGGACGAGGTCCTGAGCGACGAGGTGGACAGCCACGTGGCGGGCCGGGTGCGCGACATGCGCGAGAAGTACGCGGACTTCTTCCGCCGTTACGAGCGATGACGGGCCCGCAGCTCACCGGGCTGGCCGCCCGCTACGGTCTGACCGCCACCCAGGTCGCACAGCTCGAGCAGATACTGCGGACCCTGGAGGCCGACAAGCACGCCCCGACGGCGGTGCGCTCCGCGCCGCAGGCGCTCGACATCCACCTCGCGGACTCGCTCGTGGCGCTGGAGCTGGACCGGGTAGCGACATCGGCGACGATCGCGGACATCGGTGCGGGAGCTGGTTTCCCCGGCCTCCCGCTCGCGGTGGCTCTCCCCGACGCACGGGTGGCGCTGGTCGAGAGCCAACGGCGCAAGTGCGACTTCCTCGCGGGAATCGCCGCCACCACAGGGGTGGAGAACACCACGGTGGTGTGTTCGAGGGCGGAGGACTGGCGCGAGGGCGTGGAGGGCAACGACACGGTTGTGGCGCGCGCGCTAGCGCCACAACCGGTGGTGCTCGAGTACGCGGCGCCGCTGCTGCGGCTGGGGGGATCGCTCGTGGACTGGCGCGGCCGCCGAGACGCAGACGAGGAGGCCGCGGCGCTGAGGGCGGCCGAGACCCTCGGCCTGGAGCTGGTCGAGATCCGCAGGGTCGAGCCGTTCGAGGGCGCCACGGACCGCCACCTCCACGTCTTCTCGAAGGCGTCGGCTACTCCCGAGCGCTTTCCTCGGCGTGCGGGAATGGCGCGCAAGCGCCCACTTGGCGGCTGAATGCGACCGCGCGAGCTGTTGTTCTCCCCAATTTCCGACCACGAGCAGCCGTCCTCAGACGATCGTCGCTAGCTTGCAGCGCATGGGCACGATCTATGCGGTCGCCAACCAGAAGGGCGGCGTGGGCAAGACGACGACGGCGGTGAACGTGGCGGCGTGCATCGCGGAGGCGGGCTACACGACGCTGCTCGTGGACGTGGACCCGCAGGCGAACGCGACGGTCGGACTCGGCGTCGCGCGCACCCAGGCGCCGGGCCTGTACGAGGTGATGACGGGTGAGGCGACCCCGCGGGAGGCGATCACCGACTCGGCGGTGGCGGGATTGCGGATACTGCCGGCGGGGGCAGGTCTGGCGGGCGCGAACGTGGAGCTTCCGCGGATGGAGGGCTTCGAGTACCGCCTGCGCGACTGCCTCGCGTCGATCCGCGACGAGTTCGAGTACATCCTGCTCGACTGCCCGCCCTCGCTGGGCCCACTGACGGTGTGCGCGCTGGCGGCGGCGGACAAAGTGATCGTGCCGGTGCAGACGGAGTACTTCGCGCTGGAGGGCCTCGCGGGCCTGCTCGAGACGCTCGCGCTGGTGCGCAAGGAGCTGAACCCGCGGCTGACGGTGGCGGGGATGCTGCTGACGATGCACGACGCGCGCACGCGCCTGGGGCAGGACGTGGAGCGCGAAGTGCGCGAGCACTTCCCCGACCTGGTGTTCGACACGGTGATCCCGCGCAACGTGCGCGTCGGGGAGGCTCCGAGCTACGGTCTACCGGTGACCCATCACGACCCGCACAGCGCGGGAGCAGAGGCGTATTTCGAGCTGGCAAAGGAGGTGGCGGCGCGTGGCTAAACCGAAGCCGGGCATGGGACGGGGCCTGAGCGCGATCCTGTCGGTGTCGAGCGAGGGCGCGGGGACCGCCGCGGAGGATCTGCGCGAGCTGCCGATCGAGCTGATCTCGCCCAACCCCAACCAGCCGCGCCGCGTGTTCGACGAAGAGGCGTTGCAGGGGTTGGCGGGATCGCTCGGGGAGCGGGGCGTGCTGCAGCCGGTGCTTGTCCGTCCGAGGCCGGGTGGGACGTATGAGCTGGTGGCGGGGGAGCGGCGCTGGCGGGCGGCGCAGATCGCGGGCCTGAAGACGATCCCGGCGATCGTGCGCGACCGCGAGGACGCTGCGGCGCTGGAAGTGGCGCTGATCGAGAACATGGCGCGCGAGGACCTCAGCCCGATCGAGGAGGCGCGCGCGTGCGCGGCGCTCGTTGAGGAGCTCGGCCTGACTCGTGAGGAAGTGGGCCTGCGTGTGGGGCGCAGCCGCGTGGCGGTGAGCAACCTGGTGAGGCTGCTCGACCTCCCCGACGAGGCGATCGAGCTGCTGCAGCAGGGATCGCTCACCGCGGGGCACGGGCGCGCGCTGCTGCTGGCCGAGGACCACGGCGCCCGGCGATCGCTCGCTCGCATCGCGGCCGAGCAGGGATGGTCGGTGCGGGTCACCGAAGAGCGCGCCCGTGAGAGCGGCGACGGCTCAAAGCAGGGTCAGAGTCTCCGCAGGGCGAGGATTTCGTCGCAGGCGCACCCGGATCAGGAGCAGGCGGCGCGGGACATCGCTGACTCCCTAGGGGATGTGCTCGGGGCCGAGGTGAAGGTCACGCCGACGCCCACAGGCGGGTATCGCGCGGAGCTGTCGTTCGCGAGCCCGGAGGAGGCGAGCGAGCTGGTCGGCCGGCTTCGCGGGCGGGCGGTTGTGTAGGGCGTCGCTCGAGCGCTGAGTGCCGCTAGAATCGGCGGCCGCGGGCGATTAGCTCAGTTGGTTAGAGCGCTTCTCTGATAAGGAAGAGGTCCCAGGTTCGAATCCTGGATCGCCCATCGCTTACATCTGGCTTTGGAAGGCCGTTTTCGACGCTGAGCGCTGATCTTGGCGGTGACTTAGGAGGCACTGGGTAGCGCGATTGCTGCCCGATGCTGCCCAAACGTTCATGCTTGACAGCCCTTGCTAGTGGACGCGAGCGGTAGCATCCATAGCGGAGCCAGGGCCAGTGCCGCCCAGCCGTCTGTGGAGTTCTATGGCAGCTTGCTCCGAGAGGCTCGCGATGAGATCAGCGACGAGCCGCATCCGATCTGCGGAAGTGGCATCAGGCGAAAGGCGCTCCTGATACGTGGGCGGCAGCAATCGCGTGTCGCCTCCGAGAGCTGTCGCATCGTAGTACCACTCAAATAGCCGGTCGATCATCAGCCGCTGCCCGTGCTGCATGACAGCGAGGGATGGTCTACGAACGACGTATAGCCACGTCGCCGCCTTGAGGGCTCGCACTTGTTGTGCGAGCTTGTCCTCAATGACGAGCGCCGCTTTTCCGGGTATACCCGGATCGCGTACCTCGACTGCCTCGACGTAGCGTCCGATAAGGCGCGAGCCGAATCCCCGGAGCGCTATGCGCTGATCTTCCGCACCCGAGTAAGCCTCACTGATCTTGAAGAGCGAGAGGGCGTCGCGAAGCGCGTTCACCAGCACATCCGCGTCTGCCTTGCTATTTGCTTGGCGTGTCTCAAGTAGACGAGCGTGGAACCGCTCCAGCTCAGCCCCGCCGGACGCGAGCCGGTCGAGCGGAATCAAGCCGGCGCGATAGAAGTCGTCTACATCGTGGACAGCGTATGTGAGGTCGTCCGCCCAATCCATGAGGCGCGCGCCAAGAGATGGCTCGACGCTTGCGCTGTCCTCGCGTACCCACCCAAAGGCGACAAGATCGTCGTCGTAGATCCCCCACTTTGTTCCATGCGCACTGGCACGAACCCACGGATACTTGAGAACGCCATTGAGGGTCTGCCGCGTTAGGTTGAGGCCCCGCGGGTTGCGCGCTTGAACCGCCAGCCGCGTGAGAATGCGGAAGCTCTGCGCGTTGCCCTCGAATCCACCAGCATCGACCGCGTTTGCATCGAGGCGCTCCTCGGCAATGTGGCCAAATGGGGGATGGCCGAGATCATGCGCCAGTGCCGACGCCTCTACGGCTTCTGGATCGAGGCAGGCGACGACTTGCGCTGCGGTGCCGGTCAGGTTCTGCTGCTTCAACATGCGAGCGCACGCACGGGCGACTTGGGCAACCTTCAGAGAGTGTGTGAGGCGGGTGTGGAACGCATGGCCCGGCTCGGGGGCCGTGACTTGCGTCACGCCGCCGAGGCGCTGAAAGGCCGACGAGTAGAGGACGCGATCGCGATCACGCTCGCCAGCACCGCGCCACCTCGCTGGCGTCTCTCCGAGCTGTCGGTCTACAAGCCGCTCAACCTGCTCTCCGACCGGCACGGTCAAATAGACCCGCATGGTCGGTTGAGACTAGCTACACCGTCGGACTCTCTAGATGAAGCCGAATCCGCCATCTGGGATTCGCTTCAAGCTTTCCCTCTGATAGAAGCTCGTCTAGGGCGATCATAAACACGGTCCCGCGCCAGCGCCCGTGCGAGGCAGAGCGAAGATCGTCGGTCGTCCACCACGACTTCGGTTTGGTACTCGCTGCCTCGATGAGTGCGTTGCGTGCGTCCTCGACTTCAGATGTGAGCGTATTCATGGTGGCGTTAGGGCTCATAGTGCGGAAAGTAGAGCGGAAAGATCCGGTGATCTTTCCGCGGATAAATCTACGGAATGATCCGGCGGAAGACTCGTCATCACGCCTGGATGCTTTTTACTTGTGCGGACTTGGCGTGGGATTTGCTCGCTAGTCGCGCGATCTCCTGATCGAAACGTTCGCGCGCAGCTGAAATGACAGCGCCAAGCGCCACAACATAGACGGGACAACTGGCGGTGCTCGCGAAATGCGTCGCCTCTGACGTGACGCATGCGACGCGCGCAAAGTTGCCTTGCGCGCTCATCACGATCCACAGCTCATCGACGCCGCTGAGCACGTATTGGCGCACGTCGTTTCGGACTGCGAGCCAAGCATCTGGGCCACGCTTATGGTTGACGTTGGCGAGCGCCGCAACAATCGCGGTCTCGATAGCGTCATGCGTCGTGAACTGAGGTCCAGGGCGGACGAGTGGCGGCATGCGCTGGGTCCACTTTCTCCGGGTGTCGCGTGACACGCCTCCGCACGCAGCGATACTCGCGGCGGTCACGATGGGCGCTGCTTCACGCTGGTTCGCTGACACCGTCTCCGACCTTGCGGCTCTATCGGGACACCGCGCGCATTGCGGGATCTTCCCACAATGAGCCTCTACTGCGTCGCAGCCGCGCCATCGGGCAACTGCACCGCTGATGTCGCGGCCATGCCGTCTGTTCGATAGCCCTCAACGAGCGTCTTTAGGCGCCCGAACTCGCCGTCTCGGCGGTCCATCTGCCGCGCATAGATCGCCAGCGTGAGATTCGGCGTTGTGTGTCCCATCTGTGCCATCACGTATGGCGGCGACTCGCCTAGCGCGAACAGCAGCGAGGCGAACGTGCGACGCAGCGAGTGCGGCGTTAGGCCATCGGGCAGAGGTGCGCATTCGTTCTCGGTGAGTGTCGCGTTGGCATACTGGACAGCTCTGGCGAGCACTCGCCGCCGCACGTTAGTCGCGCCCTGATGCTTGCCGGTGGTCGTGCCGAACACCAGAGCGTCAGGGATTCGGTCGATCCGAGCCTGGTAGTCGCGCAGCTCGTCGCTGAGCACGGGAAGGATGTTCACGACTCTGATGCCAGCGTCGGTCTTGGCGGCTCGCACGGTGATGGTGTCACGCGCGAGGTCCACATCGCGCCAGCGCAGCGAGAGCGCCTCCCCGATCCGTAGGCCGGCGAACGTGAGCGTTGCGAGCAGCGCGCGTCGCTGACCTGGGCAGACCTTCGCTCTCACGTCGAGATGACCAGCCGCGTCGAGCAGCGCAGCGATGTGGTCTGCTCGATCGAGCCAGGAGCGGCGAGGCGTCACGGCTGGCAGGCGCCGCCGTCGGCCACGCGCTGGGTTACGGTCGATCAGCTCATACTCGACGGCCGTCTCGAGAACTGCGGCGAGCGTTGCGAGCGTCTTGTTGATCGATGTAACACTGAGTTTCCCCTCGCGGACCTTGCCGAGCCGGTATCGGTCTACATCCTCGACCGTGATCTGATCCAGCCGGCGTGAGGCAAACACAGGCAGCAGGTGGTTAGAGATCACCCACCGCAGCGCTGTTGCCCCCGTGTCGCTGAGCCCGTCGCCACGCCGCCCGCCCTCGACCTTCTGACGCTCGAACCACTCCGACGCAAACGCATGGAAGGTCGGGATCTCTCGTGGTGCGTGCACCATCTCGGTGACGGGTGGCTGCCAGGTGCCGCGTCGTACGTCCGCGAGGATGTTTTGTAGCTCGGTTTGGGCCTTTGCTCGTGTCCAGCCTTCGGCGGCTGTCCCGAGCGATACGTACTCGCGTCGGCCGTATGCGCGAAAGCGCAGTCCGTAGGTCGGGCTGCGCCTGCGCTCGTCCACGATCACTTGTCCGGTCGCTGGGCGGGCCACTACGCTGCACCGTCTGTTGCCTGGTCGCCGACGCGGTTTATGAGTGCGGCGGGTGTCACGCGGAGTCCGGTGGCGAGTGCGAGTAGCACGTCGTAGCGCGGGTCGTAGCGTCCGGCTTCGATCGCGTCGAGACGCGCGGGGGTGAGTCCGGCCAGGTTGGCAAGCTCGTCCGCGCTGATGTTCTGCTCGGCGCGTAGTTGGCGGATGGTCCGCCCGAACGCGATCAGGTATCGGCTGTGCTCCTCCTCTATCCAGCTTGTGAATCCGCGTCGTCCTTGGCGTTTGGCGCGTAGCTGTGTCCGCTCAAAGATGTCGAGGGTCCGCTCGTGTGGTTCGAGACGCTCGTCTATGTCCGGGGCGGCGTCGCTTGGCTCCGGCCACTCGCGCAGGCAGTAGGTGGCAGAGCCGAGATGCCAGCACGCGCGCTGCAAACGCTGCGCGATCTCGAACCATTCATCGGAGCTGGGGCCGTCGCTCACTGGCGCGTCGAGCATTGCTGTGGCCGCTTCGATGGCATCGCGTGCTGCCTGGTGGCAGCGCTCGATCTCTTGCTCGGCGAGTGTCCGTGTGTTGCGCCACTTCGCGTGTTGTGGCGACTCGGGCAGCTCGATCTCACCGGCGCGGCGTGCTCGCGTGAGACGTCGCTTACCGGCGCTCGTGAGGCTCCACATGGCGATGCCGTGACGGCGTGAGCGCTCGATAGCCCCCGACGCTTCCAGCGCCGCGATTTGAGCGCGAACGATCCGTGAGCGCCGGGGTATGCCGAGGTGTTCGGTGATCGCCCATATGGGCACTGCGGTCTCGCCGTCGGCGCGGTGTATCCGTGCGCGGTCGATCGCTGCCAATACCAGCGGGTCGGGTATTGCAGCGGCGGGGGTGCTCATGGTCGGTTCCTCCTGTGTTTGGAGGCTCCGGTGGGCGGCTTCGGGCGAGAGAGACGCCCTGTCTGTCTCGGTAGGGTGTCTGACGTGCCGGGAGTTCGCGCTTCCGGTGCCACGCCCCCGGCTGTGCAACCAGCGCGGGGGCACTATGTTTGGTCGGGCCGACCCTAGCGCAACACACCTGATATCGCAAGTCTCTGTTCCGTGACCGCCATCCCCTCTGACGACCCTCGCGCCCTGGGAGAGGCTATGCGTGCGTTGCGAGGTAGCGCCGACATCACTCAGAAGGCTGTCGCGGAACGGGCGGGGACGAGCGAGGCATACGTGTCCAATATCGAGCTTGGACGGCGTGACGCTCGCTGGAGCACCATCATTCGCCTTCTGCACGCGCTCGGCGCCGATCTGCACCAGCTCGCCAAAGCAGTGGCCGAGGTCGAGCAGTCGAATCGGTAGGCGCAGCGGTTTCACGAGCGCTTCCCATTGCCGTCTGTAGCGCCTCGTATGGGCAGCAGTCTGGGGCCGCTCCCCGAACGCTGACGATGCCGCTGTGACGAACCATCAGCGGCCACCGGCGTTTGTGGCGTCCGCCACTCCTTGCTTGTTGAACTGGCGAGCAGCTCCCGTGCCGTTTCCACGTCGAACCGGAGTCTGGGCTTTGGGCCGGTCCCGAGCTTGACCCCGCCGAGTTCTTGACGGTGGGCGTAGACCCAGGAGCGCTCGACTCCCAGCTCGCGCGCGAGTGTCCCCGCATCAACCATGCGGCGGGCGACGGGCGTAGTTCCCTCGCTTCGGATCAGCTCGACAACGCGGCGCGCGAGCGCCTCAACGAACGCCTCGTCAAGACCGACACCGGGAGGTGGCGGGGAGCCCGCGAGGGGTTGAGGTTGTGTGCGGTGAGTCATTGGGGTTGATGACCACCAACCCCGCGACACGGCCAGCGAGTTACCCCGCCCGCCGCTCTGTGCTCCAGTGCATCGCCCCAGCCGCCTGCGCTGCGGAGCGCAACAGGCATCTTCACTCCCCCAGCGGCACGGATCGTCGTGTCGCGCTCGCTGGCTGCGTCACCGCCTCGGTCGCTTCGCTCCAAAGGCTTACAGGCTCGAACAGACTAGATGCACGGTCCCGTGCGGACCCTTAAACGGCACCAGCTCGTTGGCCGCCTCGATGTGCTCGTGGTCTATGACCACATGGAAACCACTGGACCCACCAACACGAACACAGCCCACCACCGGACGCTGGAGCAGGCCCGATGAGTCGCCGTCTGAAGATCACGCTCCCCGACACGCTCGCGGACCAGCTCGAGGAGCTGGCCAGGACCACCGGGAGCCAGCCGCAAGGCTCGCCGGACTAATGGTCCGCGACGGGCTCGCGAACAGGCCACATCGACAGGCCCGTAAAGGACCGGCCGAGCCCACAGCCTCCTACGACGCGCCCGAGGATGAGCAGTTCGATGAGCGGGCGCGGTGGCTTGAGCCCTACGGGGGCGACCGAGAGTGGAGCATGTTGATGTGGGGCGCGATCTGCGCACTGCACGGCCGCTACCCCCAAGCCCTCGAAGCACTCAAGAAGGGCTGGTGGAAAAGCAGCACGCACGTCGAGACTCTCTGCGCGCTCGTCACCTGGCGCCAAGAACTGGACGACGCCGGCCGCGATCCACGCGACGAGATCGCGTTCCAGTACACCCTGATCGACTACAGCCAAACCCTCCGCAAAGAAGGCGGCGGCGTCACCCAAGCATGGACCCCCGGACCCGCACCCGAGGAGTGGAGGCACTAAGGGAGACGCACGAAGGCCCTGTCGGGGGCGCGCGAGACCCACGGGCACCACCAACGTCGAGGGATGTCGCGGCCGGTGGCCGCAGCTACGATCACCGGAGGCGTCGGCTACGCCTCCTCGACAGAGCCGGCGCCCTGAATCCCAACGGGGCTCGCTCCTACGCGTCAACTGCGGTAGCGTCGGGCTATGACGACAGCCGAGATCGTCGATCAGGCCGGACGCCTACTCGCGGATGCCGCGCCGCGTCAGTCAAAAGTGATCCTCTTTGGCTCGCAGAGCCGTGGGGATGCTGGTGTGGACAGCGACTTCGACTTCCTCGTGGTCGAGCCTTCGGTGGCGAGCAAGGCGGAGGAGATGGTGCGGCTGCGAGCCGTGCTCGACCCGCTCCGTATCGCTGCGGACGTCATGGTCGTCCCACTGGAATACATGGAGGAATGGGGCGATGTCCCCGGAACGCTGCTCCACGACGCGCTGACGGAGGGCCGTGTCCTCGCCGAAACGTGACCTACGTGACCTCGCCGCTCGCTTTGCGCTCAAGGCCCGCAGCGACGAGATTACGTTGGAGAAGCTGGCTGACGACCACGATGTGCCGGATGACGTCATCGGCTTCCATGCGCAGCAGGCGGTCGAGAAGCTGCTTAAGGCAGCTCTCGCAAACGCCGGGGTTCCTCCTCCGCGCGTCCACGACCTCGGGCGCTTGGTCGCCCTACTTGACGAAGCGGGGCTATCTCCGCCGGAGGCAGCACGGGATGCCCGACGACTCGCTCCTTGGGCCGTCGAATTTCGATACGAGGACATTCTCGATGAACGCCTCGACCGCAAGGCCGCGAGCGAGACGGTGGCACAGGTGCGCGCCTGGCTCGATCAGCTGCTCGACCAGCCCATCACCTGAGTACCACGCGGCTGAGTTTGTATCTGTGGCTCGTCTGCCAATCAACTGGCCAATTGAGAGTCCTCCACACTCAGCCGGAACAGGGTCGTACCGTCTCGTGTGAGCCGTCGTCGTGCCTGTCCGGTGCCGTCGGATCGGGCAGTAGCCTGGAGGAATGGTCGCGTGGATCGCACTCGCGCTGTCGCTAGTTTCGACCGGCGTATTGATGTGGGACAAGTTCTTGAGCCGATCACGCTTTGAAGTCCAAGCTGACTGGATCATGGACAGGGCCAGTCCGGTGCTTCGAGTGGCGATCTATAACGTCGGCAACCGTAAGGACACCGTTCGAGATGTGCGGTTCAAGGAGCGTTCGATGCCCGTGGGGCGAGGTTGGACACCCTACGGAGCGGTGTTAAGCCGACTTCCAGTCGTACTTGATGTTGACGAGGCGTCGCCTGCGTTCTCGGTGCAGCCTCGGCGTGAGCCTTGGCACATATTCCACGACGCTCTGCTTTCTAGCCGGATTGATGTACTGGAGGTGGAGAATGCCCGTGGCCGCGTAAGCACGCACTCTCTCCCCCTTCTGTTTGAAGCCGAACGTGACGTGCAGACGAATAGCGGCCCGCACATCCCGAAGTCCACGCCGTAGCGCATGACGGGCGACGGCGACTCACTCCGGGTTTCGGTCGAGCTGCCGCCCGGCGCCAGCTTGAAGATGGATAGTGGTGGCACACAGATGGCGATGCCCCTCTGGTTGTTTTGGTCCCGACTAGCCGCCTCTCACGCAGCCCAAGCTATGGAAGCTCGACCTTCGGACGCATACCTCGATGCAGTATCCATGGCGCTCCAAACGCCGGGGTCAACGATCGATGACTTCCTTCCCACTCAGGAGCAGCCCGCGCCGGTCGGCACGGCTGAGCTGGACGCCTCACTCGTGGCAGTGGTGGCCTCCGCGCTGGCGATTGATGGGCTGTACGGTGCCTCGAAGTCCCTCATCAGACCACCTCCATCTACGGCCTCTCGACCCCGCAGAATCTTGGAGACACTGAAGCTCGGGTTCTCGGTAGGGCGCGATTCGACTCGCTGGCTCCCTGAGCTGGACTGGCTGTTTCGCGTCCGCGATCTCGCAGTGCATCATCAGGAGTGCCTACGCCCTGCTGTTATCACGCGGGTGACGAGCCAGACGGTTGTTGTGTCTGCGACCGAGGTCGAGATGTTCTCAGCGCCCAACGCATGCCGCGCAGCGAGTCTTTGTGCCGAGATCATCAGCACGTGCCTTGGCAATCCAAAGCGGGCGACCCGTGAGTGGGCAGAGGACCGGCGGCGGGGTCTGGTTGCATCGTCGTCGCCTGATGCCGATCCGACTTAAGCCAAAGCACAAGCCAGCCACCCGGACGTGACAAACGATGTCACGGCAACGAGGCCATGACATCCGCGATCTGAATGCGTTTGGGCAGCAGCCCCCATCCTGCTGCCCAAAGCCAGCTGGATCGCCGCGAATCCAGGCTTATCCGCCCGTCACTCCCGCCGCGAATATCCCCACAAACACTGACGATCAGAAAGCTTCAACCCGTGTGCCTCGTCCCCTGATAAGGAAGAGGTCCCAGGTTCGAATCCTGGATCGCCCACTTCGTCTCGGCGCGACTGTGTGCCTCTGCCTGGCGGCGAGCCGACTCGCTACGCCTCGATCGGTGGGTCCGCGTCCATTTCCATGTGCCGGCGCATGAAACGATCGAACTGAGGGACGGTGAACTTGGCAAATCCGTAGCGGGGCGTGTAGAGCAAGCCCTTATTGATCAGGCGCGCACGAAGAGGGGCGACCTGTTCGGATCCCTTGCCAAGGACCTCCGCCACCTCGCTGGCCTTCTGTGCGTCTGAGCCGAGCTCGGCCATCGCGCGCATGTATCGGCGCTCCTCGAGCGTGCACCGTTGAATGCGCGCCCGGAAGAAGCTCTCGTCGAGCACCATCTCGACGATCTCCTGTGCGGCTTCGGCGTCCTCAAGGCTAATTGCGGGCCCGCCTGCGAGATCCCAGGCAGCACGTCCAAACTCTTGTATGAAGTACGGGTAGCCCTCGGTGTATTGAAGGATGACCTCGACAGCGTCCTCGTCGATCTCGGTCTCCTCGAAACGCGCTGGCTCAACGAGCGCATCCCGCGCAGCATCTCCCGTGAGCTCACCGATCGTCGGAAACTTGAACAGTCGCTCGGCATATGACTTTGCCTCGCCAGCCAGCCCAGGAAGTTGCGGTAGGCCCGCGCCGGCGAAGGTAACTGGCAGCTGATACTGAACGGTTCTGTGTACCGCTCCGATGAGTGCCTCCAGCTCCCGCTTGGCCAAGAATTGGATCTCGTCGAAGAGGAAGACGACCCCTCCCTCGCGATCCTTTGCTGCCCTTCCAATGGCCTCGAATACGTCGGCGAGGTCATCGTTGAGGTTGCCACTGTCAGCCTTCCCGGCAACCGCCTCGACATCGAGGCCCACAGCCAGGGTGCCGTCGGGACGTACTCCGAGTGAGAACGACCTCAGAACGCCCGCAGCGGCGCGAGCTCTCTCGTCCCAGCGCGCCTTCGGTGAGACCTCAAGCAGGGCGCGTCGAGCTAGGTTCGCCATTTGCGGACCAAACTCGGTAGACCTGGAAACCTCTGCTTTCACGGCGACCCACGACTCTTCTGCCGCTACGTTCTCATACTCCCCCAAGAGGACGGTCTTACCAACGCCCCGGAGCCCCGTGACAACAAGCGACTGCTCGGTATAGCCTCGGGATAGGCGTTGAAGCAGGATGCGGAAATCCTCGACCTCGTTCCCACGGCCTGCGAGAAACCGAGGCGGCGCGCCAGCGTTGGGCGTATATGGGTTGCGCGCGCGATCCAAGACTTTAGAAAGCTTAGCCTAGTTTTTCGTCTATCGCTAAACTCTGCTAAAGAAAAAAAGGTTAAGCAAAAGCAGGCGCCCGGCTTCTAGCCACCACCACCTACGGCAACCAACCGCGCCCGCCACTCGTCCCCATCCCACATCGCGGGCTCCGTCTCCGCGAGAAACCGCTCGACAACCCCAACGAACCGCCCCGGAGCCTGCACCTGCGGCAGGTGCCCGACGCCCTCGAAGATCTCCAGCCGACTGCCGGGGATCGCGCGGTGCGCGTCCTCGCCGTGCTAGGCGGGGATGATCGGATCGCCCCGCCCCCAGACGATCAGCACAGGCACCT